>Ga0065711_1031970_pt1 | contig 28292 bp, 18 predicted proteins | sample Hoacrofraction12_FD_59098 | JGI IMG/M metagenome (GOLD analysis project Ga0065711, IMG submission 59098) | Hoatzin crop microbial communities from Cojedes, Venezuela - Epithelial fraction 12 v2 (version 2) | ecosystem: Host-associated > Birds > Digestive system > Esophagus > Crop | place... | reverse complement strand
CCTGTGCAGCCTGCTGTAGGTGACCCTGCTTCGGCAGGGGGGTTGGACTAGATGACCCACAGAGGTCCCTTCCAACCCCTACTATTCTGTGATTCTGTGATTCTGTGATTCTGTGACACATTGCTGGTCCATCTTCAACATGAGTCAAGCAATACTCGCTTTGTTTTCTAATTAACCTACAACTCTTCTATTCACAGATTTTTGTGAACTGAGAGGTTGGTGTAAAAGAGATTAAACACAAATTTCACGGTGTTCAAAATATAGAGGAGAAAATACACTTACAATTTTCACAGAATAAACTCCATCTACCTCAAGAAAAAAATAGACAAAGAGTAGGGAGAGGAAAACTAAGGACAACGTGAAGACAGGGAGATGAAAAGGAATAAAATTTACCAAAATATCACATTTGAATAGTCAAGCTATTAAGAGCACAGTTCAGCTGTCAACTATCCTGAGAGCAGTTTTCACTTTTCGCACATGCTCAGGTACTAAAAGGATGAAGAATAAAATGAGGCCATATTTACTAAGAGGTGAACATACAGTGTAAAACTTCAATGGATTTGTATCTTTTCTTGCAGATGGCACGTGATATTTTTTAGCAGGATTGATATGATTTCTGGTATTAGAAACAGGAAAAATGAAAACTGGAACTACTAAGTGATAGCTAGTAATGGCAGGTCTGGGTAACTTCAGTCCATCAGCTAATGTATTTACCATTATATTTATGTCAACAGAGCAGAAAAGCTCAGAAGATTCCATCAGTTAAGTGAATGTGCACATGGTTTTCATAAGGTATATTTGGTAATTGTAGTAAGAAAATATCCTATGACCATAATTATCCAGCAGAAACGAAAAAACTCTCCCCATGTCTTCTTTACCACCTACGGCAGTAAGAAGAGAATGAAATCTCTCTCTTTTAATTCACATATAACTCTTTTGGATATTGAGGGGGCTTTTCTTTACATTAAGATGGATTTGTACTTGCATCTGTAATTGCTGGTCTTGCAGACCAGATTATGACCTTTTCTTCTATTATTAAATAGGGTAATTTGGGAGTTTTCTTTTGCTTTTGAAGAGCAGAATAATTTTCCCCATCATTGAAACTGTAATATCATGACAATTACGTTTTATGTTTTTCAGTCACCCACCAAAGAAATTCCTTCCACTTTTGAAACATGAGGGAGTAAGAACAACTGGGAAATACCAGCTTCAAAATCAACTTTGTTATGGAGGTAGGTTCTGTTCTCAGCAAGTTGGTTTGTACGACTCTGGAGTTTTTGGCAGAGGTGGATACAGAGGTTCCTGGTCTTCCACAGCTCCACCTCATGCCTTTCTTGGTCATAGCAGTATAATTCTCTGAGTGACTGAAACGACAATGAAAACAGCTGAACCAAACCAAGTCAAACAATCAACACATTCTTGGATGATCTTTTCCTACTTGTTTAATGATGTAGCCCTGTAAATAGTTGGGTTGGCAGAGGTGTGGGGTTGGTTGCACAGGGACAGTTCCAAGAGTTACAGAGATTATTAAAGCACTGAAACTGAGTGTCTCAGGATGCATTTACCTCCTCTGGCCTAGAAGCTCTTTTTTGCCAGTTACCCCATTAATTCTAATGAGGTTGCTCAACAAGACCGTAGGTTGACAAATCTGGGTTTGAATTATACTCTCAGTGAGAGAACGTGTGTTCCAGGAATACCGTTTTTAACAAGACCAGCGGTCAAAATACTTCGCCTTATAACCTTTGTGTTTTTAACTAGATATCGTCTAAGGGACTGGAGTTTAATATTTTTGTTCTAAAAAAGAAAAGAACTGGAAAGCAGTAATTATTTTCAATTGTTCAGATATACTCACATATAGTTTCCATGTCTGTGAATAGCAGTTTGTATATTCACAGGTTTATGTAAATATACAGCATACAATCTTATATAAAGATAATGTACAAACAAGAAAACTTCTTGTGATATTCAACAGTTCTGCATCTTAATAACAATCAGTTTCGGGGCTAATTTCAAAAAACAGAACCTTGAAGAGTCATAATAAAGTCATAATTTCTAGTCTGATGCACTCATATTCCAGGAAAGCACACCCAACATACATAATTTCTGTATAAATTGTGTGATATGTGTATCTGCAGCACTGCAGAAATGGCAAAGGCCCAGGTTACTGATTCTTTGCTTCACTGCTTTTAATACAAGTCATCTAACAAGGTAATGAGGTAGACGACAGGAAATTTAGTATTAATTTTGGATGGCCTCTTCAAACCTTTTTTTATAAGAGTTTTTTGTGATTTACCTAAACTAATATCATATAGTCGGAGACATCACTGTCTGGATCTATTTACGCAGAACAGTATAACTTAATGCAACACTGAATTTACCATTGCCAACATTATCTCTTGCCTACAGCAAGACAAGAAAATCTTGGCTTTCCAAAGCAAGACTCTTTTTATGCAATGCTGCAGTTCATTTCCTTTTCTACAATTGATTTTTATTATATTCCATAGTTAAGAAATTTCAGCAAATTTAAAGATTATCTGCAATATGTATTCTTGGAATAAACCTGTTGTAGTCATAGAAGGAGTTCTGTAAATGTAAATTCCTGTAAACATATAATGCAGTTTAATATCCTTAGATTGAAGAGACCATCACATCTTTTTGTGTGCTGAGGAAGGCAAAAAATTTACAGTGGACAAATCACTGATACGCATTACATTGAGGTTTGAGAGTTACTCCACATAGGGCACTGCAGGAAATTGTACTTGAATCCAATAAACTTTTTTTTTCTGGAAACATCTTCATTTGACCCGGTCTTAATCAGAAGAATAATCTTTCCAGTGACCCTTTCTTTCTGTGTACATTAGTGTAAAATAGAACATATGTCAATGAGGATAAACAGCTGGTATTCACAGTACATAGTTTCCCATTCCCCAACACTACAACAGATAGACAAATAGTCATGAAACTTTTCTGAATGATGGAATATTGGCCGAAGTTTACTTTACACTTCCATTTAAGCAGTCATTGAAACAACATTTCCAGATAAATGTCCTTCGATCTAGGATGACTACTAGTTGCCACATGAGCGAGTTGCACCATTGATTGAAAAGGCATAAAACTTGAAAGCAGTTGGATAATTATACAAAGGGCTCACTCACTACAGTGTAACTATTTTTCAATGTACTGCCTTGTGATGCATTCATTTTAACTGCCTACAAAGCTAGAGATGGAAATGTCAAGAGGGACCTCTTGGCCACAGAGATACTTTTATATTCCCAGGTGATTTGCTTGACAGAGGAACAGCAAGGACTTGCCCTTGGACAGACCATGAGAGACTGCTGTGCTTTTTTTGCACTTTTATTTCCTCCTGCTTAGGCTGTGGTTCTTTTCCTAGCATTGTCTTTCTTTACAGCAGTGTGAAAACACTGTGAACCTAGAACTTCTTCAGCTGTGTTACCTGGGTTAATAAAACGTACTACTTCGCCCCACAAATCTAACTGTTCTTGTATTCAGAGACCATAAGAGTTGCAAGCACACCCTTAGCAGAAGAATGTGGGATTTTTCATCTGACAAAGTTCCTGCTGTTGTATGGGGTTAAGACACTGGCAACACACTTGCCTTGCTTTCTCTCAGTAGCACTTCATGCTTGTGGTGCCTTTTGGTATTTTGAGCTAACAATCCTAGAGTTTGCCATAGGTTGCATTTTTGAGCTGGGACTGGGTATTTCTGTTCATTTTTCTGGACTAAAGGAGGGCATCCACTGAATGTACTCACAGAGGTAACCTAAGACGTACTTTAAGTGCATGCTTCATGTATTCTATCCACAGAGAAGATGTTGCGTTCAGTTTCTGTATACTGTTAGCAGTGATGATTGCTTCTTTGCAGGACCGAATTACTTAGAAAATAGATTTTTTTAGGAAGTTTATTAAGATATTACATTAATAATTTAGAAATTTTCCCTTATTATTCTCTCCTTTTGCCAGGAAGCAAAGCTTTTTGCATTTATACTAATTGCAGAGGTGCTGTTTTCTCACTTACTCAGTTCATTAGCAGTGCAAAAGACCTGAAGCTCTGCTGGTATGAATTTTTTAGAGGTTCACCTTTCTCAGGGAGCAATGAAAAGGGCAAAGTCATGACATAATTTCTCATTTTATAATGGGGAATTTATTCAAGCATATTTTTGTTACCATTTATCACTGAGGACACCTTACAATTAAACTTCTTCGTTTGCACATAAGTAGCCCAGAAACCTTTTAAATTCCTACGGAACTTGCTCTGGGTGTTCTTTCTTTTTTTCTTCATTTTCACTTTATCTCTCAACTCACTGCTGCAACCAGATATATTCATGCCAACATAGTTAACAGTTTTATGCTTGCATATTTGAAGAACCAGTCTTTAATTAATAGCAAAAGGCCTATCAAAAGTGCAAAATAAAAATACTTTCCTTTAAAGGTGTATTTGCAAACATGGGGTCAAAGCAAGATTGCCAGATGGAAAGTATCAGTGTATTATCTCTCTTGGATTCTCTGTATGTGTGTTAATTGAAACAATTGTTTTCCACTGCATGACGGACCGAAGGTCAGACACTGCTCAGAGTCATGAAGAAGATGTGTTAATCGATAAAATAGAACACTTTCAGATGAGCATGATGAGTTAATTTCCAGGAAGCCGGACAGACTGCTTACCCAAAATACTTTGGTCATACCCATGTTTATATAAACTCATCCTCACATCACTGATTGTCTTTTAAAGCCACTCTCATAAAGGTGTTTCATTGCACCTCCGTGGTTAAGATGGTCTCATGAATGTATTTTGCATTGTTTTATACATCATTTCTCTGCTTGTAGATCTGTTTTTACTAATTGGGTTAAAAAAAAGAGAGTGAGCAGCTGAAATCCATCCCTGTGGCAATTATTTTCCTTCTGTAGTGGCTGGCAGCACACAGGTGTCCATGCTTGAGAACTGAACTATTGACACATTAATTATAACACGAAAAGCACTGATGCATATTCTTCGGGTGACTGGAGAAGTATATAGAGCTACTATACAGGAGCATCTCAACTGGGACAATGGTGAAAAAAGTGACCTTATTAGGTTCCACAGCTCTGCAGTCCCTGTCATCCACAGACACCTATAGCTTAGACAGGAATTGATCTGAATCATGGTTTAGCAAATAGGTGCTGGGATTCAAGGGCTAGCAATAGATTTCTCCTTTCCCCATGGCCACCCTTACTGTGCATAAATATGTCATGTGTGATTCTCTTTTCTTCTCTTGAACTGCTTTTCTCCATTCCTATCCTTCTGTAATATATTCCAGCTTTATTTTTGTACCTATTTCTACCACTTCCCATCTGCCTTCACTTTGAAGTTCCTGCTTCTTACTGTGCTTTTATGTCATCTCCTAGCTTTTGCCTCATGGACTGAGGAGATGGTGTTCCTCCATGCTCTCTAGAAATGTCAGGAGATCACACAGCCCTTAACAACCTTGGACAGCACTGGGGCAAGCACATTGTTATGTACTGATAACATTGTACATACTAGGCCACTGGTGATATATCTCAGGGCCGTTGGCTCAAGAAAAACTGTAATTTTTGAAGAATGTAGATGTAATTCATTTTACCACAAATGACCTTTTGAAGCATATGCTACCTGTGCACACAATTCATAAGCATGTGCAACTGCAGATGGCTTTGCAGTGCAAGGAAAAAGAGACTAAGCTTCTCCTCAACTCTAAAAATAATAAGAATATAAATTCATAGGAACCTTACTAAAGTAAAACTAAAACACCTGTTTCAGGAACCTAGGCACTGTGGGGAGATGGCTGATGATACAGAAAGTAGAATTTATTCATGTCTATTAATCTACTTCAATCCTTAATATGCAGTATAATTCTTTGTATTTACATTTATGTCCTACTTCACATAGGGATTATCATATGCTTTTGTAAATGCTGTAGTATAAATCATACTAATGTTTATTCTACACTGTTAGTAAGCTGGAGAACCTAAAGTATAAAAAACAGAGCTAGGAAATAGCGGTGTTGTTAGCAAGCAAGCCACTAAGAAAACTGAGCCAAGTGGACTGTCAGGAGCATGAGAGGAGAATGCCTTTGCACGCTGAGAAGCAGCAGAGGCACTGGGAGATCACCCCATGAAGCAGAAAAGTTTCTTCTGGGAATGTGGAGAGGTTTTATAACCAAATTTCCTGATGGGCTGGATGTTATTCTGCCTTTCCCAGTCCCTCCTGCTTCCCAGTCGCTGCGCTGGAGCAGTAGGATTGCTGCACGTCCTGCTGGGGCTGTGGCTGCAGGAAGCACACAAACCCACTGTCACCCACGCAAAACCAGGGTTACGTGGCGGGGGCTCAGTCCAGATGCTTCTCCCAGGGAAACCAGTGGAAAAAAATAAAGAAGTCACATCTGATTGCCCTCCTGCTTCCTTTCTGTTGTCCTCCCACAAATGTGTTTCCTGACTTTCTCCCACAGTGTTCCCCTACCAGGAATGGCATTTCCACTCTCCTAACACAACATCAATTTCTTGTTAAATCTGTCTTCAATATACACATCTTTCATGACTTTTACAGTAGGAAGACACTTTCATCCATGAAACTTTGCAGAGCAGAGCATTTTTGATGAACTACAACAGCCTAGTGTTTGTGTGATGTAACTTATAAGAGATCTTATTACCCTTAGTTTTTTAATACCTGAAGATGCCTTTCCTCAATTTCATTTCTGCTTCTGCCACACCTGATACTGATTGCATAGTGATTTCAAGAAAGGCAAGCCTTTTAGCATTTATGCATGCTAACATACGTTACATGGGAACAACAGTATCCTTTGTCTCCAAATGTCAAAATTGGACCCTTATCTTTTAAAATCAATTATATTCTCATTTCAAGTAACACAAATGAGCTAATTCTCTTTTTAGGTGGTGCACACAGTTTAAATTTACAGATCCAAACATTCATTTTGATCTGTTTCGATGTGATCAGCAAGCATCTGCCTCTTTTCTCAGAGTTTTTGTAGTTTGTCATTCTTTTAGTCTTCGTATGAATAAACTAGTATTAAATTGGCTGGATAGTCAACTGCCTCTCACTATTTGCTACTAGAGACCAAGATGAAAGTAAACATTCTCATTTATTTTTCTTATGTGGCTTAAATTACAGAATCATCTATAGTATCCTATAGCTCTCTAAAAGTTTTACTGAAATCATATCAACTTGCCTTGCGTGTCTTTGTGAAGTTTAGTACTTTGTCTAAAAAATACTCCAGATTATTCTGATATATAAATGAAGTGAAAATTTTTAATACATTCTTCCCTAAGTCAAGGTATCTTGGTGATTGTGAAAGGAAAAGCAGAATGTAAGAGAAAAACATCAGTAAGAAAAATAAATTTCAACAAAGAACACAGGGTTTGAAGCTGTGGACTGTGATGTAATATTTTAATTCAAACAAAAAAGTAAAAGAATTTCCATGTAGGTGTAGACAAACAGTAGCAATGCCATGACCTGGCCTTTTTTGTTTCACATGGGAAAGGAAAATCACTAGAGCATATACAGGCATCTGAATCTACTTACTAACATAAATAAACACGAGTTATAAAGAAAAAAGGCTCTTTGCTAGATTACTTTTCACAGAAAACAATAACTTCTCTGTTAATGCTGTCTTTTAAAATTCTGTTTTACGCTTGATATTCTAAGGACAAGTTAAGTATTATATTACATAGTTCATTAATAACAGTAGAAAGAGATCCATTTTGAATTGATATTTGCCTGGATGTAATGATCCAAACTGGAGAAATCTTTACATACAAGCCATTTACAATCCCTTCCTCTCAGAAAGACAGCTGCATGTAAATGTGCTTATTACAGCAATTTTGGGCCAAAACTGTAGCTGGTCTGACCTGAGAAATTGCCTTTAGCTTGAAAGAGGCAAGCTCAGTTTACAACACAGAAAAACAAGTTCCATAATATGTTTCATGCGAAAACCCTTTGAGAAGTCCAGACTGAAACTTAAAAATAGAAAAAAAATTAAAAGTACACTCAGTAGTGTACAAGCTGTTAGTTCCCCATGAAAAATAATGTGGCTGGGTCTAATTTCAGGTCCCCATGTGCAAATCATTATTCTACAGCTTCTTTTGAAGAAAAAGAAAAAGTTAAGAAAAAGTTCTCGTTACAATACCAATGGTACAGTTATTTTCATTTAGAAATTTTGGTCTTTTTTTGTTTCCCTTCCTCTCTCGCTTAGGTAGCAATAAGGAAAGTTAATGTTTTCCTACTACAGAAAGAAGACTTAGAAACCAATGTCACCATTTTGAGCAGGGCAGCAATAAACTGAGTGGCAGATGCTCTCTATTCACCCCCTCCTAGCAGAAGAAGGGAAAAAGGAGGAAAAAGGAAAGATACTTACAACTTGAATATAAAAACAGCTTTACTAATAACACTAATAATATTAAGAATAACAAAAAAAGAGAAATACATCAAAATATAAAAAACACTGAATTTCCTGGAACTAAGTGCCGGGGCACTTGTGTCCCGCCACCAGCTGATGGGCAGCACTGGGAAGTCCCAAACTGGCCTCAGCAGTAGGCAGGAAATGGACTCAGGAATGCATGGATCGGGATCTGGATTAGGATCACAGGCAGGACAAGGAGCTGGAGAGCAAGACCCTTGTGATTCCCCAGCTTTAAATGTAGTATGACATGCATGGCATGGAATACCTCACCGATCAATATCAAGTCACTTGTTCTGTCCACCCCCATCCGCAAGTCGACCCTTCATGACTCCTCACTTCCAGGACTTCAGTGGTCTGTTATTGACCTTGGCTGCTATAGCAATAATTCTAAACAGGGCCCTTATTATGCGTTCCAATCCTACCGATAGCTCAGTAGAACTATAAACATTAGGTGTTATCAGCTTTGGATCAGACAATGTCTGTAAAATATGCAGCCAGCTTCAGAGAACAGCAGTTGCTTAGAAGAACTTAGCTGTAAGGAAGATTCACTAAAAGAGAATTAGTTCTGTTTTAACCAAACCAGGACAACCTATAATTTGAGATTTGATTTTTTTAGTACTTTAATACTTTTTCCTTTTCCTGTGAGAAAAATTTCAAAAGCATGAGAAAGCATTTTTGTTCTACTTTTATAATATTTATTCCTACCATTTTTTGTACTATGGAGACAGTATATGACGAAAGAAGGAAAAAACAGGAGCTAAAATCAGATTTTCTAAGTCAGTTTAAAGAAGTCTTTTCAAAACAAGATATTTGATATACTGATTGAAAAATATAACAAAGCATAGAAAAAAACTTTCAAATTTTTGAGTTCTGTCATGATGTCAGAAAAAAGGTTGTTGAGGAGAACCTCTTTATCACAACAATGCACTGAAGAGTAACACAAATGTTCCCTAAAAGGAAAATTCAGACTGTCTTGTTAAATGTCTGCTTTTTTATTGTCCTCTAATGATGAAATATTGTTTCATCTAATGATGAAATTAGAGTTTTAGCTACATTTACTGTGCAATTCAACATATTGAGAGGGTTTGGCAATGCAGCTGTCATACCATAAACACCATGAGTGAAAGAGGAAAGTAATATTCAAGTAGAAAAGAGTTTCAATGCTCAGGACGTAAGCCGTACGGAGAAACATGTATCTCTCTTAGCATGTCTCTCTTATTCTTCGACTTTGCTTTTTTTCATTACCATGTATTTCTTCTTATACCTATGCAAATCTGAGAATTATACTGTATGTTGCATCAGTTCCCCATATAAGGAACTTCACACCTACACTAGGACATCGTATATGCTAAAAGAATAATGCTTGCATCTCTAGGTCCAGATCCCAAGTAAAAAAACCTCAAAACCCACAGGTATACATCTGTCACCAGAAGACTACACTTGTCTGTTCTCATTACTTGTTTCTGAGCCAACATCTTGTTCCAGTAGCACAAACTTGTATCCCAGTCCAAAGTCTTCTGCTGCTCTGAAGCCTAAACAAAACATAAGATTGTCGTGGTTTGGCCCATGGCTGGCAACAAATGACCACGGGGTTGCTTGGTCACTCCTCCCCCCGCTGGGGTGGGGAGGAGAATGGAAAAAATAAGGCAAATCTCATGGGTCAGTATAAGGGTGGTTCAACAGAACAGCAAAAGGCGCCAACAATAACAACAACAATACTGATAAGAAGAATATACAAAAAAAGGACGAAATACACAGGGCAACTCTCTCACCGCCTGATAACCCGCGAGCTCCCAAGTTGTGAAAAATTTCCTCCCAGCCAGCTCCCCACTGGGAATGGAGCATGATGGCACATAGTATTGAATACCCTGTTTGTTTGGCCAGTTGTTTCCCCTCCTGACTTCCTGTGGAAATTAACCCTGTCCTGGCTGAACCCAAGACAAAAATCAGTGCTATGAGTCCCAACTCAAAATAAAGAGATTCATTCCTATTACCAAATACTTTGTTTCGGCCCAGGTTGTTCTGCTTCCACTGTGATGTTCTCTATGTATTTGAAGCTTCCCTTGTATCTCCTTTCTTGAGCAGAGCCAAGTATGTTTCTTATTTTCCACTTCACCATGTTAAGGAAGTTTTCCACAGGACAATACCACATCTAGTGTATTATTTTGGAGCTGTTAGCTACCCTCTCCCATGACAAAGGAAAAAGTTCATCTTGTTTTTTGTGTGATACTGCTTCGCTCCTCTGAAAGTCGGTGGATTGAGTGGCTTTTAGGTGTTGTCCCTCAGGCTAATGTAGCCTGCCCATCCACACAACAAAGTCAGAAGAGTACTTGGCCCTTCCTGTCTCCATCTCTACCCGATCTTTTTTCCTGGAGGATGGCCTATTGTAACTCACTCAAGTCCAGACAATAACATAGTCTGATCATCATAGAGGTAAAGTAGGTAACAGCTTACAAAAAACAATCCACAAACAAATTCTCACTTGTGTCTTTGTATCACTTTCAGTCATTTTAAACAGACTTCTTGATGCAGACACACACCTACCTTCACCAATTTAGTGCTTCAGCAAAATGTTGCAAGATACAAGCAATACTCTAAGACTGTAACTGAAGCTTCACTGCACTCTTCTGTGGCAAAATCAGAGTTAAGGTCACCTGTAGCAAGGTCTGAAACTGACATTTCTAAAATGACACTGCATGAATAAGTACTATGAAAAAATAAACAGAAAAGGCAAAATGGAAGGAAACAGAGAGGCTAAGAAAGTCATATGAGAAAGGTGAAAGAAATTCGAAGAAGGGATACACAGCTTATTAATATCTCTTCACATATCGGGGGAGAGTTGTTTGACCATTCAGTCCCAGCTTCTCGTGCACAGATCTCATTCAAGTGAGCTGCTCCTACCTGTTAAAGTCAGTTCTGTTAAGATGAGAGAATTATGGAAATTTTTTATGTTTATTTTAATCGTAACCCTTTCAGTCCCCATCAGCCTTTGACTAGCATTCAGAAACTCTAAATGTCATGTCTGCTTCAGTTCATGGTTCACAGTTTAGTAATCAAGAAATACTGAAAAGGCTAAAGATCTTAAGTCTGACACAGCTCTATGCATCAACCAAAAATCATTCTTGATTTATATTATGTCTTATTTATATTTTTACTTTACTAGAAAAAGAATTATTCAACCTTTACTCTGAAGGTAAAACTGGTAACTTTTTAAAGATGTCATTTTAAGACTGGGATGAAAGGAAGATATTGTCATGATAGGGGATCTTATAGCTATCCTGCTGCCAAAGCCTATAACCTTCATCCCCATGAAGGATGAAGAACTTCAGATATTCTACACAAGCATTTACCTGGTTGCATTTGTAGCAATATGAAACAAAAGAAGGTCTCTCAGAAACTGTTTAAAGCAGCATCCGATCATGAGTGGTGTCCCCCAGGGCTCAGATTTGGCTCCAGTCTTGTTTAACTTCTTTACCAATGATCTGGTTGAGGGGATTGAGTGCTTTCTCAGTAAGTTTGCAGATGACACCAAGCTGGGCAGAAGTGTTGATCTGCTTGAGGGTAGGAAGGCTCTGCAGAGGGATCTGGACACACTGGATCCATCGGCCGAGGCCAACAGTATGAGATTCAACAAAGCCAAGTGCCAGGTCCTAGGGTCACAACAACCCCATGCAACACTACAGACTTGGAGAGCACTGGCTGGAAAGCTGCCCAGCGGAAAAGGATCTTGGGGTGTTGGTCGATAGCTGGCTGAACATGAGCCAGTAGTGTGCCCAGGTGGCCAAGAAGGCCAGTGGCATCCTAGCTTGTATCAGGAATAGTGTAGCCAGCAGGAGTAGGGGGGTAATCATGTCCCTGTACTCGGCACTGGTGAGGCCGCACCTGGAGTACTGTCTTCAGATTTGGGCCCCTCACCACAGGAAGAACATTGAGGTGCTGGAGCATGTCCAGAGACAGGCAACGAGACAGGTGAAGGTCTAGAGAACAAGGCTTACGAGGAGTGACTGAAAGAACTGGGGTTGTTGAGTCTTGAGAAGAGGAGGCTGAAGGGGGACCTTATTGCTCTCTGCAACTACCTGAAAAAAGATTGTAGTGAGGCAGGTGTTGGTCTCTTCTCCCAGGTAACTAGCGATAGGACGAGGGGCAATGGGCTCAAGTTGCGTCAGGGGAGATTTAGATTGGATATTGGGAAAAGTTTCTTTACTGAAAGAGTGGTCAAGCGTTGCAATAGGCTGCCTAGGGAAGTGGTTGAGTCCCCATCCCTGGAGGTGTTCAAAAAACATGTAGATGTAGCACTTCGGGGTATGGTTTAGTAGGCATGGTGGTGTCGCATGGACGGCTGGACTTGATGATCTTTTTCAATTTATGAATCTATGATTCCATGACTGTTGATGACCCGTAATCATGTAAGGCACATTTAAAGCCAGCATCCAGCACCCAAACATATCTTGAAGAATGATGTGATTAATTTTTTGTGCCACAATTTCTACTTATTATTTACTCCTGCGGTGTTCTTTTCTAGAAAAATCTTCTGCAGCACAGATGACACAGAGAGGCACCATATCCTGCAAATAAGGGTATTTCAGCTTTGAATATAGTGATTTGTGCAGGTATCAGAAAGTTCTTTACTTTGCACTGGCCTTTCTTTGGTTTTGGTGGGTCGGGGTATATTACTTTGGTTATATGACTGTTTTGCATGTGTACATGTGTACATATGTGCATACACAGTTACCTGCTGTGCCTTCTCTGAACACAAAATGTGTACACGAGCACTTGTGGCTCCAAAGTAATAGTGCAGTTCCTTGTTATTTTTTCTTCAACATTTCACGAAATTTGCAAGATCTTGCTGTCATAAGTTTCTCAGCTTGGTTTAAACTGGCCTATGAGAATAGAAGGTTTTGGAGGATAAACAAGAAAAATGTTCGAATCAGCTTTATTTACCTGGGAAACTGAGATCTTTGGTGTGGCCTTTGTATAGCACCTAGCACATGGGAGCTTCTCTATTGACCTTCAATGTAAGAAGTAATTCTTGTAAATATAACTATTATTTACTACTGCAAGAGAGTACAGGAGTTTTATTGTTATGAATTATATATTTCTGTACAAGAAATATTAACCAAGCTTTAAATAATCAGTACTACCATGTGCTTAATGCTACCTCTTAGAGATTTCTTTCAGTTCCACTGTAGTTTCTCATTTTCTTTTCGTTTTCTGCAAACGATTAGAAAAAATATCTTAGGCTGCCTTATAGCTCTCTACAACTGCCCGAAAAGAGCAGTTTGAACATTTCTGTTCAAATACGCAAAAATAAGCTAGTTCATATTTTCTTTAACTCTTTTCTGTGCAAGATGAACTTCGCTGTGTAAAACATGATTTAGGTTAGAATTCAGGCGAAAAGATGTACATAAGTGCAGTAAGTAAGAGATGTACAGAAGCACAGTAGTGGAACAAAAGTTGCTATATATTGTTTCTAACACTGTTTAAAGAGTGACATGAAATTTTGGACCTTATCCTGAGAAAACGGAAGATTACTGCTAGGGAACAGTATATATATATACATCTGTCATGTATGTTTTGGAACTGATGTGTAGTCTGTGTATGAAGAGAAGGAGAACACGAGAAAGGGAGATTAAGTACTTTCCATGCTCCTGTGTCCTAAGTTTTCTCTTGGGAGACAGAGACATATAGTATGGCAGTCGCCCATCTAACCTTTTCTGAGCTGTCCTAACAATAACAGAGACAGCAGTTTCGTCATGTTATTCCATTTTTGCTAACTAATGAAGCATCATGGAGAGCTATCAATGTAGGGATAAAATTGGCTCTGGGATGGCAGAAATCCTCTCATGCCACTGTTTCCCTTTCCACTCCATGAGTTCTGTGAAAATACGGTATTCTTGTACAATGCATCCATATACTGTGGGGACCTGGCCACTTTTCCATTCCAGCAAAACTTTGGCCATCTTTATCTCTGCAGCCTGACCCTTGCTGTGCATAAAACACTGTCCCACTGCATTCACATCACTAAAGGCCATGTTATTGAGTTATTAATATACAAGCTTCATAGCTCGTGCAGCTCATGCTGTGGGGCTGTCTAGGTGCACTGAGTACAGGGCAGTATAAGATCATGCTCAAATTCCCAAAATGAGAAGTACCTTTTGAAAGGAAATGTGATTCTTTTGGCACCAACTAAAATGTAAAAATGAAAGCTATGCACTGGCTTCTGTGCCATAACCCTTTGAGATTCTGGGTACCAAATAAGTGGCTTTAAACCACTGTCCTCCATGCTCACTGTATGTCAAAAGAAGACCTAAAAGGATAAGGTAGCTTATGAGCAACATATTAATCAAGAAAAGAGGAATAGAGCTTCAGGTCTGAAAATAACATAATTGAACACTTTGTTCAGGGAGAAGTTGGGGCTTATGTGACTCACTTTTAGTGTTTTTAGAAGGATATGCACATAGAGCCAGGTTTTTAAAGTAATTTGAATGCCTAAAGATTTGAACTGTTACTTAACCTGGTTTTCAACAGCACCTGATGTCTGAACCTTATTTACAGATAAACTTTTGAAAAATTCTCAGCAGGCATCCATCTTCATTCTATTTAGAAATCTGGAACCAGTTTTGCATTCAAAAGATTTAACACCATGTTAGGATAATTTTTAAATCCTTTCTTTGTGATCTTGAGCCCAGTCTATAAGCTTAGGATTTTTCTCTTCAGATATACTTCTAAAGGCATTGCTTACATGTGTTTTTCTTTTTTGAGAAAGATACTGTGTCTGAAGTCTGAGAATAGCTCTGATGATAGTAATTTTCCGTAACTACACAATCACTTTCCCTTTTAAAACAACAGAGAGTGAAATGTCTCTGTTTCAAGCTGAAATTTAACTACCCACAGCAGCCATACCATAAAAGCCTCTCATCCTCCACCATTAGGGCCATCATTTGCAAACATTAATTTTGCCACCAATTCAGGCTGCAGGTATACCCAATTCCCTGTCCTTCTCTTTCCCCTCCTTCCCTCCTGCTCCCAACAGGTTTCACATACTGTATGGATGTTCTCTTCTGAGCTTACTGAAGAGAGCAGTACTCTACAGAAAAAATGTCAAGTGACTGATGCTACCTAAAGTCGGTACTGTCACAAAGACAGCCATGTGGTTTCACAAAGAAGTTTCATAGGCATGTGTCTCCCCTGTATGTTTAATTCTGTACTGAGATATTTCAGTGCAAAAATACCAGTATATGCCAGATCAAATTTACCAGCTACCTGAAAGAAACCCATATATAATGTATTTCTAGTAATTTTTTTGACATAAATAAATAGAAGACAGAAATTGCATTCTATAATTTCTATGCCAAGCTACATTCAGATTTTCGGTTTTATTTTTATTGCTGACCCTATAACCGAAGTGCTGAAATCCTTTTAAAATCACAGAACAGTGGGATGACCCAGAACAAGGTATTATCTTTGTGCAGTATCTTACTTGTAGTATGCACAGACTGTATATTCCCCTCTGCATGATCCTCAGGCAAATAATCATTAGGCAAACTGGAATTATTATTTAATTTCAGGGCAAGCCAATTGAACATCAATACTCCTGAACACTCCTACAGTGTTATAGTATGTTTAAAACTGGTGTCTATGTAAGCATTCTCTTCTAGGACCCAGCTTCCTTATTTAGTATACAAATCCTGTAAGGTACTGTAGACACTCAGGGAAATTCAAGTTGATACCCAAAGATGTGCATAAATACTTCACATTTGTCCAGAAACCTCACTGAAATATTTCAATTTGCAAATGTTAAATCCTTTTCTGATTTATTTGTTTCTATTAAAATTTCTGTTAAAGTTTCTTCAAATTAATCCCTTCTGTGCAAAACGTGATTTCAAAGTTTTGATGACCAAAAACTAAATAATAAGCTTATTTCAAACGGTCAGAAAGAAACTCCAGCTTCAGCACAGTTCTTCCTAAACCTGTTACCTGGTATCTTTGCCATTTAACAGGAAGGTATTCAAACACAGGCTGTATTTTTCAAGCATCTACCATACTTTCCACATGTCTCTCATCAGCTTGACATGCAGTGTTTTTCATTTGCTCAGCTGAAGTCTTATCAAGCCTACTGACACAGAACACCTTCATACTGCAAAAATATTTTTGGTCCTCTTATTACTGTGTGAAAGGAAAAAAGATGGAAACTATTGCAGCGCTATGTGTGTTCTCCAAGATCTTTGAGCACCTCTCTATTGGTGTGACTCTATTCTGGAATGACAAACATTGTCAGTTCCCTCAAACTTAGGGACGTTTTGCAGAATAGCAGTAACCCTTCCTGGTGTGGTAATGCTGATAATGTTCTGTTACCCTTTGAGTGTGATGAAGAATGTTAGGAATTAGGATATTTGTTAGTATCTCCAAAAGACTCAATTTGCAGATCAGCTATGTTTCTTGTTCTTGTCAGTTTGTTTTGAAAATCGTGCAGTGCAAGCCAGATTAAGGTGAAGTGCACAGAGAAATTCAGTTGCAGCACCTAGAATACACCACACAGTCACAGAGAGACTTCATTCACAAATACCGTGTAATTTTTTCCGTACTGTTGACCACTCACCAAGGAGGGAGCATCAGTTCTGAGTTTCTGGTGTACGAATCTGTCTGCCAAAACAATGCCCATAATCTCCCGTTCATTCACAGGCAATTATTTTATTCCATTGTGGATGTTTCTCTCTTTTACTTGAGCTTGTTTAGATATAAGTGGAGAAAGTAAAAGAAAGGAACAAGTGGTAGCCAGACAGACAAAAATCCACAGCCATGTTTCCAGACATATATACTTTTCCCCTTTGAGAAGGGCTATTTGATTACCAGTATGTCTACTTTGCCAGCAAACATAACACTGGAGGTAGTAGTTTGTTTTTCTATGCTACAGTAGATTCCTGCCCTAGAAAACCAATGGAGTTAGAATCTGAAATTGTGCAAATTTTAAAAACTGATTGCATTTTGGCAGTATTAAAGTATGCAAATATCTGCCTGCTTTAGTCATTTATAGGAAGTAAATTATTTTCACCAGGCTCCTAGGAACATTTGTAATTTCCTGACGACTTCTTGAAAGTGATCAATGTTCTTGTTTCATATCACATTTTTTTTCTGTATTGGTCTGAATATTCTAGAGGTCTGGTAACTGAGAGTCCTTAGGGCTGGAAAACATACAAATAAGAATATAAATCTTCCCCTACTAAAACAAATGCTTGAAAAATAAAGCTACTCGATTAACCTGTTACAGCATCTTCTTGTCATATTGCCATACTAAGCACCTAGACAAAACCTTCACCACAATAACAAAAACGTATTTCTTTTCAGTTATTCAAGTGACAGATGAAGGAGAAAAAGGTATACATGATACCACTGCAGTTAGCTATAAAACATGCCTGAAAATACATATTGTATTTTGTATTTGTCAGCAAATACACAGCTGTATTTATGATGTTGTATTAAGCACTTCCTGTGGTACGACCAGTTAGAAGCTACAAAACACTTCCTAAGTTATTTTGAAAGAAAACTGACAGGAAAACTGTATCAAGGTAGTTATATGTGCTACAGAAATGGGGTAGTACTGTGAATTACCACTGAAACTCACAGCTTCAGACTTGACAGAAAGAAGTACCACATATGTACGAAAAGAAGCAGGAGTATTGTTCAATTATTTATCTCATCGGCTTAACATTAAAACAATTAAGTAATAACTTTCTTCTCCCAGCAATTAATTAGCTCTGACAAATCTTCAAATGTCAGTCCCTCCTCAGAAAATCAATAAAAACGTAGTCATGTGTGCTACTAGTTAAGATACCCAAACATATTGCAAGGTGAAGTCTCAGGAAGTTATTTCTAAAGAAAAATTGCCAGCTATGGAGCTGCACAACACTGAGGGAAAATGAGTAATCTAAACTCATGTCTTTTGTCTGAAATACAAGCCAAATTTATATCTGAACCTTAAAACTACACTGTTTGTACCTAATTGTTTTAGCATCCCTTTCCATTTCAGGGACTTAATCCATTAATAAACAATTAAAGGAAGTAATTGCAAAGATAAACTTAAATATTTAATATTTCAGAAGGGTAATTAGTTTATGTAAAATTTCAAATCTGTATTAAAAAACTACCATAAAAATTTTTCTATATATAGCATGCTGATAAAATATGAAGAAAGCTTCCCATACAATAGCAATCCATGAAGTCTCCTGACCTAATCTACTTGCTTTAACTCAAAGCTCTAAGAAAACACTATTGTGAAATATTGAAGTAATCTGAATAGTTTCATACTTACGGAAAAATGGTAAAGCTCAACGCAACTCAAAAATAGCTTGCAGATGAATTAAGTAAGTTCCTTTCCTCTTTTAAATATATTTAAAATTTTATTATTGACTAGATAAGTCTTCTACAAACATAAAAGCAGAATATGCTGAAACTAATCTTAAACAACTTTTGAAGGTCTTTGACTCAAAGTTCTTCACGGACTGTCTTTCATTCTGATGCTATGTGTAGCCATAAGCAGTGACCAGACTGCAACATACCCTAGATCTCTGAAACAAATAGCTGAAGCTCAGTATTGAAATGACTAACCAGAACAGGAAAAAAAATTATTCATTATTTTACTAAGTTACACAAGTTATTTAAATACAGAATGCATGTAACACTTTGTCCAAGCTGATCGGCTACCTAGAGTAGGTACAGGTTGTGGGTTAAAGGGAGAGCAATGATGAAAAGGAAAGTTGTCTATGAATCAAAGCAGCTGTATATGACCACAAGTGGAAAACATCAGTAATGGAAAGTTTACTGGAAAACTGAGAAGATCTGGTGACAAAATTTCATATACTTGTAGTCCAAAACTCCATACACTATTGGAAAAATGTATCTCAAATTTAGAAAAGAAGTGGAAAGTTCATGAGGAAATTTCAAATTAAATGGTGTAAAAAGGTTAAGTTCAGGTGATTGTAATACTAATAAAGATGGATATAACATCTTTAAGAAAAAAAAGAAGAAAAAAAATGGTGCGTGCTATATCAAAGAAGTATGCTGCACCACTCAAAGCGCTGAAGGTCTCTGAACATTGAAAAATGAAGAAAACAAAGAAGGCATTGCTGTGGTAAAAGTCTGCTGAAGGAACACGAATTCAGGAAGATCAGTAGACTGAGTATTTATACAACAAGCAGAGTTGCTAGGACCTCCAAAATTAGTATACATTAACTGCTCCGTTAAGAAAGATGTATAGTGGAATACAGGTGGTACAGAAAACTCTTGGAACAAGTAAGCAACTTGTACGACTTAAGGCAGAATGTTTTTAAAGGACTATAATTTTAATGGACTGTAAACAAAATGCCTCTTTATAACAACAGTAGATGAAATGCTTGATTTCCCTTATCCTCTCATAAAAAAACAACAACAAAAAAAAACCAAACAAAGAAACAAACAAAACAAAAAAAGTAAACAAAACTTTGGGTCTTTTCGAGCATATGCTGGGCAAGAAAAGAAAGTGAGAAATAGCATATGTGCAATGATATTTGTTTATTTGTTACATTTAGTAGGTCAATATAAATAATGTGCATATTAGATATCTAATGTGAAAGTAATCTTACCTGATTACAAGCAACTGCTAATTGTAAAAACAGTATTTTCACACCTGACATACTCCTAACTAGAAGTATTTTTATTTTCTAATTGGGAAAGGACTGCATCTTTTGCTGTGCTTCTAAGAAGAAAAGTCAGTGTACTTAGCATGCTTAGAAAGAACTTGGAAATGGTATACTGTGCTTTCATCTTTGTCATTCACTGAACAAAGACTAAGAAAGAATTGAGCTAAGAATGAATTGAGGGAGAACACTCTTAAACGAGTAGGAGTTACCACATTAATCAGTTAGATAAATAACCTGATTTTGATTTCTTCCTCTATATATTTAATGTAAGGTGAGGATTACTCATATTCCATCAATATACAGAAAGTCGATGTGTTTAGTTCTTCTGTGAACACTTGCTAAACATGCTACAAGGATAAATATGTAAGTACTTTCTAGTCTGCAAATACAGACACATAAGATTTAAAACAGACTTCTGATAGAGACACATAAATCTCTTCAGTGTATGAATGAATGAAACTTTGTGTCCTGGGTTTGGCCAGGACAGGGATAATTTTCACCAGTAGCCAGGAGGGGACACAGTCGGGCGGGCTGACCCAGCCTGGCCAAACAGAACTGAATATTCGATACCATGTGCCACCATGCTGGGTTCTGGTGGGAGGAGCTGGCTTGGGCAGAGGGGAGGGGAATTGATCACAGCTCAGGAGCGTGAGGGGCCCTGGGCGGTGAGAGCTGCTCTGTGCATTTCGCTGTTTGTTGTGTGTATTCTCCGTATCAGTATTGTTGTTGTTACTGTTCACCTCTTTTGCTGTTCTGGTAAACTGCCCTTATCCTGACTCATGAGTTATTTGTCTTTTTCTTTCCATTTTTCTCCCCACCCCAGGGGGGTAGGGCGGCAGAGCGGCAGCGTGGCCCTTTGTTGCTAGCCACGGCCAAACTGCAACACTTTGCTTTTAAGTAGTTGTCCTGGGTTCAGCCAGGACAGGGTTAATTTTCACCAGGAGCCAGGAGGGAACACAGCCAGGCGGGCTGACCCAACCTGGCCAAACAGAGCAGGTTATTCCATACCATGTGCCGTCATGCTGGGTTCTGGCTGGGGGGAGTTGGGCGGCGGGAAGTCAGTCACTTCTTGGGAGCACACGGCGGTGATGGCGGGCAGTGAGAGCGGCTTTCTGTGTTCTGCTGTTTTGTTTTGTGTATTCTCCCTATCTGTATCGTTGTTGTTCCTGTTCCCTTTCTTTGCTGTTCTGTTAAACTGCCCTTATCCCGACCCACCAGTTTTTGCCTGTTTCTTTCTATTCTCCTCCGCACCCTAGCAGGCGGACAGGCGGCCACATGGCGCTTTTGTTGCCGGCTGCAGACAAACTGTAACAGTAGTTTAAGCAGAATAGTTTGCCGTTAGCAATAGATTCACTTGAGACTTTTTTTTTTATTTGCAAATCACTTGAACACCATCATGATTATTTTACCTGTATATGCTACTTACTGACTTGTCTGAGTCAGGACGTTTTTCTAGTAATCTTCACACCAAAGACTCCTTCATATTTTTAACAGAACTCATATAGAACACATTCAAGACATCTTTTTTCATGGTTTAACCCGACAGCTGGCAACTAGGACCACATCTCACTCACTCTTCTCCCCCACGGTGGGATGGGGAGGTGAGCAGACAAAAAGTAAAACTTGTGGCTTGAGATAAAGACGGTTCAATAAGACAACTAAGAAAAAAAAAAAAAAAAAATAATAATATTATGAAACAAAAAAGAGGTACACAATATAATTTTTCTCATCACCAAATGACTGATTGCACAACCAATCCCTGAGCAGCAATCGGGGATTTCGCCAAGCTTGAGAATTTTGCAGAACTCACCGAACTCACAGAAAAAAGATCTAACACATGGAAAAGTTTGAATGCACAGAAAAGAGGGTTCCTGTCCCCTTGCCAGTCCTCATTTATAAAATTAGCATGATGTCTAAGGTGTGGAATATTTCCATTGGGCACCTTGGGTTGCTGCCTGGCCATACTCCCTCGCAGCTCTTGCATACCTGCCCATTAGCCAAACATGGGAAACTGAAAAAAGTCCTTGATTTCTTAGCAACAGCTGAAAACATCAGTGTATTATCAACATTCTTGTCATACTAAATCCAGAATATATGAGCTACTTGGAAGAAAATTCACTCTATCCCAGCCAAAACAAGGAAACTACTCCATGCATTCACCAGTCTGGTATTATTATTCTGCTGTTAGGAAACTACCTGCTGCTAGTCATAGACATGATTAAAGTGAACAGCTGTCATAAGCACCATTCTTTCAGGTTCAGTAGAATCACAGAATGACAGAATCATAGAATAGTAAGGGTTGGAAGGGACCTTAAAGATCATCTAGTTCTAACCCCCCTGTCATGATCAGGGACATCTTCCGCTAGAACAGGTTGCTCAGAAGGAATATTTCAATCTCCCTTAATGCACTGATAACTGAAAAGTGGAGGCCATTGCGTAGGGATGGACAACCTGGTACAGCTGATGAATACCTAAGCCGTCTGAGGAAAAGGGTTTCCCTAGTAACTGATTGTTAATAATATAAGCCGTTGCCAAATGGATGTCTTGCGGCTGTTTATGATTGTAAGAGTCACAGGAGAAAGCCAAGCAAGCAGTAGTTTAGGGGTGAAGCCAGGAAATAGAGACACCTTAGAGCAGCGTTCTCACTGGAGAAAGAGATTTGGATTTCTAAATAGGCAGCAGTCCTTTACAAATTGTTTCTCCTGAATGTGTCATTCATACTATAGTAAAGTATATAAGGACTAGAAGAGAGAACAGAAATGTTATATTTACATAATTCATTTCAGTATGGCAGTTCAACGTGATTAGCAGCAACAAAAAATATCCTTAGGATCAGTACCTCAGGCTTCTTCACAATGTAGCTCTGAGACTTGGAAAAAGAGTAAGTTCAAATACTCAGCTGTTCAAGTTTCACTGAAGCTTTTCTGTAATATGCCCAAAGTAAATAACAGAATAAAAATTATGCTGAAACAGCCCTAACTGTGGGGAAGAGATGACACCTCAGAGACACCGTTTAAGAATGCCCAATAACAGTCTGTCTAAAGTATTTCTTTGGCAACCCCAGGGCAGGTTGCCACCTGAGCAAAATTCATCACTAACACAGCCATGACAGATGCAATTGAATAGAAAAGGTTTAGATAAAAAGGGTGCGGAATAAGGAGCCCTAGTACTCCTTGGCTTTACATCTGTGAAATATGTGAAGGCAATAGCATTTGCAGGAAGCCAAGGAGACCTGCAAGCAACAGGACATGAGAATTAAAGAGGTCAGAGACGTGAGGACATTTAATGTTTTCATTGTCCCTTTTGTAAGAAAATGCATTGTATTTTTCTGCCTATATATAGGTTTGAAATGTGAGAATAACAGGTTCCCTTCTATGACAGAATGAAAGAAGATAATATGGTAGATTTATTGACAGCATATTTTGTATTCTGTTTTCTGTCATCGTTTCCTACGAAGTATCGGGATATACATCGTATGCATAGCTGGAGCTAGTATTTCCAGAATGAACAATGCATTTGGAATTTTTTGTGAGATCCCCAACTGCATATACAAACAAAAATAACACCACTTGCTCAAAAATATGCAGAAACCTGTATAAAAGTATAACTCTAAGCACAAAGCAAACCAAAAATTGGATTCAACAAGAATCTTCTCGAAAAAATCTTTTCTGTTCTTCAATGTCTTTTCTTTGAGAATCCCTCCTGTCAATGCCCCGGTGCTTTCTGTCCTATATTCCACAAAAAACCCACATTTCATTCAGGTGGAAAAACAAGAGCTAATTTTCCTTCATAGATTTCTTACTGACTATCTCAGTCACTGGTACCTCCTAGTCAAAAACTGCAAAAAGTCCTGGATTTTCTTCTCCCCTTTTAACATATTTTTTCTTAGGAATATGGTATTGTCGTTAATGTTGACCTTCATGGCCACCTGGGCACCCTGCTGGCTCATGTTCAGCTGGCTGTCAACCAACACCCCAAGATTCTTTTCCACCAGGCAGCTTTCCAGCCACTCGTCCGCAAGCCTGTAGAGTTGCATGGGGTTGTTGTGACCCAAGTGCAGGATCTGGCATTTGACCTTGTTGGAACTCATACAGTTGGCCTCGGCCAATGGATCCAGTGTGTCCGGATCCCTCTGCAGAGTCTTCCTACCCTCAAGCAGATCGACACCTGCCCAACTTGGTGTCATCTGCAAACTTACTGAGGGAGCACTCAATCCCCTCATCCAAATCATTGGTAAAGATGTTAAACAAGACTGGACCCAACACTGAGCCCTGGGGAACACCTTGTGACCACACACCAGCTGGATTTAATTCCATTCGCTACCACTCTCTGGGCTCGGCCATTCAGCCAGTTCTTTACCCAGTGAAGCATACACCCATACAAACCATGAGCAACTAGTTTCTCCTTCAGGATGCTATGGGGAACACTGTCAAAGGCCTTACTAAAGTCCAGATAGATGACATCCACAGCCTCTTCCTCATCCACAAGGTGGGTCACTTGGTCATAGAAGGAGATGAAGTTGGTCAAGCAGGACCTGCCTTGCATGAACCGATGCTGGCTGGGCCTGATCCCCTGGTTGTCCTTCAGATGCCCGGTGAGCGCACCCCCGATGAATCGCTCCATAATCTTGCCCGGCACTGAGGTCAGGCTGACAGGCCTGTAGTTCCCGGGATGTTGTTTTGCTTTATTTAAATTTTTCAATTCCTGTATCTTCTTAAATAGATCTTACAAATCTTGTCCTGAAATGATTTTGTTTGGTTTCAACATAGAAGCTTGAAACTGTCCCTTAGAAGCTTGAATAATTTGGAGTCATCCTGTGCATGGTAAAGAAGGTGGTAGGAATAAATCTCCAACTCGATGCATGTCTTTTAGCCATTATTTTTCATCTTTCTTCATGCTATCTCACAAACTTACCATACACTTGGTCGTATAGTGACAGTTCTCTGCTGCATTTCACTACTCGAATAGCACTTCTGGAACCCCTGGCAGTGGCCATGTTGTGTGTTCTGATTCTGCGTGGAAGGACAATGAGTGGATTAAAATAAATATTTAATTTAAAATGCCTTCAAATTTAACCTGCTTCTTTCATCTTCTGCCTCCTCAGCCTAGAGAAAATTTTATTCTCAGGCTATTTCTTCTCTTTGGGTCTGTGAGAATTTTTCAAGAGTCTCTAAATGGCTCTTCTTTTCACATTCACTATCAAGTTCAAAACCCCATTGTCACTATTAAAAGTCCCACTCATTTTCTTTGCTCTTTGAAATTATTTCTGCCTTTTCTTCTTCCAACCTACCCTTAATTTACTTTTGCTGCTGCAGCCTCCCATTCTCATCTTTTCATGGTGTTTTTAATGTTTTAAATTCTATTCACTTTTATTGTGCCAAATTTCCATGATCGGACTTTACCTTTTTGTCAACAGATATCAAAGGGAGTAGTTCTTTTCCATACATGCAGAATATTGCTTTTGATACAGTAAGGAAAATCTAGTGTAAAAAACACAGGTGAAGAGTGAACAATATGAGTAGTCTATAATGGTAATGTTGGATGCTGATGGTGTTTATAATTATACACCTATCTTTCTTTATACAGGATTCAGTATTCTCTTTGTTTAAGAACAAAAGTTTTCGGTAATTGTATAGAAGACCAACTCTGCTTACTGTTTCACAACTACCTGTTATGTATGCGGGCTGTTAAAACCTACCTTAAAAAATAGGCCCTTACTTTCCAAGGTAATGAATAATGGAGGGCCCATGATGTGAGTTAAATTACACTATTCACATATGAAGATTCTCTGAGCCTAAAAGTGTCATTCCCTTTTTTTTTTTAAGCTTTCTATGTCCTATAATAAAAGCTATTTCCACTCTGTGTTAATCTGTGCCCTCATCTCACTTGCACAGTTTCTTTTGTCAGTAACATACACATATGGTAAACATAAAGTGATTTTGAATTACGCTGATTTGCATAATTAGAAATAATTTTATATCTTTGCAATTAATTTTTATTGACATTGTTAAAAAGTTTTTAATCTCAAATAATATTATTACATACATTTTTTAAAAGAACTATTTCACATAGTCATAGCTATGGTATATTTAATCTCCATTAGAATTTTTCCTGCTCCATATCCACTAAATATGTTATTCTTCCATTCTGAGAACATCTGAAGATAAGTGAATTTTTTACTTTATGGCAAGTTTAGAATTTTTAGGAATTAATATCTGATAGAAATCAGTCCATCCTCTACAACATGTACCGTAACACAGTAGGCTCATAGGCATAATCTTGAAATGTTTGGTTCAAACAAGGTTTTCTGGTCTCTTTTACTGACTGCTACATTACACAAGGCATTGGACCCCCTCGTTGGATTTTTGGTATATGAAGCTCTTCTCACCTGCCTTTCACAACCACCTTAAAATATCTTGTGAGTTCTAAAGTACTAGTGCTGCAAGGATTAATTAGTTAGTTTCTGTAAATGGTCCTGAACATGAAGAATCCCTAATATCATACTGTGGCTCTTAAAATATAATGGGCATACAAAGTGCACATCCCACTTCTACAGCTTTTTTACTTTTAACAATGTTTTAATGCATGCGTTTCTGTTGCCTTATACTGTAATGACTTTATTCTTATTGCCCAATAGTTTTATGTTTCACCTACAGTAATGCTCACAGAAAAGGATGATTAGAGTATGTTGCAGTTTACGTTTTAGATTCATTGAGTACCTTCTGCTGTCTCAGTCACATTACCATACATTTGATTGAAGACAAAAAGTAACCAACTGAACAGCTCTTGTGCCCTCATAGATGATACATACTGAAGCCAGAGTGGTGAAGCTCATGCTTGCACAATAAAACAGATTATTTTCATGAAATAATGAAAAAGATTTTTTACTAGTTTCACCTGCACCTTTGCTCCCAAGGTGCTAGCACAGCAATGATGACAGGCTAATTGGCAGTTTGAGCTGAGCAAGATCAATAATTTCGTTTTATTGTGTCAGGTAAGAGAGAGACTATTGCCTTCAGATATTCCACCACAGAAAAATTCTATTAAGCAAACTTTTTTTCACCAGAAGTATCACTGAGGACTTGAACTCATCAAAATAAATTTTGACTTGGGAGAAAATAGTATGCAAATTCATACAAAGAAAGTGTATTTTCTTAGTTTATTCTCAGGCTGACAGTCAGAGGCTTACCTTGAGCCTTAATCCTGTTTAGCTGAAAGCTCCTTTAGCTGGAAGCTCATCTGCCAGTGCTCTGTCAGTCCAGCTATTTTTCATGTCAGTTGGCGACGAGCAATTACTGACACGTTAATCCTGTACCACTTCCTCACAGACTGACCTTTGGCTGAGTTTCAACAGAACTAGATGAGATATAGCAACTATTTTGGACTACCTGGGAAAAAAAAAATTTTAAGGAACATAAAACTTTAAAACAGACGCTGACTTTTTTGAACATGAATTGTCAAGATGAAAAGAGACATAAAAGACACATAAGCATCAATGCGTTTTATAGATTACAGTGAAAAGATGGTCTCAGTTCTGAAAATTAGTAAGTCTAACTTTTAAAAAGGCAGTTGCATCTAAGCAGGAAGAATCTTTCACAGAGACAATCATTACAGACTTCCCTTCTGCAACGTTACTGTCATTCAGTTTCAGGTTTGCCATAGGTTTTCCTTTATTCTTAACTGTTTAAATGTATTGCAACATTAAGAAATATTTGTGAACCTCAGATATGAACCTCATCTGTACAACTGACAAACTGGATCTTCCAGTAAATTTTCAATTTTTCCAAATTTTAGTTTGTTGGTGGGGGATGTTAATTGAAGGTGAATGTAATAAATCTGTCATATGAAAACCGTTGTGAGTGTGTCAACCTTTTTTGTTTTTCTTCTGATTAAAATGGTTAACCAATGAACTCAGATTGATGTTGTGCTGGTTATTAAAATGAGATATCAAACATTGTAGTGCAGCATATATTTTATAAAACAATACTGCAATATACTGCTGTGACCTTTTCAATTTTCTGAAATATGTTTGGTGTTCTGTTGCTCTCCTTCCAGTGAGGAAGAAGGAGAATAGCTGAACAGTCAATATATGTAACCGGGTATAAGATCAGTCAACAGAAATTACAGCCCTAGTTTTTACTCTGACCTAAATATAAATATGAAGGGGG
>Ga0065711_1004844_pt1 | contig 28292 bp, 20 predicted proteins | sample Hoacrofraction12_FD_59098 | JGI IMG/M metagenome (GOLD analysis project Ga0065711, IMG submission 59098) | Hoatzin crop microbial communities from Cojedes, Venezuela - Epithelial fraction 12 v2 (version 2) | ecosystem: Host-associated > Birds > Digestive system > Esophagus > Crop | place... | reverse complement strand
CTCCGCTGGACTCTCTCCAGTAGCTCCTCATCTTTCTTGAACTGGGGAGCCCAGAACTGGACACAGTACTCCAGATGGGGCCTCACTAGGGCAGTGTAGAGGGGAAGAAGAACCTCCCTCGACCTGCTGGCCACACTCCTCCAAATGCATCCCAGGATCCCATTAGCTTTCTTGGCAGCCAGGGCACACTGCTGGCTCATGGTCATTTTCCACGTTTGCAATTTTTTTCTGCCCCTGTAAATAATCGGGCTTTCCAGACTTCCCTGAAAAATAGAGCACAGCGGCTTTTGAGGAGTCTGGCGGTAAAATTGCCCATCATTAGTTTCTCCAGAAATTCACACTGGCCATGTGCACACGTTTCTGGTCTGTAAACACACTTAATATGAATGCTGGAGTTGCGTGATAAAATCTCTTCATGAGAAAATCAGACCGATCTAGTTTCATAATTATTAGTAAGATGCTTACATAAAATAAAATATACAGTGATTTCATGAACAATCCTCTGATAAACCCATCTGTACACATACCCAGACTGATGCAAAACATTCATTCGAGACAGCAGGCCATGCAAAACCTTCACTCAGACACACACATTCTCTTTATGAGAACGGGATGTTTTAATCACAGAGGCCAGCAGACAATCTGAAATCATAACTACTTGGTAGTTTTGCTGCTTTGAATTGATGGGAATGAGAAAGGGTAGAAATCGAGGAGTAGATTTTCAAAGGCATATTGGCATTATTTGTGACTTTGGGAGTTTTCATCTAGATACATTTTAAAATACTTTTGTATCCTGGGATAGTCTCTGCAAGTCCTGTGACTTAAACTCTCTTCAGAATCCAAATTTCACTTTCCCGGTTTCATTAATTTTATACTTCTTTTTAATTTGGATAACGACTTCTCAAATGCTTCTGAAGGATTTAAGAGCACAAGTTCTAGGGAAAATCAAGAGGCTGCATTAACCTAAAAATCTTATATTTTGAAAAGCTGCTTCCCAGCTAATCATTTTCTCATGCTATGGGGTTTTGCCCACACCAGTACAAATCTGCACTTCTTGGACTTCAAAACCCTCAAGAGGATTTTATTTGATAATAGACTTTTCAAATATTTTGTATAAAGTTGTCTACAGTCTTGAAGAAGCATGCTTCTACAAGACCTGCATGTGAAGGAGTGTTTTGGCACAAGTACTCCTGTCTCTTAGGCTGGGATTAATTTAATCTAATTTTAGCCATCTGAAAGTTATGTTGGCAGTCTCAGCTAATCACCAGCGCTCCATTGTCTGGCTTCACTGTTGAGAAATAGGCCTCTATGGACATGTCTTATCTACTGCAGACATGTAGCTCAGGATGGGATCAGTTCCTTTCAGATATTCCTACCTACCTCTTATTCTGAGCTGACTATAGGAAGAACTCAACTGGCTAAATTAACGGGATGCTTAGCTTTCAGGTCACAAATCTTAAAGTAGATGGAGTTCATCCTGAGCATACCATGCTATGTTATTTGTAAGACATTAAGCACGATGCTGCTACTTTGCATCACTGAGATTTCCAAATGTGTGGGAAGTTCCCAGAAGTGCCCTCCGTGAATAAAACATGAATTTGTTGTCCACTCCGCAAAGGTGGTATCACCACCACTTTCTCGAGAACACTCTGCCTATGGCTATCAACTCTTAAAAACTGTTTTGTTCACCGTATAAACTGGCTTAGGAAGAAACATGTCTGAACCATATTCTGAGGCTCCACACAACATCTGCAGAGAGGCGAAGCTCAGGTAATACGTCTGGAACAAATTGCTCCATCAGCAAGTGTGCTCATTCGAACACCAAATGTGTGTTTGGAAGTCTGACAAACAGGCAGGTTCTGCATCGACAGGTGGGTATTTGAGTGCCTGATTCATCCAGGAGTAACTTTGTCATTGTTGGGGCAGGACCAAATTGACTGTAGGAGTTTTATCATATGTTCACAACATCTTTTATTTTCATCAGCTGCAGTTTGGCTTGCCACAAGTTAATGTACTCATGCGTTAGGTCAGGTTTTTTCTATTCACACTACTTTAGCACCATCCAAAAAAATGATAAAAATAATTTTGGGAAAGAGACAATCAGTATAAAAACTGTACTTATATTTGCACCCTTGCAGCACATTCAAATCTCTCCAAAAAGCCTCCAATTGCCAAAACTGTGGAGAAAGATGAGTGACCTTCTGCTACATTTCCCATGTTTGTTGTCTTAATTAAACTTGTCATGAGTCATGTTTACAACACCCAGCTTATGGCAGACCTATAAAGAACAAAGGCGCTCAGCCCCTGATGTGCGTGTCCAAATTCACCGGGGATTGCTGCCGCCTGTTTCATCACTTCCTCTACATGGAAAAGGCAAAGGCCAAATTTAGAAATGGATCACAAGCCTCTGGTCAGGTTGTTTCCAAGAAGTCTGATGAAGTCTGCTTTCTTATTTAGCTCAAACCTGTCTTCTAAAGTGTTACCTTCCTGGAGACTTTCAGATCCCTAAGCTGTTAACTCCTGCAGTAGCAGGACAAAAAGAAAAAGCTAACCTTTCCTAAGGGCCAAAAGACAGATATGAGATTGTAGCTGCCATTTTATAGCACAGGTCCTACGCGTGTGAAACCCAACACGGCTTCTTTTGCATACTTAAATCGAGAATAAAAAGGATATACTTATTACCACAATAACATGAAGAGTTTGAAAGAGTCACTGCCCCTCACATTGTACTTTAATTTGTGCATCTTCCTTGCTTACTAGCGTCCAAATTAAAATAATTACGTAATTAAAACTGAGACAAAGAGTAATAGTTTTTTTAATACTCGGTCAAAAACCCATTAATCTGCTTTTGAGTTAGCAAACGTGCTATCAACACACACTTCAGATTGCAAGGGCAACTACTTTTTTGACAGGCTTAACACCAGACCATGTGAAGAAAAGAAATGGAGCAAAGTGCAAAACGAACAGTGAGAAAATGTCAGATATTATAGAGGAGTAAAAACTGTCGTTAGCTTGGGTATTGCTGCAAAGCCTTAGAGATGCTCTTTCAATGCACAAGTCACAAGGTAAAACCAGCCACTGTCCTGAAGAATGTCAATCGCTGCATCAAGAAAAGAAAGAATAAAAAGTCTGGAGAGGCAAAAGGAGGGGATGCTAATTCTTATTATTTTACACTTATTTTAAAATCTTACTTTTAACTTGCCCTTATTTTAGTGGTCATTTTATTAACATTCTTCTTCATTTTCTTTTTTTCCCCTGAATTAATGTCTCTCAATCGTATTTTTAACTCCGGGTTCTGCCATTGCTCTTGAGGAAGGCTTGGTGTCAGGCTTGGCCAGAGGTCCCTCTCCAGACACACAGATCAGCCGATTGGGTTGGATTTGGCCCTCAGAACATCTCTAAGTGGCCAACTGCCTTTGCCTATCTGGTCCTTGGGAATGTACCCGGGCGAGGGGCAGATGGAGAGCACCCTGCCCTTGTAGCTGCACCTGGAGGACCCTGCTTTGGGTTTGCTCCACCAGCTGCATTTGCAGGGATGCGTGTAAGCTGCAGGGCTCGGAGCCAAGCAGAGCCACGACCCAAGGAGGAGGAGGATCCCTTGGCATCTCCAGGCCATGTCTGCAGCCAGCATAGGAAACACTGGTGAGACTGGACCCTCCCTCACTTCCTCAGGAGCCCTGGCACCAGTCACTGGCGATGCCTCTTGCCTCCTGAGATCTTTGTGTCAGGCTGCAACTTCTATTTTCGAGCTGATGTTCCACGGGCTTAATCCACTTAGCCTGTGAGAACCTTCATCCGCTTCCCTCAAGCACAGCCCGAGGCGGCGAAGTCCTCCCTGCTGCACTCACTGTCCTCCCCCACCGCCCCTTCACCCCTCTCGGGAATGTGTATTTATGAAGAGGTGGATTAGCAACATTACCAGGCAGGTCACAGGGTGTCAAGCGGCTCTTTCAGGGATTAAAATTTGAGGCTCGCTCAAGAGGGAGCGCTCTCCATCCTTGTGACAGCCGTTCGGATCACTGCTGTGCTGTACTTGCAATTTACTCTATTAACAGTGCCGGTACCTCAGGCTGGAGCGTTTAGAGACACCATTCCTGCAAAGAAAGCAATCAGGAGGTGTAGAAATGGTTTACCCTAATTTTCCTTTTTTTTCCACATGGGGGAAAAAGAAAAAAGGAGTCTATTTAAGCGCAATGAATGAAATCACAGCTGGTGCAAATCCACCTTGCTCCGCTGCTGCCAGTGAGCACCAGGTGATTTACGCCCGTTATGGACCCCAGTCCATAATCCCCTCTGAGCCGGCCAGCCTGGAGAGCAATTACTTCGTTTGGCAGTGGAGAGAAACGAGGTGTCTGCAGCGCTGTCGCCCAGCAGGTTGCTTCATCGGAAGGAGGGCCGAATGCCCGCCGGCCCCGCAGTGCCTCTAGGTCGCCCGCCATGATGTCCCAACGCATGAGACCATGCACAAGGTGTTGGGCACAGTCAACAAAAAAGTCAGACCAAGATCTGGCTGCAGACTGTGGGATGTGTTGGGATGTGTCGGGGCTAGACCCACATCTTGGAGGAAACGTTCCACCTCAATACGGGGCTCTTATGGCTCGTAAATCAGGAGCAGCCGTTCCCCTTTGGTGTGCTGCAGGGATCGGCGCAAGGGCAAATCCCGAGCGCATCGTCATCCTGCTGAGCTCTAATCCCATCAGCATCTCCGGCCACTCCATCAATCGGATTAAAATATGGCTGAAATTCCTAATACAGCCGGCTCGCCCATGGGGAGTGAGCCCTGGGTGTGCAGACCCAGCCGTCACCGCTCTGCCAAGTGCCACGCTGCTTGCAAGTCCCCAAGACTTTCACCACTGTAAGGTTCTGGGTTGGCCAGAGCTGCAGACAGGGCAGCCCAACAGGTTCAGCATCACTATGGAGAGGTAGGGGCTGTGCCTTTAGCCCCTTCCCACCTCTCCAGAGCCTCTGTGCTTTTAATGGATGAAGTAACTGGAGCCTTGCTGTCAGAACCTTCCACGTTCATACCGAAAGTTAGCCAAAAATGTTCCAACAGAAAATATTTTCCATGAGAAAATGCTGTTTTAACAGAATCTAACCCTCATGCTGGAAACCTGTCAACCCTTCTGTATCCTGTGGTAGAAACCAGATGGATACATACAAGGATCCTGCCTTCATCCTGGGACCACCAGCAACAAAAACAAAGATCCATCCGAGGTCTCTTTGATTACTTTTTCTGCCTTTCTACAACTATGAAAATAATTTCGTTTTTTTTAACTTTCTGTCCATATTGGAAAGCTTTTGACCTCCTTTTACCACCCTAAGCAAACCATAACACACATGGGAAGGGCACTCTGCCTGCTGCAGCTTATTTCGTAGTCCAGATGGGCACATCATTTCTGTCTCAGTGAGGCAACAGGTCCATGGCCCCACACCAGCTTCATAAGCATGGCTCAAACAAGGACCATTGTTGGGTTGGATTTGGCCCTCAGAACATCTCCAAGTGGCCAACTGCCTTTGCCTATCTGGTCCTTGGGAATGTACATGTCATCATACCCAAACACATAAAACCACAAGTTCCCAAGGCTGCCACATCTGCGTGATGCACAAAGAAGTGCTTAATACTAAACTCAAACCCCGTCATCACAGAACACCAGCATGAACACACCTATTTTAAGCTTTCTTGCAGATGTGGAAGATTATCTGGGGTCAAAACAGATCTGTGACCCATGAATACAAAAGCTGAGACCACCTTCATTTTATCTGTTCCCAAGTGGACACCATATGTAAACCTGCCAGCCTTCAGAAGCTCAAAGGATCTCCACAGCAAGATCCTGTGTGTCTTCAAAAGTTATCTTGAGATTTCATCTTTTCTAATAGTACTCAGTGGCTAAGCAGTTGACCCGCACAGTGTTCAGAGGGAATAGTCCTTGTTTTTGCAGGAAAGCACATAAAGACAAGCTTAGGTGAGTCAAACCATCACCTCTTCATGACTCACTGAGGTTATGGAGACCCTCACTCTTTCTGTTTATAAAAGCACAGTGTCTTGGCAATAGGAAAGGAATAGCTGGCTTAATTTTTATATTTTTTAGGTCTGTCTAAATTTAGCCTTCCTGTCCTTTCCACTGCATGTTTCTCCAGAAATCAGTCTACACTTCCCACTCACTTATGTGTTTTTTTTTCTTTCCTTTACTTTCCCCGTAAGAAATTGCTCACAGAAACCGCAGGAAATAAAGCTGGGAGGCTTCTCAACCTGTCGTCTGAACCACAGCTTTCTCCAGAAATGCCCAGACTCTACTGTTACCTACATGCACTCATCACCCCCCTACGAAGATAGCAGTAGTCTAGTGCTATGAGGACAGGGCTGCCTGCACAGCAAGCATGGTGATACCCTGGCCAATTTGTGAAAATCAGACACATCCCTCTTTTCTGGTTTTATTTATGGCAATATATAGAATTAAAGAGTATAAATGAAAGGAAAGTTTTCCACAGACCTGTGAACAAGCCTGGAGAATTGACTTGCAGGGAAACAAATTCTGTATTAATATATTCCATAAATTGATACAAAAGTTATATTAAAGAGATGATCAAAGCGTGATACAGGTTATGAATCACTGGATTCCAGATGTAATATTCTCTATCATTCTTAGTTCCTGTGAAGTCTCCCCACCTCTTCCCTTCCCCTCTCATTTAAGAGACCTTTGGCTGCATCGAATACTCCTTTACAGCTCGTACGTAGGGGAGGTGACCCCGAATGTACAGCGGCTGGCAGTGCAGCTCATGTGTAAGCTCCCTGGTGAAGGTCTGACGCTAACCCCTGATGCAGAGCCGCTCCAGTGTCTTGCATATCAGGGAAAAACAGCACAAATGTGTTTGATTTGTAACTTTACAAGGATTTTCACAATGAGGTTTAAGTCTCTTTTATTAGTAGACGTAAGAGGGGGGCACCATTAACACATAACAAAGGAGGCAGCACTAAACTATTACCATAACAGTAATGTTTTAAAAAAAACACTACTTAGGGGTTTATAAGGTTCTTTCGAAAGATCATTGCAGAAGCCACAAAATGGAAACAGAGGAGAGCATTTCTCAGCCGCACTGTGCCTTCCCACGTGCTTTTGGCCCTATACAGAGAGCCATGCCTGATCTAAACACAACCGTAGCCTCTCTTGAAGCAACCTCCTTGGCTTGGGGCCACCCAGGGGTTTCTCTGGGCCAGGAGGATCCCCTGGCAAGATTTAAGACCCCATTTTGCCGTTGGAATAACTCAGGAGAGCCTTAGCAGTAAAAGTGAAGGAACAACTTAAGAGATGACACAACCACTTTTCCTCTCCCAGCAGCCTTGTATCAAACAAGACTCTCTGCTCAGCCTGTTTTTTTCTGGTTTAATTTTCATGTTTTATTTTTCTAGGTGTTTTGAATGAAAGGTACCATGGCCCTGATAATTCTCCTGGCAAAACATCACAGTGTTTCGACACAAGAGGTCTAAACGAAATGCTGTGTCTTTCATATTTGGTCATTTTGGTAATATCTAGCAAAGAAATTGAATTTCCAGATCCTCCCAGTTGCCTCCAGAGCTGCCTTTAAGTGTACTCTCCCTCAGAAAAATTGTTCCAAGCTCCATTTATCTGATTCAAGGTCCACACGTCTTGGAGTCTCATACAATAAGGACATTAAAAGCCATATGTATTACTTCAAGACATTTCCCTATAGTGCGGTGGCACTGTGTATCAGCAGCCTTTATTTTCTGCAAACCCCTGTCTGAGCCGCAGAGGAAGGGAAGGGCTGGCTGGTCTGGGAGATGGGACCTGTCTGATCCTCTGCTAGTTCTTGGCAAAGCGCATCCCTGTGCCCACACAGCCAGCACGTGGCCATATTCTCCGGGGCTTTCCTTCCCCTCCTTCACCAATTGGCCAAATCCAACGCTCCCCTTGGGGCGCTGAGCGAGGGTCTGCTCCCTGGGCAACCCAGCCATGCTGGAGATCAGGGGGGAACTGGGGATTGCAGGGGACAGGTGACTGTCCATCAGGCAGAGCCGCCTTTCTTCTTCCCAAGGAGAGTCATTGCTCCAAGCCAGCATCCCTGCGGGCCAGCCAGCTTTCAGGCCTGCCAGACTGACTTCTTCCTTCATCACCTGTATTTTCCCTTTTTAAAAATTTTTTTAGGAGCTGCCTTAGCCTTAGTGCAGCATGACATAATCCACTGCTTTTGATGCTCTAATAGATTCCATTCCTCAGACCTTGCTCCATGACCTCACTGCTCCACTGTCTCCTCTTTGCCTGATCTCCCTCTGACACAGAAAATATCCCTTTCTCAGCCCTCGGTCACCCTCGTAATGTCTTGCCGTCACCCTCCATCCCCAAAACAGTTCCGCAGAAATCCCTCGCAGATGCGGGGCATTACGCCTGCCAGCCCCCCAGCGCATAGAAGGACCGCAATTCGTGTCTCCTGGCTGGAGAGAAAGCTGTCTGGAACGTGAGCTCATGTTTTCCTAAAATAACCAGGAACCGTGCGCTTAAACTCAACACCTGAGGCAAAGCAGGATTGGCTCTTAACACCGTGCAGCCTCCAAAGCAATCCTCGCGTGCAGCACGGCGTGGCACGGCACAGCGCGGCGCGGTGCAGGCCAGCAGCGCCGAGTGGCCAGCAGTCTGCCAAGAGTGACTACCGTCCCTCTGCTAAAAACAGCTTCCAGGGGTTTTCCACGAGCAAATCTCACTACAGGTCGAGTACTGACTTTTCACCTGCTAAATACAAGAACTTCACTGTAATGTCCACACCGACGGACTTTTTTTACCAGCACATACCACAGCTGGTAAAGGAAACCTAGCTCTTTCGTAAGTGATGGCAGCATCTGATCCTTGTTAACACCCCTCTCAAATGCCAAAAAGTCGCCCTTCTAGTAGATTATGTGGGAGTGTGGAAACGAGGATGTGTGGCAGACATGGAAGAGAAGACTGGAACATAAAGTATATTGCAAGCATGGACATAAATGTCTTGGGTCAGAAAAAAAAAAAGCATAGAAAATAACATGCTGATACAGCTGCTCGGAGAAGCAGTGTTACACCAAAATAGGTGGTCCTGTCAAAGACACATTACGCTCAGCAACTTCACTAAAACACAAGCAAAATTCTCCAGAGCTTCCTTTCAGAAAGAAACCTCTAAGAACAGCCATCAGTCTTTTGGAGTTACCAGAATCTCTGTCCCTTCAGACCTGCAGGGTCTTGCTGCTCCTCTTCTCTCAGGCCACTGGGCCTCTGTGTCCTTTCAGAGCCACTTCTTCCATGTGAATAAAAACCACGTATCCCAGAAAACTGAATGAACACATGGCTCAGCTCACTGGGGGGAGAAATGTATACAGTGTGAGTTTCTGAACTCGTTCAAATAATGTCTTTGCCTAAACAGGCTCCAGCACTGTTTTCCTGCATATTTGAGGTTTGCAGTCAAGCAGCTGAACTGTGTAATCCACCATCTGAGACATGACATATTGTTTGCCAGCCCTGACTGTCCCTGACAGGTCGATTCATCTTATAAATCATTTGGGCTTCCAAATGAAATATACATTGATTTTATTTTACTTACTTTATTTCAGGAGCAAGCAACCCACAGGTGGGTGTGTCAAAGTGCCTTCCCAATACTGCTCCTAGGAACAATACCGTCCCTGCACAAATGTTAATGAAAAGTAAAGAGCGAGGTATGCATTTGCAATTGAAATGAGACTACTTTGAGAAGTTGCCAAAATTTCTGTGAATAAATTGCCCCGTTAGCAATGTTATATCAGCAGCAGAATTTTGTGGGAAACACATCTACATATCTCCTTCTACTTTCAGGGACCCACCTTTCCACCTTAGAACTTCCTATCCACCTTAGAACTTCCTATTATAACTTTTGTTCAATATCTAAACACCATCCAGGCCAACGTGAGCACTACGGCAAGGACCACCCATCTTCTCCTAGGAAGCTTCATTTAATTCTTGCGGCTGTGAAGGTTATGAAGAAGCGGTACAAGATGTGGCATTTGGAAGTGCAAGAAGGATGGATTGGCATGGGGTGGCTCACTGTGGTACAGGTCCTTGAGAAGATGGCCAAGCTGTGAAGACACTCAGTATCTCCATCCTGAGGACTCTGCAGCAGCTCACTGGGAAATAGATGGGTGCCATGGGGTGGCCCTGTCCTGGTCTGAGAAAAAGGACAATATGATATAAAAAATCTTCCAAAATAGTTTTGATTCCAGAGAATAGTCAAACAGCTCAGTGTGGCAAAGAGGCAAGGTTTCAACACCTTGAAACAATTAATTCTAGCATTCCCAAGAGGCGTGAGACTGCCTTCAACTTACTTCTAATTAATTCACAAATTAGCCCGCTGGCCCATAAAAAGTATCATGCACCAATTAAGCCCAGCTGCTTTATGGGAAGTGCTACAATGAAATCTGTAGATTTCTGGTACCAAAAGGAAATGTCCTATCTGCACGTTATTCAACTAGCACTCATTGCCCCTGGATGTTGTTAAAGCTAAGAACACATTCAGGCACAAAGAATTAAGCATTTGTATTAGATCCTGAGGATATCCAAAGTTATAATCAATAGGAAAAAGAGATAGTGCCATTAGTGCCAGTGGCTACCTAGGATTTGCATCTAATGTTGATGGGAGAGCCACAGCTGAAGCTTTTCCCACAGTTGGAGCACTTCTAAGATGCTCTCCCATGTGGTTTCTCTGGTTTCTAATGAGGTGTAATCTCACCCTGAGCTGGCACGATTACCTGTCTCTCCTCACTGGGGAGCAGCTTATATTCATGAAACCTGTAGGAACTTAACTATTTGTGAGACCTCCTCTCTGCTCCACGTGGCAGAGATCGGCGTGTTCAGAGGTTGTTGGAGGCGGGAGAGCAGGCAAGGGAGGGAGGGAGCCAGACATTCGCACAGCCAGGCAGCGCACTGGTTGCATAAGCCCTGTGTCTGTGGGAAATCACACTAAAACCTTTTCAGAAGCAATATAAACATGTAGCCTTTTAGGACTAAAGTCGTTTACGCAGAAATTTCCCCTATGGTCAGGCTATTTCATAATTATCCACACTGGGATGTCTTGCATTTTGCTTTGAAGCATCTGATTCTCGGCATGTCACCATTAGTTTGATCTAGCAGTTCCTATCCTTATATAATGGCAAACCGTTTCATGGCTATTTCACACAAAATGTCTCTCTTTTTGCCCACTAAATGACCTGGAACTAGAACACAAACATTCTGTTTGCACAGTTTTACATAACATTTGCCATAGTTTTCACACAACGCTATTAAAGACTAATTTGTTTCTGTTCCCAGGCTGATGGAAAGCAGTTCTTTTGGTGGCTCGATTGCGTCAGTGTTCTTTGAAAATGTAAATAAAGATACTGAGATAAGACCTGTCCAACTACAGAGCCCTTTTTCTCTTTATGTTTACCAGATACTTCAAGCTAAATAAAATTACTCTTTGCACTTGATCTGCCTAAGAACATGCTCAACAAATTGATAATCAAATTTTCTTGGGTATCACAACCCCTCCCCAACATATTGTGGTCACAAGCAGTATCTAAGAAGATCCACACTAACATTTTTCAAAGAGGCACTCTGAGAAACAACTTAGGGTCCCAAATATCATTTTGAAAAGAAACTTAACTCCTGAGGAATGGGATGTTTAGGGAGATTTAGATTCCTGCCCGCTTGGAAAAAGGATGTTCTACCTAGCAGACTCTTTGAAAGTGTTGCTTTGCCATCTCCTATTGATCTTGATGGAAATGCGTTACCTGCTGACATCTGACAATTTCACTGAGCACTCACCGTCATCTTCATTGGTACAAAACATCTTTGCAATGTGATTTAAAGACGCTTTTCTAAACTGTCTTCAAATATTTCTTGCTAGGTAAAGGACAGAAGTATTTTCTCCACCTGGTTCCTTTTGGGATGGTGACTTGGAGGTTTGTTTCCCTGGCAAGATTTCCTGTATTGTCTGAATTTTCAATAAAGACGGATGGTTTTGGAACAAAAATTTGAAACACTGGCCTTAGTCTACTTAAAAAAGATGGAGATATGGCCCACCTAACATGTGAACCACTCTCTAGAGATGGTCATTTTTGAAAGACTAGGGAAATTAGCCAGCTGCAGTTTTACCTCTGATGCTCCAGGTATAGAATGAATCCAGCCCATTCACCTTAGACATGTAGCCTCAAAATATTTAAATAAGCCTAACAGTACAGATTCATCAAATCAGCTCATGAAGTGTTGGAGCCATGGAGAAGACACGGTGGTAGAAGGTGCCTACACTTAAATGGAAAAACACACCGGTTCTTCCTGTCTTCACCTTTGTCTGTGCCTCCTTTGCTCAGCTTGTTTTGTTCTGGACTTTATTTCACCAGATACCACGTAAGGATATTCTGGTCTCTGAAGCAGGGAAATCACCTCCTATCAGAAATAAATGATGACGTTACATTCACTTTGCTAGGGTTAATGTTTATACAACTGCTACAGTTGTTAAAGTCTTTTGTGTAACATCCCAAATAAGCAACACCAAGAATCTCGACATGTAAAAGTAAGTCAGAAGAAAAGCAAGAAATGCTGAAGGCAGAACATGATTAAGATCACATCAGATTTTTATAAAGACTGAACACAAGGCATGTAACACAAAGCAACACGAGTGAATTAGCCTTCAGAAGGGCACATGAGCTATCTGCTGTTTATGGTACAACACGAAACTGCAAACCCACATTTCAAAGGGAACATTACGTAGAGTAACAGAACTTTACTTGCTCAGTCAATTCTTCTTCTGACGTTGCTTAGGTTTGTTTTTTCCCATATATTTTGATAAGTCTAAAGAAATGTTGCTGATTCAGAATTGCTACCTTACACCAGATCTCAAGAATTATTATTTAGAAAAAAAGAGCAGTCAGATAAGAAATCTGAAGAATATTAGTCATTAAGAAAGGAACACAGCCACCTTCAAGGTCAGAATACTTCAGGAGCCACAGAAAGTCCCCCTAAACAACTCGGCATCACATCCAACAGTGCATGATGAGTTTCTGCAGGCAGAACGGCCCAGAGAAGCATTTTGCTCCCACCAGGTCTATGACGCTGCTTGAAGCAACAGCCAGCCGTAGCCATTCCTCCGCATCAATTACTGATGGAAATGTGTTTAGAGGAGCTAAGAGCCCGCCAAGCCTTTCCCAGAGTACTGCCACTTCAGTAGACAAAAAAGCTCAGAGAGGCAAGTGCTTAATAACATTTTCATGCAAAACTCCCTTTGAAATCAGAGGACATTTTCAGGAGCTCAGCACCCCCCGGGGCTATCCAAGAACTGCTCTGTCCGTCTCCTTCACAGGGACATTGCACAGGAGAGGGAAAGCCCACATGTCCTGTAGAGGCACGGATCTGCCATGGATTCATCAAGGAGACAGAGATGCTTTTCCCTTCCTACCCGTTTTCCCCATTGGACTAACTGGAAAACCCACCGAGGGTCCGGCAGCAGAAGTCACGTCTCACCACTGGCACGGTGCCCCGGGCAGGCTGCATCGGCAAGCCACGGTCCTCATAGCTCGGCTCTGTCTCCACGTTTAATAAACAACCAAACATCTGCTTGATCATATCAGCTGGGACAAAAGTACTGGACATTTCGAGCGCGATTTAACAATGTCTGTGACCTCAAACAGTTTGCTGTTTCTTTAGCGCGTGTGGAGCCTGACCCCACTTGATTTCTCTAAATTCTTTTGCTTTCTTCTTCTTTTCCTGCCCCCCAAAGAGGCCACAGAACGAAAAGAAACAAAAAAAAAACCCCACTCCACCAAGGGGAACCAGTATTAAATTGTAAGTAGCAACAACCAGGCACTTCATCAGCATGAAAACTGTGTTCATAAATCTTTATGCAATTTTTTTACATATCTGGAATCCACTACACTGCAACTTAGCCCCATTTGTCCACTCGTGCTAATGCCATTAAAATCGACCTCATTTGCCAAAGCATGTGAGTCCAGAAATCCCTGGACTTGTTAGTTTTTCAGTTTAAAAAAAAAATAAAAATCTTGATTCCTAAACTAAATTCTACGGAAATAAATCTCATTGTAGTTGGAAACTACACCCTTGTAACTCTAAGGAAAACTAAGAGCAGACCACCCTTTGTTTGGGTTGGCACTGGAGGGCACTTTAACACCTGCGTTATTTTCTTACACCCTGAGAGAAGATGCTTTCTTTCCACCCCAACCCAGTTTTTTTTAAATCTGTCTCTGCCTGTGGCTGCCACAGAAATCTCAGCACGGCCAGGGTGACAGAATATACGATTTCTCATAGTTTTCCAGAGACTGTTCTGAAAAAAAGAGTATCCTTTTCTTTTCTCCAGAAGGGTAACTTTGAGTGTGGGCAAAATATTCTGAAAACGTCACAATGCCAGGGGAAAAAAAAAAAAAAAAAGAGTTTGCCTGAAGCTCGTTATCTTCTTTCCATATTTTTTACTGGTCCTACCACCTCTTGATGTTTTGCAACTAGTGCTTTCCCAAGGAAATCTGACTTCTAATTTCACTTTCCATTTTTGAAATAACTTCATAAAAATTTGTCTCAGCTGACTATAACTGCTAAAAAGTTCAACTCTTCATGAGCGGGTTGCTACAGGAAAAGAGGTGTACAAGTCTTACTTGGGCATGGAAAGATAATGTGAGCAGAGATCAGCGGTAAAGGCTCTCTACTGCATAAGCACGCATGCATATTTTCGAAACAGGGAATGCAAAAATATACATGCTGGAACTACATAAAAGACAAGAAAAGGACCAAAAATAAAACCCAAACGGTGCACCATTTCCCATCTCTTCTGCATCTGTTTGGTGAAGAAAACCCTGCAGTGTCATGAAAGAAGCCTTAAAATGGACATTGATCGCAGATGAGATGCAACTAAAGTACAGAGCTTTGATGACTGAGTATTTCACAGCCTCCTGTTGCATTTTAAGAGCGAATGCAGCCATCACAGACCGCCGAGGATGCCGTCAGCTGGCTGAGATGAACAAGCACAGTTAGCGCAGGCAAGAAAGCACCTCTTGAAAAGCAAGCCCTCTTCCCCAAGGGATCTGGCAAGCACCAGCAGAAGGGGTTAAGAAACCCCACTGCCCGTGGTGAGCCCCTATCTTCTTCCCTGGTTTTGGGCATCTCTGAAAGAAGCAATTTAGGTTTATGCAGTAACCAGCACCATCCTGATGCAGGTTCATAGTACAGCCAGCGCTGTCCTTGTGCAGCTGCAAGCCAAGCATCCTCTGTACATTTGTCCAAGTATTTGGCATCCCACTGAAGTGCAATTTGCCTTCATTGGAAACAGATTTTGGCCTGCTGTGGAGCGACCACCAGCTGCTGTGAAAGAGGGGAGAAAGACCCAAAGGGCCACGGCCACCGCTCACAATCACCGCACCCGTGCTGCGTGGGCGGCATGTCACCCTTCCCTGCCACAGGCAGCCCACCGCCCTACCGAGCCCACCGCCACGCTGAGCCCACCGCCACGAGCTTCAGCATGGCTCCTGCTTTGCCTCCCACCCACGATGTCTCTGCAGGCAGCCGTGGTGGGGAGGGCAGCTGGCAGGGAGATGGGGGGTGGGCGGCTTCAAAGGAGCTGCCAGCCACTTCCCGGGGACGACGGCGGCAGGTTTCCCAGGTTTCCCAGGCCCCACCGGCGCGTCACCCTCCGGGTCTCTGCCACTACTTCTCCTCCTGTCCCCCCGGCAGGGACGATGGGGAGAGGAGCCCCGGCGGAGCTGACCTCTGTGGGCAGTGTCGTGCAAAATACAGGACCAGCTGGCCCCCAGACTGGGGCATGATGGTGGGATGCAAACAGGCATCTGCAATCACCTTTTGATGCACATGGGCTGGGGAACATGCATCACACAGGACTGCAAGGATGTCAAGAGGAGAGCACCAGGTCCCAGGTGAAGATAGCTTGTCGGAGCTGCAGACACGTCCCCACTAATGTTCAGGAGAGATGGAGAAGACCTGCCCACCTGGGGAGGCACTGCGGGGAGCGAGATGTGGTGGATAGATGGGGTGCTTGGCATGGTCCCATCCCGTGAGTCGTCAGCTGGGGCAGCCTGAGCAGGGCACACCATGCATCGCTTTCTCCCGTACCAACACCAGACTGTCCACCCAGCAGCTCCCCAGGCTGCTGAGCCCCCGACACCCGGGTCGGCAGGGTTGGGTCCCGGGGACAGCCTGACCCAGCTGCTGCTCTCAGCCCTGTTCCTGCCACCCCAGAGCCGCCTGCTTCGCGTCACGTTTCCCTGCTGTGCTCTGAGGGCCGCGTCTTTGGGAAGTATTTTTGTAGCAATAAAGCAGCATTTTCACTGGGCAAAGCTGCATTTTAATAGTAAGCGGAGAGGACTGTTAAAAGCTGCAGCAGGCCCTGTTTGGCGCCAGTCATTGCTTTTTTTTTTTCCCCTCCCCATATGTGCCCCATATGCAAGTACAGCTGAGAAGCTGACGTCGAAATTTTTTAAAAAGGAGAGAAATGTCTGAAGCTGCCCTGAGAAGGATGTTCTGGGTTTTTAACTCTGCCTTTTCAAGAGCTGTGGAGACCCCAGAGATCTCTTATGTCTGCACTTTTGAATTCCCTTCTTGCAGGTAATTAATAACATGGGTAATTGTGATGAGGGTATAGGGAGAGACCTTTCCACTCCTTATGCCCTCTCCACAGCCCGGCTGCTATTCAATGCTTTGGTTCTGCACCATGAGAACACCTCCACAGCTGACACAGCATAGACAGGTGGGTCTCAGTGATAGCAACCCACTGCTTTGCACGGATTTTCATGGCTGTGACGGGTCTAGGATGGCAGAGATGGGTCTGCGATGGGTCTCCCATCTCAGGCTCTCCTACAGCCTCTCCACTGCCATGAGTCTAGGGCATCCAATACTGCCTGGTGCATCAACCTACTCTCACCTCAAGAGTTCCCCCTAGCACAGAGCAGGGGGTCACCCAACACCAAAACCCACCTCCAGGCTGGGTTTTATGACCCAACTTTAGCCACCAAAGAGGCATGGCATAGAGAGCATGGAGAATCCTGCAACTAATGCTCACAGAGTCACAGTCTTTCCCTCCCTGGATTGCCAGACCCAGATTTCCACTCTCATTTGCTGTGTCCTCGAGCTTCTACAACTCCTCTAGCATGGTCTTGCAAGTAATTTGGTATTAGTTGTATTTCAATGGTGTTCAGCACTATCAGTGTGCCAGACACTGTCTAAGTAGGCAAATCAGACAAAGCAAAGGAAGATGTAATATTTCCACACCCATTTTACAGCTAGGCCCAGAGAAATTTCAGGGAAATCTTAGCATGCCACTTAAAAGGACCCAAACTGCAGCATGGAAAGATCTTTGCAGACTGCACAGGCTCCCGGGTGGCCGAAGTGCCTGTGTTTCCGCCAGCAAACATCCGCTTTTTTGAAGTTCTGGCCCTTATTCCCACATGGATCACAGGGGTTTTGACCATTTCAGCACCATGCATGAGCGAATGAGGGACCAGGCTTCCCTGGGCTCTCTGCCATCCCTCCCAGCTGTTCCCTAACCACCAAGGATGCCTTCTTCCCCAGCCAAAACCCCAATCTCCCATTTCCAAGTGCTCCGTTCTGGCAGCACCCAGCTCCCAGCAACATGTCCGTGATGGGGCCACCTGAGGACTAGTCACTGCAGCGCTTACCCTCCTCACAAAAAGCATGAGAAGCAACAACTGGCTGCCAGCTGCTCTCTTCAGTAGTACATTTTAAACCACCACCTCCCTTTTCATGGCCCACAAAGTCCCCTAAGTTCCTCCTTGCTTGTTAAAATGTACCAGGAGAATGGAGATGAATATGAGTCCTCTTGGCTTGTTCCCTTGGCTAGGAGAAATCAGAGGCTCCATCCCTTCCCACGGGGAGAGGAGAAGGGCTACCAGCCACAGACAGGAATCCTCTGGGACCAGCTCACTGGGGACCAACCTTCAGGCAACATTGCTCTCTCTCAGCAGTAAGACGGGAGAAGAGGAGCAGATGAGAAAGGAAGATGCATGGCAGGGAGTGGAGCTGAGGAGTGACAGATTTCGGCAGTAAACTGTCACAGGGAAAGGTATTTTTCACAGGTTTTCATATTACCTACTGAAAAAGATAATTTTTGATCCTATTTTGACCCTTGTTTACATTCCAGTAGAGCGGACAATGATGCAGAATAGGATTCCCTTACAAAGAGTGAGTTTTCTTTATAAAGACGCTGCACTGTAATAAATACAATGCTTGACGGCACTTGGGTCACTTTTCTACTGGGAAAGTTACGCAAAATATTAAAAAAAACTATGTCAATGAATATCTTTTCTGTAGCTTTTAGGAGTCATACTTGAATGGAGACACAATTCACCAGAATATCCTATAGGGTAGAAAAGGTAAGAATTATTATTTTCTATTAAAACCTTCACGATACTTTCTGCAAAACCTCTTTAAAACGATTAGCCCTTAGGAGATCCGAAGGCCTCTGAGTTTTGTTCTACCGCTTAAAGTGTTGTTCTAGAACCACTTCAGCCCTACTACAGCGCGTCTGCCAGACCATGGAGCTGATATGAATTCACCATTAATTGGAGAACGGGGCTTCGCGTGTACCAGACTAAGTGATTTAATTTCAAAGTGCCGTTATTATGGTTGTAGACTGCGTTTCGTTGCTTAGAAACCACCCTTATTGATGATTCAAGTTTTCTTCTGGTAGCACGGTGAACGGATAGCACCTTTATTTTTCTCTCCGCAGTTCTCAAGAGGAACTATTTTATAAAAACCACTGCAAAAGGCAGTATCCCTCCATGGACAGGCAATCGTGCAGCTGGCATGTTAATTTAGGCTGAAGAGGTACATTATTCTAAAGGAGGAAAAATTATTTTAGAAAACGGTATTTGGCAGCACGATGTTCCGAGACCTATTGTTCAGCTGGGGGAAGAGGAAGAAAAAAACTTTCCCATCAAGTGGGAAGACATGTCTGACAAACAGCGTATCTAACAAGCAACAAATGGGAAGAAGAAGATCTCTGTGATGTTCCATTAAAACCACAGACACATTACCAATGTGGACTTTAGGTCGCAGCTCATTAGTAAATGAATTCTATCTGTGACAGCCTCGTCAAGCCCAAGCTTTACTGATTACATTTGGCTTTTAGGCAGTAATCCCCAGGGAAAGTGATTGATTTCAGCACTTGATGAGTTACTCCATCGATGGTAGTGATAATGACATTATCTTGACATAGGCTAGCATTTATAGGCCTCCTGGAAGGAGGGGGTGTGCAAGGGGGATTTAAATGAAAACAGGAGGGAAGCCAAGCACGATGGTGCGAGAGTAGATAGAAATGTTTGGAAAGCGCAGCCCACCTGTAATAGCGAAGTTTTTTTACAAAGCTGGGCAAATGCTCCGCTCGACACCTTTCACAGCCCAAAGCAGAGCGTGCTGAGATGCAATGACCCCCGTTCAGACAGCGAGCCTGCGGCAGAGCGGGACCACAGGCTGCCCGCCGCCCTCCCTCCTCTCCCAGCCCGGAGCCCTGCTGTCGCAGAGCTGCCGCCTTCTCCCCTCATCTCGCAGCTAAGCCAGGGGCTGCAGCAGGGAATGAAGCCCTTCGCAGGCCCTGCTCCTGACAAGGAAGTGTTTCCAGGTCTAATGAAGAAATTAAGTTGGACATGAGATTACCAGGGGTAATGATGTGCAAAACCAGGGAGAGGTACGGACACAAGCAGGATGCCAAGTTAGGGTGCTGTGAGGGGTAGAAACAGGGTGTTAATGGCTAGGACTAATGTCTACATCCTTCCTCAGCAGTCAACGAAGAGAGAAAGGAGAGGGAAGAGGGACAGGTCAGAGCAGCCAGCATCTGTGACTCCCCTTTAGACAATCCTTTTTTCTTCCACTGTCCCAGGATCAACAGAGAGACACTGGGCCCCTTAAGATCAAGCGAATACCTCCTTGAGGTCCAGGTATTAATCCTACCAACAGAATTAATGTTGCAACTTCACACGTCTACCATGGTAATTCATGCAATACAGACCTGGTGGCCCAAACAATAAACACCCATCTTAAGGAGCAAGACACAGAACGGGGGATTCAGGAGAAACCAGAGCTGCCTTTGAGGTATGTAACTGACCTAGGTACTACAGTTGAGATTTCTCCATGAGACCCCAGGTTCTGCTAGTCTGAGCTATGAATATGCTTTCCACGATGCAGGGGATGAAACCCAAGCTCAGCCAAGGCCAGGAACCAAGGCTGTCCCAGCAACAGCTGTTTGAAAACCCCTTAGTTTGAGAAGTCTTTTCCACCTTAGAAGAAATCAAACTGGGATCTGCAGATGCTAGAAAACCCTTTAGCAGATCCAAAGTGTGCCTATTATGTTTGCTGTTGTCATCCAGCTGACCTAGCAAAGCTCCTTCTGTACAAGCAAACGCACAGCGAGTCACCCTAGGCATGGCATGGACATCCCATTGAAGCACTAGCACATTTGGAGATTGATGCATTCATAATCTCTAAGCCAACATCACGCTCACAACCGTGCTGATCCGTTTTTACATAAAATATCTCAAAAACTTACCCTGCGGCAGCAGCATCTGCGGACCTAGTGCAAATTCAGCAGAAGGTTTTATGTCTGCTGAAATTGTTCTGTCAATTTTCACCCGGGAATATGTGTCTCGAAGTGCAATGAACATGCGCCATGTCACACTGCTCCGGTATCGCCCTAGCTGTAACAGTGAACGCAAGAACAGCTTATCATTTTCAGTAATTAATGCTAATCTGAGAAGACATAGGTGAGTAATTGCAAGAATAAAGGCTATTACACCTCCAAGCAATAAAATTATTCTGCTTTTTTTTCCAGCTCCAGTGTTCAGCTGGACCACAAAGTTGCTTCTGTTGCAAATCAGAGGTGTGATATGATTAAATAGGAAATATACTATTACTGGTTTTAAGGCAATAATACATTTTGATATCCTAAGCAATGTCACATCAAGTGAGTTTGAACTAGGACCTGCAAAATTCAGTTACAATTTTTGGGAAGGAGTCTAAAACATAGCTAGCAAACGGCCAGATTTTAGAAAAATACGTTTTCTTGTTTAGGGAAAAAGGGGCAGAATGCCAGGCTCGCACACAGTCACGAGAGGCTGTTTCAAAACACAAACCCTACATGTTAAGTCTCTCACTGGATCGGTGTCACGCATATTGTAAAAGGAAAGGAGAGGGCTTCAGTCTGCCAACCAACCATGGTTGTCGTAAATTGTACTGAATCGTTAGCTCAGCGCAATGGTCAGCAAGGAGGAATTCTGGAGGAACTGCGGGAGGAGATGAAGAGCTGAAGACACACCTGGCTCTGACTGCTATCGGCACCAGCTCCCAAGTTCCCAGGACTATCGCCCACAGCTCAGCTTACGAAGCAGTTGGAAGTGCTGTGTGTGAACTAAAACATAAACTATAAGGCTGAATGAAGTGAATTGTTTAGCCATAAGGCTAAATTACCAAATAATGCAGAGAATAATGCTTTTCACCACATAGCCGTATTCATTTCCGTACACACCAGTGAGTTTTGAAAAGAACGTGGGTCAGAGCCACCAGCAGTACGTGGCTGCTGTGCTCTTCCAAATGGCCTGTCTGTGCTGAGGACAATGCAAAGTACGATTTTATTAATCTTTCATTCTAATTTCATGGCACTCAGCAGTGTTTGTGACTGCACACAATGACAGGCACCAGTCCAGAGCCTGTGCTGGCACAAGCTAGGTTTGTTCCATTGACCCCAGCAGAGCCGTGCTTGATTTACGCCAGCTGAAATCTGACCTGTAATTTCTGCCTCGGAAGGATTAAGCTTAATTACTTCTTTATGTTTGACCCACAGAGTGGGCATATCCCAGCATCACAAACCCGAGGGTGCCCATCTCGCCCCTCGGCTGTAGCAAACTTCCCCATTCAAGACAACCCCATGACAGCTGCCTGGCAAGAAGCAGAAATTGTGCTGTGGCACCAGACCCGTTGACCGGTTGGCTTGGCCATGGAGGGTGACACGCCAGGGCTTTCGGAGCTGCGGGGCCTTGGGGGGTTCTCAATGCCCGCCCTGGTGGGGTGGCTTTCAGGAACAGCCTCACTAGACAGCCCCCGAAAACCAAGACATCCCCAAAAACCGAGACCTCCCATGGAGGGAAGAGAGGTTTGACCCTTCCAAGGGGTCCCCCCTCATGCTTGGTCTAGAGATGNCCTTGGGGTGCCCTTGGTCTGGCGACGCTGGAGAAGAGTGGGTGCTGGGGCCTCATCTGCCTTGCAACAACGCACATGTCTTTTGTCTATCACCGCTCCGTCCATGTCACCCTCCTCCTGCCTGCCTCTGCCTCCTTGGTATTTTACTGATAAATTATCCTTCTTGAAAGCTAGTATGGAGCGGGCAGACTCATGAATACCTGCAGGTTTTGTGGTATGCCCTGAAAGTTTCCAAATCTTGGACCCGGAGGGAAGCAGAGAACCATTTCCAGGGGACGATTTAACACGCAGGTCCTGCCACCTGGACAGGGCTCCCGCTCATGACGGCCCATGGACAGCGAGGTTGATGCAGGCCCTCTGAGGATGTCAGAAGCCAAATCGTTCGGGACTTCAGAGGTTAAAACACAGGCACCTTAGACTGCCAGAACCAAGCAGCAGCCTGCCCAGTTCCCAGCATGATCCACTGCCCATGAGAAGCGTTGCTGAATGAGGACACATGGCCACACTGTCCCGCGCTCGCTGCAGTTTGACAAATGCTTGTAAGCAGCATCTTACACAGAGCCCATTGTAGTGAGCGTGCCTGAGGGCTGTGTCCTTTCCTCCCAGGCAGAAGACATTGAAAGCATGCATGGAAACTTTCTCACTGGGCACACTGGCGCAGGGAAACCCAGCAGCCTGTTCCCACCCCGTGCTTCTCACCCTCACTCACACTTCTCTCAGCCTTCTGGTTTATGCAACTATCAGGACAGTTTCGGGCACCTGCTGGTGAGCAATTTGCAACGGAGGGGTTATTTTCTGGTCCACAGTTAAACAGGTTCCCCAGTGATGGGGCTGCAGAGCAGGACAGGAGGAACCTGCGACACAAAACACACGGCGTTCCCCCCTGCACAACCCAAGACAAGGCAGCACGCTAGGGAAACCCTCGCTCTGACCAAGTCAATGGCCACCTGCTCCAACAGTGTCAGGCTTTTGCCTCAAATTATTGCTTGTGTTTTTTTTCTGTATGGAACTGAGCAATCTGTTACGTGAGAAACGGTGGCTGGGTTTGCTTTGCAAAGCATAGGTGGGAATGTCACGACTGCCTGCCTTCCATGTAGGCACAACCCAATGGCTTGGGAATAATCATTTAAAAATCTCATGTTGCTAAGCTCTACCTATATGGAGTCGATTTCACTGTGTCCCTTCGCTTGAAAACTTGCTGAAATGCAGCTGTTACCCCTAAGGTATATCTCCTTACATCCCCGAAGAGAATACACTGGTTCATTAATTTTGCCATTTCATCTGGGACAGAGCAAATCTGGAAACTGCTTTCTTTTTTGGTTTTTTTTCTCCTGTTCTCTTTAACTCTGTAATTACACCGTCTGTGAGAAAACAGAGCAGAAAGGAAATTGCTTCTAAAGGACATGGTAATAAACGTGTCACGTACATCACTTAGCTGGGTTGTGTTTATCATTAACTCAGAACAGGAGAAGACTCGAGCCACGGCGCGGGAGCGGGATGGGCTGGTGCTCCCAGGAGCGGGATTCCAGCCCGCGCTGATGATCCTGCCTTCGCACCGCGGGGAGCCAGCCCGTGCGGCACTCCTCATTAGCCACACCAGGGACCTGGGAATCCTGTCTCTGCGTGCATTTCTCCACAGCTCAGCAGCAAGGAATTCCCTAACTCTCCTCTCTTGTGATTTCCACTAACTGAGGATCCGACTAATTTTAATTAAACCAGTACGTACCGAGAATAAGTTCTCTGACTTCACATTAATGCCAGCCAACAGAGATGAAAATCCGCCTTGCAGTGCCTCCTCGTTGGCAGTTGTCAACTTGATGAACTTCAGCTGTGATTAACTGAACTCTAGCACCCATAAAGATGAACGTAAAGATGGTGGCTAGATGTTGAGTCCCAGACAAGGCTCCCAGGGTGGTGGGTGAGAAATCCTAGGAAAAGTCTCGTAAATTTCCATGTAACCAAGATTTCGCCTTTATCTCTAAAGCGTGTATGTATTCAGGATAATCCTGCTGCTTTAGATCACTCCCAAGCTGTAAAACAGAGTTAAATCTGTTAAACAAGTAGCTACTTAATCTGGGTTTACTGCTGCTTTGCATAAGTGCAATGGCAAAAAGCAGCTCACACGTGTAGCTGAACGTGGCCAAAGCTTGCCCAGATATTTCTATTGGAATAACTTCCTTTCTAGAACAACCGTGGATAGGCAACCAAGTAGCCATTACAGGTTGACTTTTGGCAAACGCTGCAGCTAGAGGCATGGTTTGGGCACTCAGTTGCATTGTGGAGCTCCTTTGTTTTCAGCAAAACCTGGAGTAACTCCACCTGGAGATGCAAAAGTGGGGTGGCTGCATAAGGGTGGTCCCCAGGGCAGACACCCCCTGGTTTGGGGGGAAGGTCGGAACAACCTCTCCATGGCACATGCGGGGACGCTGGAGCCATCCCAGGACACTGAAACATCACTCAGATTTAGGGAGGGCATTCAGATCATCTGGGTTTGGGTCACTTCATGGGGGAGAGCGCACAGGAGCGATGCTCAGTGAGGAAACGGATGCTCTGATGGGGCCCAGGTCACACTGTACCAGACACAATCAAGAAGAATCACACATATCCACTGCTCCTTCCCTGTCACATCAGGTACATTTATCAGGGCACGCATATCGAAAGATGTACGTTGGCCTTTGTTTTTTTCAGGAAATTAAAAAGGTGGAATCCACCCTCAAAAACTGTTTCTTCTTACTTTAAGTTAATAAGCTGCACCAAGACGGCAATTATTCTCCCATTTGGCTGCTGCCTCTATTCATTATATGTGCATGTATATTATTGTTATTTATCAGTAATCTCCTTGGAGCTATACGACACAAGATTATGACATTTGCTGCTCCCAGAGCTTGCGATATGGAACACAAACAAATGGTCAGCAAGAACCATAACAACTAAGCTGCTGATCTGAGACAGCCTTTGATCTGTGGCTGGGGATTCGAGGAATCAAGAGGTGGCTTGTCAGATTGTCAGGACCTTCAGTTTTCATATGATCCATCCATCAGAAAAAGTGGGTACTTTAGCCAGGGCACATTCGATGCACGTTCTTTTGAGGGTGTGAGGACTTTTTCCTTGGTTTGGGATATTTTTCCCCCACATATGGCATTGGTTTGAAAGCATTTAAGTGGTGATTATCCATTATTTTCCTACTTTATTGGCAACAGTGAATTGTGGGGATAAACAGAATATATGCAATGGTGCAAAAAAAATAAAAGCACATTTCTGAGTTAAGAAAATGAACTGTGGAGCAAAGACCACAGCGCGATTACACAAGCTTATTCACTGATGGAAATAAGTGCTGTGGCAGGCAATTATTTCCAGATCTTACCATGCAAGAAAGGCAAACTGTTTGCTGGAGAGCATTCATGAGGGTCAGATGATGGAGGGAAAGGCCAGGAAGACAAGAAGGAAAGCTTTCACATCCCTTTTTCAAGCTGTCACATGAAAGAAATGCCTGCAGTAACACTCAGTGAATGTGAACAGGGGGATGTCTGCAAACTGCCAAAACGTCCCTGAGTGAGGCGGAGAGAGGAGGGAGAAGAAAATTACCGTGAAATAAAACAATGAGAGAATTGTTGCCATTTAACGTTATTTTTGTCGTCCAGAGCTGAGTGAAGAGAAACGAGCCGTGCCCCTCCGGTATGTGCTACCACGATGCTACTACAGGTACTGCACAGACTTCTCAGGTGCTGCTAGTGAGGGGCAGCCCGATGCAGTCACTGGTTACACACCTTGAGTATTCAATGGCAACCAGGAGGAACCCATCACAGTAAGAGCAGAGTCAATAAAGGTCTTGGACTTGACTCATCAACACACGAAAGAAACAACAGTGCTAAATGCATGCGCTCTGAGACCCGTCCCAGCTGCAAAATCACCTGGGCTTGTTCAGAAACCATACCGGTCCCAGTGGCTTGTGTGCACACAGCTGAGGCACCACACGTGCTCGGAGACTTCTGCCGAGTGGGGACTTTTGCTGTTTGCTGCTCAGCCCTGGGTCAGCAGCTCGGTGGCTGCAGGACCCCTAGATGATGGGCATCTGCCCTAGATGATGTGACCCTTGGAGGGTCCAGAGTTGCCCCTCTCTCCCTTTGCCTGTAGAGGTGACCCAAAGCACATGTGCCCCTACCCAAGTGAGGCGTTCAAAGCCGGGTGGGATGGCTCTGGACCTGCAGGCTCTGGACCTACAGCTGTCCCAAGGCTCAGCCGAGCGTGCCCGTTCCTGTGGGTACAACAGCTGAGTTAGCCCAGGGAGCTGCTCAGGACAAAGTGATGCTGCAGAGAAGGCTCCTCGGGAAACGCAGCCGCTCGGGCACAAGAAAGCGGGTCCTGCTATCTATAGATAACGGGTTGAAAAACAGGAAACGGAGGTCAGGAGCAGCCAGCCAGTTCTCACAACGGCAGCGCGATAGCAGTGACCTTACACGGGGGTCTGCGCAGTGACCTCGGGCGCTTGATGTCTTCGTAAATGGCCTGGAAGAGTGGGGTGAGGAGTGAGGTGAGAGAGTTTGCCGCTGATAAGAAGTTATCTGAGGACGAAGACACGCTGTGGGAACTGTAGACGGCGTGAGTGGTCAAAGGGCAGACGAAATTCAACACAGATCATTGCAAAATTAGGTGTTTGGAGGGGGAAAAGAAAGTCCCAGATACACATGGGTGCTGCTGGTCAACAGCTGGGTCCTGTGCTTAGTGTCTACCAAAGCATGAGCTCAACAGTTGGCAGCAGTCAAGAGAGCAAGTCAAGCACTAGGAACCTGTAGGAAGGGAGCAGAGATCCCAGAGGCTGGCAGGGGAAGATTCACAAGCCCTGTTCTCCCTCCTCCCCAAACATCCAGCCACAGCTGGAGACAGACGCTGGGATGGATGCGAAACCAGTCTAACCCAGGCAGCCAAGCCTGCTCTGTCAGCCACGGTGTCACCTCAGTATGCATCCAGGGCAAGAGGTCCCTGCACCACACAGCGTCCCTCGTCTCTCCATGCCCAGTAAAGTAAGAAGATACGCAAATAATATGAAAATTAGGACCCTACACCTTTCTACAAAGATAGCACAGTCCCTGTCAATGACTGCAGTTCTTCCCAGCCCTTAACAACGGGGTGTGAAATGTCAATACCCAAAGCAAACACCAGAATACTGACCTGGGGAAGCTCCATCACGTTGTTTGTTTGTCAGCTGAAAGCTGGCTTAAAAAGCACGTAGCAATGGGTTTATGGCTTTTGGGTTGGTAGTAACAACCTACTTTGGTCATGGCAGGAGTCACCCACGAAGCTGTGTCAAGGGGCACTCTCTCTCTTTTGCCACATCTAGCCATACTTTTATGACACAGGTCTTTTTGCAGGGCTACTGCCAGCAGCTGGACAATTTGCCATGTGTTTTCCTTGCTACAGCTTGAAATCATTCCTGGGGACGTGTTATATCCTGAAAGCTGAGACAGCCCCAGACTGAAGGAGCCGGAGAGCCGTCTGCACTCTTGTTTGAAGAACCGATCGGTCTGTCACAAGTGGGCAAGTTCGACCAAAACACTCATGTTTCAAGTCCTGGATTTCTCCCCAGAAGGAAAGCCTACACTCAAAGGGCTCCAAGTATGCGGTGCTCATCAGAGGGTGATAACGTGCATCACATTGATTTCATCTCAGATGGCATCCTTGCTGCTGTGGGAGCCACTTCTCCCAAAATTGCCAAATGCCACCTCAGGGTTTGGCAACACGTTGTACTGAGGTGTCGGCAGCCTCCGCTGATCCAGGGACAGCAAGGGATGGGGCAGCAGGGAGAGCTGGTGGGGGACACCGAGGGAGGGTGCAGGGTGTGGAGGTATAGTGGGACATGCATTGGGCACTGCTGCGGACATGCAGGGGGTTTGGTGGGATGTGTGGAGGGTGTGGGGGGCACGCACAGCACACAGGGACACTCATGAAGATGCAGAGGGACATATGGGGGGTGCAAGCGGGGGCATGAGGGACACTTGAGAGGTTGTGGATCTCCTTCTCTGGAGATATTCAAAACCCGCCTGGACAAGGTCCTGTGCAGCCTGCTCTAGGTGTCCCTGCTTTGGC
>Ga0065711_1031969_pt1 | contig 28294 bp, 13 predicted proteins | sample Hoacrofraction12_FD_59098 | JGI IMG/M metagenome (GOLD analysis project Ga0065711, IMG submission 59098) | Hoatzin crop microbial communities from Cojedes, Venezuela - Epithelial fraction 12 v2 (version 2) | ecosystem: Host-associated > Birds > Digestive system > Esophagus > Crop | place... | reverse complement strand
GATACAAGCCAGAATGCCGTTGGCCTTCTTGGCCACCTGGGCACACTGCTGGCTCATGTTCAGCTGGCTGTTGACCAACACCCCAAGGTCCTTTTCCACCAGGCAGCTTTCCAGCCACTCCTCCCCAAGCCTGTAGCATTGCATGGGGTTATTGTGACTGAAGTGCAGGACCCAGCATTTGGCCTTGTTAAACCTCATACAGTTGGCCTTGGCTCGTCGATCTAAATAGTGATCTGTTCAGTGCAAAACACTCACAATTAATGTACAAGCTTGTGGATGAAATGAAAAATCAAATTCAAAGGTTCGAATGGAAATTGCCTTCTAACTTCCATGAACTGAACACTTCTGGTTTGTCCTTTAAATAGTCTGCGGACAGGTGAGGTGACAAGGTTCTTACCTCAGCATCAGTTAAGACAAATCCTTTTGGGATTTACACCTTTAAAAACACATAATTCAACCCAGATATTAAAAGACATCTGAATCTCTAATTCCACTCAGTTTTGTTGGAAATAAGGCAATTAAATACTTTGGAAATTTGAATTTTAACATCTAATTGACCACCCATAGAGAGGAATGGAAATACTTCTAGAAATCACTACTACACACAATTTAGGGTTTTTTTCTTCCTTTTAGGTAAACCCACAGATGCAAAGGTGTAAACAGCAAGGTGGAAAATCAAGCTTCTTCCACTTAGTTGTACATTGTAGGAGTTAAACTTGGATACCTATGTTTTGACATTTACTCTCCATTAAAAAAAATATGTAGCTAAACACTGAAATGAGTTGAGCAAACGCACAGATTTCACACAGAGAGGGAAACAGCTCAAACCACAGAATATGAACAAAGACTTCATCGTCATCTGCCTCAGAGAAGTTATTTCAGAACTGCTTGAAAGACAAGCGTTGCAGCTTGCGTCTTGTTATATTTATCTTTTTTTTCAAGCTGTTCTACTGTTAAGATCACGTTACCATGACTACTGTGATGTTTAGGCCATGTGTAAACACTCATTTTGAGAATCGTTCTTACTATGAAAATAATAATTTTATTGAAGTAGACAGAAGGAAAAAATGAAAAGGTTTGGGATAACTGCACTTTTTCTGCTTCAAGAAATCAGGATTTAGACCTGTTTGATCTAAGTCAGTTCAGGTCAATCTGTCTTTCATTTTGCTCCAACTGTGGAGGATGTCTTACAGTCTTTATGGAAATCACATGAGTGAATTTGGGATCTGGATTAAGACATGAAGAGATGAAGTTTTCTTGTAAATGTCTGTTTTTCTTTGGTCATTTTTATTATTTCTCTGGGCCATGGTTTGGATGTGTGGTTTTTTCCTAAACAAATATTTCCCTCTTCCCTGTCTCAGTTTTGAAAACTTAATTAAAACATAACTAGAGGTGAACCTACAACAGTAATCCACATCTGAATGAACTCGGACATCTTGGGAATTTACATCTGCATTTAACAAATTTCTCAACGGACCTTTATCTTTGTGAAACTATTTAAACCATCAAATACGTTTTGAGACACGATTGGATCACTATGATGTGGCCTATAACGTAATGCAGACTCCAGGTACTACAAGAACATTTGAGAAACAGTTTTGTGCGTGGTCACCCTAATGATAGTGAAGAAAGCAGAAAGAAGGTTATGTAAGAATATCCAGTGAAAGGTACCAGTTATCCCCTGAACTTCAACATCCTGCACTTGTGCTGCTGGGAGGAGAGTAACACAGGATGAGGCAGTCTTTTACCACATAAGCCACAGTAATTGTATTTGTCGAGGAAATCACTTGAACTGCAGAAATGGCTGAAAAGATGTATTTTCTCCTCAGACCAAGGAGGAACATTGTGGCTCCATTTTCTTCCTTCACATTTCCTCTTAAAAATGAGTTTGCTCAAGGGCTTTTGGCAAAGGTATATTCCAGTGAGATGATATGATAGAATGGAAAAATAGATGAGTAGCATTGGTAGTCTTCAACATGAAGATTTGTTTACAAGAATATCTTGAAAAGTAAACAGATTTATATGAATTACAAAAATTACAAAAGCTCATGGAGTAAAGTGATTCTGGCCCAGAGATTTCAGTACTGTAATCCCATTGCCTGCAACAGTAATCTAACTGTTGGCCATGAGAATGTGTTGGATCCTTTTTCATTTTCAGTATACAATTCTAAGTGGCCTTAATAGAAATCCTTTAAATTTCAAAGCACACATTCCCATTACTTTCATGTTCAAGACAGGTATTCTAAGTTCATATAAAATCACCGAGATTAAACATTTTATTATGAATATTTTTCTTATAAATGACAGTAAGATCCTTAAACTTATAAAAAAATAAGCATGGCAACTGAATTTTCACACATAGCCTTTGCACTATCTGTGAGTAATTGTACCATTTGTACTTCGTTATAGCACTACAATATGAAAAATTTTAATAAATAATTAACATAGATTGTAATAAACATACTGCAGAGTGGAGATCGTGCTTTAATTACATATAAGCTCATCTGCAAAATACGTTGCAACTGCTTATCAATCTGTTTTTTAACTAAACCTTCTCCAGTCAGAGGCTGTAACACGCAATTAACCAACGACAATAACAATAGTTGGAAATTGATAAGCTACTTATAAATGTAACCTTAATATAAAGTGTGTTTAAGATCATCTTTGTACTGAAAATTACAAATATATAGTCTTCCCAATTGCTAGTATTATTTAAGCGACAAAAATCTAAGCCCAAATAGAAGTTCAGACAAAATCAAAAGTACAGATTTACATATTTTTGCTACAGTATATGTGAAAGTGGTATTTTTCAACTCTCATGTGTTGTTAACATGCCGAGGTACAGAAACAAAAATTTGCTGATTTGAAACAAGGTTTTTCACTGGGTCAATATGATCATTTTTGCAGATAAAGCAGATAACATTTACTGCTATATTTGCTGCTATATTTTTGGAAATTTAATCTTTCCAGTATCTCCTGCCCGATCAGAGGGGGGTTTAATGTTTTTACCAAAATTGAGGTTTTTTCCATATTGATAAAATGTGGATGCCATACCACTGGAGACATATTTCCTTTGACAAGTATGAGGCTATGAGTTTCTGCCAAGCAGCAAAATAGGTGTAGAGATAATGCTCAACTGTATTTGTGCTTTTTAAAGTAATTTGTGTGAGTTCTGAGGGCCAGAACTGGAGTCTTTGTACTTTAAAGTGTAATTACTACTTAGCTTTTACAAAGTTGGAAAAGAAATAGGGCATGCTGATGAGTGTCTTCTATCTTCTTGATCTGTGCAGAAGGAAATCTATGTTGAGATGGTTTCTAACAGGAAGAACGACCAGTTTCTTCAAGGAGTTTTCTCTCAATGTTTCTGTTGAAATGACCTTGATACGTGCATCTTTCAAACCAGTTGGAATAACTAGTAATACTTCCATATGTATTTTCTTTCTTTTGGTGAATGCATACAGAAAAGTATTATTATTATTATTATTATTGCAGCTTCCATGAAGACATCTCAAAGATTCACATCTTCTAAGATTAACTCTGTCACTGGTACACTGTGACACTAACCAAATTAGAATTCAAATTGAGATTACTATGGCTTTTATTTTCACAAAATGGAAACATTGCTTTTGTTTTTTTTGTGATATCAGGAGCAATATCTGGTTCCTTCAGTCTGCTGCCGTAATTTGTGTTGTATCCACCTTGTGTCATTTTTGTCAGCTTTGGCTAAATCAATCCAGTTTGCTCTACTGAAAAAGAGAGAAAGAACTTCCCTTTAACTGTTTGTCCCTAAAAACCTCCTCCGAATGAGGGCTGAGTTACACGTAAATTCAGTGATGTACAAACAAGCTGCAAAAAATTTACTATGAGGATTAGGTTGACCCGTATATCTCATCTGGATGCTCATTCTGAAGTGAAATCATGGCAGTTTAAAATGTCCACACTGTTAATGTCTCCTTTTTTTTCTTTCCTCTTTACTAATCCAACTTTACCTATAAAAACAAAAGTTCTCATATTGTAAAAATCTAAATGCTCTGCTTGGGCAGCTCATTTTCAGGACATATGTGAGTGGAGTATAGGTTTAAATATAGTTTGAAAAAATACAAGTTTTTATATTATCCCAGTCTGCCTTCCCTTTCAGGGTATTTAAAAGAGTAATCATCCTCAAGAAAGGTCGTATTTTTCAGTATCAATATGCCAATTTACATTCCTTTTACTTGCATTTCTTAGGTATGTGTATTTTATCTTCACATCTCAAGTCATTTTACGCAGAAAAGAGTGACTGGGAAGAATGCAAGTGTTTTTTGTTATGTCAGAAGCTGGCATGGCATTTGTTAAAAAACTCGGTTTGATTTATGTTAAAAAAAATGGACATGCTTTCTACCATGACTTGTATACATATTCAGTTCTAGACTGATTAATGATTGTTGTTCATTGCCTGTCTTATCTTAGCTGAGTATAGTCACTACCACTGATTGTGACTATAGTAGCAAATAGCAATGATCTAGAAAGGGAGTAATTATGCTTGCTTTAAATAACATTTTTGCATCAATGATGTAGCTGACCAAAGAGTAGCTAGAAAATGGTAATTATATATGTCATCTTTGTATTACATCAAGGAGTATGGTTTTAAATACTTCAGTGACATGTATGTATTACAAAAGTAATGCACCATGAAGATGGACAGCATCCAAAAATGCTCCATGGAAGTAATCAATAGTCTAGAATTACAGCAAATGACTGAGTATGAAGACTTACAGTTTGTTTTGAAGTGATATTAGTCCTGAAACTTTTCTCTTTTTTTTTCTGTTACAGCTTGCTACAATTGAAAAGTAACTTTCTTCTTGTACCACTGAGGATCCCTGCAAGTACTGATGTTTGTTTAATGACTGTGGAGTGAATTGTTGACCAGTTTTGAACATGTAAAGTGTTTCTATGTCAGAAAGTTGTGATGATGGATCAAAGCTAACTGGACCTATTTTTCATACTGATCAGTCTGAGACTAAGCTTTTGATTTTCTATTTTGATTTGTACAGTGAGCACCAATAACATTCATTATGAGTATGTTCATTTTAGGATTGTTATTGATTTTCTATATTTCTTATACTTAAATTGAATAATGTTTACTGCAATTTTAATACCATCTGAGTCAACATTGACTCAATAGCTTTCATCCTATACTTACTAGAAAAATGTGCCTTTGAAGTTACAGGATCCCTGCCTATGTCTTAAACACCTGTATCACATACAAATTTTCCACATAACATTTCTGGGTTTAGACTTTTTGTTTTGGTTTGGGTTTTTTTTTTTAATCTTAAATGAAGTAAAAAATTAATATATTGCAAATGAAAACTTTATGTTTCAAAATAAATCAATCAGACAATTCTCTCCACCACCTGAGATAAAAATAGACATTGTTACACTGAAATTCCTCAGGGCCTGGGACATCTAATTTCTCTCCAGCTCTAAACATAGGCTTAAATGAACTTGAATTCATGCATAGACTTCAGCAGTGATGAGATCAAACGTTTGTATATACTCAGAGGAAACCTAACTTTTACAGGGAGAAGAGACTTAAATCTGCTGTCACCTGGAGACTAGTTTCACAGCCATGCCAGCATAGCTGCTTCTGTTTGCTGAATGTACTCTATGTCACTTCCCAGTAATCCAATAAATAAAATGTTTCATGATCAAAAGGTCTCTTAGATACCAGGATGTAAAACTTTTTTCATCTTTCACGTATTGAGAGAAACTAGACAGCTCCATATATCTGAAATAATGCTAAAATGCATGAAAATGGTCATAAAACCCAGGACAGAATAGTGATGAGCTTCATTTTAAAAACCTTGTGGTCAGTCATCTATGAGACAAATATTAAATGTGATTAGCACAGCTGTCTAGATTTTATGTCACCTGAATTAATTTTTTTCTCAGCTGTGCTCACTCTTTCTGTGGTACTGACAACGCTAATGCAAGTTCTGAATCTCTTACAGGACTGAGGCACACAGTATGCATGAGAGTGAAGTTCTGTTCTCTTGCAAGGATAAAAACAGGACCCATATAACCTCATAACATTTTGGCCAATCTAAATAAGTAGTGGGGCTTGGGCTGGTGGGTCATGAATATGGTCATTCGTTAATTTGGCTGAATAAAGCTATCATGGGGACATTTCCTATTTAATATCAAACAGTAATTTTTATTTGTTGTCCTTAACTGAAAATATGCTAATTGTAATATTTTAAATCCAGGTAAAGCTGACTCCTCAAAAGTAGCTTGAAATTTAAATGTCAGTCTGGGTATTTAACACTAATAGATATTCTGACATGACAACTGGTTATTTTAAACACACAAAAATACAGTTCAGGTTTGTTCTTCTTTTAATAGCTCTACAGGTGACACAATTATGAAGAGGAAAGCAAAACTTGGACGGATGCTCCATTAGTTCTAATTAATGGATTTGAGTGGACTTCAGTTAAAGCTGGTGAATCTCTGGCAAATTATGAAATTATACCCTAAAAAACATATCCTGTATGACAATATCATTTTTCACAGAGTCATTTTTTCAATAAGCATGAAAGAGAAATACGAAATTAAGTTTAAATGTCATATTTAGCTCAGAAAAAATTACTGGCATCACTTAGCTTTATGACATACTCTATCAACTTTTGCTCTGGAGTATAAAGATAGTGAAGAAAAGTATTGTGTTTACGCCTTCTAACATTGTATTGTTGTTGAATATACACCACTGAATCACTCATTATCTCTCTTCCTCTCTTTCTCTCTCTCTCTTGCTTTTCTTTCCAAGGCAAAAATTTTCTTATACCTTCTTTAGCTGAATAGCCCAGCCACAAATGTTATATGATTTTAGACCTTCACACACTGGATAGAAGACACAGAGGTGCAACTTATGTGCAAAACTTCTTCATACAGCTACAAAGCCTGAAGTGAGACTATCCTACCCATGGGCTGTTATGCCTCTCCTCCCACAGTATGGGGAAGCCAGCTGGCAGATTCACAGTCTATCATTATACTGGATTCAGTTCTCGCATTTCACAGATATGTTTTTACCTGCAGAAAGTTCTTTTTCAACACTCCACCCTCCCCTGTAGGTAAGCTGCATCCTCCCACCCAAAGCAGATGGCTACTGGTTTGGCCATGGTCAAAGCACCTAGTGACTGTGAACAAAAGGCTGAATCTAATCCCCAAAAAGTGTAAACACCACAGAAGTCTATGACAAGTGCTTGACTGATTCTAAGCACTAGGTAACAGATAGTTATGAACTCACATTTTAAGATAAGCAGAATATGAATATTTGCCAAAGGACCTGCTGATTGAACAAATTCTTGAATCAGTCCAACTCTTTTAAACAGTTACATTAAAACCCACTGATTCAGATGGTAAAAGGTAATTCCAAAAGTTCTGCTAGAATTTTTTTTTTTTTAATTGCTCTGGTTTAAAAGCTACTGGCAAGACAAATGATTTCAGGTAGCAGAATGGCACTTGTAAAATAGCACAAGTAAAACAGTCATCAGCTAGCCCTACTTGAGTTTTACATTTTTAGGTAGAGTTGAAGTCATCAATTCTTGTGATAAAATGGTTGAGGATTACAGATAATCCTTCCAATTTCAGCTCTGGTAACTCAAACACATCAGATTTTTGGAAACACTAATACGTATCTACAATAAGATAGTGTACTTATTGTCATGGGAAAGATTTTTAAGAGTTATATTGGAGTTTTCATTGTCTAGTGTTCATTTCATGTACTTACATGTTTCTACACTAATGCAGAAAACACAGACATGAATGTGTGTATCTCCACACGTTTAAACATCTTTCCCTATATGGCTGCTAGTCAATGCACAGCATCGTATTTCAGCTGAGAACTGCTGTGGGAAGGAATGTGCTGATGTAGATAAATGCAAGGGTTATAGTGTCTAGTACAGCGATTGGCAATAGAGGTAACAATATGCATGAAAGATATCAATATTTAAGTCTAGGATGAGTGACATAGAATAGTGGAACAACATACAGAGAAGGGGAAATAACTCAGACAGAGACTGGCTGCTGGATGTCAAGGAATTAAATATCTGAAGAAGAGTTACAGTTTGCCTGCTACAGGTCTGTGTGCATGCGAATTGCTTTGAAAGTCAAATAGAAAATATGCAGCATTTTTGTGAATTTGTAAAAGTTTTTGTTGAAGGAAAAACAAAAAAAAAGGTGAATGTAAAACCTCATACCCTTAAGCATTTAAAAAAAAAATAATATTAAGTCTCATTAGGCTGATAAAATTCAAGATTTATATTACGTTCAGTATCAACTATAATGTGAAAAGCTCTGATTACCTTCCTGTTATAGACAATTCAACTTAGTTCTGACCTGTATTTTCTCAATAGCCTTTCAAACAGAAGTACAGGGAATCTTACTGAAACAAAAGGAATTAAGCTATGTACCCTGTTTTAAATACTTATTTTGACTACTCTGGAGGATTTCAAAGATCTACGTTCAGCAATTTTTTTCCGCACTTATACATGTACCTTCACAAATTTTGTAAGACTTCACACTTGATTTTTTTTTTGCAGATGCCTATGAATTCAGTAAATAACAGTGACTTTTCTGTCTGTCACATGTATTGCTTTTCAATGTGGGAAAAAAGCTGATGGAGAATATTCAGACAAAATGTTTCTAATTACAAAATGCAAGTGTCTAGAATATGTTAGAATAGATTTTTACAGTTTATCTAAACCCTTGCTATTCCAGTCAAGAGTACTGATTACTCAGATGCTCTGTTCAAGTCTCTTTCTCCTTTTCTTCATAGTGTTGAAAAGCTTGTTGTATTTCAGTTTGGAGGTGGGTGAGCGGGGTGGAAATCAAATCTGATATAGTAAAGTCTTTCATGAAACACCTCTCCCCCTTTCTTATCTCAGAAGAGGATTTGTTTTCATGTCAATTTCTGATTTCCAGTTGGAATCTGTTGTGCAGGAGACATAACGGGAGTGGATAGAAGTGAACACGTTCTATCTCATACACCTGCTGTGGAATCTCACAGACAAAGGACCTTGTGGCAGAGTAAAGGCAAGAACCTAGTAGAACAATTTTCCATTATTTTGAGAACTCTCTAGGATACTTTGAAAAAAGGCTTGCAATGAGACACTTCACTGTGTGCCCTATTATTTTATTTTAAAGCCCAACTTCTTTGTCAAATCAAAACAAATATTTCATTCAAGAAAGTTGTATTTCTTAGACAAAAGAATGAGCTTTCCCACAATAAACTGTTTTTTTTTTTTTGAAATATCCAAAAGTTGGTAATAATAATAATAACAAAAATTGTAAATAATAATAAAAATAGTTTGGGATTTTTTTAATCATACTTTTTAGTCCTTCACGTAATTAAAGATTAAGCAGTTGCTTATAATAAGTGAAGTAACCCTAACCTACTAGATCATGTCCATCAATTCTTTGGCTTCATTGCCAAACCCATCACCAAGACAACTTATTTATGAGGAAGTGTACTTGCTTATGGCAGAATAAAAATTAGTAGTAGGCAGTAGCAAAATGTTCTCAACTTCAGAGTACACAAGAAAACTTTCAAATGAAATAGCTTTCTTATTTTCATTTTTCTTCTTATTTCTTATCCAAAAAAAAATGATCTTGGTCTCAGAGCAATGCAAAAAGAAAAATGAAATCAGTGGCATGTAGTGCAGCACTGTGTGCCCTGCTTCCTAATACACTCAGACTTAAAAGTAACAAACTTCTGAAAACTAACAAATTTCATTTTTTGTGTTCACTAACATTTTTAAATACTGCCTCACTTGAGAAGAGCAGTAGTTAGTGGACAATAACTCACAAAATAAAACCATCTGGTCTTCATCATGCACTCTGCATGCACTTCAGTATAAATTCTATTGCTAAGTATGCTGTAAAATTTTGACTTGTTATAATCTGGCTAAGTAAACAAAATAATCTGCAGCCAAATTTAACTATTCAGTGTGGACGTTGTTTTTTTTGGGGGCCTGAGGTTTTTTAGAGGTCTTGTCGTAAGTAGGACAGCTCTGAGAAAAAGGTATTCTTCCTCAGACAGATACATATGCAAAACCTGTATCCTAAAGATCTCAATAGTCTTGTGTCTTCTGTATCACATTTATCTGCAATATTTTCATGAATATTTAAATAAAAGTTCACTAGCTTATAGTGTAAGATCAGGCAGTAAGTCAAGCTTTCGGTTAGAGCTGAGCCCCACTTTGAAAGTGAACAGAAGTAGTTGTGTATTTTGCTGGTTGTAAGGCCCACTTTCATCATAATTCACCAGTCAGCGTGTTTAAATTTTCTATTTTAGTAGGATGAGCATTGATCTCTGCTTCATTTCTACAGTGTATACCTCATTTCTACAGTGTATACCTGCTTGGGTGCTTCTGGGCACAAAAAATAATCCCAAAGATTTATACTCCAAAGTAAAGCAAACATTTAATTAGACATACTTAGAAGTAGTAAACAAGTGGAGAAAAAAATGCACATTTTTTGAAAAATAGACAATCAGTTTCTTCTGGAGCTAAGTTAAATGCATAAAGGTGCAATTCTTCAGCTCGGGCAAATTTCTAAGTCAATAGAGCTTCATTTATTCACATGCGCCCTGCCTTTCCCGACATCATCCAAATGAGGAGTCCGTACATTGAAGTGTTAGTTAACCAGATAGAAATGCTAAGTAACTGAAATAAGCATGAGCAGGAGGGTGTTTCTAAAGTTTGGGGGAAGTTTTGTATCCCTAGAACCTAATAAAATGTTTTGCACGGAGTTTAATTCAACCTGCAGTGAGCTGTTTTTTTGTGCTAGAAACTGTGTGCCTGCCTTCCCGCTCCTTGGGTATTTACAGACACCATCATGCACTACATTGAAAGAAAAACTTGACAATGACTCTCCAGATCTTGTCAAATCACCTGAAATCTCTTCTCATTTTATTTCTTGCCTCTGGAAAAGCCTCAGAGAACAAATGTGTCTTGCGGCATGCCTGAGAAATCAGCCAGATTCAGGCTTCAATGAACTGAGGCGGGGAGCAAATCCTGCAGTTAAGGACTCATCACTGAATATGCCCTGACTCCAGCCTCTTGTGATTAAGTCAGGAGCCCGTTACCTTGAGCACGTTAGATGATCTCAACTGTCATGGTGTCATTTTTAAATACCTCAGTGCACGTTTTCCTAGCGCAGCTTGACAGGGACAGGTGTTACTGCTGAAACCATCTGCATGCAGAAGACTGTACATGTTGCACTGAGGCATTTGCAGCCTAATCCTCCAGGAACTAAAAGGACAAACAATAAGCCCTCTGTTTTAACGTGAGAACAATGAGATTTTTATGGATTAAATAATTTCTGATCCTCATGTTGCAGCATCTGTAACTTTTGCTACTTTCTGCAAAACTGTGCTTGTATTATATGTTTATAGTCACTTGTATAGCTCTTAGCACCACAGCATTAGAGGGGATCAGTTGCATAGAGAAGCTAAATTGCATCACAGTGAAAACAGGTATCACTAGAAACTGTCTGAAGTTGAACAATAGGCCCCAATCTGCAAATTTGCAATTCTGTTGAACTGGGAATACAAATGGTTAAGAGACTCCCATACTTTACTACGCAATGCTCTGTGATGTGTGAACACTGGGTCGCTTCAATATTATAAGAAAATTTCTGAAGTTCCATATACCTACATGATCATTCAAATGTTAATGCTTCTATAAATAAAATAGAGCATTTATCACTAAGGCAGAACAGCTGGTTCATGTGAAATTCACTCATTAATTAAATTCAATTATTTCCAGAAAACTTGTGTCTAGTAAAGTTTCATAACACCTCAGAATATTACTCCCTAAAGAATTTAAACGAAATATATTTTCATGTATTTTCTACATGTTTATGTTTGAGAGCACGTCAGATGCGCGCAGTTCGTCATGTGCATAATAGTCCACATATCTATGAATATCTTGTCAATTTTCCAAAACAAAGTTGCTAGCTACTATAATAACCTTCAACTGACGGAACAAGTAGCTTCACTTCTTCTCTCTTCCTTTCCATTGTAGTTCTACAATCATCAGCAATTATCCTCTAATAATATTTATTTCCATATGAAGATATTTAGCATATTTTAAAAGATAAAATAACTAGACTGTATTCCTAGGGAGTTGCAAAGTTGTTCAGGCCCAGAAGCCAAACTTCTGAGTTCAAGCTGTTATATGGATAAAAGTTAAAATGAAATCTCATAAATGTATCTAAGATTTTTCTAAATTTATAGTCTTATGGAGACTAAGCATAGTCCAGTCTTGCCTAAAAGACTCCAGTTTTTAAACATATTAAGCACCTACTTATGTTGTTAAGCAGATGCTTTTACTCAGTTGACTATATTCTAAAATTGATCTGCACAGAGACTGTGGAACTAGGTTACAGTGAAGGAAATGCTTAGGCATGTGTGTCCTAATTAAGAAAGCCAGTCTAAATGATGACTTTATATAGTTTAGAAATCAGCTAATAAGCAAGCATATATGCTTATAAGTGAAGAAAACCTAAGAACCCACAGGCCCATAAAAAATATTTTTAATATATTCAGGAAAATATGAATATATTTAATATTACATAAAAGTGGAAGTATTTTCTAAATAAGGTTATGATTGTCATCACTGTAGTCAGCACCTTTATTCCAGTAATACTCCCACAATTACTTGTAAACGTACCCTACCACAGACATCTGTATTTTTCCCTTAGAAAATTAAAAGGTTTAAAGATATGACTAAGCATCATTAAATACTGTACAGAGAAAAGCTGCTGTCTGATTTATATTTTCTTATTATGATAATTATTTGCATTCATCACTTAGAGTGAATTAAATCCACCATAACAAGTGTTATAAACCTTCCTATAATTAAGATGAACCAAAACGTGTTAAAAAAATGGTTTTTGAGAGGTACTCTTGATAATGAAAATTCTATTTCAGAATGTGATTTTTATATGGTCTTGATATTGTTGCTGATGCAATTTACAGAAGAATAAATTGTCAAGAAAAGTTGAGTTCTGCTCAGTGGGAAACTGTCAGTCTTAACCTAGCATTTATAGTCTCTTTCCGATTTTACATAAATGAAAAGATCCTTGATAATCCTTTTTTTCTGGTATGGCATCTCAGTTGTATTTGGCTAACAGGTACCCCACAATAATACCCCTAAAAAATAATCCTCCATTTCAGAGGAAGAAAAAGCCTTATGTATTTGGAAAGAATAGCTAGAAAGAGACAGAAGACAAAATGACAGAATTAAGTTTTTAGTTGTATGATGTTGACTGGATAATGTTTTTTAACTTTGAGCTTTTAGGTATTGCTCTTGGTTCTGGATATTTTATTTGCCCTCTGTTGAGTTCTTCATTGGAACTGAAGACAGCCAGATGCAGAAAGGTATAAAAAGTAGCCTACATCCCCCTGTGCTCCAAACAACCTCAATTTCAGAATTAAGAGCAATGTGGCCCACCCAAAGCAAAAATATTATTTATGCCAGAAATATTCACTGTGAAATGAGACTGGTTTTCACTATAGAAATAGTCATAAAGTAACTGAAACGACACGGCAAGTAAGTGGGTGTAGAGTATGTTTCTGGGTTTATGTATTGGAATATAAATCTGCAACGAAAGAGAAGTGTGATTTCCTGAGGAAAGACAATGCCGTATGAAAAAAAAACAAAGTAGCTGAAGTAAATAATCCCTGGGAAATAGTAAAGGATGGGAAAGAACTGTACGAGATAAAAATGTAACAGAAAAGAGGAAATCAGAGAAGAAAAATATTGTGAAGGATATCAAAAAGACAAAGTTAAACAGCTTTCTGTGCAATGTTTGAAGGATACTTAGAAACAAATTTGAAAAATCAGAAGATAGAAGAGAATCAAATATAAGAAGAATAAACAACAATATGTCTTTTTTGAAAGCTGTTTTTGAGTCTGTTCTACTTAAGTACTGAAAGATAGAATTGTTTATAAAACAAAGCATATTTTAGTCTTGAATTCCAAAATCTGATTAGAGACATTTTGAAAAAAAATTACTGGTAGTAAGATGTACAGTTATTTGAAACTTTTATCAAATCTGGAAAGATTCCAGAAAAAATAGACAAAGAATACTTGATGGGAAAATATTACTGAATCCAATGTCTTAAATGAGGACTGCAGTTAGAGTGTTTTCCTGCAGAGTCCTTTCAACAAGTACTTCAGTACATCAGTGACGATGCTTTTTTCTTCGGCTTTTCTCGAGTTGTAAGTCCAGCATGATAAGTGCGGGTTGAGAAATGCTATCTAGTCTGGTTACTAATCCTCAAGTAAATAGACTCACTCTGGAAGTGATTGAACTAGCTTTATGTCATATGGGTACCTGAAGGCATTAAGAAGACATTCAACACATTTCACTAAGTTTATATTTTACTAACAATTATATTTTTTGTTTTTATAAAATATCCATCAGCAATGTTTTATTCAAATATTAAGTAAGGCAGCGGTAACATTTTGACTATCAAGTTTTAAAAATTATCTCCAAGGATTTCAAGTATTCTACACATAATGTAACTGGGTTTTAAGATTTGAGTGACTAGTTCCAGCCAGATGTAAAAAATTAAGCTAATTTAGAATTGTGGATAATGGTAAATGTTTTTTTCTGAAGCACATTTGGATAGCTATTTCCTGGCTTCACTGAAGTCTCTTTGGGTATTTGTAGCAGTATCTGCTGGCACTAGTGTTAAAAATATTTTTTATTTCCTGCAAAATCTATGTGGCAAAGAGTAGGTGAGAAGCTTATTCTATTGTGAACACAATGGGTAGATCTAATTTGTACATGCTGTTCCTGAACTGTGGAATCATAAAATAGTTTGGGTTGGAAAAGACCTTTAAAGCTCATCTAGTCCATCACTCCTGCAATGAGCAGGGGCATCTTCAACTAGATCAGGTTGCTCAGAGCCCCATCCAACCTGGCCTTGAATGTTTCCAGGGATGGCGCATCTATCACCTCTCTTGTCAACCTGTTCAAGTGTTGCACCACCCTCATCGTAAAAAATTTCTTCCTTATATCTAGCCTAAATCTACCCTTTTTCAGTTTAAAGACATTACTCCTTGCCCTATCACAACAGGCCTTGCTAAAATGATTTTCCCCTGCTTTCCTATAGGCCCCTTCAGGCACTGAAAGGCCACAATAAGGTGTCCCCTGCAGCCTTCACTTCCTCAGGCTGAACAGCCCCAACTCTCTCAGCCTTTCTTCATAGTAGAGGTGCTCCAGCCCTCTCATCACTTTTGTGGCCTTCCTCTGGACCCATAATAATGGGTCTACTAATTCCATGTCTGTCTTCTACTGGGGGTCCCAGAGCTTAACGCAGGACTCCAGGTGGGGTCTCACCACAGCAGAACAGAGGGGCAGAATCCCCTCCCTTGACCTGCAGGCCACGCTGCTTGTGATGCAGCCCAGGATACGGCTGGCTTTCTGGGCTGTGAGCACACATTTGTGGCTCACTCCCAGCTTTTCATCCACCAGTACCCCCAAGTCCTCCTCTGCAGCATTGCTCTCAATCTTCATCCCAAATGACAACTAAATTTGAACCTCATCATCTGTACAAGTAAGATAAAATCACGTTAACTGGATTAAGAATGAAGCCATGAATGGATTAAGAACTGGTTCACTGGTAGATTACAAAAGCTCTTGTAAATGAACTAACCAGCTATTCCTGCCAAACTAGCTTGACAAAAGCAGATGGTTTACATAGGTATGTTGAAGACATTGTCTGAAAACAACAGCTACAGGCCCAAAATAGCCTACACCTGATCATCTGGTAGTTAGCAGCAACAGTGTCTTCAAAGAACAAGGCTAAGTAAACAAAATAGGAGTTGAAATTTTGTCCTGGGTTAGGCCAGGACAGGGTTAATTTTCACCGGAATCCAGGAAGGGACACAGCCCGGCTGGCTGACCCCACCTGGCCAAACAGAGCAGGGTATTCCATACCATGTGCCGTCATGCTGGATTCCGGTGGGGGCGAGCGGGGCAGTGGGAACTCTCTCGCACCTCGGGAGCGTGCGGCAGCAGTCCGGTCAGGGAGAGCTGCTCTCTGTGTTGTACAGTTTGTCTTGTGTTTTCTCCTTACCTGTATTGTTGTTGTTACTGTTTCCCTTTGTTTTCTGCTCTGTTAAACTGCCTTTATCCCAACCCACAGGTTTCTGCCTCTTTCTTTCCATTCTCCTCCGCACCCCAGCAGGGGGGGAGGGGCAGCCGCGTGGTGCTTTCGTGGCCGGCCGCGGCCAAACCATAACAAATTTAAATCTGATAACAGGTCAAGAAAGAAATTAATTGCAGAAATCTCAAAGTTCAGTGGAATTTTGCTCCAAAATAACCACAGCTGAAATGTAATTGCTAAAATATGCCTTCCAGTTCACCTAATTAGGTAAAATGAAAACAGCTCCAGTCAATCCTGGAAAGAAATTTCATGGCTTAACCTCAGAAAAGTATTTGTGTTCCATGGTTTAGCTCAACAGTAAGAAGTATTAGTCTGTTTGGATTGTCTCCATACCTTGGGAAATCTAGAAACCAGAATTAGGCATTTTTGTTCTTACATGGCAAGTGTAACACTATACACCAGTAGACTACATGAACAATTACAAAGTAGTTCTGGCACATTTCTCATTTTCTGTATCTGTAAATCAAAAGCAATCAAGAATAATCCTTCAATGCTTTTCCAGAGGAAAACATGGACTTAATGCGTCCAGTGGAATTGATAACTGTAGTTTACCTTCAGTGACAGCTGACACATATTCACCACGGCAGCTATGTGGATGCTCACCTCATTGTTTATAAAGAAAATGCGGAAGTCCTTGAACATATTCTTCCCCATGGAAAGACAGATGGATTTGGGATCTAGGTTTTCTCAGTAGCCGTTCTGCAAAAGGAGCAGAAGTAGGGACCAGTTTACCACTGCAGTATGTGTTGTTGATTTCCTGACCACAGCTTAATATTTCCCCATTTTATGGTGCAAAGATTTAATCTTGTGTAACTCTGCCCTGGCAGTGTTCTGCAGAGGCTACTGTCTTTCCCAAGGGGACTGGAATTCTTTCTCCTTTTCAGAAGACAAAAGGTGTAGTAACAACTGTGTTTAAAAAACAGTGTTTAAAACCTGTGAGAGTTCTTGGAGAGCTGAGTAATACACATGAAAACTCTATTGTTTGTAGTTTTAATCCTGGAAGTCAACACACATACAGAATAACAACATCAGTTCATGAAGCGATTATATGTTTAACCTCACATCCTGCAGAGATCAAATAAATTGCCTTTGCATCAGACGTTAAAAAATTATGTCGATTTAAAACAAACAGACAAAAAAGAGACTGGAACTGTTTAGAAGTGTTTCATGAGCTGAAATTTCAAGGACATTTTAAGAAGATTAAAATTAATTAGCGAAACTAAAATTTGGCTTTTTCTACAGCCAGAAGTGTTAATATCTTGGCAATAGTTTCAAGTTTTCATGAAACTTTACCAATCACTATTAGTTAGGATATATGTAAAAATGTACGTGTGTGTGTGTACCTAGGAAAAAAAATACTTTTTGGCTCTTGATATTGGCAATAGGTACCACAAAATTTTAAATAAATATTTTCTAATGTCCTGATCCATTGTCGGGGGGGGGTTCGATGCGATCCCAAGGACGAGATTAAGACGCAGATGGAGTCAGATGTTGTGTAACCTGCAAACTTTATTTCAGTGAACTGGGAACTGGAGGTCAGGCAGCGAGACAGCAAGGGGAGAATGAGAGGAGAAAAGAAGAAATGGAGAGAGAAAGAAAGAAAGAAAGGAGTACAGTCAGACAACCTGAGCAGGCGAGGAAAGGAGTGCAGGGGAGAACGGTTCCCACCACCATGGATCCAGCGATGTCCAGCAATGTCTAGTTGGCTCACTCTATGCAGGCGCGGAGGTTCCAGTGAGGACAGGTTCCAGGAGAAAAGCGGCGAGAAGGAACAGGCCCCTCAGGGGAGCGTGTGCTGTCCTTGTATAGGGGCATTCACCCATGTGCAGAACATGTTTGCGTACGTGCAGTTCGTGCCACACGCGCAGCCCTCTCTTGCTGGTTCACGCGCTGGTCCATGCGCAAGCGCAATGTGGTTCTTTCCTGCAGGTTGCTGTGGCGGTTTCTTCAGAGGCCAAGAACAGGTGACAACAGCAAAGTCGAGACAAAAACAGTTCGTAGCTGTCTTCTACATCCTAAAAGCTACTTGGCAACAGTTTTCATGTCATACCTTTTTAATATTGATTCTACTGCTGTAAGCATGTCTTGCTTATGCACATGAACACAAACTTCAACAAGGAGTTGCAGTGCTACAGTTTGCTGAATCACCCTGGGGTTATACCAATGGAATCCAGCCAAGTACCTGGACTGACCTTCTAGGAATAATAATAAGCCGAGTATTTGACTCAGAGAAATTTGTCTGAAGTATATGTTTGAAAGGAAGGTATATTCTGACTACTCGTAACCTCCACTTATAAAAATAAAATTATGTTTGGAGAAGAGTGGTGAAAAAATGTTGTGCAATATTGGTATAAAATTATATATTTCATAAAAAATTAATTCATGACAGTATTTGTATACATTTTTTTCCCTCTAAAATGGCATTTTTCTTTAAGTTTCTTTTAAAATTAACCACCTTAATAATTTTTATTCACAGCTGGCATAATTTATTCTTCCGGTTCTAGGGTGTTTGTAACAATCACAGAGCAATACTCTGCATGGAGAGATGATGAAATTGCTCAAATTTGTTATGCAGCTTTTTTGCTTCACATGCACTCCTAGTACACAACAGTTAAGGAATTGTTGCTGATGCTGGCCCATACTTTTGGTTCCAACACAAACAGCATTGAAGTTTCTGAAAATAAACTATATTTAATTTTTGATAAACCCCTAGCAACTTGGAGATGTCCTTTCTCTGAAGACATCCTAAGGAAAGAAGATCAAACAAAGACGACAGCAAAAAATTGGAACAAAGAAAAAGTTCACTTAAAAGTATTGAAATATTCCCCCTTAAGGTGCAGCAGATGCAATCATTCATATTCACTAATTTGTATGTTGACACAGAGTTTGTGATTGCCCAGTGGAAAAGAGAAATTGATTAGTCATCTAAAGATTTTATATTTATTTACAATACCAGGAACCTATGATCACAGTAAAAATTTACATGCAAGATGAATTAATGGAGTATTGTGTACTGAAATATAGAATAACAGTACAATTATTATCTGAAGATTTGAGGAAAAAGCCCAACTCTTCTTTTCATAGATTTTAAGAGTTGGCTTTGTTGTTGCGGCTTTTTAATTCTATTAAATTAGCTCCTGCTTTATTACTAAGACAGTGATAGCCAAGACAATCTGAAAATGTTTAAGGACAGTAGAGTGGTTTGCTAACGGAAAATGACATTTTCCTCTTAGTCTTGAATTAACTAGAATTGCATTTCTCTTGCTTTTAAAGTTATTCAACATAAGGTAAACTAACCATGATACATACTTTTTTGGGTCTGAAAAGTCATAAGAATAAACAGGTGACAGCTATTCATAAAAATTAAGCTAACTTTACAAAATAAATAGGAGAGAAGCCTTACATGAGTACTGCTATAATAAACTGTTTCAGGTACACCACAGAACGACAGAAGTGGCAAGATATTAAACAGATGTATTGTCTTCCTGGGGCGAGGTTTATAGAAGAAAAGATTATTTCCAATCTCATTTCAGTTGCAATAGAATTATTCCTGGTGAAAGATAAATTTTCAGTAAATTGCACCTTGGCATTTTCATGGCTTTGGCTTGGCTTAATACTCTGTGAATTAAGTGCCTGAAATATTCCATTCCTTTCAGTGCAGGGAGAAGCACATGGAATTCTCAAAGCCTAGAATTTAAACATAAAGGAAGTATCAGACAAAAAAAATACTCATCCTCTTTCAAAGCAAAAAGACCCAAACACAAAAAGTAAACAAAAAATTCACAAACTGAATTATGTACCCTTTTAGATAATTTAAAATTGAATATTTTCATCATCTGTCTAATTATTTTGAAACTCTTCATTTTCTGCTGTTCACACTTCAGATTGGAGAAGCCAGCATATGCCTCCCTGAGTTCAGTGTTTACTGAATGCTATTACGAACAGTACATTACTGTAACAAACCAAGGCACTTCATTTCAATTTTGATACAGTAACTTGTTGCAGAATTAACGACTAGTAATTACTCTTCTGCACTTTTTTTGTTTCCCAGAAATTATTTCAGATACTTAAAACATTTCCATTTTAAAATAAACATAATTAAATATAATAAATATAATTAAACAGACTTTAAAGGATTCTGATATATTTCGAACTGGATATTGTGAATTGTGATTGTGAATAGAAACTCCACAGTGGCAGCAGATTAGAAGAATTTTGTGTTTCTTTTTTGTTTTGTAGCAAGTTAAGGTTCCTGAACAAATTTCTTTTAGACCATGCTTTCCATCACTTCACCCTTTTTTTCATTAAGCCCTAAAAATCTACCGTTAATTGACTGTTCCCATTGTATCAACCTGTTCCACCTGCAATGCAGACTAGGATTTCCTGGGCCCTAGGTCACCCCGGTGGCTAGTTGGCTAGCACTGTGTCCTCATTTTGGCTGAGACAGAGTTAATTTTCCTATCAGTAGTTGATGTGTTTTGGATTTATTACAAGAAGAATGTTGATAACACCGATGGTGTTAGTCGCTAAGCTCTCAAGGACTTTTTCCAGTCTCCCATATTCAGCTAATGAGCAGGTGTGCAGGAGATGGGAGGGAGCATAGCCAGACTGATAGCCAGGCTGGCCAGTGGAAATATTCCATACCATAGAAGTCATGCTCAATCTATAAGTGAGGGTTGGCCAGTGGGCAGGAATACTCTTTTCTGGGAATTTCAACTATCTCCTCTTTTTCTGGGTGTTTGAACTTTTCCAGAAGTTGGGTCTTTTTGGGGGACTTCTGTGAAAATTGCAAAATCCACAAGTTCCGTGTTCCACAATCGCTGCTCAAGGACTGGCTGTGAATCGGGCAGTGAGAAAAAAGTTATATTGTGTGTAGCTTGTTTTGCATGTTCCATAGTAATAATAGTAGTAGTGGTTTCCTTTGGTTTTTTATTAAACTGTCTTAATCTCAACCCATGAATTTTACCCTTTGTCCATTCTTCTCCTGATCCCACTGTGGGGGGGAAGGGGAGGGGTGAGTGAGCTGCTGTGTAGTTCTAGTTGGTGGCTGCCGGATCAAACCACGACACACTGTCACGGCAAGACTGAAGGTTAAGGGGTGAGACTGCAGTTGTGGAGCAGCACCAGGAGCACTGGACCTGCAGGGACAGGCAAGTGTCTCATTGCCAGCAGAGCAGTACGCAGCCTCTGGCAGTGCATCTGTCAGCCTGCTCTGAGTCACTTTGCCTGGTAATGGCAAGGAAAGGACTTTGCCAGATGCGTAGCCCATACCCTGCTCAGCCTCCTACTTGATGACTGCAGGCAATGACCGATTTTGCTTGCAATACTTGCTTTTCAACCTGCAAGTCGGGAAAAGAAATGCACTGTTTCCGAGTTTATCCTTCACTAAAAGTTCAACATACAGGTTACACTTCATCTGCCTCAGTCCCTTGTTTTGCTGAGCTGTGAGATTGCAAAATGAGCCTTTACAACAGAAAGTTCACACGATACAAACAGTAAGTGCATCAGAGCTGAGAAACATGTGATATCACATTCCTTTTTTTATCTTTTTTCTCTCTCTGGTTAAATTCAAGAAAAGAAATGTCTGATAATTTTTCAGGATTCTGCTTGTAAATCTGCCTCTGTGTTTTACAGGAAATACCACAGCTGGGGGACAATTTACTGTGGTCCTTCATTATGCCACAGTTAGCGGTGAGTTCAACAGCTGAACAGCTACAAAAATATTTTGAAAATCCTGCTCATGCTTTTTTTAAACAAAAGTTCAGTATGACCCAATAGGCAACATTTTAACTTGATTTCATCTGTCTATAACAAAAGGGAAATGATGAAAAGGAGGATAATGAGGACCTGCATCTTGTGTCTCTCATAAAGCTGGAGATTGTAGCAGCTGTCCTGTGAATTCCCAGAATTTAGTCTTGGGGGACCAACCAATGGCTGTATGACATTATTAATTTCCTTCCCTTTGACCAAGGAGGTTTAAATCCATGTTATCTACTGCCCAGGAACACACATAGTTCACTATAATGAAGGGTGGACAGATTTTAGGTGCTCCAGTTGCTCCTTTCCTGTGTTTTGTTTTTTTTTTTTTTTTGTAGAAATAGACAGTGATCAGTTCACAGATATGTAGATTTTATGACTAGGTTTTCTACCAGGGAGGCAACAAAATAATCAGAATCATTTGTCCCTAGCAACACTTAAATGAGAAAAAAATGCAAAAGCTTTATTTTACCCATTTCTTTGCTTTTTATTCTTTACTTCTGTATAAGATGTCCCAAACGAGTTACAATGCTCTGTTTCAGATCTGATAAATGTCTTCTCTGAGTTAAAATTTTCTTCCTTGTTAAGTCTGAGCAAAGCTTACAGGCTTTGCTTGCTTGTTCTGCCACCAGACTGAAGAACGAATTATTGCAGACGCTACGTAAAAGTATTCCAACTTCTTTTACTTACTAGACTGGGAGGGAAGGAGTAAGTCATTACTTTTTTTGTAGTTAAGGCATGAGTTCTCACTTTCTTGAGCTTTTAAGCCTTAAATTTGTATTTCACATCAGTGCTTTCAGAGCATCCATTAATTTTGCATGTGTTAACATGCTATTGCATAACAAGAAACTCAGTACTTTCCAAAATCTTAATGATTTTATTTATCTATATACTAAGAATAGATAAGAAATTCTGAGACAGAGTACTTTGTGTTATGAAGGGCCAAATATTTTGCAACTATTGAATAGCAGTTGCTCTAAAATGTTCTGAATCTCCTTTTATTCAAAAAGAAGCTCCCTTTGAAGTCATAATATGGTTATTCCATAATATGAAATTGTTGTATTTTAAAATAAAAACCCAGTTCTAGGATTGTCTCTCCTTCACAATGACAAATCAAATTGTGATTTGCAGTACTGTGAGACTGATCTGATTCTTTAGGTCATACTTGTTCCTTTGCTGCTCCTACGGTTTCTCTAAGCCAAGCATGATCTAATGTTCAAGACTTTGTCCTTGAATTCAGATGCTACTTAAAATTTCACTGTATATTTCAATAAAATCATCCCTCAGCTGGTTCATGAACTTGAAATGGTCTTGTAGAAGGTTCTGATAAATAATTTCTTTAAGAGGGATAATTTCTTTATTTGCAAAAGGACATATCTCTCAGAGTTTCTATGTTATATATAGACTGCCTTCTGCAGAACTATGTCTTACTTCACCCGCCTCCACAGTTACATTGATTGTAAGAAAGTTGATAGAGAACGTGGAATTAGTAGTGAAAAGTGCAACACTTTACCACCAAATTACAGTATAGCTCAACTTTGCAGAGTTGACATGGTCATAAATTAATAACTTGTTAAAGAAAAGGCAGTAATTATCACAATGAAAGGCACTTCCGAGCAAGTTTCCCTAGTGATCTTTAAAGATTCTCTGACATCCAGGATATCACTAAATATTGCAGAGAACAGATTACAAGTGAAGGGACAGTGTTCACTGATTTCAACATGTTTAGGCTTGTTGCTTAATGTTAACCTCAAAGAGGTGCAAAAATCTGCCATGACGGTAAGTGGTTAGGCAAAAAAATGCAGAGGGAGCCTGAAGACAATTAATACAAAGTAATGTTCACAGGAGAAATCATTTCATCTGCACGTGGGAACATAGTGATGAGTTCTAAATGAGCTATCACCTCTCAGGAAAAAGATCTTGAAATCATTGTGGATAAAGATGAAAATACACTTATCTTGGGCACACAGTCAGCTCTGGTCCCTCAAAAAGGGGTAAAATAGAACTAGAAAATGTACAGAGAAAGGTCTGTATACCAACAAAACTGACAGATTAAAAGTACTATGTTTGGAAAAGAACAAAGAATATTAGATAATAATTTTTCCCAATTTCTAAAAGTGCAAGATGTGGAAAATACACATTGAAACAAGAAGTATATTTAGAATAATCTAACAGAAACATTTTTCACACAGTTTTCGTGCTCACTCTGTGAAAATAATATCCACATTTTCTTTCTGAACTATAAAGGGACTCTGACAGTTTTAGTAGAGGTTCACTAAGAAAGCTACTTAACCATGGCTTTGAACATGGTAGTCTGCATTGAAAAGCCAGTTCCTGAACTACTAAATGATGAAAGCTTTAAGGACAGGTCGAGGGAGAATCACTATGTCCTTGTTTTGCTCATCAGCTCTATCTCTATGCATTGTGTACTGCAGCATCATCATCTAGACGAACGCCTGAATCTAACCCAACTTGGCAGGTTTTATGTGCTTGGACCTTATCCTCCACAGGATTTAAAAAAAAGAGGGGAAGGGGATGCCACCATGTGCTATACCAAATTCTGCTGAAACCACAAAGGCTTAATATTTATATACTAACTAACAATGTTGCACCAATCTGCAAGAGCAAGATTTGAAAGTATAAAACTGCTGAATATTCAGATACCCATTAGTGAATAGCAATGATTTACGTCCTGTAATACTTTTGTTTTGATTTTTCTCAGTTGAAAGAAGGTTCCAGTTAGCAGCAAACTGTTCTTTACTTAAAATTCAGAAAAGCTTCAAAAAGAGAGAGGGAAGATTGACTGGAGCCCTTTAAGATTTAATTCTCAGATTCAGAGCATTTTGACTTACGGGCTTTGAAAAGCTACTGCAGGCCATAGATGAATTTCAAAACAAGTAAAACAGAAAATTGATGCACAATTATGCATCTGCATTTATTGGATTTGAACTCAGCAGGGAACAAGTCCAGCAGAAGAGGTTGTAACAATCAGATGGCACAGGAAATCTGGTTATCCCTGCTTGGCAGAAAGGGTGAGGAATTACCTGTATGTCCAGACTGAAATATCTTGGATTAATGCTGTTTCCAAAATTTCTTCTTGCCTATGTATTACACGAAAGCTTTAGAACTTACGTTCCTGATTTGCAGTAATGGTATTCTGTATGGATATCATTCACTTCTAAGGTGTCCTTGAAAAAATTGAATCATCATTCTGCAAATGTTTTTTGGATTAAACACTTTGTGCTAAGCATTTTGTACTAGTAATGTGTTGGGCGTTTTTTGTTTGGTGTTTTTGTTGTTGTTGTTCGGGGTGTTTTTGCCATTATGAATTCGTGGCTTTCTTTTCTATACTGGTGTAAGGTATTTCTGCTTTGCTGCTTTCTTGGGAGATTTCATCAAGTAGAATAAATTATGCGGATACCTCAAATGAGATTGGGTTTATGCCCCACATTGGCAGCTAAGTCATGAATTAGGCTGCTTAAAATGGACTTCATCAAATAAAATACCTTGAGGACATAATAGGGCCGTAATCTTTAAGTATGCAAAACAAAAAGTGCCTAGTGCATTCATCCAATAAACAGACAACTAATCTGCAGCTCAGATTAGGAAGTTTATAAAATCTATTTCAAAAAGTTTTAATTAAAATGGGTTCAATGAGCTGTGGCTTAAAAATGATACTTCTATTTTCTTCTTTCAGTATCATGGGACTACAGCATTGCATAAAAGCATTGAATGTGCTGTACAGACTTCAGAGCACACACAACACTGGCAGATGAACACATATTAACTTTGAAACCAAAGGAAGAAAAAAGGAAATACGGATGTGTTACGCTAACAGATTCCTAACCTAATTATGTATCAGCTTTGCACAGTTTTGCACACCAGGGACATACTGTCTCAAAATGTTGGGTCCTTTAAACAAATGCTATAGGAAGTTAGGGGCTCAAGTATGTAGAAGAACTATTATTAGGTGACTGAAGCTAATTCTGGATCTGTTACTGAATTTCTTTTTGAGCTTATGGGATTCATATCTCCTACCAGACTCCGCTTTGTCATCAGTAAAATCAAAACATGAGTAAGCAATTGTGTCCCAGAAATGTAGTAAGAACTGATTGGCAAGTGTTTATTCAGAGCTTTCAAGATATTGGGTAGGATTTTTTTCCTTTTCTCTCACTGTTTTCATTGGAACTCTTAGGTGATGATTTATTATTTGGTAGAATTACTTCTGAGGTTATAATTTCTATATTTCCTCCTTCCTTCTGACCTAAAACAGAAAAGTTGTAGCAGAAGAAGTTAAATCCTAATGTTTATGTGGCATCTTAAAGTAGTTGAGCAAGTAAAACATGGTGGGATAGCTGGAATTTACTGAATTACAACCTAAGTCTGCAAGGACAGTCCCACTGTGTATAAAATCTTTGTTACCAGTCTAGTTCTTCCACTAAGAGATAACGGAATTTGAAATTCTTCACCAAATTTAAGATGATATTTTTAGAATTGAGGAAAAATCATAGTTCAGCCATGATTACTCAGCCAGGTATGTATTTAATAACTTTGAAAAAAAGTAGATATTCCATAAGATTTTTAATTTATAACTTGTTGGTGTTCTGTCCATGCTGGAAAACACTGCAGCGTAGTTACAAACCTGCTTTAAGTATATCTGCCACAGCAAATGCCCTTTATGAAAACTTTTCATGGCAGAATGTGCTGATGTACATTTTCTCCTGCTTCATTGTTAAATAGCCTTTTAATTCTGCCTTTGGTAACAAAAAATTTTGGTTTTCTTTCTGACAACCTCGAATCCTATTTTGAAACCAGCAAAACAGCTCATGTCTCCTGCCCAGCTGGCTTCACACTGTAGTCATTTTCCTTCACTCCCACATACCCTAAAGGCCTAGGAAATACAAAAGAAATCCTACAGGGAATCAGAATGAAATATGTTCAAAGGATGAAATCTCAAACTTGCAGGCAGCAAACTATAAATCCCTTGATGTTTCCTCTGCCTTTTATTTTACAGGTGCTTGGAGACCTACATCTCTTTGGGGCGGCGGGTAGGGAAGCAAAGGAGATCTAATTCTTTATAACAGAAAGTCTTCCTTTCCACATTAAATTTTATTTTCTTTTTAAATATGTTGAGATATTGCCTGTAGAAGCAACACAATATTAATCCAGCTAAGATGGTACAAGACAAATGTGTTGCTTATACATTTATTTGAACTAAACCAACTCTGGCAAGTGCTACCAAACCAATACAATCAAGATTGGATGTGGTTTCCCACTTCATATTTGGGAACTGGTCAGGATGAAGTATGTTCCTTCTTAAGAAAGTTCTCTAAAATGAGGGCTCAAAAAATTATGATAATGGAGAGCAATTGCAATCTGAGCATAAGATCACTGCAGTCTAGGTTCCCAGGTAGGACTGACCATAATAGCTTCAACTCAATAGAATTTTCATTATGTAGCTCATGATCTTGTCCATATCATACTGTGTGTTTTCCATTCTGATAAAAATGTGGTGAAGAGAAAGATTAATTTATAGGCCTCAGCCCTCTCTCCCCAGTGGCTAGCCCTGACCTCCATGAGGGACTTCTCCCTGTAACCAGGTTGTCATGCTGATTTTGGATGAACACCACGGGCTGAATTAATGACCCTAAACTCAAGCCCTGGTGCTGGCAGCAGGGATCTTTAGCCTGAGGTGTGTGCTGCTTTTGCTGAGAGGAACATTAGTATGTGCAAGCCAGAGAGAGTTTTTGACCTGACACTGAAAATTCCTGCCCTACCCATCAGGATTGCTAGCAAGGGAGGTTGGCTGTTTGTTATGACTGATTGATGCGTGAAAAATGGCAAAATACAGAAATTCTGCTCAGAAAACACTCGCTTTTCTACAGTGCATGGTTCAAAAGGAGGCCCAGGTACAAACCTTGCTTTCAAAAGATCATCCTGGAGGTCACACAAAATGTGAGAAGATATTGTAGGAAACAAATGAGAAAGGATTTATCATTAGTGAGCGCAATTTTGCTCGTATGTGCTCAGTTTGCAGCTTCTCCCTTTCAATAAGGGAAGGGTTTTAGCAGTCAGCAATCCATGCTGTGCATCTATCCTGTCATCATCTAGTGACAACATTCCCCTGCCCTCCTTTAATACCCATAAATAAATTAAAAGTATACTAGATATCAAAAGAGAAATAATTAATCAATCCATCCTAATTGGATTTCATGTGTAATATATTCTGTACTTTAAGAGAGAGAATGGTTTAATCCATATACTCAAATTTCTTCTGCAGAAGCAGCCTGGAGCTTCATTTAACCTCCCCCCCCCCCC
>Ga0065711_1009651_pt1 | contig 28294 bp, 19 predicted proteins | sample Hoacrofraction12_FD_59098 | JGI IMG/M metagenome (GOLD analysis project Ga0065711, IMG submission 59098) | Hoatzin crop microbial communities from Cojedes, Venezuela - Epithelial fraction 12 v2 (version 2) | ecosystem: Host-associated > Birds > Digestive system > Esophagus > Crop | place... | reverse complement strand
AGTTGCCTTGGGTAGCTGAAGCCCACAGTTTTGTCACCGTTACTGGGTCTGTGCTGGGGTGACCTGCAGCTGCGAGGCACAGGGCAGTGTGCACCTGCCTGCTGTCCGAGCTGCTCCCGGCTCCCCGCTGGGAAGGGGCATCCCAGGGGTCTGGAATACCTGGGAAGAGAAAAGCTGAAGGGTGTATGTGTGCCTGTGCAGGCCGTGGGAGGCACGCTGTGTGTTTCCCCACGTGCAGAATTCTGAAATGGCTCTTGCGAGGGGCTGGATAAACCGTCAGACCTCTTCGAGCAGCGCTGCCTGCTCAGCAGTTTAATAAGAAAGTAACAAAAATGTTATCGGTGGACTATAGGTTTCAAAACAAAACAACTTGAAAATCATTATTTCCTGTTGTTGATATTTTGGTTTCTTCGAGAACGAAGTCTGGAGGTAGAGGAGGATTTCCGCTCTCTGTGTCTATGTGGCTTCTTTGCCATTTATCACTTTAATTTTCATGGATTTCTGCCATTCGGAAACACTGACAGTCTATATTGTGTTGATAGAGTTGTACTGATTGGGAATGAAGGGCTTTAAAAATCCATGTGTAGATGGGAAAACGTTGGGTGTAGTTTGGAGCTTTTATAGTGAAGTCTGAGTGCAGAAAAGGAGCAGCTTCTCCCCATGCTCCTGCAGTTTGGCTGAAGCTGTTGGTTTGTTGATTGGGGTTTTTTTTAAGCTCCAGGTTTGAAATACTTATCTAGTAGGAATTTACAGGTTTGTATTACTACTTTTAAGAGTTCTGTTGTGGAGTAATTGCTGTGTTTTCCTTATATTTGTTTTACTTGTGCTGCTTGTCACGTAGATTACACTTTCTTACTGTGTTAGCCAAAGTGTTATGGCTTGTGGCATGAACCGAGGTGGTCAAGTGCTTCTGCTGCTGAGAGCAACCAAAGTGTCTGCAGGTGCACTTAAACTGTTGTGGAAGTAACAAGGAGTAAGAAACTATATTAAAATAGCTTGCTTGATAAGAGTCAACTAATCTGTACATGGTAGGCATCTGGGGTCATAAAAGTTTCAGTTGTCTGGAAAGTTGGTCATTTCAGAAGGGAGACTGTTCTAATTTTGTCTGTTTTATTCTTAATTCTCCTGTCAGTATCGTTATTTTGAGATAAGTGGAATTAAAATGTTGTCTTTAAAAGAAAGTTACTTCTGCTGGTGCTGCTGTCGCTGTGTGGCTGTCACATTCAGTGGGTTTCTGTCGTGCTTCAGGTGACCTCGGGAGTGGCTGTACCTGAACTTGCTCAGTGGTGAGAATCAGCTGCTTTGACTGGATGGGTGTGGGCATTTCTTTTGCATCTCCAAAAAGTGGTTTTGAAATAAAGTTCCTGTTGCTTGACTAAGTGAGCGGATGGGGTTTATGTACGTGCATGCGTGGCTGACGTTGGCAACGGCGCAGCTCGGTCTTGGAGTGAGATCCGTGATGAGTCCGAGCCGCACGTAGCGTGCTGTGCTGCAGGAGCTTGCTTTGCTACTTTTAACGAGCTCTTCTGCCAGTGCCCTCTAATTAGCAGCAGGGTTTTTTTTTGTTGATTGTGTTGGGTTTTTTTTCAACAGAGACATAAATAAATCAGGAGCTCTGTAGAAAGGGATAAATATTTAATAGTCTGGCCTTTATTTGCTTCCGACAAGCAGTGGTGCCTTGCTATGTTTCTTCAGTTTACATTGCGTTTGTCAATTTGGAAGAATTCTTGTTGACCATATTCCCCAACTAGACAGGAAAACATCAGGCTATGAGCACTTGTCCTACTTGTGAGCTTTTCAGAAATAACTTTTAATATTTCATCATTCTGATGAAACTAAGAATGGTGAAGTTCTCAGAAGAACTAAGAATGGCAGAAGTTCTACACAGCTGAAACTACACATCTTTTAAGGGGTTATATTGTCGAGGAGCCTAGTGGGCAAATCAACTGTTTCCACAGGTGAAACCAAATGCAGGCAACCCCCAGTTAATTCACTGGGCGTCAGCCCCTGAGTGGAGAAAATAGCATTTCTGACCAGCACCGGAGTTCAGCCATGGGTCCCTCTGTGATCTTCAGTCAGCTCTTTGTCTTTGTGTTGCTAATATTTGTATGCTAAGAAGTGCGTTAAACCGAATTGAACACCGGTCAGTGGAGTAGACCCTGGCCGCAGCGTGACCTGAACCCAGTCCGGAGAAGCCCAGCGCCTGTTTTGAGATGGGGTAGCACGCGTTTGCACAGCGCTGCGAACAGGGAAAGCAAAAATTGTGGTGACTGAGGGTGGTAAGACCTGGCCCTGGTGGGAAGCGTAGGGATGTGTTTGTTGTGGAAGCAGAAATTAGCACACAGTGGTCAGGGTAAAAGAAAAAGGTGCAGTATAAAGAGGATTCCAAGTTAGAGGGTGAAATGAAGAGTAACATGGGTTGTCTTGGTGACCATGTAACCTGCTGTCTGTGTAGTGGGTAGGTGCAATTTACTTTTGGATAAATGCATAATTTAAATTCCTTATTTTATCTTAGTACTCCGATTACACAGCTCTCTTATATTTATAAAGCAGGTTGGGTTTCGGAACTTCCCGCAGGTTTTGAGAAACCGTCTGCAGTCATTCATGGCGGCATTTCCTCCTTTACTCTGAGGCAGTGGCTTTCACATCCACCCTCGTGCTGAGGAGTAATGAATATCTACAAGTGTGTTTCTCTTTCATGGTATTTTGGTGTAATAGCTGCCTGGGACACTGAGTGAGGTTCTTGTTTGGCAAATTACTGCTGATGTGGGTTTCTGAGAGCTGCTTGCAAATGAGACTTTTAAACTGGGTCCTTTTTCGCTGTTTGGCAGCGCAGCACGTGCTTCTGTGTGAAAGTGCAGGCTAGCAATTTCCGTTACGATTTCAGCTGAAATTCTAACAGTTCTCCCTCCAGGTGCACTTGGCCCTTGATACTTGAATAAATATTTTTTCCATGGCACTATTTTTCTTGTAATTAGATATTTGAGAAAATAGAAACTCCATTATTTTGTGATACTGCTTGTTTCAAAGAGGGCAAAACCGCAGAAGTTGTGGGGTTTCGCGTGTAGTTTGTTTTTCTGCAGAACGTTGTTACTAAGCAGCTGAGAACTATTGTCTGGTGCAGTTTATGGTCGTGCTGAATCAGGTACTTCCAGCAGGAGATGCTTATTCATTCTGCTGTGCTTGGAGGCCTAGCCTACACCAACAAACTGACCTGTTACCAACCTGCGTAGGTGCTGGAGCTCTCTGGTGGGTGATGTCGATGAGTCAAAGCCTTTTGAGTGCTGCTGTGAAGGAGAGGATCTGTTTCTTCCCGGCTCTGCAGCCTGTGGCAGGGCTGGCATTGCTTTGGGGATCCCTGGGAGGGGTGGCCTTTTGCCCGGGCTGGGGTTCTGGAGACCTGCAGGAGCAGAGGAGTGAGGTGGGAGGCTTCGGGTGGTGGTGGTGCCGCCGACATGCAAGTCGAGGTAGCTTTTGCATTCGTTTATATTTGCACTAGAATTACAGACTTTCATGTACCCCTTTTCCTCTTCCAGCTTCATGTTTCCTGTCGCAGGTGGTTTAGGCCCCCCTCAAGGTACGTATGAACTTAACATTTTGAGCACAAAGTTCTTTGCTTTGTTTAGATATGCGAAACAACTTAAAATAGTCCCACACTGACGCTCAGAAGCGTGATTATTAATTGAACTCCCTAGCTGTTTTTTCCCTTGAATTCACTACTGGGAAGCTGACTCTTGCAACTCTATTTATAACATTTTTTATGCAGTGTTGAAGAGGCAGTGTTACCAGAATGCTAGGTGAAAGACCTAGGAAAACTATATCTCCATTGTTCGCCTGAATTTGCCTTTAAGATTTTTGTGTTATTTTTGAGTGTGGTATTTAACCTCTTCATGCTTCATCTACCAGCTGTGTATACCCGTATTGTGAGGGTGTTGCAAGACCTGGTAAATATTTACGAAGCACAGCAAGACCCTGGGACAAGAGTCACAACCTGTGTGGAAAGCATTAATACAATAGGAGAGCCTCAGCCTTAAATTACCTTTGTTCTTATTCCTGTTGCAGTGCTGTTTAATTAATGGAAAATACAGAGAGAACTTGTAGGGAAAGTGGAGAGTTTTCTCATAAGACGTCTCAGGGACTGATTTAGGGATTATTCCTGAGTCTGTCGCTTCCCTCCTGGAGTGCTTTTGCATGTGATGTTCAGTTATGCACGGTTAGAATTATCTCGCAGTGTGCTGGTGATAAATGTGTGTTAGTATATGTCTCCCAAGATAGCAAAAGATGAGATATGAAAATACTGAAACATAATCCACTTTATTCAATGAATTAATACATTCCAGCTTGATTTGTCCAATTTTGTTGATTTTTAGATTTTACTGACAAATATTGTAACCATTCTAATACATGTAGTGGGCTAATTAACCTACAGACAAGTTACCCAGCCAGAGCAGAGTGTGAAGTTGCCTTGTGAAGTGAGGAGTTTATTTCCCAGACTTATCTTCAAAAGCTGCCAGTTTGTAAGTTTTCCCTTTCACGAGAAGTGGACAATTATCAGCGCCAGTCAAGCTGGTTAATTAAATCTCGTTAATTGGACATGACCCTTTCAAAAATCACGTGGGAAGAAACCCACAGAGAATCCTTGGGATCTAAACTGAGGAAATTCTGTGGCTGCCTGCAGTGTAGCAGATTTTTTAATTTTTTTAAACAGTCCACCAATACTCAGAGTATTTTTCCTTTCTTTTGCTGGTTTAATTAAAAAAAAAAAAAAAGAAAAAGCCAAAACCTTTAACACTAACTGGGAGCTTACCTTGTTTGATGTTTCATTGTAGGGATGATTCCTATGCAACAGCAAGGATTTCCAATGGTTCCTGTCATGCAGTCCAGTATGCCAGGCATGATGGGGATGAACTACGGTTCTCAGATGGCTCCTGGACCCATGGCCATGCAGGTGCGTGGCAGTGAAACGGGGACTGAAATGAGATACCTTGGTGCTCGTCTGAAAGGTGACGGCTGATGCCATAGCCCGCTCCCAGCCGCAGTGGGGTGGGAGGGTGGAACCTAGCTAGAAACGGAAGCGTGGGTATAAGTCCATAGTTGGACACCGTATTTTGGAGATATTTCTGATAATTTAAAGAATTCTTCAGGTTTTGTTGGGATCTGTGTTGTGAAGTTCGCCGTGCGTTGCTCACTGTTGTAGGGAGGAATGAGGGCATAGTGCAAGGACACTATCAGTGATACTTAAAGTAACTTGGATGTTATAGCCGACTCGAAGGTGTCAGAATCTGAACTTTCATTTCGTTATACGGGTTGTGACACCAAAGCGTGGTAAGAGACGCATGGTCACTGGACAGGAAAGGAAGCAAAAGCATCAGCAAGATATCAAAAAGCTACCAGATGCCACCTACTGCAAAGGGTGGTTTGAATAGTGTTGAATTGTTAAGTGACTATAATTCAAGACTCCCACAACATACCTCTTCTGTCTTTTTAATTTCACTTTGTACTTTTTCTTCTTTGCTTTGGTTTTATGTACTTATGGTTAACGTGGCGTATTGTGTAGTATTTTAAATGAGACCTTTATAAGCTGAGAAGAGGTAACTGTGTGCACAGTCTGATTGATCGTGGCTAATTCACTGAATTGTTTTATCACTTTGTAACTCAAATGCTGGAGTCAATAGAACTAAGTTTCCTGAGTGTAGGTAGCAGTTAATAAACTTTCTTTTTAAATACCTTGTTCTGAGGAGCAAGGAATCACTTAAATATGCTGCATTTTCTCATGTGACCGGTTTTCCAGTTTGTCCTAATTCCCGAGTTTCATTCTCATTCTTTTTCTTGCTTAAAGTAACTTTCTCTTTAACTCTGCTGTTGCTAACTGAGGAAAAAGAATGACATATGAGTAGCTAATATTATGTTTTCACTTTTTTAACCTTTTGTTTTCTATTTAGCACCTTATGTGCTTATGTACAAATTTGCACTTTGCTGAAATTTAATGTCTTGGCATGGATTTGTAGCCAAATTGCTGTGCGACAAATTGAATTTATTATATCTTGCCACCTCCTTACACTCCCTTTTCCTACCCCCACCTGGAATTTATTAGATTAATTTTGTAAAATTTATAGCAGGAAGTTGTTTTTATGAGAGGTGGTCTAAAAATAATAAACAACTTTTATTCTTCCTGTGTGTTCTGATACCACATACAAAATGAATGGTAAGAGAAGTAAATTATTGTCTGGCCCCATCTATATTAGGTGAGCTTTGCTGTATAACTGCACCAGAACACATTTCTTGGCAAATGTTTCTGGTACAGCTGCAGTTTATTCAGACCAGCCTCCTCTTGGCTGTTGTCGTGTGCCGTCTCCCTCCCCGGGACCCTTGCGTAAGCTGTGTTTGCAGAATCCCTAGACCGCGTCTTGCCGGCATCCGTTGTTGGTTGGGAGCGTGCACCTCCAGCAGGGAATGGAAACGCATTCTGCAGTCACTTAGAATAGGAGACACAAAACCCGGACGCCTGGTATCGAACCGCGTGTAGCACCGCGGGGCGCCTCTAACCTTCCTGCTCTTGAGGTAGGCTGGGTGGATTTTTGAGTTTGACCATGAAGAGGACGACGACCACGCTGCCTGCTGCGATCCTTCAGGAACTGTAACTCGCTGTGGAGGGGGACGAGTGCCATCTGCTGCGGGACCGGCGCTGTGCTCTGCAGCAGCCCAGCTGCGCTTAACCTGCTGGCCTGTGAGATCAGCCTGGTCCACAGCTTGGCGGTTGCCACTGGTTTGACTTTTTCTGTGCCGGGGGAGAAAAAACCCCAAACCTTAGAGCTGTATGATTTATTTTGTTCTAGGGTGGCATGCCCTTAGGGCCAATGCCAGCGACCGGAATGCCTTACATGGGACAGGCTCCTTTCTTGGGAATGCGTCCGGCAGCCCCGCAGTACACCCCCGACATGCAGAAGCAGTTTGCAGAGGAACAACAGTGAGTGACGCTTTACTGACTCTTGGGAAATTCTGCTTTTTTAAGTGGGAGGGGTAGTCTGGAGACGTAGCTCACACAGTATAAATATTGATAGTTTCTCTAGAAAAGTAGTCCATTTAGGGCTACAGAATATTGTTGAGATCGTTCCCTTGCGTTTGAAGGCCATCTATGAAGTGAGTAGCGGCTGTCATACAGCTCTGAGGAAAAGTAGAAATGTGTGCACCAAGCCATCTGAATTTGAGACTGAAGAAATGGAAAAGTCAAGCAGAAGCTTGCCATGAAAATTGTAATGAAAATTTATTTTTAGATTTTTTTCAATCATTTTGCTTCAGGAAGAGGTTTGAGCACCAGCAGAAGTTCTTAGAAGAAGAAAGAAAACGGCGCCAGTTTGAAGAGCAGAAACAAAAGCTGAGACTCCTAAGCAGTGTGAAACCGAAGGTATGTCCTAAAGAAGTGGGGGGGGTGTTTCTTCAGGTTTTTTTAATGGCTTTTGATGGGATGGGCTCTTTTGGCAAGCAAATAAATGGGGAACTTGTATGAGACATCAGATTACATCTTGAAAAGCATCTGGAATAGTCAGTCCTTACACACTCGGTGTAATGTAAACAAAGTCTGGTGTTGAAAATGAAATCAGCTTTTGAAAAATAAACCAACCTGGTGTGTAACGCTTGGGAACAGATTGAGTTTCTAGAAGAGATGATGTTTGGTTGCTTGTTTGTTAACTTTGTCCAAAGTTTTGGATGCTTGCAGTGAGCTGGAAGGCTCTGATCTGCAAGAATACAAATAGCTGAGTAAGATTGTGTATTGTTCCTGTGCATAAAGCTGTGTCTAAAGACTGCAAAACACTGTTATGGTGTAGTCTGCAAAATAAATGCTTTCTGAATATGGGAGTTATTGTTGATGTGCTTCAGCAAGGCACTGCTGGAGAAACAGAGTTTAATCTCACAGCAGGCATTGCTAATTTTTGTACTGAAGAAGTGTGGATATTGAAAGAAAGCTGAGCTGTGCTGTGAATTTTTCAAAATGTGTTCTTTGGTGTTTCAGACAGGTGAAAAAAGCAGGGATGATGCTTTGGAAGCCATCAAAGGAAATTTAGATGGCTTTTCTAGAGATGCTAAAATGCACCCAACACCAGCATCGCATCCAAAAAAGCCAGGTATGTCATTTTTTCTCAGCTTCCAACTGAAAATAAAACTCAAATAAAAAATGTTAGAAATGCTCAGCAGGGGGAACTAGTTCCAAGAAGTATTTTTATTTGGTGGTACAAAGTGAACGGGTTAACTGTTTTGTAAAACAAAGTGTCCTTCCAGTGACTGTTTGCTTGGTCAGGTTACGAGGGTGAAATAGCAAATACCAGCCTTTATTAGAAGACTTGAAATCTTTAAAAGAATGCTTAATGTGAAATATCATGGAAATTGATAATGCGTTTGTTCTTTTCTAGTCAAAGCATTAATTAATGTTTTGCAGAGTGCTTTTGAAGCTAAGTGCTATACGAGTGCTAAGAATGATGAAAACATTGTATGATGCCTGCAGTGTACTCCAACAGCTACTTGTGTACCGTTGCTGGGCATGGCCAAACCCAAGCCTTCTCTATTATCTTCTCAGTAATTACTGCATTTGTAACAATTACTGCTAAAGATTTCCTGTGGGTTGTAGTATAGTTTATTCTGTGTCTAGCCTGAAACAAAGGTTATCTAGACAAGCGTTTTCCTGGATAAAATCTTTATCTGTGCTGTGGATTTGCTCTTTGATACTTTTGAAGTTACAGGTGGTTTCTGACTATTACCTGTTGCCTTTAGACTTGCCTATCCTAGGCAAGTTCTGTTAAAATGGGTAACTATGCAAGGGATCAAACAGCAGATTGTCTGTTTATTTTATGATATATCTTATATATTTTATGATATATTATTGAGCTTCTGAGGATAAAACACTCCTTCGAGGTATAATGTCCCCCTGTGCACACCCTCATGAAGTCCAGTTTGAAATATTAGCTCTTGCTTTGTTTTGACCCAGTCTGTTTCCATAGCCAGTGCTAAGAATCAAATTTCAGTTGAGGTGTTTACATCACAAAAATCTGGGAGAGAAGATGCGTGGTTGGAAGTGGCTGCTCAGTTTTACCTCACGCCTTTGTTATGCTGACAGTAGCTCTACACATCTCTGTCAAGTACTGCATCCACTGCTGTTTCCCCTCACCCATCTGCTGTGTATACCTAGTGTTTGTCACTTTTCCCACCTCTCCACCTGTGAACCTTTCTCCTCATCACTGTGCGATGTGTGTTCATTCCATTTTACAGATCATCCCACATCATCCCATTCTGCTGTATCTGTTTCCCACTCTGCTTTTCTCGATGATGAAGAATTTAGTGACTTTATACAAGGGCCTGTTGAAATCCCCAAACTGGTGCCTCAACCCGCCTCTCAGCCTTTCCATTCTGCTGCTGAGGCTGGGCAACTGCTTTCCGAAAAGGCTGTGCTCCAACCTCTCCCTCCAGCCCCGACTCCAGTGTTATCCATCCTGCATGGTACAACTGGGCAGGTCCCTTATTTTCCTACCTCTGCATCTTCACCCAATATCCATAAAACAGGTAACTCTAAAGTATCTTTTTCACATGTCACCTTCTGTCGTAGAGCTACACAGAGTCTTTACTTATTTTGCTGGAGTTTTTTTCAGTCTGGCTGAAAGAAGCAATATATAGGCAATTAAGTAGAAACCTGCTGATCCATGGAAAAAGATGATTTAAGTCGCTTTATTCCTTCCCTTAGAAGTGTATTGTAAAAGCAAATTGCGTGTGGATCCAACTATTGCTAAATATGTTTATTGCTAAATATGCATATGGCTGATCTTAAGTTAATTAAGTCTTGTCTGCTAGCTTCTTCCTAAGTCTGTGTAGCAGAAAAAAATACAGTTGAGATGGTGGTCTGAAAAATAACTATTATGCTAATGTGGAGCACTTGTGTGCTTCCTCTCTTGGCGGCTGAATGGGTGTTGGGGAGATGAACGTGAAGAATTTTGCAGATGTAAGTAGGTATTGGACCCTTCTGCTGCTGATGCCTAGATGATGTAATGGTACAATGGTAATCCAAATACAGAAAATAGTTTCGTGTATTCCTCCTGCTCCTTTGTTGCTTTCTGTTTGTTGGGTTGGTTGTGCATGCGTGGTAAGCAAAGGCCCGAATGAGGCTATCGGAGTGTCTGACCAGGGTGGTGCTGTTGGTCTGAGCTGGGACGGATATGCATCTTCATAACTCATCAGTGGTACCAATAATACTTTTCCTTTGGAAGTATGGAATTGCCATCTGGGTGGTTAATGACAAGATACAAGTAATTCCTCCTGCTGTTTATTCAGGCTCTTCCCTGGAGGAGAAGGTCTTAGATAATGGCTCAAATGAATCTGAACAAGAGCAAACCAAACTTAAAACATCCGAAGTTGGGCACAAAGCCTCGACTGTGCGCCAAGTTCATCCCAGTCAAGCCAGCAATGACTGGGATGTTGTAGGTGGACGTGAAAGTGGTACCACTGCTGCAGAGGTGCACAAGGCTTCAGAACAAAACAGAGCAGTTGGAGAGTGTGGTGAGCAAATGAAACATTTGATGGAATTTAAATCTAATAAGATGCTGCTTGAACGCTAATACTCTGTACACTAATTCTAAGCCCAATCCTGCATCATTTTGCTCTGAATGCCTGCTTGAATAATAAGTCAGTGCATCCTGCTCCTTGCTGAAAGTATAACAACTATGATTTTGCTCTGAACTTTTTCCACGTGAATTTACTGCTGTAATCACTTTTAACGTGTTTGCTTAATCAGGTCTGCTGTTTTAAAATATTCTGTCCTCTTTCTTGGGGGGAAAAGAAAGATCTGCTCTCTATGAAGATTTTTACTTTTTTTTTAGTTATTTAAGGAAACTTAAAGATGATCAGTGTCATGGTGAGTTTTCATCTTTTAACTTTGAAGGGATAAAATCTTTTCAGGCTAAAACTCTTAGCTAGCTAATACTTGTTTCCCAGACAGTTTGCTGCTCAGGTGCATTTTGTCTAAAACTATCTGTGCTTTAAGGATCAACATTTCAAAAGCTGAACTAAATGAAAACTTTAAGCAAGCCTTAGTTCCAATGTGGATTTTATTAAAGCTGGCTGTTGACTGTTTGGTTTTGTTTTATTCTCATCAAAATAAATGCAAGATCTCTGGTGTACCTTGGTTAGTGCTCGGAGGTTGTACTCGAGGCTAACATGAAATGTGGGCTCCGTTGTAGTCAAGTATGATAAAAATAAATTAGCCCTTTGTGTAATTTCAATTTACTGGGGGGTCAGAGGAGGTGGAGAAGGGCGGGAAGGCTTCTGGTCTGTAGATAATTGAATCGGGCACTCTCTTAAGCAGTTTTCTTTCCTAGAAGTATCACAACTTTTTATTAATCAAAACTCATGTATTCCTCCCCTCAGTCGTTGGATGTGTTGCTTTCAAGTGTTTTCTTATCCAATATATTTAAAAAACATTACTGGATGAGATGAAGTGGTTAAATGGACATTTTTAATAAGTGGAAGGGCTGTGTAATACACAGTAAATTGCTAAAAGTGACTTAACTTGAAAGAATATACAGCATGAAATAGGAGCTGTTTGTTTATTCATAGCATAGGTCAGTCAGTTGCATTGCTGATTTTGTACCAATCCAACACAATATGATGCTTGATTTAAACAAAAAACTGTGGGGGGGAGAGGAGGCAGGAGATGACACTGGTTTAAGGGTGTAAGACAGGGCGAGTTTAAATGCAGCCTGCAGATGACGAGGGTGTTGGAAGTGATTATGTAGAGCAACAGTAGTCAAGAATAATTCCAAATATTGTTAAGGAGGCTTTGAAGGATGAGTTGAAGTACTTCATGAGGAACAGAAGTTTAGTATTTAAGTGATAATGCTGAAAACTGGCAGACCCTTAGTCACCTGGGTGTTTTCAAAGTTTTGAGTAAGACTCTCCTATCTAATGACTAAATATGGCAGAGAGTTCCTTTTCACTTCTCATATTATTTGATGTTTAAGGGGCTGAATTTTATCAGAGGGATTCAAGGGTGAGAAGCAAGAATTGGTAGGACGCAGAAGTGTGTGGAAGGGTGGTTAAAGCTGAAGAATAATGAGATGGGAGGAAGTAGCAAATTTGTTTTACTTGGTTGGTGAAATGGAAGGAATTGCTTATTTTAAAATGTGCTTGGAGTTGTGGGATGTAGAAATTAGACTGCAGTCCGGAGAGAATCGATGTGGAAGATAAGGAGATGGAAAGGCACTGGGAAAGAGAATGAAATCTGAAACAATTCTGACTTTCGTCAGAGCTCCATCCAAGATGAAGATAAAATTTGTGCAGGGGTAGCTGGATAGGAAGTAAAACCGTGAGGCTTGAGAGGAAGAGTCTACACAGTGGAGGAGGAAATAACCGAATCACAGTGAGTAAAATGTGACAGATAGCATCATGAAAGCCTGTGGTAGTGAAGGCGGCGATGATGTCTTCTGGATCTGGAGGCTGGGAGCAGTGGGGCAATGGGTACGTTTTTGTGAACATGAGAGAAGATCTTGCTGAGATTCAGACTAATATGCTGTTTGTGGATTTCCCTGATAAGGAAGTTCTGGTGGGACATTGTGGGGTTTATGGTAGGTATGAATTTATTTGTTCCACAAGTAGTCTGAATAGCGTGTAGTTGATGGGAAGACTAAATCTGATATGGCACAGAGCTGCTGCTATGTAGTTGTAAGAGACAAAGAGACTTGACCTTCTGTACAACTAGAAATTAAGAGGGAGGTGGGTGAATGAGGAGCTCCTTGTTTCATTATGTATATAAATATATTCTTCCTGTTACTGACAAGTCATCCTAGTTGTTATTTTTGAAATACATATTCCTGCAGTAGCTGTTTTTCCTCTGAGCACAGTGATTCCTATCTGAAATCTTTGCCTGAAATGCCAAGTGATACTGACCAGCTATGATCTGGTCTCTAAAATCTTTATACTCTGAATCTATATGTCCTAATACAACTGTCTGTCTTTTTCTTACTGAATGGAATACATTTAGGAGTTGGAGTATTCCCTTCACAGGACCCAATTCAGCAAATGCTGCCTCCTTGGATTTACAACGATAGCTTGGTCCCAGGTAAACAAGCAAGTGGGCGTTTAGCCAAGTGGGCAGTGTAAGGTGTGAACGTACGTACGTTGCCATGTATTGATCGAAGCATTATTCTTCAGTCATCACATGAATCCTATATCTTTCATACTTTCTGTGTTTATGGTGCCTTTATCTGCATTTGAGGAAGTATGGATTTTATTCAAGCATGTTAAGTGTTTAATGTAGAATGTGTGATGACAGAAGATTATGCTAGCAGAGGTTGCGTGCTGATAATATCGCTTTCATGGGTAGTCTGGTTTTTGGCATGTCTTGTAATTAAGCCGGCTGATTTCTTAAGACTGTTTATCTTATATATGCAAATAACATAGTAACACTATACAATACAATGCCAAAATGCTGTTGCCTGATTGTACACTTTGTGTTACTAATTTCATATAATGCTGAGTTTCAGACAAAATAGAACAACAATCTTAAATTCACTTGAAAACAGCAGTTGTCACTGCCTAATACTGACTCCCTCTTAACAGAGTTGTATAAGAAAATTTTAGAAACGACTTTGACTCCTGCTGGAATAGATACAGCTAAACTCTATCCCATCCTGATGTCGTCTGGATTGCCCAGAGAGACCCTTGGACAGATATGGGCTTTGGCCAACCGTACTACCCCTGGGAAGCTCACAAAGGAAGAGCTCTACGCTGTCCTGGCTATGATAGCAGTAACTCAGGTATGACTGACACGTTGGAGATCGGGGCAGAAAGGCACGTCACTTTACTAATCTGCCATAGATTGCGAGTTAGCGCAAGTGGCTGGTATACCACGCCTGTAGTAAAATACTACTTCTGTTGAAGTCCGGAGGAGAAACTCCCCTGGAAACTTCAGTGGGATTAGAATTTCATCCCCTGCGCTTACATTTCAGTTACTCCTTTCTCTTAGTGTCAGTTGAAGGTAGTTCTTAGATATACTTACCAAACACACGTATATGTATTTCTGGTATAAAGTACTGTCTCTTCTGTTGAATACACATCTGTTTTCCTCAAACTATATGGTTCCTGTATCCCTTAGTCTGTGAATAGCTAGACTTGTTACCTCTCTCCTGAACCAGTGGAGTATTAATTTCAGGCTTCCATTCTTTGTCAGTGTAGTGTCATCTCTTTAGCAGTTTATTTCTAAATACCAGCCTTGTATGAAAATTAAGGCAAGAATATCTTGAGCAGTGAAGAACCAAGCTGAGGTACCTTGTGGGAGTGCTGTGTAGGAAAGACGATGCAGTGCACATAAGGTTTAGCATAGCTTTGGTTGCCAGTGCTTACTGGGTTGCTTTACTAAAAGCCAAACGAGAATGGTGTCAAAAGCCTCTGCCCACCTGGGTGGGTATCGTTACCCTTGGTGTAACTCCAGCAGTCAGGGTGTTGAGTAAGATTCAGTTTACAGGCTCTTGATAGCATGTTTTTGTTTGGAAGGTTTCCTTGAAGCTTGACCATGCGCTGCTCTTTCATGATTTCGGTGATACAAGCCAGGAATGGGAGCTGAGAGTGCAACGTGCCTTTTTGGTGTGTGTATTTGGTTGTCTTTGCTGTTCTGCCTTTGCAGAGAGGAATACCTGCCGTGAGTCCTGATGTGTTAAACCAGTTTCCAGCTGCCCCCGTTCCTACTTTAACCGGATTTCCCATGCCGCTGCCTGCCGCAGTGAGCCAGCAGCCTCTGATGCCCTCCGCGGCGCCGGTCTCCGTGCCTCTCGGCATCGGGGCGGCCGTGCTGGGCATGAGCATCCCGGCACCGGCGGGCGGAGCTGCCGCACAGCCTTCCGGAGGATTCGGGGCACCCTACCCGCCCGCGCAGGTTAGCTCGCCCCTCTTGCCTGGCCACTCGCTCTTGTCCTGGAAAAAGAACTAGCCTGACTTTTTCAGAGCTACCTGATGACAACAGACTCGAAGTAAACAGCAAAAAATGGAGCTGGAATCTAGCATGTGATGTCTGAAAACATGAAGTCACGTGGCTAAGGATTTCCTTTTATTTTGTCTGTTTCTTTCTGGTGGCATTAGAAGAGGTACAAAAGCATTCTCCATGACAAACTAATTGCACCAAAAGAGGATTTTAGTTGTAGTTAGGGTTTTGTAATGCACATAAAATGGAATTTTTGGTTAAGCTATACCACAGACACTGTTAGATGGTAAAAGAAGTCAGAGTTTTCAGGAGAAGCTGAGAACTGTGAAAACCTTTGGTTTGCAACACTCTAAATCGTGTTGGGGGATAAATTTTGCTGTTTGCAAATACGGTTCACCCTTCTTCAGAAGATATTTCTTCTGATGCTTTTGCTGTGTATATTGATTTAAAATTATTGATTTAAATTTATTGATTGACTTACATTACTAATATTTATCCTGTATTGAAAGATTACATGGCTATGATCAGTAACACATTCAATGTGAAAGGAGTTCCTTATTCAGCTGTTCTTCATGCCTACTACTTGTAATCCTGTACACCCCGAGTGTGCTTTGAGTGGGGTGAGGTGCAGGCGAAGTGGAAGCACTGACCATGCTAATTTTGCGTGCAAATGTTGAAAGGTTGTTTCCGTCTGTTGCTTTTTTTTTTCCGCTTAAGTCAGTGACAGTACTCTGAACTGCTTTCATGCCATATGGCAGTTTGAAAAGACAACAATATAGCAATTTACATATTGTTTGTGATTCAGGTAGTAAAACCAGAAGATGATGACTTCCAGGAGTTCCAAGATGCTTCAAAGTCTGGCTCACTAGATGACTCTTTCACTGATTTCCAAGGGGATGTAGCTGGCTCCTCCAAAGCAGCCAGTTCGCAGCACCGGAGCAGGTAGCAGATCTTTGATTTCCACCCCTTCAGTATTTTGGAACACTTTTAAGAAATAAAGTGTTTTTTCTCTTTTGTGGGTAGCTTTCTAGCCTGTAATTTTCTTCTGTCACCTGACTTCTACTCTGACAGTTTCTTTTGAAGGTTGTTACAACTACAATTAGGCTTTCTGAATCAAAAAAGACATTTGATGTGCCAGAGGTGGTTGGCCATTCTTTAGCATTCTAGTCATCACGCTGAGGTAAATTGCGTTTACAGGGTATGGGGATAGGTTTCCAAGTGTTTATACTACTGCACAGGCAATTGAAAGTTACTTCATACTGTGCATTCAGGCAAAAATCTTACGTAAAGCTATTCAGAAAAAATACCCTGGGACAGAGGAGTTCTGCGTTTAGTGCTGTGTGCTTCCATTAAAAGTATGACCCCATGTTTGTTGGAGTTGATAGAAACCATTTGCTGACATCAAGATCTGTCTTCGGGTCCTGAATATGGACCCCAAAATTCATGCAAAGAGCATGACGCTGTGCTCTCAGATGACTGAGAACTGCAGTGGAGAGGGTTTTTGTTATTTCTGTCGCTTCTCTGGCCGGTGCTTTAAATTTCCAATAACTGACTATAAATCTCAATTGAAATCTCATTCAGACTTCAGCAGTCTTGGCTTTTCAGCTGGGAGACTGCCAAAACGTAATTCCGGATCAGGCAAATTCTGTATTACAAAATAAGCAAGCATGTTTACTCCCTCTGAGAGTTTGCAATTAATCTTTCAAAGTCCTGTGGTTACAAAATTTCAGCGTTGTTTCCTTTTACTGCACATGGCAAACTTGTACGTACCTCCCAGGTGGCTGACAGTAGGCATGCGAATTTTCTGTGTAGTGCACTGACTGTTCGTTGCAGACGGAACGAGCGCTTTCCAGGTAAGCAGTGATCACCGGCTGCTTCCTCACCAGTGACGTCAAATGGGGATACTAGCACAAATAGTTCTGTTAGAATGCCATTCGGCACAGCGTATGTAAGAAATTGAATTTTGCTGATGTCAGTGGATGCCACATGCGTCTGAAGATGCTCTGTTTTAAGTATATCTTAATTTGCGTTGGACGTCATGTTGCAATTAAAGCTGTTCTGTTACTGAAAGTTTTAGCAGAAACGTTGTTTGTAAATTCCACAACGGGAAGTAGGGGATCATTAAAAATACAATAATTTTTAAAACCGGTGTTTCTTTTTCACTGCAGCAGTTCTCTTTATTCAGTTGTAAAAGCGTTCAGTTTTGAACGGAATGTTACAATGAGCTATAGTCTCATTGCTTCTGGAGCTTTATTTAAAAAAAGCCATCTGCAGAGTACAGATGATTAACCATTACATTTGCCAAGATTGCATATCTAATAGCCTGTTTTGCAGTGATGTGAAATTTAATTATATTACCATAAGCTATATTTTTTGTCGTTGAGCTGTCTGTCTGCAGGCATCACGGACCACCATTAGCACGTGTGTGCAAGTGCAGGGTTTGTATGTTGCTTGTAGGCTGCTGATAAGGAGATTTAAATGGCTCTCAAAAGTTTCTTGCTTCGGGCCAAAGCCGTAGAAATTCATTCACATTTTCAATGTGCAGAGTATTGAATGACATAAATGAGAGGTAAAATGCATCATTCATATGTAAAGGATGTTGTTCTGTAGAGCTGCCAAGATCTGATAAGGGGGCTTGTGTGGAGGGCAAGCAAAGCTCTCGCAGAACGTCTTCTAAATCTTACAGCAGTTGCTAACATGGTGTTAAGTTATTGTGGCAGTTTTACTGTATAAAGTAGAGCATGTTTGTGTGCAAAAAGATTTGCTTGTGTAACTGTGGACTACTGCTTATTCTGCTGATTAGATAGCTCGTTAGCCTTGGTGATTTTCACTGACAGAAATTCAAAGTTATCCTTTCCTTCCTTTTGAACAGTGGTTCCACTTTAGTCTCTTAATTTTCCAATATGTAATGAAATACAATAAAAAATAGATAAGCTGAAAGTATGGAGCTGGCAAAATCCCATGCAGTTTTAACTCTTTACTGTATCTAGTTCTGTCGGGGAGAATTGTTCTTACACTGCACCGAGCAAACTGATAAATTAAAGAGCAGTGATTCCTGGAGCATGTCCATGTGCTTGTTGTCTGCTGGGCTGAGAATTCCTGTGGTGTAAAGTTCTGGAGTGTTTTGCTCATGTTTGGGTGCAAATTAAAATCAAGAAGGGTGAAAATTGACTTCTGGCCTAAAGAAATAGAATTAGGTGAGAGAAAGTCTGAATTCACCCATCAGTTACCCAGCTGCCTGTCTACCTGCGCTTATTCTTAGTAGATATCAAGGTAGTTTACATCAGGTTCTTGATGAAGAACCCCTTAGGGTACAAGCTTAGGTTTAGTGATCCGAATTGTGTAGTCATAATAAGGCACTTCTTTAAATGAAACTTGAAAATGTGGATTTCTTATGGATAAATTAAGGAACTTTGCTTTTCTCTCTTCTGTTTTTAGTGTTCCTTCTTTACTAATGCCACTCCCAGGTACTAAGACACTCTCATCAACTGATAAGTATGCTGTGTTTAAAGGAATTGCAGCTGAGAAGCCATCTGAAAGTACAGCTACCTTTACAGGTAAAAGGAAAAATATACAACCACTATGAGCAATTTATTGCAATGTTTCGTACCTTGCTTTTGATACTGAATAAAACAATATTTTAAAAATCAAAGCAATTATGTCAATGTAAAATCTACAATATGAATTCATGGCATCTTTATGTAAATGTATTCCTCTTCTTATATTCACTAGATTGTGGAGACAAGTATAGTGCTTTCCGTGAATTAGAGCAACCATCAGAGAGCAAATACCTAGGTAAGCAGGATGGTTTTTGGAGCTGTTTTAACATGTTTTCATGATTATCTTTGAGCTGCAGAATTTCCATTGCTAGAATTCTGGAATAATGGTGCTTCTGCTCCTCTAAACAACTTAGCAGGAAGTATCCTGACAAAACAGTGTAATATACTATTGAAATAATCTACAAATTGTGTTTCTAGACAGTTGGCATCTGTTTTGGATGCTTCTGAGTTTTAAAATAACAATATGTCTGGAATTTGTTAATTTTAACTAAGCGGTCATGTATTCTTAGAAGGCAGAACAAGATGCTACTGGACAAAATCGCAACTTTTTTCTGTTGTTGGGGCAGAATTTAAACTTTTCATGGTCTCTGGTGCTCAAAGAATAAATCTGATCACTTTGAAATTTGTGTTTAACTGTTTTTGATTGGGAAAAGTAAAACCTGGCTGGCATCTGAGGTGCAACACCTGTGTAATTACAAAAGCAGAGTCTCCCTAAGCCTCTTGCAGAACCAGCTGTATCTAACTCATCTATGCAATGGAAGTGGTAATCTCATCTTTTTAAGCAGATGGGGAAAAACTTCCATATATTAATAGTAGACAGATCAGAAGATAAACACGTTACTAACTTAACCTGACTTCCACAGAGTTATGTTATACCCAGCATTTTGTTTCATTATTGGAAGACAGCTTTAGATTCTGGGGTAAAACTGCTTACCCGAGCTCGCTCCTAACTTGTTTTTTCAAAGACAGAATTCTTCTTTTCAGACGCTGAGTTCTGAAACTGCTGTAATGTTTTTGAGGTTTTCATGCTTAGCGCCTCTTCGGGATTAAATATATGCAATGAAATGAAATGACAACATTTTGTCTCTTTCCGTACATGTTCTAAAATACATAAAGTTACTATATTTGCCTGCTGTCTGGGTCTGACCGCTCTTAACCCTTTCACCAGCTTACATTTCTAGTGGAAAAGTTTGCAGTTCATCAGTAAGTGTAGTTTGCTGTGATGTTTTAGCTTTGATCAGTGAGTAGCAATTTCAGGAATATTTGTATTGTTGCTGGGCCGAGTGAATTGATTTGGAGGGGGGGGAGAATGGAAGAATATGTCAGGTATCATAGTGGTCCTTTACCGTTATAAAGAGTATTCTTTTAAATCTTGGTTAAACTAATTTGAAGTTTGACACTGTGTGGTAGCTTAAGAATTAAATGTTAATGGTGTACTTCTAAAATAGAACAAAATCTGTTTGTTGGACACTTGTGTTACAGTATGCATAATTACTTTAAAATTATAAGTACTCTAAGTACCTATGTGCTGGTGAATGGGTTAAACAACTCAACATTTTTCATGTTCAAAAGAAAATGCTTTATAAAAAGAGTAATTATGTACAGACAGGAAGAAACTCAAAAAATCAGTGCACCAAAATATTTACTGTAAATTCAATGAAAACATTGCTACCTAATGTCTAATCAGGTTTAAATTCTAATTCTTACATTCAGTATGTAGTTGAACTAGAGATCTGCACATCTTCTGATGAAGCATGCTGACTGTCCTGTGGAAGTCTGTCTCCAAGCTTCCTAGTAAAACTGGAATCAGTCTTAGGAGAAGCTGGAAGATGCCCGAATTATATTGCATTTACTGAAGTTCTGATCACTTAACACTGTTGTCTGTTTAGGTGAACCTGACAGAAGGGAAGTGTGGTAAATTAAAATGAGAGCTTAAAAATGTTCTAAACCAACACGCTAGGATCACCACCTTGCATTCTTTTCTGTTTGGGGCTTTGTCTCTTCCACCTGTTGGGTTCCTGTGGTGCCCAGCTGGATAGGCTTGTTGGCTGGCTGCCTCCTTTCCAGAGAACTCTTCTCGAAAGTGCTTTCAGCCACCAGGCGAGTCCGGTTGGTCTCGGCCATGTTCCCCTTTCAGCTGATCAGCAGGGTTGCTTTTGTCTCANCCATCTGCTGATGCCCTGTGAAGAAACTGCATCTGGGCAATGCTTTGAAGGCAGGGAAGGGGGAGAATTGCTTCTGTAAGAAGGCAAATACCACATTGGTGTAAGTGAAATTCAAGGTTACGTTCATTGCGTGGCAAATATGGGAAGGATGACATGGGAAAAAGAACTCATGCGGAAGCTGCATGAGACAGTACTGATCACCTTTTGAATCTGTTGGTCATGGTATGTTTTGATAGTAACTCAGTGTAAAGGGAATTTAATATGACTTTGAGGCCACTTGAAAGACTGAAGTGTTTGCTGGAATGAATATTAGAATCGCTGACCTTGAAACTTGTGTGGTTCGTAGAAGTTGAGTTTGCAGTTCTACGTGCGTCCTGAGGTCTTAATTTAAATAGTTTGCATAAAAACTTCTGACATTGCATGAAATAATTTGCTTGCTTGCATGGTGTGAGTATGATGTATTTGTTGTTGCTGCAGTGTCTTACTACTGGTTTTTCATTGTTTCTTTTCTCAGGAGATAACCTTGCAGAATTCAAGCCTGCAGGAACCGATGATGGTTTCACAGATTTTAAAACCGCTGACAGTATCTCACCATTAGAGCCACCTACAAAAGACAAAACTTTCCCTACATCCTTCCCTTCTCTGCCCGTTCAGTCGAAACAGCAAACACAAGCAAAGACCTCTTTGAATCTAGCAGACTTGGATCTCTTTTCCTCTACTGGAGAAAACAAGCAGCCATCCTTTCCACCTGCACTTAATACGTCAAAATCGGGCTCCTTTCCTCCACCTCCCCTTCCATCTGCCACTGCCCAGCCAGCACCCAGCAAAAGTTCAAGCTTAGGTGATGAGTTTGGAGAGTTCAACCTTTTTGGGGAATTTTCTAATTGCGCATCAGCCAGTGGACAAGATGACTTTGCAGATTTTATGGCTTTCAACAATAGCAGTGGATTTTCCGAACAAAAACCAGATGACAAATACAATGCACTTAAGCTGGAGGCCGGTCCTGTTCCTCAGTCTGGCTCATCTGCCGGCACGGTGAAGAGTGGGCAGAATTCTGTCACTGCTGCTACGCCCACCAAATACGATATCTTCAAACAGCTTTCTCTTGAAGGCTCTGGAGCAGGCTTTGAGGAGGCGAAGGACAACACGCTTTCTTCAGTGAAGAGCGATGATGATTTTGCCGACTTTCACTCTAACAAGTTTTCTTCCACGTGCAACAGCGCGGATAAGTCCCTGGTGGATAAAGTCGCAGCTTTCAAGCAGGCCAAAGAAGACTCTGCTTCTGTGAAGTCTCTGGATCTCCCTTCTATTGGTGGCAGCAGTGTCGGCAAGGAGGATTCTGAAGATGCGTTGTCTGTTCAGTTTGACATGAAGCTGGCTGATGTGGGAGGCGATCTTAAGCATGTCATGTCTGATAGCTCTTTGGATTTGCCAACAGTTAGTGGCCAGCATCCGCCAGCAGCAGGTGAGGAACTGGTTAGATTGCTCTGGTAATGTAGGTGATGGAGATTGCAGTGTTCTTCTGTGCTGAGTTACAGTATTATGCACTCGTCCTTCACTAGTGAAGGACTTCGAAATCCGTGCACCCGCTAGCCAACAGCCCCTTAGCAGGGCAGTGTTTATTTTTTGTCTTAGAAGACTATAAGTAGATTGAACAGTTTGAACTCCATGCCAGTCTATTTTTGAGACTTGACAACATCGTGTTACTGGTACCTGTTAGCTAGTGTCACTTAAAGGGTTCGAGTGGAAAATTTCTAATGCAAACAATGTCATTCCATTTATATTAGCAAGATGGATGGCAGAGAGTCTCACTTTAATCTCTTGGTTCCAACAAAGCATTTGGCTTGGGGACTTAACCCGCTCTGCGCTTCTAAAACGGTAGGCAGAACACTAATTTGTGCTGTTAATGAAGAGCTGTCTAATCAACAACACTAGTATATTCCCGTTACGGTGGGGCTTAATCGGTGTAGCCAGTGTTTTGCAGGACTGCAGGTAGAAGTATTGCATATACTTTTTAGAGTTAAAACCCTCATTGGAGTAATTGTGCAAAGGGCCTGTAAATGCTAGTCTCAAGATTGATAGCTTTTGGACCTAAACTTAAAACCACGGGACTTTCACTTTATCCTTATCAGGTTTTCACCTTCTTTAATTTCCCTTTATGAAAATACTCCTGAGAGTGAATTGACCGCCTCTGATCCGATTGCATATCACGAAACAGATTTCCCAAGTGTCCTGCTTTTTCTTTTCGTATGTACATAGGAAGATAAGATGTAGTTAAATGTTCTGTGGCCTTCAATAACACGTGAACCACTACTGTGTTCTAGCGACAAGTATTACGCAGTCAGAGGCTTTTCTGAATGGGGAGGGGAGCACACAAACTGTAAACGTACAAGCTGTTACTGCAAGAATTGGTTATTTCCATATGAAATATTTCTTCCATTTTTGCAGATATGGGTAGAGAAAATACACAGTACTGTAATTTTGCATTATATGATATTTTTAAGTAGGGGAGAGAATTGAGTTGGCAACTTTGACATGGAAGATACTCTATAACAGGGTAAAAAATATCAGGAATAATTTATTAGCAAAGACATTTAATTTTCATATTACTGCTTGGTAAAATTCCAAGTCGAGTGAGCTGTCAAAAACGTAGCACCTACAGTGTATTCTTGAATGTTTACTTTGGTTTTGAAAGCACTTTTTCCTAATATTTTTCTAGCCTCTTTTGGTGGTAGTTTGACTTATGTAGCTCTTCTACAGGATGTGAGCTTTTGCCACAGAAATCAGTGATGAAGAATTGCCGTTTGTGGCAGGAAAGACTTTTTTGGTTTGTGTAAAGGGGTTAGCCGATCATGTGCTTGTTGCTGAACTTTTGAACTCTGAAGTATTGATTAGAAGCTATTTTTATTAAACTTAAGTCTGTATTCTCCTATGGTGCCAAGCTAGATGTTTTTCCACGGGGAGAGTTTTACTCCATTCAGCTCGGTTTCGATCTCGTAGCGGAGCGTGCTCTGGACGATCTGCTGCGATTACTTCTGTGCTCCTGTGTTCCCTTATGTATGTTTGATGCATCTCAAGCTATGAACTGCTGATGTTCAAGTCCTTTTTTTCAGTTTACATAAGTTAAAAAGCAGATTTTTTTTTTTTCTCTTAATTTTCTTTGATCTGTAAATCTAATGTCAAAAAGGGACAGTATCCCTTTGTCATCCTCGCTGCTGAGAAACGGGAGACTAGTCACTGGGAACCGGGTGTTTGCAAGCTCCGTGTAGCAGCTCCAGGGAAGCAGCAGCGGGGCGGAGGTGCCGGTAAATGATCTGGCTGTTCTGACGTACCGATACAGAGGGCTTTATCCTTTGGCTATTGAGATTGCACGTCGCATGGCTTCCAGGTATAGGTAGGTTGCTTACGCTGGGAGTTGGAAAGAAACCATTGCTTCCCAGACGATGGACTTTGGTCTCTGAGGGAAGAAAGGTTTTCAGTTTTGCTCTCTCCAAAGGGGATACTGTCTCTTTAAACTTTGCTATAATTCTTTGTGGGGAAGGTAGATTATATACTAATGTTGCCTGATCTCTCTTGCATTTACTTCGCATAACCCTTTGAGCACTGGCTGCATGCTGTTAGTTTCAACCAGGCTGCTTCTTTTAAACCAAATTTACGTTCCACTCCAAGACGAAAGCATTTTAATTAGCACTTCGTCGTGTTGTATGAACCGAACTTGTTCTGCGTCCTGCTGAACGTCGCAGAGAGAGCATACCCTCGCCCGGGTATTCTCAAAGGGTTATCCATTTGCTGCACTTACAAATCTGTAAAGTACCTTTTTCTTTGGCATTATTGGAGATCTCTGTATATTTTAATCGACTTCAGGTTTTTCGCTGCTTTTCTAATGTCTAATTTCAACTAAACATTTCCTGTGTGAATGTGCCTTCTCAGACCTGCTTTGATATCTCTCTTCTGCAAGTATTGACCTGCATGCTTTATTCTGATAACGCCCTTACGAGCTCTTATGTATCACTATCTTTTGTGATCTGTAAGTCCTGCTGTGTTAATAAATATTATCTTGGCATATTTTGAAAATGTGGGGATGTGTGTGATTTGTTGCAAACCAGCAGTGTATCTCTCTTTCCTGAAAAACACAAAGTTTAAAGTTATAGTATCCCCTTCAGCTGGCGGCGTGTGGGTGAGCTTCTTTCTCCTCTTCCAACGCTTTGGCCTCTCTCCCTGTGCACTTCTGAAACTTTACATATCAGGCTAAATAAGACTTTTTAAAAGAGCAGTTTTTGAGAGGGCTTGAATAGAGGCAGTGTGTGGATGGCAGGGTTGTTTCTGTGAGTTGGTTTTGAGGGTACGGTGGTAGTTCGGGCTGAAGACAGAAGTACTGTTTGCTCTGTCCCGTTGTCTCCTCGGCTGGACTTCCCTGCTGCCAGCCAAGGACAGGAGATGCCTTTGTGAAGGGGACTGACTGAAAAAATGTGTTGCTGTCTAGGCCTTTCTGAGCAGGAGCCCATTAAACAATATTCTGATATTTATTTAGCTAATCTAGAGTGAGCTACTCGCTGCCCCAGAGTCAAGGGCCCTGCTTCCTTTTTCTGTTGGGGAAGTCCTGGCTTACTGACCACTGCAGATCTGTGTCGTGTGATGATGTCGCTTCGAATTCCTCCAAATCCTGGGCCATTAACAGTTTGGGATTAACATCAGATGAGCAGACAAGGGTAAAAAGCTAAAAATAATGGAGATGTGGAAGAAAGTTAAAGCGTTACGCCAGTGCAAATTTGGTTTCTGTGGTTCCTTGCCACATAAGCAAAAACCAGTCCAGAAACCAGAATATGTTTTTTTTCTTCTTTACACCAATCTTGAGAGACTTAGAGGGAAAAAAAAGGAAAAAACCAACCCAACAGCCCTCTTTCATTCTGGAGAACCAGTAGGTTATGCCTAGCCCTAAAGCTTTTGAAACCAAAGGCTTGAACATGAACCTGAGAGAGTGAATTCTGCAGGGCTCGCACTCTTAGTGTTTGTTCAGTTAATCACACCTGGAGGAGGGAGAGCACCGTGCAGGAATATCCTTTATTACATTTTTGTCCAGACTTGACAGTCAGATTCACTCGCTTGCTCTCATTTGGTGTAATTCTGCAAACAGAAGAGCTTACCAGCGCTTTTTTATCCTGCGCTGGCCTCCAGCTGTGGAGGGTGCGTCGGTGCTGCCGAACGCCTCCCAAGCGGGGCCCACGGGCGCAGGGACGCAGCGGCTGCTGGGGCGGCTGCAGGACTGAGCCGAGCCCTCTCCCCGCTTCCAGTGAGAGCTCAGGGGATCTTTGTTCTGCTGTGAAACATTGTTTACCATGGTAATTAAATAATTAGCAAATTCGTTAATTCCACAAGTTTGCAGGCTCTCCTCTACTTTGTCCTTCATTTTTATTTATCTTGTAGTCAGCATTCTCGACAGTTTCCACCTTAGCAGTGCTAGCTCCTGCCGTTCTTCAGCGAAAGTAAATGGGAGTAACTCCCTTCTCGTCAACGCTGCTCCAGACTTCGCCGGCTGAGAAATGGGCTTTGAATGTCCCTGGTTGCTGATAGGTGTGGCACAGGTAGCAGCAGTACGTACAAGCCTCCGTATGCTTCCAGTTTCATCTCCGCCCTTGCCAGGTGAAGCCCCCCGGGAAGCGGTAAGGGGGTGGTGCCCGTCCCCATTCAGCCTCTGGGCTGCTTGCTCCGGCTGCTGGTGATGTCCCAGTGGAACAGCTCTGGGCTTGGTGCCTGGATGCTGTTCTACCGGGAGCAGAACTGGCTACCGCCTGCATAACCCTGACAACCCAAAAATGACACAGGAGCTATGCGTATCCATCAGAATTTAATATAAACTGAAATATAAGAACTTGAAAGTCTCCTGTGTTGATTAAAATCACTAAATACATTATAATCTTCTGCATGGTCTTTTTCAGTTTTCTTTAGAGTGTCACTGATGCTATGAAGGGTTTTTCTTAGATGATCAAACTGTTGACACTGAAGGCTCCAGCTTGTAAATTGCCTCCAGCCATAACTTAATCCTTGTTAGCTGAAATAAATTGTTATAGTTGGCTCAAATGAAGGATGTCAAGTTTCTCTGTAGATGAGATAACACTGGGAAACAGTGTTTTAACTGTATTTCATCCTCTGTCAGTACTCTCCCGTACATTCCTTGGCAGCTGTTGCCCTGCCTCTCGCCAGCAGCTGCATGGCTGGCTGGTGTAGCTGTAGCTGTCCCCAGGGGATGACCAGGCAGCCTGGGCTGGGGATTCGATAGTTTGGAATGGATGGAAAGTAAAAGGTAAATATTTCAAACCTTTTGCGCTGGAAGAAACACAAATTAGGTTTTGTTTCCGAACCTTTCGGAAACTTGCCGCACTCCAACCTGACACTGTGAAGATCACTTTTTCCATTCTCGGTCCGCTAGAAAGTGTTTTTAAGGAAAGGAAGTGTGGTTACGTGATATTTGAATGGATTGGACTTTGATTTTTACAGCCATGCCCCCACTGTAAGTGCTTTGAGACTCTCCATCCCTTCTGTTTAACCTGGGGTGTGTTCCGTGGTGTGACCAGTGCAAAGCGGACGGTGCGAGTGACACGTGGCTTTAGCTCTGTTGGCAGTAAGAGCTTTTGGATTTTCATAGCAGAACTAAACTCCAGTCTGCTGTGTTGTTTCTGAAAAACTCCACAGAATTACTACTGAGATGACCAAGGAATACTGTTTTATGACGATATATTTCACTGAATTCTGTGTATGTATCTCTTGTGGTAGGATTATAGGATTCCTAACGCCTGCTCAGTTCCAGATTTGCTCTGCTTCGCCAAGGAATTTGCCATAGACTCTCCAAAAAATGCTAACCAAGAGATCACTTTAAACCTTACAAAAAAGAGATGGCGTATCCGCAAAACAAAGCGTTTTCATAGAGTTTTGAATGGACCTAGTCTTTGCTTGTTTTTTTTAGAAAAAATTGGATGCTTCTCCTTGGTTCAGATTCTGTTCTTACTAAAGGTGTCCTGCAGGAGGAAATGGCAGAAGCTCCGTAGCATCTCTCTGTGCTAAGTCTGATGCTCAGTTCGAAGCTATTCATTTTTTTCCCCACTTACGCGTCTCTTTCTTTGAAAAAAAAATAGCACCGATACACATGCATCTCTCTAAATTTGGAATTGCACTAACAGCAAAATGCAGCTGTGTATTACATCAGAGGCAATAACTGCAGCCTTTAGCTGGAGCTCTTTTATTCATTAGACATACCTGTGGTCTTTAAGAAAAAGGCTGTTGGAGGAGCAGTTCTTAACATTGCTTAATAGAACAATCTTTTTGCCACTAATAAAGAAACCTGCAGCATGAAGAGCGCTCTAGGGTCAGCCAAGAAGTGCTTTTCACATGTCAGCTGCTGCTTCGCGTACTGACCGGGTGGTGAGGGGCTCTGCTACCTCTCGGGGGAAGAACGCGCCTCTCCCTTGTGCAGCGAGCGTGCGAAGAGCTCCGAGGAGCCTTTAGCTGCGCCGTGGCTCTGACAAAGGTGACGGTTTGACTTCCTCTGTTCCAAAACCTCCAACCTGTGCCACACAGATTCTGTGAAACGCAGTGCGTGGCGTAGCAAAACGTTGGGGTTG
>Ga0065711_1005140_pt1 | contig 28297 bp, 15 predicted proteins | sample Hoacrofraction12_FD_59098 | JGI IMG/M metagenome (GOLD analysis project Ga0065711, IMG submission 59098) | Hoatzin crop microbial communities from Cojedes, Venezuela - Epithelial fraction 12 v2 (version 2) | ecosystem: Host-associated > Birds > Digestive system > Esophagus > Crop | place... | reverse complement strand
GCAGGAGGGTTGGACTAGATGACCCACAGAGGTCCCTTCCAACCCCTACTATTCTGTGATTCTGTGATTCTGTCCTGAATCATCGAGCCCTGCCATAACTGGCAACTCTTGGTAAGGGCCAACACAATAATTGACTTAGTCCCACCCCACCAAGAGTATAAACCTGGCATTTAGAATCCTCTGTTTTGAGGACAAGAACAACAACTGACAGGACGGGTCGACAGGCCTTTACCTGTCTCCTTCCCAGGCAGGAATGCCTCTTTAGCAAGATCCACACCTGCAACTATGTTGGACGATACCCAGGGAAATTGTTAATATTGCTTAATTAATCAATTACTGGCTAGCCTTAAGACATTCAGCACTAAATGCAACAAATTAATTTATCAACAGCAATTCCAAATTCGTTGTATCTATCACCTTTATAAATCATTTATCTGTTCAACCTTGTGAAACCAAGCCAATCAGTGAAAAGTCCTTGAGAGGGCTCTGACAGGCAGGCGTTGACTCTGGTAAGTGGCAACAGACAGACTCCTTCAGGCATAAACCGTTGACCAAGCCTGGGAAGAAGACTGGATCCAGCCACACCCAGACTCCTCTCTGAGAAGCCTGTAAAGCAAGGGGGTCCCTTCTGAACTGCGTGACTCAACGGAAGGGCCTTCCTCTCCCAGCTACACATCAGACTTGTACTCCCAACACTCCTAGCTGTGCTAGGGTAGGGCTCCAAAACCCAGAAAGGGAGAGGAAGAAACAAGGGAGAAGTTGGATGTTATGACCCTTCCAGCATCATTTGCACTAGCTTTTATTAAGATGACATAAAGCAAGCTGGGCTTGGCTCTCTCAGACCAGACTGAGAGCAAAGACAAAGACATACGCAAGACCAGATGCCAGCAGCCCACACACCTAGTCAGGAGATCAGTGGAGCTCTAAAAACCATCTAACACATGGAGATCCCACGACTCTGTAAAGTTCAGGATATTGATGGATCAGTAAAAATTAAATCAGATCTCTACCACTTCTTTGTAACTCAAATAATTCCTAGATTTCCTCTTACCCCACTTACTGCTGCTATCCACCCTTTTCACATTCTCATTCTTTTGTACCCCAAGACCACTCACTCCCAACTAACAGAATATTACTAAAATACACCTTTGTTTTACACTTTTTTCCCCTTTTTTCTTTTTTTTTTTTTTTGTTAATCAGCTGTCACTTCTCACTCCTCCAAGCTTTCTATCATTTTTCCATCAATTTACTTACTACTAGGGAGAAAAAAAGGGGTTGGAGTAAGAAAGATGATGGGATAGAGTATGGACAGGGATGGGGGGGGTGAATGTTGTTTGTTGTGTTGGGTTTTTTTTAAACAAGAAAGCAGCAGCTATCTAGCTGCACACAATGCCTTCATCACATCAATGAAAAGTATGTCCACCTACTTTGTGGCTCAATTACACTTCTTACGTGGCTCAATTTACTACGCATTCAAGGTAAAGAAATGAAAGTATGACCAGCAAGCAGGGATATTGGGCTGTATGCAACAGACTCAACTAATTTCCTTGCAAGAGCAATCACAGTTTCTAGAAAGCATGAATTTAAGATAGACTTCTTTAAAGGCAGTGTTTAAGATGCACATATCCAATGAAGCATTAGAAAAACATACCTTTGGACAAGTTTAACAAAAAACTAGAACTGAAAACAATGCTGATTTTATGAAAAAAAATATTTGCAAACACAATCTCAAGTAAATCACATTAAATGAATATGCGACCCGAGTCATGTTATCTGCCAAAAGACAATTAACACCAAAAAAGACCTCAATAATTTCATGGTTTTAATAACCCCACAAAATTAACTGAAATTACATTCCAGACGCAAACTTTACTAAATAATATTTGCTACTGAAGTTCCATTGACATATTGGATTTTACTTAGCAAGAAGTTACCTAGGCACAAAAATTCCTTTTCATTTTACTTACTCCCAACCAATAATAAGTGTTTTATTCTGGGAGAATCTACTAGTTCTGAAGTTGACTGTCAACATTTTCATTAAACCAGTCTATTTTCAGATTAATTGTAATTCAGCTATTAAAAACAAAAATCTGACAACTGTGACTGTTTGTAAAAAATACTGCACTAATATCTTTTTCACATTAATATATTCTCCAAATTCCCAAATAAACTCCTTAGCTCTACTTAAATCATTCGACCAAAAAGAGCTTTTAACTATCCTATAACTCCAAATCTTTTCAGTGTCTTATTATAGGATGCTTTCCCCAACATACTAAATATTTAACAATACACACTTCAAATTTTGGAAAAACTTAATCATATCTTCTTTAATTATCAATACATGTTTACTCTAGCATTTCTAACTGTATTATGGAAAAAGAAGAAATAAATACACCATCTAGCAGTCATTCTTGAAGAAATGTTTTGTGCTTTGCAATCTTCCTCTAAAAACAAGAATATACATAGATTCTTACACCAGACAAGTAAACAGCTTCTAATTTGTCCTTCACGAGAACATGGGGGAAAGAAAAAAACATCATTTTGTGGTATGTTCACATAAACTAAGAACTACAAAAACACAATCACTGTTCAGATGTACAACAGTCATATTCATCTGAGACACAGTTTAATCATGCAATGCAAGGAAGTAAAAATTATCCACCCCAAAAAAGCCACCACTTTATGTTGAGTACAAATACATCTTCAGAAAAATTTAAGAGACTATTGCTGATATAGTTCAAATATTTCTTTCCTCTTAGAAGCATTTGAGCATTCTTCTCTAGCCATTTTTTCATGAAATAATATTCACCTCCAATTTCATCTACTGGCTCATTTCTAGCTACATCACTGACACTGATCTTGTTCATTTCTTCAATAGTTCATTTTTTGCTGGTGTTGTCTCCCTTCTTGTCTCCCTTCTTGTCCCTTTATTTTTCTTACTTCACTCTCCGATTCATCCCTAGAAAAGCCGAAGCAGAACACCACTGTGCAGAAAGCAGTCGGAAAGTAGTATTCTTATACCATTCTCTTTTCAAAAAACTGTAAAGGCTATTTCTTCAGACTGATTTCTCCAACACATGTGGAGCAGCATTTACATTAAACAAATAATTGCCAGAGTGGAAAAACAAATGAAAGCTAGTTCTGCATTTAACTTCTCGTATCATCTAACGAACTACTAGATGATGTTCTCTGTGGCTCTATAATGATACTAACAGAACCTACACGGAAGTACATTTGAAAGTCTAACTAGAAACATTAGAAAGGAGAAGAAATTGAAGGATTAAAGAAATAAATTGAAAAAGGGGAATTCACACCACCTATACTATTTATGTCTTATACACCTTACAAACAAAAGTCCCTGTGCGATATAACTACCCAAAAACATAGACCGATTTCATTAACATTTATCATTAGTTGATATATATCTACTATGGCAGTACGAGAATTTAAATAGTGTACACAAACCAGTCATGCTACAAATCACAAACCAGTCATGCTACAAATTCACAAAAAGAGAATTTCCCAAGTGGAACACCATGATAAAAACTTCCAGACCTTGAATGATTTTGACAAATACATAGAACCATGGGTTTCTTAGTTTGCTTATTAACAAAATATATAAAAAGCAAAACAGGAAAAAATAAAAACACAACCTCAAAGGCACAAGACCGAAGAAAAAACTGACAGATTTCATGCAGGAGATTAATGAGATGCTTCTCCTTTTACTACTCATACTTTACTACTCATGTTTACACTGTTATTCTTAGCCTATACTTATATATCTTCATTTTTGGGACTTTTTTAAGCTAGTTCTGAAATCAAAAGAGCAAGTGTTGTCAAATTAATTAATGACCAGCGCTGTGATTATCAGATTCATTAATAAAATTATTTCTAAAAAAAAATCTTTAGATATCATTCTTACCTCTGTTACTTTGGGCTGAAGTCTTAAAACTTCAGGACTCATGCGTGGGATATCTATATGGATCTAATCAGACATAAAGAAGAATATTGTAAAAGGAACCAACAGCCCACTTTTAAACAACACAATAGTTAATCCTATGGTTTTACAGTATTAGTTATAATCCCATTGTATCACTGTTTCTGGAATAACATGGATTTATTGTATTTCAAAACATGTGGCCAAGTCTTTAAGTCATTGTTAATCTATCAATAAGGCAAAATGAAAAAAATATTTACTTTGTTTTCACGTATTAGGATCCTTACATCACATTTTGATTGTTTTCAAATTATAGTCATATTGGCAATATCACTACCTCAGGGTAATTATGAGTAAATACATACTACTACTTCACTAAAGTCATGTTCAACTGACCGTATCATATACACTTCTTGCTACTTTAGTAGCAAGCTGCTTCTGTCCTAACGAAACGTAAAGTAGGACTGCTCAGTCTATACCTAGTGAAACAAACTATTTATTTTAATACAAAACTTTTCTTCAAGTTATCTGCTTATCTGGTTGGCCAAGAAAGCTTGACATGCCTACGTTGATTGCACATCATACACAGTTCCAACTTCTTTAGCAGAATTATGGAGCCAGCAAGAAACAGTCACTGTTACACTTTCCTCGTACCATCCCCACTCAATTGAAGGAGGGTCTGAGCAGGACATGATGGACTTGAAAGTCCTACTAGTCTTAAATAGAAAACCATGGCGGCACCGAACCACAGCACTACATGGCATGACTAAAGCTGACATTAAAAGAAAACCACTATTTAGAATTTCAGACCAAACTTTCATATTTTTGCTTCTGAAATGTAAGAAAACTATTGATTAGAGAGCTGTCTATCAAGTAAGATTAAAGAAATAGAGAAAAACAGTAGCATAGTTCAAAAATAGTCCCTTTGAAGTACTTTAGCAGATGTCCTGCAGGTAAAAGTCACTTCAATAGGTGTTCTACCTGTCTATAGGTATCTTGGTGATTTTCATCATTTCTGGAATCATAGTATTGTTCAACAAACGCAAAATACTCTTTGCGCTTTCTTTTTAAAGTGCTTTCTCTTCGGTCCACATTTGCAGGAAGATAGCCCTGAAAAAAAAAACAGTGAAATGAAAATATTAATCTTTGCCTTACAAAAAGCATCACTGGCATTTGATTGCATGTGACAGGAAAGCTAATAAACTGATGTAGTGCCATGCAATCCTACGTAGATCTGAATAATCTTTTAGTAAATCAGTTTTCTATTCATTCCAACTGATACAAAAGTTCAGATACAAACACCTTACTAAAATCAGCTTCCTTTTTTTCCAGTTCTAAAAGGCAACTTCTCACCATGAATTCTAAGATGATGTTTGCCTTCTGAAGAGAAAAGCTCAAATAAGTAAGTTCAGATAAATGTAATGCTGTATGAGCTCATTAATTTCTGCATTCCTATGAGGCCATTATTGGAGCTATTTTATTAAGTTTTTAAACAAAATGCGTATTATCTCAGTTGCCTTCAAGTAGGAATGATATACATTAGCAAATTTGTTTAAATTATGGTTAAACTTGTAATACAGTGGAGTATTAATTCAAAAGCTTTAAAAACATTTCAGCTACTTTGTTTCACTGTTTCAGATGAGAAAAAAATAATTTCAAGTTTTCATTTCATCTCAACAGGTTCCTAAAAGTTTCATCACAGAAAAAGACTCAACAGCACCAGTGACTGCGCTCTCAGATGTAAGAACAGTAGCTGTACATTTCCTTAGTTGTTTCCCAAAAGCAATTTACAAACACTAGCTTATTTTGCATAAGGTTATGGACACACTAAGGAAGTCATGTGCCAGATATGCAGGACTATACGCTGTTGCATTAAGTACAGAATTTATTTGAAAGGTTCTTCATTGAACTCATTCATATATCTCTGAATATACCAATCTCTGCCCCCCTCCCCCCCAAAAAAAAATCCATTTTCATTTTCTTTTTTGTCCAAGTTGATCTCTATTTCTGGCATCTCAGCCTACTTTCTATCTAAAAACCAACAAGCTCATGTTACTATGTCAGCATTTACGAAAGGAAATATCATGAATGTTATTAAACATTCAGTTTATATATAAAGAATACTTATTAGCCACACCATTCTTCACGTCACGGCCTACCAAAGCACTGCCTGAACATTCAGAAATAGTTAATGCCTTCTTGTAAGCAGCTTGAACAATCAACACAAATATCCCATAACACTGCAAGAAAGAAAACTAGTTCATATTTTACATACATGGTAGTCCTGAAAAAACAGTTCATATAAGAATCATTCTAAAGATAGACAGCTTTGAAAGAGATCTGCACACCCAAGACAATATAAAAGAAATATAATAATTCTATTATTGTCTAGTCCAGTCAAACTGAAATATTTCTTGCCAATACTACAAAAGCTCTCCTTCCACAATAACAGCTACCACCACACTAACAACAATTAGTAAAACAGAGAAATCAAAATTATGTCAGATTTGAGTTTCCTTGATAAAAATAATCCTCATAACATCAAAAAATCCTATACTAGAAGTGCAGCTTATATTTGCACTTATATAATGAGCCACAGTCACTGCAACTAACCAATAAAATGCTGTGCATTTAACTACAAAACCAACTTTCTTATTCAGTCCTAAACAATACAAGCAAAAATGGAAGGGGTAAACCTAACATGCGAAAATTGCTATTTATACAATGAAATTAAACACTCTCAGAATAAGTATACAGGTTCCATTACTCTCCTGGAACAATCCAACATCATATCTCATTTCTACAACTTCTGTTTTGCTCAACATTTAGTGAAAAATAAAAAACACACACCATACAAAAACATCAATAGATTTTTGAAAATATCTCTACGTTACAACCATTTAAAACATTATTCCCGTATAATTTAACTTCTTAGTTTAAAATGACAACAGAATAGTACAAACCATATTGCATTCCAAATACCTTAAGAGGAACTTGCTTTGGCAAAACCATACTTTTTAAGATGTACTGACTTGCATCTGGTTCCAGGCCCTTTAAATCGCACCAGATTAACTTTTGCCTCAAGACTCAATCTGACATTTAATATCCTGTCGCAGTGTTCTGTATTAAGTTAAATATTGAATTCTGCCTCTCATTTACTCTCAAAGGCTGTTTTTAGTGTAATTTTTTTTTCCCTGGAGGATATCTTAGTTCCATTAGAAAATAATTCATTTGTGAGATCAAATGTGATTGTTCAAAGGATACCAATATTTAGTCAGCAAGTCTTTTTGCCATTATTAAGTTTCAAAGACTGAAGTAATCTTTCAATTGGACAAGTCTTGTTTCCTGTTCACTTTACAAATTAGGTTTCATTTTTAATAGTTGGGAAGGCTTGCAACATACCATCAAGGAATAAACTGGTGGAGGGTTCAATCCGTTTATTCATTAATTTCCTCCAAAGGTTTTTGCAACCGTATCTTTAGTTTTGTTATTCAAAAGAGAAGTGAGCCTGAACAGTTCTGCTTGCTGTTTATGTACAGTATACCTAACATTTCTGTTATACTTTAAAAATAAATCATGCAACTTTTTTATATACTGTTACCAGTAGACATGCATAACTTCAACAGCCTCAGCATCATATTGATTCTCATATGCTTTCCCTTGGAAAAACTGTATTCAAACACGTTAACATTATTAATCTTCTGACTATGTAATAAATCTCAACCACTGAATTTTTTAAATCGTATTTTAAAAATTCCAATTTCACTGCTGATTTCACAAACAAGACAATCACATTCTGCCTCAGACACTGCCAATTGTACTCAGTTCCCCTCATACGTCATAGTTTGGACTTCTTAAGTAAGACTACTGAATAATTGCAAAACAAACACATCCAGCCCTAATTTAGCCCTAAAATGCTTTGGTTTCTGTGGTTTTCTGGTCTTTTTGTGTTTTGCAACTGATTTTTAACCAAAACAGTCTTGCTTTTGTACAGTTCTTTCCCCAACCGCGCCCAGTGCAACCTATAGCAGAAAAGATTATTACATTACCCCCCCCGCCCTTACTTGGGACATCCATTAACAGAAGGTAACATATTTGAACAACTAACATGACTTAAAAATTAATTACCATAAAAAAAGCATCATGTAGTTTATGACCACAAATACTCAAAGCACTTTTTCTTCTCCACTTTGGAAAGAAGACAAAACAAGCTGCTGCCTTACAGTAACAAAAAATGATGATTACTAAATGACTCATATTTGGGTTGCCAAAATGTATTAATTGAGAACCACTTGGCAGATAAGAAACCATGGTAAGAATTACATAAGAAAAGCTGAGAACCTTCAAAATACTGCTCTTTGATGACAGAAAAAAAAAGAAAGAAAAAAGTAAAAACCCACACACATCCCACACTTTCGCAACTCTCTTATTAAAAAAAAATCCACTTAATTTTTAAAGTAAAAACAAAATAGCTTGAAGATATTTTCTTTGCAGAGGTACAGTAAGACAGCCAAAGATAAGAATTGAACTGGAATGGATCCTGAACTGGAGGAGTGGTTAAAACAACAGATCAAAGGAACTCTACACTTAGGAATTTCTCTAGACTGGGAATCTCAGGAGTACTAAACTAAAATCAACTTACGGAATGCCCGTGTTCCTCCTTGAAAGTAAGAAAGTGACTGCAGTTAATTTTTACATAACTCCAGTTCTCTAAATCTTAGTGTCAGTCCTCTGATTTAGAACTTAACCTATCCTTATACTTTAGCTTACTGTATTTCAAAGTCAGCTTTGAGTTACCCTTAATTTTTTTTTTACTTTGAGTGTTTTAAAACACACATCATAAACTTCAAGAGGAAAAAAAATGCTCTTTTCATTACCAAAATCTTAGACAACAACACTGGAAACAGTGCTAAAATAAATCATACACTGCATGTTTAATTTCAATTATAGCAGGATATTTGAATATCCACCATTAAGAAGCTGCATCTGCATTTAGCATTAGAAAGAACTAAGCACAAAGTTAGTAGAACTCATCAGCAAGAGAGACTCTTTCAGTCACTGGAAATCAGTCTCAATCTGCAGTAAATACTTCGCATTCTCCACTGAATTATTCTATAAAAAGCAAAGCTATTCAAGTCTACTCTCTGAAAAATTCAATAGTGTTAAACTGTTGTGTGTATAACTCAGAATTTTAAACAGTTCTTAAATGCATGAAGATTTGCTGATAAAGTGTGTCTTTCACAGCCTCTGGAGAGTAGTAGATAGCACAAAATTTTTGCTTCTTTTTAATACAAACATCTTCACAAGTTCTTCTCCCAACCACGGGCAGACAAACAACAGCTAAAATGCACAATCGTTTGCCATTGCAAGTATTATAGCTGAAAAGATTGGCATGAAAAATATTCCTATGAGGAATACATTGCATTTTTGCAGAACCTTTTCAAACATACTGCAAACACAGAGATTAAAAAAATGCAGTTCTCTCACACCAATCCCAGATTCCCACAAGCTTGTCTCTGACACCTGACTTAAACACCTCCCCGTGCCATTCCATGGCATTTCAGTTAACCTACTCCCAAGCTACTGTCACTGCAAAATACTCTGACCACTGGGCAAAGTTCAGAGAGCTCAGCCACCCAAAAACTCACANTACAAAAGAGTGATTAGCTTTTTAATTAGCTTGTCTCCCTGAACTGACTCACAGGTCCGACCTCAGGAGAGCCAATGCCACAAGGTAACTGACCACAACGGTTCAGATACGTTTGTCTTAAATCACTATAGAAAAATTTGCCATAAAACCCCTAAAATCCTATCACAGCTTTTCCTCAGTACAGTGTTAATCCCTTCTTATAGTTACTTTAAAGTGAAGTCAGAATGAAGCCTTTCGTAGGACACCGATAGGCTTTGCTTCCTCTACTGTGGGCCTATTTTCAAGAAAACTGTAAGAATGTATTTGTCTTTGAACTCTCCACCGTTCCATCAAAATCGGTTGAAAGAGGCCACTGTTATCACATAAGCCTTTCTTTCATAGAAAGCCAGGCTGAAAAATAAAGATATAAAGCTGACATGATTTACTACTACTACTCATTCCCCTCCTTTCAGTTTGACAAATTAATCTGGAAATTGAGCAAAAGAACAGAACTTTCATTACAATTCAGCAACAAGATACAATGTTTTCAAGTATCACTGATGGATTACAACTTAAGCAAAATAATTTGCCATGCTTGAAAAAACTATTACTACTAAATGCAAAGGAAGAAGAAAAAAAAAACACAACTTACTGAAAGAAGCTTCCATGCAATTGGACGAACCCATTTGGGAATGCCAGACCAACTCAATTTCCGTAATTCTTCTATCAAAACAGAAGTATTTCATGAGAACTAAGGAAACTACTCTCAATTAATACACACAGATACACTCAAATTAGCACAAAGCTGTTTACCACAATGATCGTGTCTTCTTACGAAGTGGAACGAAATCAGAATTATGCAACAATTCTCTTAATATAATACTGGATAATTACTATCCATAGGGATACCTATAACAGTGGGTACTGAGCGCGACAAGGTAACTTTTCAGAGTATTTCTCAGCAATACTTTTTCATACACATGCCTTACATTAACATGCAAGAGACACTCCATCCTACTGTATAATATGCTTACACAGATCCTCATTAAAAATGAGATTTGCAGTGACGGAAACAGGGTAATAGTTTATGTTTGAATGCTGGAATTCAATCCCAAGCCATATTCTCATTCCTTATGTTGTCCTCCTTTCTCTTGAAAGCTGCTTGTCAGATATATACCCAGCTAAACCAATCTGCGGGACTTCGCACATTTTCTTGTGAAAACTTTTTATCATGTGGAAAAAAAATATAGAAAAATCATGGAAAATGTAAAGACAAATTATAATTAACATTGTCCCTAAGAAACAATATTTTGAAAGATATCCACTTGTAGCTCTTTCTCTTGTTACTCTGAGTAGAAAATACAGGGTAAAACTGCACAAGTTCAAATTATCATCCTCCTAAAGAAATCAGAACAATTACATTCTCTATTTTACTTTATACACACTTATTCCACTTAATTATATATATATTTGAATTAACTGTGTATATTCCAGTGAATTTGGTCTCTATCATATGCATATATTTTCCATATTTCACGCTTCCACAAAGCCTTTAAAAACATTCTATCTACCCACCTCAAGAAAATGATGCACAGAAGAAAATAATTAGAATAAGAGCTTTCTGAGTGGGTATCACAACTGACTGACTTTGGCCATTTATAGATGCATATTCTCTTTATTTTCTGTTAAGACAAGGACTTCTATTAGCAACATCTGTCTTCCTCCTCCCACCCCCACCCCCTCTTTCTACTGCTTTGAAAGAAAAGCGCATCTATAATATCAAGAAATGCAAATATTACTTGATAGGTGTGGCACGATATTGTATTATTTCTAGACACATTTACAAGTATTTTTAAGCAGGAATGAAAACATAGGCCACTGAAACCAGTACAATATTTTAAAAGTATACAATATATTCTAAGAAAAAAGCATCTGATTTAAAAAGTGTATCGAAGATAAATAGTTAATGCAAAAAAAAAATTCTTATTTAGCAATTAAAGTTTCTCAAAGAAGCATCAACTAAAGCAAAAAGCTCCAGTAACCTCAATTTTGCAGTATAAAGTTACCTGATCATCAAGATGCCCTATATTCCCTTTAGATATACATTAGCAAAAATGATACTTGCAAAATCCGTTTTGTCTTAAAATGAGATCACAGCATTAATATGAAGCTAAATAAATCATGGCAAAAAAAATTCCAGCTAGATGAAATCATACTTCCATCTCTTTTTTCTTATAGAAAATACAGAGAAAGGAAAACTGGCAAGAGGCAGAAATGAGAGATTGCTGTGGTCCTAGGTAGATGCGCGGTTTTAGAGTGGTCACTTCAAACCAATCATGACTATTCCAAACAAACAGTGGCTTACCAACAATTGTTCAAGTAACAAAAACTTCACACGTCCTGGACACACACATTCAACAAGCTCTGCTTTCTTTCTGACTCTGAGCAGCAGGCTCAGCCAAGCCAACAGCAGCTGCAGAGATCTCACTTGGAACAGTGAGGCTACGTCACCAAAATCCAAGCAAAACAGTGACCAGATGCTGCATTAGGATCAAAACAAAGCAGAAACTCATAATAGCAGAAAAAAAGAACAGATATTAAGAAACAAGACATTAAAAGCCCATCATATTAAAGTGAATGTGTCTATCACACATCTTGAATCCAGTCTAAAGAAAATGGATAACTTTCTTAAAACACCAGTGAAACTGTCATTCATCTATAAGCTTTAAAATACTACTGTGTTTGACAAAAATAAGTTTCATTAATAAAACCTGTTCTTTTCTGTAAGATTTCAAACCCCTGAAAAAGTCAAAATACACTGACATGGGAAAAATTGAAAAAAAAAAATTCCTAATACGTTTTTGACTTAAAGACGTGGTTTATTCTGTAGTTTTGTTTTTAAATGAACTAATTTATATCTTTTCTATAGAAGAAATATAAGTATGCAAGGTGACACCTTGTTAAATCAAGAGTAGGTAAGTCAAGGTTATTTTCTATCAGTACAAATTGTATTTAGACATGTATTACTGAGTAAGTGTAAAAAACCAGCAGAATACGTAACTATTTAGGAAGATTATACTGAGCATGACCATAGGTAAACACAGTCCTACACCTTGGACAATCCAAAGACTACCAAATACTAAAGGAAAAAGTATAAGAACACACCAAATATGACTCGACTTCTTTGATTTCCAGCAAACAAAAGATTCCTCTGCCGTGTATTTCCTTGTACTTGCAGCCTATCCATCATGTCTATGACAACAGTAAGACTAAATATACTACAGAGTTAATAACATAACTACACTCACTGTAACTGAATACGTTTTATTTTCTTTCTTCTTTACAGTCCATCCCTATCCGACACATTGATCATCTACAGCAAGTATTCTTTGCAGAAAAATTGTAATGCCAGTTCTTCCCTTCCCTCTTTATTAATTGGCATAGGCAGATTATTGCCTGCTCTTTAATCTGCAAATAAACACATACACTATCAGGCAGAAACAATTTTAACCTCATTTTACCAGTCCCCACTCCAAAAAAATAAAACAAACCACGAAGGGAGCTTTGGTCATAGAAACCCAAACTAGCAGACTGAGAGCCATTTTAGGTTCAGAGAAGATCTAGACACGGTAAGTTACTGAACTCTCTTGACTTCCCCTTCTTTAAGCACACAGGTACCTCAGAAGGAGCACTTACCAAGGTACATACTAAATAGTAGCAACAATGACAAAGTTCACTGTTACACCAGGGTTCCTTGATGGTAGCATGACCACAAAAATCAAAAGAAAACCTTCATCCTTTCTAACACTGATTTCCTAACCTCTGCTTTCTACTTACAGATCACTCCTGAGTCCCATTTATCCATTTCAGCCCCTTCTCCAGACTTCCTTTTTCCTTGTTTTCCTCCTTTGCAGCCCTCATCCCTATATATTTCAGCTGTATCTTTCCTCAAATCAACTGAAATTCCACACCTTACTTCATTGCTGTCCAACAGAATTCACTGTATAGTTAAGAAAATGTTAAATTATTTGCTAAAAAGTGGTGCCATCTTTAAAACACAACACTAGCTTAAAAAAAGCAAAACCTAAATAATTATTTACAATAATTTCAAAGGAACCTGTTTTTTGTTCTTTATCTCTGAATAATCCCAAAAATTTATACTTTTGTGCTTTCCTACTTACACCAAACCGTAACAATCAATTTAACTACAAGTTCTTGCATTATAGATGTTTTAAAATTAAGATATAATGCATATTAGAAAGTAAAAAAAAAATACTTGCTGTCCAATTGTTCATTACTCTTCTATAATCTAAAGCCTCTAACAAGAACTGCCATCAGAAAAATAAAATTCTATTCAGTTTTACAAAGACAACCTACTACAGAGGATCAGTGTATCACCAAACTATATTTAAATATACCAGATTCATCATTACTTGATGTTATGTTACCTCGCTACAGCTTGGGCTATTTTCTACTGTTAACCTACAAACACCAGACTGCTGATAGGGCTTCTGAAAATGAAGTCTATACAGCAAATTTTGAGGGTTTTTTTGATATAGTCTTCATCATTTTTAGTTAAATTTGAACACCGTTGTCCTGCTATAACAACTTCTCACAAGAAGATTTTATCTTGAAATTTTTGTTGAAAAAACATTTTTTATCTCTTAAGTATCAAGTTAATTCCAACCCCATTAATTCTAAATTAATTTTTAACGTAGGCAATTTTGCTGTCTGTTCATCCAATAACTTAAAAAACTTCAAATTTGCTTGCATTTGTAAACAAGATCATTCTTTTATTATATCTTTTTAACAGCTTTGTCCCACTCTAGAAAAGCATTTTATATCATGAAGCAAGTAGACATCACATGTAATGTTACAGTTGTTTTCTCATTCTATAATATAAAATCCATGTGTTTTTAAGCATCAGCTTGAAAGTCACTGAACTACTATTTCTAGTACTTGTCTCTGTATTGTAAAAGTAAAACAAGAACTTTTTTTTTTTCTCACTTGATAACTTACTATAGAAATATACTATTCTTCCATGGCTTTCTGAGATATACTGTATACCCTTCATATGTATCAAAACCAGGAAAATCAGTTTTAATATATTAGAGTGTAAACAAAATATAAGCAGCTGCAGTGTATGCTTTCAAAAACGTTATGAAGTTCACAGTACTTCTATGCATATGCATGGATGGAGGAAGCACGAAAGCATGCACATATACATAACTCCAAGGAATTTGCTGGTATCCCAGGAAACTCCTCCCTTCTTCATTTCAAGGAGTTGATAAGCACTGGAGAAATACAGGATGGCCAAAAGATAAGAAAAATACGATACTACTAGAGTTCAGTGTTTCTTTGAGACTTCAGTTCACAATGAAAGCAGAACTTGTGCAGACTGTAAACACTGATTAAGAGACAGGCTTGAACTACGTATCACAGGCTGGCACAACAAATATCCTTCATCACGAGTATGCTGTCACTGCAAACATGATGGATTCTACAGGGAAGAGATGGAACAAGCAACTGAAATTCTCTGATATGAAGTAAGTGACTCCTGAATTTCACTGACACTAAATAGTAAATGGCACCCAGGATTGTCCATTCACGATAAAAATCCAGGCTTGGGCACAGAGAGGCATTAAGCACAATGGCAGAGAGGTGGGCTGCTGATACACTGAGGACAGAAAACAAAAAGCAGTTCCACAGTCAAAAGGCTATGGGATGTCATGAACAATGGAGAAAAAGGCACTAGTGGATTCTGAAGAAAACCCAAGAAAATGCAGGACAGAAAAACCCAGGCAAACAGCTCTGCCACAACACACAGCAAGGCTGGAGTACAGAACACAGCTAGGCAGGAATGGCCTTCATTAAGGAGAGTTTCAAAGAAGAGCAGATGGACACTACTGAAGTGGAAACCAAGAAATAGGTTGGGCGGTTTTATTGGGGTTTTTTGCTTGGTTTCGTTTGTTTGGTGGTTGTTTTTTTTACATCAGCAAAAGATGAAAAACAGTCTCCTACTTCAAAACGGAACAGAAGTCTCAGTACATTACTATTTGGAATGAGCTTTTTGGCTCTCAAGGATTGGTTCTTTATGGTGATAGCTTTGAGGGATTAATTACTCAGAATAGGGAGAGGGGAGATGGTGAGCAGCAGAATGAAGGACACACAAATTCCCAAACACAGAAATTACGATGTTATCATGGTATTAATTGATCATCCTTAGAAACTCTTTATATTGGCCTTAAATAGGCAGTCATGCATGAGGTTCACGTTAAAACAAAGTCTTTGTATTCCAAAGGACAGAAACAGTCAGCTTCATAACAGATGTCTGAAATCAAGAACAGTGTTGTAACTAAAAAGTAAATTTGTAAATTCATATGCTACACTTTTAGGTGACAGCAACTTTCATCAGTCTTCCTGAAACAAGCAGAAGATGGATCCATTAATCTGATCTACATGCAATTCCAAATTTCCAGTCTACAAAATCAGACAAGATACAATTCTAATATTACAAGTTCTCAATGACTGTCAAAAGCAAGAACTACCACCCACTCTAACCGTATTGGCAGTGAACGACCAGAGGCACCAATCAATCAGATACTGTGATACTCATCTTGTTACAGAGTAGCGGCTCCACAAGAGGCCTAGCAGAAGCCCTAAGCCAGTAATACAAGATTCTTGATCCACCCACCCAGGTGTCCCCTTGCCAGCCAAGGAAGCCCTCCTCCCCTAAGTCTGCCCAGCAGCCAAAGCAGGTTTGACTTGTACTGTCAAACTGTTCTTAACACTTTTAGTTTATTGTCAGACTCCAGCTGCGAAGATCGAGCACAAGCTGCCCAAGAGGCACCCCCGGACAGCACCTGGTTGCACACCTTACCCTTCTCCCATTACTTGATTTTCTTTTTCCACCAGCCTTCTACCTCCTTTTCTCTGACCCAAACTGACAAACCACTCCAATCACTTCTTCCCTTAGTGGTCTCAGTTTCACTACAGCTATACCCAAATTTGGTATTTCTGAAATTATTACCTAGGCACTGCTGATCTTGTAACTCTGCACCTTCCAAAGTGGCCCCAGTGCTCCCCTCCATGCAATAGCACTGTTTGGACATTTCTCACACAGCTCCTCCTTTACTACTTGTGAAACCCAGGCATCCCATAGGGTGCTATCTATAACTTCTGTCAGCTTCTCATACTGCTGTTTGTTACATTCAGCAATTTCTCAAGTCGCCTCCAGTAGTTCTCCACACCCTAGGGAGTTAGCTCAGTCTCAGAGCAGGGCAGTCAGTACCTTAGATGTCTCCCTGCAGCCCTAACACATCTGCAACAAGTTTCAGTTCCACCCATGATTTGATGTCATGTAAATCCCCAAGCTACCAAGCACTAAATCATACATAACAGTATCACTGGTTATACTCTTCTAACAGCCAAAACAGCAGAAATCAGTCAGAACAAGTAAAGGCAAAGTAGCATGTAATATGAACAATGTTAGAAAAATGGTATTTTGTATAGTTTATGAATTAAAAAAGAGGTAATATCTGCCTTAACTAAACACATCTACAAATTATGTATTTGTCCTCCACCCCAGGAGATTTTAATAACAATGAAGACCCCAAGTCTTCAAAAGCAAGGGATCTCCAGCTGTGCATCACACGGCTCCACTAGTCCTCGTGCAGTATTTATGAATAAGTACGCTTTACCAGCTCTGATCTCTTCGAGTCACTGGTAGTCTGGCTGCAAGGAAATGGATCTTATGAGTTAATTTACTACTTCCTTAGACAATCCTTTTGCTAAACCTTCAGGTTTTGGCTACTGTTACACAGAAGCACACCACTGATGAACTATGTAATAAGCATAATACATGTAGAAAATAGAATATAAGTTGCAACTCAGAAACTACTTTTATTACATTCATGTAACATCCATTGTTCATTCTCAACTCTATACTGCATTGAACTCTAATCTTTCGCCTTACTGGGTTTTCTTTTCTCCTCCCTTATCGCAATCCAACTAAGAATCTCTGCACAAACATGGCTACCAACCTCTAACACCAACTCATGCAAAGAGAAGGGAAAAAAAAAACAAAAAAAGCATAAAACAAGAAGAGATGCAAATCTACTGTCAGAATCAGAAATCTGAAGCGTATGATTAAATCAGCGAGAACTCATCCAGGACAAAAAATCCACTTACTCTTAATTAACTCACTTAAGACCGAAGACAGGAAGTATGAAAACAAATTGGAATATAGCTTATTCTAGTAAATCTTTCTATCCTATGATGATGCTGAGCTTTACTTCCCTGTTCAGCACCAAGTAAAGACAGTTTTGACACAGAGAATATAAATCATAGCACTATTTGAAATGAAACCTCCGCTGCTAGGCTAAATATAAACAATCACTTGTAAGACTCGTTGAACTGAGTCATTCTCTGAAATAGTATTTTATTTCAGCAAGTTTCAAGGGAAATAATTTTTCATTCCTGACACTATTCTGCAATGAACATACATTTCCTTTAAGTAGGGATAGCTTGGGCTGTCGCGCAATTCCAAACAAGAACACACATATCTTATGGGACTGGCTTTCAAAGGACCGATCTTTCTGGAAGAAAACCTCAGCACTGGACATGGGAGTAAAAATGTACACCAGGGACAAAGCATGTTTGTTTCACAATATAACACTTACTTCAAACAGATCCTCTGACTAATTCTTAGTATGTGATAATTCCTTTTCTGCACCAACACTGACTGCTATCCTATCTCACAGTCCTCCAAAATTTCAAAATCTCGGACTACTCCAAAAATCATATAAAAATTCCAGTCCTAACTTTTCACTACCATGGGCTCACCTAGCATTTTGCCACTGACACACAGCACATTACAAACGGAAGAGGCTATGAAAGAAATCGTATCAGATGTAGCAGCAAGCTTTCATGATTGTCTCCCCAAAAGCATACAGTCTCACTCTCACGCATCGCTACTGTTAAAGCATCAACTCACATTCGGCTTTCCTCTGATGGTTCAACACCAAAACAAGAGGAAAGAAAACCAAGAACCCTGCCCTTCCTAAAACCAATTATAAAAGCAGGAAAAAAGTTGCTCATACAAAACTTCGTCTAACACTACTATAGCATAAAATAAAAATGTTTCAGGTGACAAGAGAGGCAAGAACAAATTGAAGCATATGCATAGAGTACTACTGTAGATATATGTAAGAGAATGTCCAGGAAGCTAAGTTCTAATATTGTTACAATACATGAATCACATGTACATTTTATTTGAAATACATGCATAACTTCTACAGCAAGTGTATCTATTACTGTTTTTAAGACAGGCTTTATTCTTGTAAGCGATCCACCACATCACTTCATAAAATCAAATTATAACGTGTAATTGAAATACTTGCGTTCAAGTTCTCAGGTTACACTGGGACACACGAGTTAAATTAAAAAAAGAGCTGCGGAGGGTGAAATAATTCTGATGTTTTTATCTCATACTAAGTTCATAGACTCAGAACAGTTTGAGTCGGAAGGGACCTCTAAAGGTCATCCAGTCCAACCCCCCTGCAATAACCAGGGACATATTCAACTAGATCAGGTTGCTCAGAGCCCCAGCCGAACGCTTCCAGAGACTGGGCATCCACTACCTCTGGGCAACCTGTTCCAGTGTTTCACCAGCTTCAGTGTAAAACATTTGTTCCTCACATCAAGTCTAAATCTACCCTCTCTTAGTTTACCATTACTCCTTGTCCTGTCATTACAGGTCCTGTGAAAAAATCTGTCCTCATTTTTTTTATAATCCCTCTTTAAGTATTGAAAGGTTGCTATAAGGTCTCCTTGGAGCCTTCTCTTCTCTAGGCTGAACAGCCCCAACTCTCTCAGCCTTTCCTCCTCAGAGAGGTGTTCCATCCTGCTGATCTTTTGTGTGGCCTCCTCTGGACCTGCTCCAACAGCTCCATGTCTTTCCTGTGCCAAGAGCTCCAGAGCCCCACGCAGGACTCCAGGTGAAGTCTCACCAGAGCAGAGTAGAGGGGCAGAATGCCCTCCCTCGACCTGCTGGCCATGCTGCTTATGATGAAACCCAGGATATGGTTGGCTTTCTTGGCTCCAAGCGCACATTGCCAGCTCATATCCAATTGTTCACCCACCAGTACCCCCAAGTCCTTCTCGGAAGGGCTGCTCTCAATCCCTTTATCCCCCATTCTGTACTGATAGCAGGGGCTACCCCAACCCACGGGCAGGACCCTGCACTTGGCCTTGTTGAACTTCATGAGGTTCACACAGGCCCACTTCTCAAGCTTGTCCAGCTCCCTCTGGATGGCATCCCTTCCCTCAGGCATATCGACCACACCACTCAGCTGGATGTCATCTGCAAACTCGATGCGGATGCACTTGATCCGGCTGTCTAGGTCATTGATGAAGATACTAAACAGTACTGGTCCCAGTACGGACCCCTGAGGGACACCACTTGCCACCAAACTTCATCTGCACATTGAGTAGTTGACCATTATCGCCTGGAGGTGACCATCCAACCAATTACTCATCCACCAAACAGTCCACCCATCAAATCCATATTTCTCCAATTTAGAGAGAAGGATGTTGTGGGGCCCATGTCAAAGGCCTTACAGAAGTCCAGATAGATCACATCCATAGCTCTTCCCTTGTCCACTGATGTAGTCCCTCCATCATAGAACGCCACCAGGTTGGTCAGGCAGGACTTGCCCTTGGTGAAGCCATGCTGGCTGTCTCAAATCACCTCCCTGTCCTCCACTTGCCTTAGCATAGCTTCTAGGAGGATCTGTTCCATGATCTTCCTAGGCACAGAGGCGAGGCTGACAGGTCAGTAGCTCCAAGGGTCTTCCTTTCTACCCTTTTTAAAAAGGTGTATAACGTTCCCCTTTTTCTAGTCACGGGACTTCCCCTGACTGCCATGACCTTTCAAATCTGATGGAGAGTGGCCTGGCAACTACATCAGCCACTTCCCTCAGGACTCTGGGATGATCCTCTCTTACAGTGGGAGGGACTTTGCTCCCCAGTCCCTGTCTTGCTGTCCATCCACTTGAGAGATGTGGGAAGAAAAACTGACAGTGAAGACTGAGGCAAAAAAGTTGTTGAGTACCTCAGCCTTCTCCTTGTCCATTGTTACCAGTTTGCCATTCTTGCTCATTAGGGGGGTACACTTTCTTTGACCTTCCTTTTCTGGCTGACATATCTGTAGAAGCCCTTATTATTCTTTGCAACCCTTGCCAAGTTCAGCTCCATCTGTCCCTTGGCCTTCCGGACCCCATCTCTACACAACCAGGCAGCGTCCCTACACTCTTCCCAGGATACCTGTCCCTGCTTCCCCTGGCCAATGCAATTTCTAGTCTGTAAATTGCCACAGTATCAACTTTTTTATCCAACACTCATTGCTTTATTTTAAACACCTAGTTCTTTCCTTCTCCTCCCATGTTTCCTACTGAGTATTTAACTTTCGCACAAAGAAATGCTAAGTACATTCATACTCTACAGTACCTCGTAATAGAAAATCCATTTCAGGCTGAATTTTCTCCATATAACATATTATAAAAAGACATTTTTTTAAAAAGTTCCACACTGGACCAATATGTAACACATCATGCTCAGTTAGAAATTAATTGTTGAGAACACAAAAGAGCCACAAAAACATATGAAATGCCTAACAGGGGTCAGAAGCTTTACTTAAGAGCAAATAAATCCACAAAGATGTCACACAAAGAAAAAACTATCTGATTACACCTCTAAAAACAGCATCTTTCCATGAAACAGAAACAAATGAGACACGACAAAACACTGTTAGAAAACAGGTATGATATGCTGCTCTTACAAACAGCCTTGACATCATAAAAATCAGGACATGTCAGCTCACACAACAGCTGATACCGAATCCTTCCTGGTATCCAAGAAAGAAGAATGCCTTATGTTTATCTGCACTTGCCTGACTGACTGGCCTTGAAAGCTGCCACAGCCTCACATGGCTCCTGACAGCCACAGAAGCTCCAAACCTGGAACCCCTCTCACAGCTTCAGAGAGACTGCGTAGTTCTCACCCACAGCCACAGACACTATATCTTCACAAAGAGGAGGCAGAGAGAGAGAGAGAGGGTGGAATAGGAAGCATGACTTTTCAAACTTCTGTACCTTTCTACATGGGGAATCTGTTATCTCTTCAACCTGTCCACCAGCAGAAGTTTTCATTTCCTTCCTTCCCTGAAATTTTCTTGCCTTTTTTCCCCCTTATATGTGTGTTATTACAATGGCTCACAAAACAAAAGTATAAATGCCAACTAATGCAAGAAATGCTAAAAATGACTTGCTAAGATGAAGCAGGTAAGCTGAAAGACAGAAATACCAATCATGCAGCTGGAGCTGTATGCATACCAAAATACTCTAGATGTTTGACTCAGAGTTATCCTTTGAAGTCCGAGTTCTTTATTTCATTTTAGTATAAAGTTTAGTATAACATCCGAAAGAAGGGAATCAGAATCACAGAATCATAGAATGCTTTGGGTTGGAAGGGACCTTTAGAGGTCATCTCGTCCAACCCCCCTACAGTGACCAAGGACATCTTCTACTAGATCAGGTTGCTCAGAGCCCTGTCCAAGCTGGCCTTGAATGTTTCCAGGGATGGGGCCTCCACTACCTCTCTGGGCAACCTGTGCCAGTGTTTCACCACCCTCACTGTAAAAAATTTCTTCCTTATATCCAGACTAAATCTACCCTCCCTTAGTTTAAAGCCATTGTTCCTTGTCCTGTCACAATAGGTCCTATTAAAAAGATTTTCCCCTTCTTTCCCACAGGCCTCCTTCAGGTCATGGAAGGCTGCTATAAGGTCTCCCCGGAGCCTTCTCTTCTCTAGGCTGAACAGTCCAAACTCTCTCAGCCTTTCCTCCTAGGAGAGGCATTCCATCCCTCAGATCATTTTTGTCACCCTCCTCTGGCCCTGCTCCAACAGCTCCAGGTCTTTCCTGTGCTGAGGGCTCCAGAGCTGGACCCAGGACTCCAGCTGGGCTCTCATCAGAGCAGAGCAGAGGGGCAGAATCCCCTCCCTCGCCCTGCTGGCCATGCTGCTTTTGATGCATCAGCAGAAGAGCTGGGAAATTGTACTACATATTATAGTACTTAGTCTAAACCTAATATATATTACTTACTGTTAGCACACAATACACAAGCCTTCTCTGATCAATTTCCAACAAGTGAAAGTATAACTAGGGCCTTTCTCTCACCATTAACACCTAAGCACTCAGAATCTCTTCAGTAAAGATCAGTAGAATATAAAAGAACCATCAAAAAACTTTGTCTATACACAATCAAATGCAGAAAAAGCATCCAATGGTCTAAATGAAGAGTCTAGGTGCAGGTTGCATTTAATTTCTGAAACATTATGTTACTCCTCCATTGTTGATAATAATTATGGCAAGGATGAATATAAAATCCAATTTACTTGGTATTACTTTGAGGGGAACATTCCTAGAGCACCTATCCAAATGCAATTATAATTGCAGAAAACAGACGAACTTTTGTTAATTACTGATCTCCTCTACATTGATTTCTATAATTGTTTACACAGCAGTAGGAGTGGCTACAAACAAAAAGGCTGAATTTTATTTTTTCTTCTAAAGAAATGCTCATCTGTACTTCACATCTTTGTTATCCCCTGCTTTCATTCACAACAGTGTCCTGACCACACTAATACCCCTTCACAATTGTTCTGAAGAGACTTATACTATTAAAGTTCTGGGGGCTTTTTTGGGGGTTTGAGTTTTCTTAATATTCATAGCACTTCTATACCTGTGATGCCATGGACATACCTTTTTTCCCCAGATCAGTCTTTGGCTATTAGAGTGCTCTCAATTTTGTTTTTAATAAAGCCAAACAGGAAAGAATGAAATTAGGGGCAAATAAAGAACAAATCTAAAGCTACCGCATTTCTGCTGTGTAGGTTACAAATACACTCCAACCACACAGTAAGTTTATTAATTTTTATTGCATAGGATGTAGCAGTATAGAAGTACAGGGGTGACGGTTTCAAGCTTGGAAATCCCTGTCTTGTAAAAACCTATTTGACCATATACGTCTACGCCATAGTTTGAAACACTTTAAGTTAAAGCATCAGAAGAAACCCATCCTCAACCAAGACAGAGTACCAAGGAAATGTACTTGCACTTACATTTGAAACTTGTGCTCTATTTATTATCTAATGAACCATTAAACTTTTTGTCATTGGTTGAAATGTTACATTCTCCCTTGTCAAAGCATAATTTCAATTTATTGTCATTATACTAACTCTTTCCCCTTATAGATTTCCCAAGGAATTAGATGTCCTAGTTATGAGCTGGAGAACATGCTTCCCAGCACAGGATTTCTACAAAGGCATTTTAATGCCACCTACAAATCAGACACAATCAAGACAGTACTGCAAAAATATCCTTGCTTCAATACAATACTTTCTTAAAAGTCCAGAACAATTAGTTTGAAAATGAGCAGTTGTAAAACATTCTTATCACAGACACGATAACTTGCTAAAAGAATGCGAGCACAGAATTAAGTTTAACCTACTGATTCAGAGCTGAAATCAGCCAGATCCAAAAGCAGTATTTGTAAAACCTTGTTTATGAACCCTGTACCAGACTGAAAGGATACTTTTCTGAAGCAACACTTTGAACCCCAACTGCTGCTCTGTTTTTCAGTTGTTTTATTGTTTTACATAGTTCTGTGAACAGTAAGTATCAAAATATTTATAAATCCCCATAGATTTTGGACAAAAAATATCTCCATTTGATAGCACTAGCCAACTGTCACTTCTGCTTAGGAGACGGCACTTATTTTTTGCAGAAACACTGTTGGGTTCAAATATTATAAAGAGATAATGTGGTATGCAAATGCTTCATATTTATATAATTTATTTCATTTTGGAAAACATTGTTTTATCTGGTTTACTACAACACATTCAGACATACATTTCTTCTCTCTGCAGAAGAAAAAGTTTAAAGCAATTATTTCAAAAGAAATCTTAGGACAGTATCCTTTCACTGCAGTGGATTCAAAGATTCTGCATATTCCATAAATATTTCATGGGTCATTCTACAAAGAAAACATGCCCTTAGTTCATCAGCTTTCTAACCCCACAAGCTATTACCCATTACACATAAAACACACGAGGGTAAACAAATAAGTCTACAAGTATTTTTCTTGGAACTACAAGCTCATTGTTCCATCAGTTACAAATAAATAAGTCAAGAAATATTAAAGGAGTTCAAAATTTCTCTGTATGCATTATTCATTTTTGATACAGCTGTTATTTCATTGAGATTACTGTAAACAGCTACATGAAGTGATCGCCTGCATGAACAACTCCACGATATAATAATGAAAATAAAAAAACTCTAGCTATGATAAACTACATTTACATGTTTTATGTTCCCATAACAAATTCCTTGGATAATTTAACTATACAAAGCTGGAAAATTCTTTCAAGAGCATAGATTCACAGAACTGCAGCTCCCCCAGCAGCATGTTACAATACAGACAGTACATACAGAAAATAACTTTGAGGCCTTGTTATTACTATGGCAATCACAGTAACTGGTTTCCAAAATGAATAATAGCTCTGTTAGGCACTTCATTAAATTTTTTTTCAAGCAAATACTGCCCTTAATCTTCTCAATTGAACAAAGAGTTATTCTGAATGCATGCAGAAAAAGTCCAATCCGATGTTGTCAATACAGGGTAAGACCCTTTTCGGGACCTTTGCTAGAACAAAGAAGGAAAACACACCTTGTCCGCTATTTCACGTAGAAAGTTGGAGAAGCAGAAGTAGATAAGGCTGGTGTTAGAAGGTACGAGCAAGCGACAGCATTAGGAAAACTAAGGCAACAGGGAGATTAATAAAACCACTAAGAAAAAATCGCAACAAGAGAAGCCAACAATGTAAATTATGAAAATAAGTAATGCAGAGTAACTATGCCAGCAGAAGGTTTTAAATGCCATTATAATTTTTCATAGTTCTCCTGAAACATCAAATTTCTGCGCATCATCAAATGTTTTTATTTTTACCTTAAAGCCATTCAGACAGTCTCTAACAAACTTTCCAAGTAGAACTAAGGTATCTCTCTATACAAAAATAGAGAAGATGGGAAATACCATTTGCAGTACCAGTTAATTCAAGGAGAAAATTTTCTCACTTATTTAGAAATAACCAACAGTATGTATTTATCCTGTTTGGAGAGAAGATGCAATTTTGCAGTCTGCAGACCAATCACGATAAATATCCTGGTTTTAAGTGAACAGCCAAGTAATAATTATTTACTTTTGGACAATGTCAGCCATGTTCCATCCATCCATACCTTTTTTCTTAAAAAAAAAAAAAAATATTTATATGCATTTGGAACAAATACCCAAGGCATAAGCTTCACGTTATTAAGAAAAGACTCCTACAAACCAAACTAAATACACAGACTTTAAAAAAAAAAAAAAACGCTATTGCAATATGTACATTCAAAAATACAATCTGACACTGGTCCTTCATAGCGAACCTATAGTACAAGAAAGGCACAACTAAAATAATCAGGATTAACAGATACATGAATAAAGAGGATCCTGATCAGGCAAAGAATTTTACATGGAATGCACCTAATGAGCTACAATCCTGCTCTTGGATCACCTCCTTCATATGCATCCCAAGTTGAGCTTAGGAAAGTCAAATAAAAAAAACAGACAATCTTGCAAAATGAGTGAACTGACTTGGTCATCCAAAACAGTTTGGAGACTGCCTTTCAACTACTGAATTTGGCTCTTTCTGTTCATATGAACATAGTGAACTCTGTGCCACTTTCAGACAACTGACATTTCAGTGTTTCCTGCTTCTATGGTGAGCTACTGTCTGCCAGTGAACTCAGAGTGAGAGGACTGCTGGGACTGTAGTGCATTCCCCCTAAATGTTCCATGGATTTGGAAAGACAGGAAACAAGGCTGATTTTCAGTATGTGGCCAAGCACTAAGGGAGGCGGAGAAGCTGAATTTCGCTCACAGTTCACAAAAATCGAAAATTGCTAGCATGTACAATGAGAAATACTTTTACTCTCATTTTAATTGTCAGCATTAACCAAGGACAAACACCCTGCTGTCAGAGAACCACATCTATACCTAAAACGTACATAATATTTCCAATACAATAATTGGAGTAAAGACTCATAACAGTAAGAGCTACAATTTTTTAAACATTCAGGATAGGGTTTGAAAGCTTTTCTGTAAAAAAAAAAAAAAAGCTTTTCCCACATCAAATTCCTGTAAAAGGCTAGCCCATAACCTCTAATCCACGCAAGGTTTTTCTCGGTTAACTGCAAATATGCATTACATCTCCAGAGTAAACTTCCATTATTGCTAAAACACATGTGAGGGCATATCTAACCAATAATCAGTATCAGGAAGGCAGCACAGCACAAACGTAGCCAGTGAAATACGCTCCACTGTGATTACCTTCCCAGGTAAATACTGCTTTATGAATATTTATATATATATATATATATATATATTCATTCCAGTTCTGGACTCCCTTCTAAATATAAAAGCAAGACTCAAACTTCAGAAAGATATTTTCATAGAAAACACTTGTCATATTTAAGCTTTCTTCCATGTACTTCTCAAACTTAAACCACTACAGTTGTTGTACCTTTAATTTACACCAACCTCTGTTCCAGCCTGAGCTGGGAAACATAACTATCTTCATAGGCATTAGGCTTTCATATTGTAAAAGTAGTGCACACACTAAAAAAATTTAAATGCAAGACAGTGTAAGTATTTTTAAAGGAATTCTTCAGTTACATCTTGCAATCAGGAAAATTAATAACAATTCTGTCTTTCTTCTAGGCATTTTCTACATCTGAGCTATCAAATTATAATTTCAAAGGATGTTTCTTTGGAGCTATGTTTGAAGCTGACACACTCTATTGCAAAACAGTTATACAGCATGTAAAAAAAAAAACAGATTATAATCTGTTTCCATGTGTGAAGAATGCTATCCTGCAAAGGAGATGTATGTAACAGATTCTACTGATGTTTCAGAAAGATCAGGGAATCTTATGAAAATTTCATATTATAACTAATTTCTGGTTCTTTTCACCATCAAAAGAAGCTGAAATCAGAAGGACAAAGCATCAACCCATTATCTAGAGATGACAGGTAATTCCCATAATGAGACAAAACGTTTGCAGAAAGATTAATATGCCAATTTCTCAACAGCTGCACAAATTCAAGTCACTGCAAATGAAGTAACTAACTGTGAATTAAGTTTCTTCTGTTTTAACAGTGGAAGAGACGGTGGCAAGAAAACATACAGGACGAATTATACTTCCTTGAGTCTTGGTAAGCTGACTTACAAGCAGGATGTGCCACTCATTACAGCATGTAAAGTGCTAATCTTGATATTCAAAAGCTTCAGGGCCCACAGAGTGTTCAAAATTCTCAACAGTCTTGTTGGTGACATTTTCAGTAAGTTCCTCCCTTTCTGTGCACAACAGTGCAGGCAGCAGGCAAGGCTGCTCCCTCAGAGAGTCCGTGACTACCACAGGGAACACTGAACTTCTCATCCAAGTCTCTCTTGCTATGATAATGCAGATTGCCCATAGTGTCTCTGTAAGTTCAGCTTTCATGACGCTATCAGGAAAGAAAGCAAACAGCACACCAAAGAACAAAAAATTAAAAAAAAAAAAAAAAAAAAAA
>Ga0065711_1005198_pt1 | contig 28299 bp, 51 predicted proteins | sample Hoacrofraction12_FD_59098 | JGI IMG/M metagenome (GOLD analysis project Ga0065711, IMG submission 59098) | Hoatzin crop microbial communities from Cojedes, Venezuela - Epithelial fraction 12 v2 (version 2) | ecosystem: Host-associated > Birds > Digestive system > Esophagus > Crop | place... | reverse complement strand
GGGGGGGGGGGGGGAGATGCCTCTTTGAAGGGGGAGGAAGGACAGTGGGTTTCAGCTGAGGAAAAGACACAGGGAAATAAAACAAAGGAGGTGGAGAAAGAAGGCAGGCGGCGTGTCCGAGAGCCATCTCAGATCCTCTCTCCCTCCCTGCCTCAGGTACGTGAGATGGGACACAGGTGAAGCCAGCTGGCTTCCCATCCCATTGTGCTTAGGACGGCATGCCTTAGAGACGTAGCGTTGTGGTGCGGATGATGAGTATATTCTGTCTTACTGGTCTTACCGGCGCCTTCGCGTATCCGCTTGGTAAAACTCACACCATGGGGGGGTGGGACAGGGGGTTTGTAACAGGTCTTTCAGCTCTGGGACAGGTCTAGAAAATGTCTTTGGGTGGTACAGAATAAAAAATAATCATCCCTGAAGATCCATGCGACTGCTGGGGAGGTGAGGACGGGGGTTTCCAGGGTGCAGGGGAGGGGCGGGAAGAAGCTTGTGGGTTTTGGTCTTTCAACCTCCACTTTTAAACAGTGCAATTTGCTGAAAGGGAAGTGAACTTCAAATGCCTTTTGGGCAGAAAAAAAAAAAATAGGGGGGGAGGGAAAGGGGTTGAAGTCATCATGCCACCAATTTCACCTTCGTCAAAAGTTTTGGAGCCTAATATCTTTTTTTTTCTTCTGTTGCTATATGGAAAAAAACCAGTCATTGAAAAAAAAAAAAAACTTTATCAGCAAAATGTTTAAATTATGTAATAAACAAACCAAAATGGAACAAAGATGTTACTTGGTGTCATTTCTAAACAGCCCCAAGACCGAAGCAGCTTGAAGAGCGCAAGCGGCTGTGCTGCTGGGAGAACCGATGGCCAAACTCATCCAAAACAGCGAGCTAGAGAAAACAAACCAGTAGGAAAAATCCAGCCAAAAGCATTTGTTATCTATTGACCTCCTCCCTGTTTAAAAAACCCAACTCGTGGGAAAATAAAGTCAGGTCCTTAATACCTGTCCCTGTGCTGTACAACGGGAGAAGGGAGACGTGCCAGAGGCAAGAATACATCTCACTTAAATAAAGGTGTAAGGCAGACATAGTACTCGGTATACCCTTAACAAGTAAAAGCATGGGCTCTGCTTTATCAGAGAATCAGAGCTAACGAGGACGAGCACGTCCCCCATAGTGTCCTCCTCCATCCAGGATCTCCTCTTTCACCACCACGCAGGTCAGGGGGCTTCAGCAGAGTGGACTTCCAGCACCTGCTAGCTCTTTTTTCCCCTTGAAAAGGCATCTAAAGGAAGCCGGGAGCAGCGTCAGAACGGAGCTGGACCCACAGGAAAGCTGTCGGTGGGTGAAGGGAGCACCGTAGTCTTCAGCTCCTCCAAGCTCTGCTCACATGTACGGTGGGAAATCCTGCAGACAGCTACTCGAGCCTCTGAGAAACATCCAGCACCACCCAGGAGGGAGAGATGGATGGAGGGGGGGACCGGGCAGCACCAAACCAGAGGCGGAGATGCATTCAAGACATCGTCAATATTTTTAAATGGATCAAATCAGGGCAGTGGCACTTCAGCAGAATGGGACCAAGCTTGCAGACATGAGAGCCTGGGGCTGCAGACCCCTGGAGAAAGACCCCTGTTCCTTTGACGAGTGCTGCAGGGTCCTTTGTGCTTTTGCAGAAAGGACACCACTTTGCTTGTCCCGGGCTCTGGGAGACCTAGGAAGCTGCCTGGTACCAAACTGGCCAGTCTTGGAAGGAAAGGTTGTGCTTGAGCATGTAAGGGACTGGTAGCGAGACCTGTGCTTGCCCAGGAGGAGCTTTGACAAGAAAGACATCCCTCAGGGCCCTTGGCACTCAAAAAGATGTGTGGAAGAAAGAAAGCAGGTCCTCTCCTCCTGGCTGAAGGGAGCAGGTGGAGGAGGGAAGACTTTCCATCTGAGGAGCCGCAGCAGTTCTCTCCTCCTCCGCTAACCATCTAGCCTGGGATCCCCTTCTTCCTCCATCCAGCACATCACCATGAGCTCAGAGGCAGCTGGCACTGCCGGTTGTTTTCCCTTTAGCAAAACAGTGACGACCTCATTGGGAAGCACCGGGGAAGACCTGCAGCTTTATGCAAAGGGTCATCAGTGGTGGCTGATGCCGAATCTCCAAGTCACAGCAAAACCACACTTGCACCACTCCCAGCAAGGTGAAGACTGAGCAGACTGGGAGGAGAAAGCCACGTGAAGCATCACCGGTGTCACAGATCAAAACTCATCTCCCCCACTGCCACTTCACTCTGCTTGCTCCCTGCCTCCTGAGCTACTGAAGGTGAGGAAGACCCCGTGGAGAACATGAGGAGGAGCTGGTGGTGGCAGTGTCAGAAGTAAGGACAGAAACTCTAGTCCTTCTGTGTGTCCCAGACCAGAAGAGGGGATCCACTGGGGACAGAGAACCTCTCAGCCATGAACCTCAGGCTCTGAATCATGAAAACTCCCAAGACTGGCACCAAGCAACCCCGCCCTGTGCCTCAGAGAAATGTTGTAGGAATGGGCTGTTCTTCAGCCAGTAGCACCTTCATGCAACCAGGCGTCTTCTTCCTCCTGTGACCAAGGGATGGACCACTTCGAAAAATCAGGGACTCTCCAGGGCCAGCATGACAATGCGAACTTCAGCTGCCACGCTGAACTTGAGGATAGGGATCAGTTCAACACAAACGCAGCCGGTCCTGCTAGGTTTGGGGAGGGCAGCTGGACCAGGCTCTCCTGACTTCACAGCCTGGTTCGAGCTTGATCATGGCAATTCGATGGCTTTTGTGTTGTAACAGCCTGGAGGAAGACTCCTCTGGATATCCTCCAGGTTCTTAATGTCCGCCAGGATCTCGTCAATGCTGTTCTCCAGCGTCCGCACCCGGGCCTTCTGCAGCGCAGCTGTCTGCTCCAGCTCCAACATCTCATCCTTCAGCTGGTTGCTTCTGGTTTTGGCTTTGCTAAAATTCATCTCGAGCTGCTTCAGGCCATCCTCATCCACGGCTCCAGGCTGGTCTGTTGCATAGGAGGAACACAAGGAAGAGGGAACCACAGATGGAGACTGAGGAATAGGTCTTTCTAGACACTTCATCTCCATCTTGCTGCCCAGCCCATTTACAGGCATCATCCCGCTCAACTCCCAGCACTCCTGCCTAGTCCCCAGCAGGGACCTATCGCCATCCATGCCCTACAGCAGTGGCGCAAAACCTACTCATCAGACGCAGCAGGTCTTCCAGGGCGCTCAATGTCTCCTGCACAATCACCCCTGCCCGGCCAGCCTCGGCGTGGACGCTCTGAGCTTCCTGAGCTGTCTGAAGAAGGCAAGGCAACAGCTGTAAGGTGAAAGTCTCGCCCAAACATCAACAGGGAAGGGGGCAAGGCGAGGGAGACAGGGACCTACCTCCTGTATCACAGCAGCATCTGCCTCGACCTCCAAGAGCTTCCTCTCAAACTCGCCATCCACTTCCTTGGCCTCACGCTGCAGTGTGGCCACTGCCTTCTCCAGGGTGAGGACGCCATCGGCTGTCTTGTTGGCTTCCACCTTCAGCCGTGTGATATCCTAGGGAAGGCAAAGGGACTTTCAGAGAGGCAGAGCATGGCTGAAATCAGTCTGGGTGCACAGGGAGCTGGTGGAAACTGGTTCCTTCCACAAGAACAGGAATTATTGCAGGCTTTATTGTGTCCTTCATGTGCTCCCACCAGCTGCTACAGAGTTGTTTCTATGATTACAGCTCAACCCCTCCTGCAGACACCAGAAAATCCCTCAGGAATTACAACATACAATCTGGGAGTCAAACCCACCAACACCAGGCCTGGGAGCTCACAAGCCTGCCAGCAACCAAGACTGTGGAAGTGAAAAATCCCCTTGGTCACCAAAAGGTGGCTACAGAGAGACGCCACAGAGATCCTCATGGGACAAACATGCCTGCAGAGATCCCCTTGCACCCACTCATCTACAGCCAACTCTATTTTTTCTCTGCAGGAACCACTATAGATAAATGTCAGCCAAAAAGTCAATGCATCAGGTCCAAAAGTCAACGCATCAGGTCCAAAAGTCCACGCATCAGGTCCACCATGCAGACCCACTGGAGTTGCCAACCATCTCCCGTTCTTCTGTGGTTTTCTCTCGCAAACCCTTTTCTGCCAGCAATAGCACCAGGGCTTGCCCTCACCTGCTGGATCCCCACGGTGATCTCCTTTGCTTCTCCTGCCATGCTGCTGGCCGCCTTGGATTCGGAAGCGGCGCTGCCCAGGATCGCTTCAGCTCGGTCCGTCTTCTCCCTGGCACTTGCAACCATGCTGCTGATAATCGGTAGCCTCCTCATGGCGTCTTCGGCTTCCCTTCTCTTGTCATCTGCTTGCAGGTTAAACTCTGAAAGAAACACACATGGAAACAAAGCTTCACTACTTCTGTGAGATCCCACCAGGGAGGGGACAGGAAGGGTTTCTAGGATGTTACCCCGGAGGCTTTTCAGGATCTGTTCCACCTCGTAGAAGGTGGCGTTGCCAGCGCTCACAGCTTGCAGGGCTGTGCTCCTGGCGAGGTTGGCTCGGGACAGCAGCTGCGTCAGCGTCTGTGACAGGTCAAAGGGACACAATGGGCAGATGAAGGACACGGTACGGCAGCATTGGACAGTCCCTCAACCAGCTCCAGCCATCATGAGCCATCTCAGCTCTAACGTTTCTAGGAGCAGGACTTCAACCTGCCTCGCGTGGAGGAGGTGTGCTGGTGAGACCCTGCACCAGCAGCTCCGGGCACACTGTGAGGTCTCCCACCGGCCCCAGAAGACCAACCCCAGGTGGCCGTGTTTGAGGAAGGTGGTCAGGCTAGGACAGCACATAGTAATGGTGGTGCCATGGGCATCCCACCAGGGCTCCATCTGCAGATGACTCGAGCTGCAGCCCCCCAGCCAACCTCTTACCGCTCTCTCGCCTTCTCCCCTCCGCAGCAGCTGCTTGATTTCTTCCTCCCAGCGCCCAGTGCGGCTCTGCAGCTGCTGGTACTGTGCCATGTAGGTGTCCACCAGGCTCAGGAGAGCGCTGGCGTCCTGCTTCAGCCGGGCTGCCTCCCCCTGAAACACAGAGATGCGATGATTGCCTGCGGGTCCCAGCATCTCCCCGGTGCTTGCTGGGAACCACAGCAAGCAGCAACGGATGCTTGTCCTTTGCTCCTTGTGCCGTGACCAGCTGTGAGGGCAAAAGGGTGGGAACATGCATATCTCATGGCTCTTCAGTGGGATGGAGCCCTGGGAAGGGCTGAGCTGCTGGCAGGGTGGCAGGGAGGGCGTAGGGGAGAGCAAAAGGGGAGCTCCTGGTCCTGCAGTCACAAAGTACTCACCTCAAAGGACCCGATGTCAGTCTTGGTCAGGCGGGCCAGGGAGCTGAGGAGCACCAGGCTGCCCTGATAAGCCTTGTCTGCCTTGGAGGCCATCCGATCAGCCTCAGCCTTCAGGCCTCCAGCCAGCGACTTCAGCTCCTCATACCTGCACGGATGAGAGGTTGAAGAGCATGGTACCAGCCAAGATGCCAAACCCCACCACAGCATTAATGCTGCCTCCTACACTGACTGGTCCATGCTCTCCAAGGCCCCACACAGATTTATCATGCTGGGAAAGCTAATTGCAAACATCCCCCATGTCCCAGCCCCTCTACCAAGTGGTTCCTTGCTCCTGCTCCAGAAACCAAAGGTGTTTCACACCAGCTGAACCCTCACAGGCTCCGCAGCAGGTCTGCTAACCCCTGCCTTACCACTGGATGGTTCCTCCTGCTCATTCCCATTCAGCTCTGTAATTTCATTCAGGGCCGTTGTTTGCACCCCACCAGTGGTGTGCAAAGTCCTGGCACCATGGTGGGCTCTGGAGATGCACCAGCATGACCAGACAACACAGGGCTAAAGTTGCCGCTGGGCTAAACCCAGCCCAGATTTGCAGCTGGGCACAGAGCCGTCCCCTGGGAGCCCGTTCACACACACACACGGTGTTAAACCCCTTCCCCCAGCCTTGGGCAGGCCCCTGGGAGCATCACGGTCTGTGGAGTGGGAAGAAGATGCTCCACAGAGCTGCCAACTTTCCACCTCCACCGCTCAGACATGCCAGACACCCAACTCCAGGCAAGCTGGGGAGGCAGGGAAGGGGACATGGACACTTGGCCACCCGCCTCCGGCCTCCCACGTCCCCCTGTGCCATGCGGGCGAGTCCTGCCTCCACTTACTTCCTGAGCAGCCCGAGCAGGGAGCCGGAGCCGGTTGCCTCTCCGCCGGTGGCTGCACGCACCAGCTCCAGCGCCTGCTGCGCGTCGTCCCGCGCCGCCTTCGCCGCCTGATCCATGGCGTTGGCTGCTTGCGCGTGGCTGCAAAGCACGGGGACGACTCATGAGGAAGGCTTCCCACCTGAGCTTTCCCCACCAGCTTCCTCCACTGTTATCTTCAGCGATGCTGGATCAGACCCTCCCGGGGAACACGACGCGTTTGAGAAGGGGACTTGCGCCTTGCTTGTCCCTTCTGCATCTCCCAGGGGTGGAGGAGCAGCAGCAGGGAGGCAGATGCTGCCTGTCCCACCTGGGCATACTTGGGCCAAACTCTGACCCCAAAGATACTTTCAAAATACACCCAACACCACCCTCGAAGGCAACCGAGGACGGCTCTGTTGGGCAGCGAAGCCAGCCCAGCAGCTGCATCTTCCCCTGCTCCAGGGCTGGCACAGAGGCTGTGGCAGCTGCAGCCTGGGGGGCAAGGCAAGGACCCCTGAAAAGGACCTTCTGGGTGCCCATCAGGAGCTCGGTCCCCCTCCCCTCTCTCTCAGCTGATGGCGGGAGGCACTCACCTGTTGGCCAGTCTCAGAGCCTCCTGGGCCAGCATCAAGAACTGATTCGAGCCCCCGGGAAGGTTTGAAACGGGAAAGGTCTGAGGAGGGAGGAAGAGAAGCGTGAGTGTTCTTCCCTGCTCTCCATCCAATTCCACAGTGAAAGAGGCAACTGCAGCACCTTCAACCTCCGCAGCCCCCCAAAGACCCCTGCCAGCAGCTCTGCAGGTCCCAGCCTTGTAGAAAGGACCACCAGAACATCTTCTGCACTCAAAAACCAAGCGTAATAACTGGAATGTGTTAAATTATTGCTTTCTCTGTGGATTTTTTTTTCAGCCCTGCGCTAGAGTAGGAATGTGTCTCAGGAGGATGTTCTTACCACCCGACGCAGAGCAGCTCCGCTGCGGTCCAGATCCAGCCTGGCTTTCTCCAGCAGTCGCCGTTTCTCCTGCACCTGCCTCTCGTATTGGTTCCTGAGAGACCTCAGCCTCTCCACTGTTGCCTTGATTTCATCCAAGCGGCTCTGGGAGCTGGACCCTTGCCCCTTCATCCTGGCCACGCGGCTTTCCAGGGACCTGTCAGAGGCTAGTGAGATGGAAAGAGGAAGGATGAAGAGAAACTCATCGCTGAACGAAAAGGGACAGGTAGCAAACCCACCCACTCCCCGATGCAGCACATGCAGCCCCATCTGAGGGCAGTGGGTGGGTGGTACCTTGCAGGCTCAGGGCTTCCCCGAGGATGGTCTGCAGTATCTCTTCGGCCAGCTGCATCCTCCCCTCCAGCTCCTGGCTCTCGGCCCCACCACCGGCTTGCACCTCCGAGAACAGCAGCTCCAGCTCCACCAGCTGCTGCAGGTACAGGTCCACCTGCAACCACAGCACACCGGGCCATCAGCCAGCAGACACCGAACCCACGGTGGAAAGATCAGGCTGGGAACCAGGTCCACAGCCCGGCCAGAGGATGGAGAGCAAAGCAAAGGCTCATTTTCGGATGGGGCATAGTGGGTTATCAGCTCTAGGTCATCATTTTTTTATTGGTTGAATTGGGTACAAACCCAAAGTTCAGGCGCAGCCTGCAAAATCCTGTCTCACTCACACCAGGAGGAGATGCTTGAGGAGGCCTGAAGATGCTTGAGGGTAAGGGTGTCACTGCACCCCTTGCCGCTTAGTGGCCCTGGGGCTGGCACAGATGCTCACCTGGGCTTTCACCTGGCCGTAGCAAGCTGGGCACTCGCTCTCCTCGCAGCTGGGACCCTTGAAGCCAGGCTTGCAGATGCAGCTCCCATCACTCCCACACTTCAGGGGCTCGGCGCCGGCTGAGTCGCAGGCACAGGCTGCAGGTTGGAGCAGCACAGGTTCAAAGGAGCCTGTCCCCACCTCAGGTCTCAGCACATCCTTCCATCCACCCTCTCCTCCTGCTTTCCTCCCACTGTTTAGCCCTGTGCTCCAGTTCCTGCTCTCCGCTCCTGGTTTCCAGCCTTGGCTTTTGCAGCATCCCCCTTCCCATCAAGCCGCTCCACACTCCGGCATGGATTTTCTTACTCGTCCCCATCTGAAGCAGTGCCTGGCTCTCACCTCTGCACTTGTCGGCAGGATCGGGGGCCAGCGGGTTCCCGAAGAAGCCGTCTTTGCAGCGGTCGCAGTAGAAGCCGGCGGTGTTGTAGATGCACTTGAGGCACTCGCCCGTCCGGCGGTCACAGTTCCCAACGGCGTTGGGCTCCACGTTGCCATTGCACCGGCACGGCTGGCAGGGCTGGGAAGCCGCTGGGTCTCCAAAATAGCCATCAGCACAGTACTCACAGTTGGCCCCTGGGAAAGGAGAGACAAGGAGAAGCTCACGCTCTTGCATGAAAGGCAGAGGCTGCCTCGCTCCCTCTGCCCCACGGACATGGGCGTGTTCAGACCCATCAGGGTTGGCAGAACAGCATCTCCACTCTCCTCGCCACCACGGCCATCACACGGTGCTCTGGTTAGGCTCTGGAAAGCTCGGTGCAAAGACTGGCCTTGGTCAAGTAGTTTCCTATTAGTTTTTTTTCTATTTTTCTGTTTCCCTTCCTCCACACCCATCCTTTTTCCATCCATGTTATCTGTTTAGATGAGAACCTTTCCCCAGGCAGGGCAATGCGTGTTTACACAGCGCTTGGGGCTGAAACACCCCATTACAGGCAGGAGCAGCAGCACCGTAGGCAAGCTGGGCTGAGAAGCTGGGATGATCCACCTGGCTCCAAGCATCCTGACCCATGGATGCCCGCATCTCCCCATACAGCGGGTTGAAACTCTAGGGAAAGGCAGAGCAGAAGCGACCTGGACGAGGACATTACCAGCAGCCCCGGGAGGGCAGTGATCACAGACGACCTCCTCGCCACCTGGCACCACCGAGCAGCCTTGGCCGTTGCTGCAGGGGCAAGGCCTGCAGCTCTGCAGCTGCCGGGGATCTCGGTAGAAGCCGAAGGGGCAGCTGACACTATTGCCCACGTTTTCGTCCCCCGAGTAGCATTCGCCTGAAGGAGGAAGGAAAGGGCTTAGGGCAGTTTGCTCTCACCCCTGGTAGGACAGCCCCCACCAGTCCACCTCCTGGCCACCCCTCGCTGGTGGCCATGCCACCCACCGCAGCACAAGCACCTATGGTCCAGCACCCTCTACCGAATCCCTTGCGATCCCCATGCCTGCCAATACGCACTCCATTTCTCTGCCCATCCGTCCTTCACCTCACGGGAAGGACCACGTGGGCTCCTGCTATGGGAGCCTGGCGAGACCCCACCGAGGAGCCCATCCCACGGCACAGAGGCTGGCCATCACCAGCCAAAGGTGGCTGGAGTTCATTTTTCACAGCTCATATAGCTCCCAAGGAGCAACACTTTGCCTTTTGTGCCTCCTGAGCAATGTTCAGATATTTGGAAGTTCCATTTCAGACTTGGAGAAGTCTGACAATTTTGCATGGCTTTGGATTTACATGGCAACACTGTGGGCTGTTTTAACGAGACAGGTAGTAAAACGTGTTCACAGTGCTGCTATCTACTCACACCACATAGAATCATAGAATGGTTTGGGTTGGAAGGGATCTTTAAAGGTCATCTAGACCAAACCCCCTGCCATGAGCAGGGACATCTTAAACTGGATCAGGTTGCTCAGAGCCCCGCCCAACCTGACAGGTTACTATGCTTACCTTTAAAATGAAAAGTCGTAAGAGAAGTTTTTACTGCTATCCACGGAGTAGGAGATGCTTTTTCTCTCTCCAGTGAGCATCATCTAAACCTGATTTGATCCCAACACAACTTTCCTGTATTTCTGACCGCAGCAACTCTAGGCTCTGGGGAGCTCCGTCCGTGATGTTCCCCACACTCCAGCCCCCCAAGCCAGGGATCTCGCCCCACTCAGTGCCCCCCACCCCCTCCTGTAGCTCAATTCTCAGGATGCAGGCAGCCGCCCTGTGATCCCGTATTCCCTACAAGCACAACGTGGCGACGGCTTCTCTCACCGGTGTCGGGATCACAGATTCCTCCCCCCTGGCAATTGCACGGCACGCAGATGCTGAAGGGCCCCAGCCTGGGGACATCTCTGCGGTAGCCGGGGGCACACCTCTCGCAGAACTGGCCCCGGTACCCCGCCGGGCACTCGCAGCGTTCCACCCAGGGAGCGGGGACTCCGGCCGCGGGCTGCGCCGACACCAGGGTGACGTTGTCGATGTAGCCGGTGCCTGGAGGGAGACGCAGCTGGTCACCCGCGGGGGCCAGCAGCAGAAACAAGGAGAAGCCAACCTTGCAGGCTCTGCCCCCACTTACTGTACTCCCCAAAGGTGGCTCGGATCCAGAGAGCTGTCAGGTTTCCCAGCAGCCTGCGATATTCAAAGTGATTCAGCCTCGGGCTCCACTTGCTGCTCGGTTGCTCGTCCAGTCTGCCCGTGAGAGAGGGGAGAAGTGGAACCGGTTTCAAGAAAACGAGGCAGCCATCACCCATCTCCCTCCTGACCCCAAAGCTCTGGGGGACAACCTTCACCCATGTGCCTGTTCCTGAGCAAGGTACCCAGCCCAACCTCAAGCCAGATCATCTACCACTCCTCTCACAAAGTAACCTCCTCAGCCAGGCAAGAAGCACTTGAGATGCCTCCAGCCCAACCCAAGGAACCATTTGCCACCTCTGAGGGATCACGGCTGAATTCAGGATCTCGCTGAAGCCTTTTTCACTCGCCCTGCCCCTAACACCCCAGCATCCCCCTTTACCTGAACGTGTACGTATGGCTGACGCCGCAGGGCAGGACCTTCCCCTGGGGCAAGAAGGGAGCAGTAATTCTCAGGCCACCTCCTTCCAGGACCACATCGTGCGGAGATGGCTGGCGTCCCCCTCGGTCCAGGCGGTAATCGAAGGAGAGTGTCTGGCNATAGCTTAGCTGCTGGTTCCCAAGGAATTTCGCTGCGAAGGGAAAGAAAGGAGAAAATTGCAGACTTTAAAATCTTGCCTTCTTCCTGAAGCCTGGGTTCATGGGGTCAGACCAAGCAAAGAGGACACTGACACCTCTTCCCCATACCGATCCCACACCTACCAGGTGCCGTGAAGTATATTGGCTCCGATACCCTTGCTGCTATGAAGGCATCCTGATGGCGTGGCGACCACTGGAGCTGTGCTGGGGACCCACTTTCATGGACGCCTTGCCAGCCTTCGGCACCTGGAGCACCAACAAGAAGCAGTCAGCGGGGACAGGGAAGGTGTTTCTCAGACTCCAGCATCTTTCTGGAGCTGTGTCTTATCAAAGCCCTCCAGCTTCCTACTCCTTGACCTCCGAGGGGGCAGGACAGATATCCCTGTGCCAATATGTCTGTAATCAAGCCAGGCTGGGCATGGGGCTTTCCTCACAGGTGGCAGGAAAGACATGATGAAGCAAGCCTACGCTCCCCCCAACCCTTGCACCCTACTTGTGTCTCCGATCAAGCCATCCCACCCATCAAAGCACAGGGACTCGTCCCAGCAGGGCTGCGAACCAGGCGGCTCCTCCAGCCGGTCAAAGAGAAAGGATGGCGAACACCCCCAGGAGCCCCAGGGATGCCCCGTTTGAGCTTCACCTTGCTGGAAGGTGGAGGTGATGTTGTAGACGCTGTGGTTGTCGGCGCTGACACACGCAGCTGAGTGCCCGTAGCAAAAGCATGGGGAGCATCCCGCGGGGTTTCTGGCATCCAAGTTATAGAAGTTCCGCTTGCACCTGGGAAAATGCAAGAAGGTGACAACACTCAAGTCCATTTTCTCCTCTTCCTGGCCAACACAACCAGCTCTCTGCGTAACACAGCCATCGCTGCGCTTCGGTGTCACTGCCAGGCTGCGATGGCGAGACGGGCGTGCGGGCACTGCCAGGGATGCAGCTGCCAGGGAGATGAAGGACAAGCCACGCAGCCGTCCGGCGAGCCCTCCTGACACCCACCTCTTGCACCGCTCCCCGGTGGTGCTCGCCTTGCAGACGCAGCGGCCGGAGACGCAGCCCCCCGTGCTGCCAGCCGGGTCGCACTCGCACTGCGGGCTCCTGCAGCGGGGACAGCGGGAACCTCTGCCTGGGTGTCTAGCTCGGCCTGGGAGCTCAGTGCCCCTGGCTGCTAGACAAGACAGCAGAGAAGCCCCCCAGCTACCAGTCCCACGCCAGAAGGGGAAAAAATAATCAGCAGAGCCATCTCTCCGAGCAATCCAGCTGCAGCAGTACAGATGCCAGGCTCATATGGTGCCCAACGCTACCGCCCTAGGACACCCCGGAGCACCAGACCCATGCACAAGAGCGAAGTGAAGCTCTGCTGAGCTTAATAAACTCTGTCTGAGCTTAACAGACCCTGGCTGAGCTCCACCAGGCAGCAACGCCCCGGGGAGGCTCGGGCGGGAGGCCAGGCACAGCAGCACCCTTTGCCTGCCAGGATGCTCGGAGGAGCAGCGGCGGGGTGAAGCGAGGAAGAAGAGGACAGAGCGGTGAGGAAGCCGAACCAGAAACACTTTGAAAGGTGTTTAAGCACAGCTTCATGCAAAGGAAGGGGTTGATTTTTTTCTTTGCATGGGGGCAGTCCTTGCGAGCAGCACCGACACCAGGCAGATCCACGCGTGGGCAGGTTTGGTTTTACATCGGCTGGCCTTGCTGCTGCCTGGTTGGCGTTATCTGGACAATAAAGCAGCCGCCTCCGAGTGTAGTTAAGCTCAGATTTTGATGCTGTTGTGTGATAGGGAGCTCTCCCAGCAAAGTTAGCTTAAGGCTGTCGGTGTGCTGCCACGGAACAAACCGCCTCTGCCCTTGCATGGGGTGTTTTCAGCCAGCACGGGCTTTTTACAGCAGCTGGGAGAGCTCTGGAGGCTGGGTCTCCAGCTGTCCCCATGCCACCGATGGTCACCAGCACTTACCGCCCGCTCCTCCAGCACCCGGCCTCGGAGAGGGACTCGAAGCCCGGCTGGCACCGGTCGCACTTCTCGCCCATCACGCCGGGTCTGCAGCTGCACCGGCCGTCGCTGTCGCACTGCGTGCTGAGGGAGCCTGCGGAAAGGGGAAGGAGAGGTTCGGACGGGCCCGTCCCCACGCCCTTCCGGCGATGCTGCTGGCAAGACTGGGAGCAAAGCACCACGCCGTCGTTGCAGCAGCAACCCGACCTCAGAGACAGGTCCTCCCTTGAGGTCCCAGCACAGGGCTGAGGCACCAGGTCTGACTGTGAAAGCTGCTCCAGCCTCCCCGACCAATGCAGGAGACTTGGAGGAGATAAATCCCAGCAGGCGTTCACCGCGTGCCCGGGACAAGGATCTTCTCCTGTACTATAAAGGTCATGGACTCCAGGGCACACAAACCAAGCGGAGAATTAGTCCTTCTTTGACAGACCCTCTGCCAGTAGCCACCTGCGCAACTTGATTTTGGTGCCACTACAAGGAGCTTATGGGGCTGAGGGCCGTGGTAGGCTTTTTAATTTCTGACCTACGGCTGTGCACATGCAGAAGCCGAGGGGAGAGGATGCCAGAGCCACAGGCAGTGGTCCTGCCGCTGGGCACTCCCTGTGCGCCAGCATGGGGGGCACCCGTGGGGATATTTGCCCCACCATCACCTCGCAGCCCACTGCTCTGTCCTGCTGCCACTCGTTTTTTATGTTCAGGTGGTGCTTCTCGTGATCTTCCTGAATTGACAGAGAGCAACAGGCATTTCAGCATCTACAGCACCTCAGTGCAAGGCATACGCGCTACCTACTTGCAGAGCAAGCCAAAAGCTGATGAGGATGAAGGAGCCATCACTTCCACTGCGTAACCACCACAAGACCCGCAGAAAACACCCCAGAGTTAGAAATCCCATCTGGCAGCCCCACAACCTGCAAAAAGCCGCCGAAGGAGCTGGAGAGGCGGAAGCTTCCTCTCTGTCCTCAAGGTCCGCAGCACTTCGCACCACCTCCCCTCCCAAGGTGCAACGCCGTGAACTCAGGTACCATCCTTTCGCTTTTACGATGCAATTAAAAGCCTTTGTGGAGCCCGCCAAACATTGCGACACCCAGGAAGCATCCAGCCTGACTCACAAAGCTGGCAAAAGCCGCTGCGCCCAGCGCCGGGGTTTGGCCGCTGTCCTTGAGATAAATATGGCAGCCGGGAGCGGCGAGCGGCTGCCCGCAGGGCAGCTCCTGGCCGGCATTCAGCGGGTTCATGGCCGCCCACCACATTCAGGGCAGGGTCCCTCTTGATAAGGCAGAGATTGTTGACGGAGATGCTGGAGGGATGGGATGCCATCTAGAGGGACCTTGACAGGCTGGAGGAGTGGGCCCGTGTGAACCTCCTGAAGTTCAACAAGGCCAAATGCAAGGTTCTGCACATGGGTCGGGGCAACCCCAAGCACAAATACAGGCTGAGCAGAGAACGGGTTGAGAGCAGCCCCGAGGAGAAGTCATTGGTGGTGCTGATGGATGAGAAGCTGGACATGAGCCGACAGTATGCACTGGCAGCCCAGCAGGCCAACCATCACCTGGGCTGCATCGCCAGCAGCGTGGGCACAGGGTGAGGGAGGGGATTCTGCCCCTCTGCCCCGCTCCGGTGAGAACCCCCCCCGGGAGTGCTGCATCCAGCTCTGGAGCCCTCAGCACAGGACCGAGCTGGAGCTGTGGGAGCGGGGCCAGAGGAGGCCCCAGCAATGATCCGAGGGCTGGAACCCCTCTGCTGGGAGGACAGGCTGGGAGAGCTGGGGCTGCTAAGCCTGGAGAGGAGAAGGCTCTGGGGAGACCTTGTTGAAGCATTTCAATATATAAAGTGGGCTCAATACATAAAGGCAAGCTTTGCCAAGGCTTTTAATTACACCATAAAATTGAAAGGAGAATTCCTGCGTTCACAGCGTTGTGCCTAGGGAGGGGAGGTGGAGCAAAGACAGAGAGGCTTTTCACCAGGACCTGTAGCGACAGAACAAGGGGCAAAGGTTTTAAACTGAAAGAGAGGAGGTTTAGACAGGATGTAAGGAAGAAATATTTTATAATGAGGTTGGTGGGACGCTGGCCCAGAGCAGCTGTGTCTGCCCCCTCCCTGGCAGGGTTCAAGACCAGGTTGGACAGGGCTTTGAGCACCCTGGGCTGGTGGAAGGGGTCCCTGCCCACGGCACAGGGTTGATCTGGATGATCTTTGAAGGTCCCTCCCAACCCAGACCACTCTGTGAGTCTGTGCTTGTTCCAGGGGGAGGTGGGTTCTGAAGTCTGGCTGCAGCCTGGAGCTGCTGAGGGGTTTGAAACTCCCAGCACCAAGCGGTGAAGCACCCAGGAGAAGGAGAGGAGCTCCTACGACTTATGGCGCAGCAACACCGCGCTGGGTGCTGGCACCTCGCCACCTCATCGCACCCGGAGCCACACTGTCCCCGCTCGCCCCTCCTGCTATGCCCTGCCCCGGCGCACAGGGATGCAGGGCCGAGGGATGTGCTGGGCAGCAGGAGCTCCAAGCCCCCCAGCACCCCCTCCCCAAGCCCGTCCCTCGCGGCGGGGGTCACCTACCCCGGGGGTGGCAGCGGCAGGGCAGGCAGCAGCCCTCGTCCCGCTGTCGGAAGAAGCCCTCCTTGCAGTGCTCGCAGCGGGGGCCCTCCGTGTTGCCCAGGCAGCCGAGGCAGCGGTACCCGTTCCCTGTCTCCCTCAGGAGGTCCCAGTCGAAGACGCACTGCCTGGACATCCCGTTGCAGTCACAGACTGGGGAGAGGAGAGAGACATCTCAAGCAGTGCTCAGAGCTGAGGGTACCAGCTACAAAGCCAGAAGCCCACCCTGATACCCAAGGAAGCAGCCCAGGCGATGAAAACCTGCCCTTCTTGCTCTGCTAGTAATGAGACCCGTCCCCACATCTCTGCATGTGTCCCCACACGTTCCCGTGTCCATCAGTCAATCCCTGTGCCCACACCATGCTCCCCATCCCCATGCTTTGGAGCAATGCCCAGTTTCACTGCTGACACAGCTCAGGATGGACAAACGCCCCGAGCCAAGCAGCCGCGCTCCATGGGGCCAGGGATGTTCTCCATCCTTTCAGAGAACTTCCAACACAACGAGGTCTTCGAGTAAGAAGATGGTAAAAAATGCCCAAACAACCAAACCTTGGCCTGGAAAAAGCATGGGGAATCTTACCAGTGACTTCAGGGCAAAGGGAAGGATACCTGAGGCTACGTTTTCCTTCACCCAGCCTCTGACCAGGAGTGAGGCCAGAAGGAGAAGCTCAACCAGCTTCTACCAGGTCCCTCCATGCAGCTCTGCAGCGCAAGTGTCCTCCCCGCCGAGCGCAGGGGTGATGAGCAGTGGTTTGTGATCAGAGGAGCTTGGCGGAGGCGTGCCAGCCAAGAGGTAGATGAAAAAATAAAAGGTCCTGGCAGGATTACCCAGGTCATCTCACCCCACCCTCCCCAGGAAGAAAAAGCTGCAGGTGCCAACATCGCTGCATGACAGATGCCAGGGAGGACAGGCACGAGACTTTGCACCCCACTAGAGTCAGGACAGATGGGACCTCTGGAGGGCAGATGGGCAGATGTCTCAGCAGACATGCCTGCTCCAGCACTCTGCTTCATTGCCTTGCCCAGGTCTGCTCTCGAAGCCACCTCTCGCCTGCTTGCCAAGCCCTCAGCAGCCACTACTAGAGTGTTTAAGCCTGAGGACCTTCACTTCAGATGAGTTCCTCAGAGCCACCAAGAAGAGCAGACACGGTTGAGAGCGTGGTTGGCAAAGACAGGCAGGAGAAAGAAACACCCTGAGGGAACAAGCAGGGTCTGCGGGGGTGCCGAGCCTGCTGATGAACTCCTTCAGACCACCCCGACGCTGCCAAGGGATCCTCAGCCTGTCTCCGAGAAACTCTGCTCGCTGCCGACCTCCTTGGGACACGAAGGGTGGTCCCCAGCTGCCCACCCCCAGCTCGGGTCACCTCTGACAGCACGGGGAGGTGGAGGAAATCCAAGGATACACAGAAACCTGCAGCATGTGTGCAGGCAGCGGGTTGCACTTGATACATGTGGAGGGTCCTCCTTCCTAGGAGCTTCTGGCACAGCTTAGCCCGAGGATACAAAGTCCCCGTCCTCTGCATTCGTGATTCCCGGGGACAGGCGAAGCCCGAGCACGCAAGGCCCAGCGGTCCCACCCTCGCACACACCCATCGGCACCCGCATACCAGACGCAGGCGCTCAGCAAGCGGCAGCCGAGCCCGCTGCCGAAGAAGGAGATGACCTCATGCGCCAGCAAACAGAGAGAGAGATTTTTTCCAGCTCCGGTAAATGCAGTTCTTCCCCTGCAGCCTGGCTGCCAGGAGACCAAGACCTGGCTGCAGAAGGTCCTCTGCCACCCCAGCCTGCTGGGAGGGGACCTGCGGGTGCAGAAGCCCTGCCTCTTAGGATATGAGAAAGCATCTGGAGCCTCTGTGGACATCCCCAGTGACCAAAGGGCAGAGACAATGTCCCCTTCCACCCCAAAGCTGGAATATCTCGAGTTGGAAGGCACCCATACGGATCAGTGAGTTAAACTCCACCCACGCATCACCCTACGTCTACGTGATGTGGAGGATTTTCTGGGTTCCTAAATCACAGGCATGTGATCCCCCCAGGGAACGAAAACCTTCTTTCAGGTCTTGCTCTCAGGATGCAGTACATGAAGAGCCAGCTCTCCAGCCTTGGCGCGGACTCCCCTCTCGCTAACCCGAAACCGTTGAAGATGCTGCTGCAGGTTGGTGCCACCACCTCACCGGTGTAGCCGTTGCTGGTCTTCTCCTGGAGAGAGCTCAGGCAGGTTAACCTTTACCAAGAGGGAGGGACTGGAGCTGCTAATGAGATGGAGCACGCGGCAGCTGCTGGAAGACGAGGACCAACTGAGGACAGGATCATTTTTGCATCCAGGCACCCTGAGGCTCTGCCCTGAGATCATCCAGTTCTCCGACAGCTGTGGAGAAGAACAGGCTCCGCAGAGGAGGAGCTTTGCAGCTGGATTTCCTCCACACTACGTCAGGGTGAAGGAGGTCCGTGGCACACATCCAGCAGGACACCATTCCCCCAGCTCCCGCCCAGCAGAATAAAGTGTGAAAAATGCTGGCTTGCTGTGCTGAGACAAATCCCCGCTTCAGAGAGGTTTGGAGAAGGAGACAGGCAGCTTCAGACCTCTTAAACTGTCTTCTTCAATTCAAAAAACCGAAAAACACTGCTGGCCCTGGGTCTGCGAGGAGCAGATCTGACAGCCCTGGACGCACAAGCCGGTCTGCAAAGATTGCCCCTTCCACCAAGGGATGAACAGAGCTTTGCATGCAGCGAAGCCTCCACAGCAACACAAGCCATTCCCTGCTCCGTGCCTGTGGGACGGTGGCCCAGAAGGCTGTCCCATCTCCTGCCCCAGGTCCTGGCTTTCCCACAGCTTTCTCGCTGCGTCTCCCGGGGCTCCACCAGCGTCGGCAGGGAGACACCACACCCCAGGAGCCAAAAGCTGCCGTTTGGTGTCTTCTTCTTTCCAAGATGCCAAGTTAGACACCTCATGGGCACGGTGGAGCTCCAATCTCCAGAGCCCAGCTCTTCCCTGAAGCCTGGGAGATCCCTTCAGCCACCACATGCAGGTGTTCACCACCGAGGCACAGGCACGCTTGCTCGGGCAAGGCTCTGCACGGTGCGGGCGCCCCGACCTCTGCCGCTCCACCAGATCACACGTGAGCCCAGCTTGACTCGAGCGGTTCCTTTGTGAGCAAAGCGGGATTACACGTGCTAATTACAAGCAGGCATCCAGTGCTGGGGACTGGAGGAGCAACAGCACGATGGACTGGTTTATGCCACCGAACCAACTCAGAAAGTCTGCTGCAGCATAAAAGCGCGGCCGGTTGCCGACTGTCACTTTAATAGACGTGCAGAAATAGGTTCCAGAGCGTGTGGGAAAGCCGCAGCTACCGACACGCTGCCAGGAAGGGGGGTGGGGGGTCAACATCGACATTTGTCCATCACTTTTTCCCCCTATCATGTTGCAGTACACTAAAAGGAAAACTCCAGCCCAGCCAGCATATTTCAGAACACCAAAAAGAAATTGAAATTATTCAGTATTTACAAAATACACGTAAAGACCCGATTTTGGCCAAACATACCCACCTCCAGGCTATCAGCCAATACAACTGGAACCCTGACGCTGAATTACCGTTGGGCTGAGTGCGCTGAACCGTCCCTGCCGTGCACCCTCTGCTACCACCGTGGATGTGGGAGGATCCTCTGGGTTTTTCAAGCTTTCCATCGCTCTGTGCCCCAAGGGAGACTCGGTGCCCCCCACCCGGTGCGGCGGGGCCGTGGGCACCTCTCGTAACCCCCATGGACTTGCACAAAATACAAACACTGCGCCTGCGGCTACAGCAGGCTGGATCCTGGGTGCTTCCCACTCTTCCCGGTGCTCAGGGGATGTTTTGGTTACAGCGGCGGTGGGCAGATCAGCCGCCCACGCCCTGGGCGATGCTCCTGCTCATGCCCAAATCCCACCCAAGCAGCGAGGCTTTATAGAGAAAGCAATAAGGTAATCGAAGATAAATAAGTTATTGAAAGGGGATCTCAGTTAAAAAGAAGCAAAGTCTAAATGTTCATGGGATATTTAACCCCAGAGAAAATGTAAGGGCAAGCACCTACAGGTCCAATGTTAATCCCAAAGGTGGGAGGGGAGCTGCCGCGGCACCCACCAGCCCCCGGTTACTGGCATTCTCCGGCACCGGGGCAGGGCTGCGAGCAAAGTCGCTGGCAGGGCTGCACGTCAGCGTGAAAGCAGGAACAGCCGACCTTCGCGAAGCCTCACCTTCTCTGCCGCCGGAGCTCGGGTCCGCGGGCAGGAGAGACGCTGCGAGGCAGCCCAGGGCCAGCAGCCAGCACCCAGCCATTCCTCGCGCCGGAGGCAGGCGACGGGTGAGCTGGCGACTGGCTGGTTCTGGGTTTTTTTGGGGTGGTTTTTATCGCCTGCCCCACCTGAGTCACTCCCAGCAGGAAGAGCGCGTGTGCCGTGGGCTGACTCACCCCGCGCACGGAGAGCCCAGCCCAGGGAGCACAGGCAGGTGCCTGCCCCGCGCTGTGGAGAGAGGCATCGGCGGGGCCCAGCGCCCCAAGGACCTCCCACCTGCACCCTCCGAGGGGTGTTCGCTTGTGGGGTGAAAATAAAATGTAGCTGCGGCCCCTGCGGATGCCCGTCCTGCCTGTCCCATTCGCCCAGCTCCGTCCCACCGGCCGCCGGCACTGGAGCTGGCTGGGGAGAGCAGGGCTGCCCGGGCACGCGGGCGGCTGGCCGGGAGCAAAATGAAATGCGATGAGCTCACGGGAAGCCCGGGGAGGTGGACGGGGTCGGCCTGCTCACCAGCCAGGTCCAGCCAACCGACCCACAAGAGCAGGGCTCAGAAGCAGCCCAGAGAGGTGGCCGGCGGGACTCACAGCCAAGGGCTGCTGGGGATGGAGAAGACCCGGAGGGCAGCTTGGATGTGTGCTCAGAAAGTAGATCTATCGGGATTTACTAGACAAGCATCAGGTTCAGGAAATCCACAGACCTAGAAGTGGGGTGGAGGCCAGGAATCATCACATGCATTTGTCTGGTTTTGTTCCCGAGATAGAAAATGAGGTTAGATGGGTCCTTGGCCTGAGCTAGTGCAACCGCTTTTACATCATCACCGAATGGTTTGGGTGGGAAGGGACATTTCAAGGCCGTCTGGTCCCACCCCCTGCCATGGGCAGGGACATCTTCACCTGGATCAGGTTGCTCAGAGCCCCGTCCAGCCTGGCCTGGAATGTTTCCAGGGAGCGGCATCGACCACCTCTCTGGGCAACCTGGGCCAGCATCACCACCCTCAGAGTAAAGATTTTCTTCCTTCTATCCAGTCTAAATCTCCCCTCTTTGAGCCTAAAGCCATCACCCCTTGTCCTGTCACTCCATGCCCCTGTCAGAAGCCCCTCTCCAGCTCTCTCACAGCCCCTGGCAGCTGCTCTGAGGTCTCCCCGCAGCCTTCTCTTCCCCAGGCTGAGCAGCCCCAGCTCTCCCAGCCTTCCCTCCCCACAGAGGGGTTCCAGCCCTCGGATCATTGCTGGGGCCTCCTCTGGCCCCGCTCCCACAGCTCCAGGTCTGTCCCGTGCTGAGGGCTCCAGCGCTGGATGCAGGACTCCCGGGAGGTCTCAGCAGAGCGAGGCAGTGGAGACAGAGAGGGGAAAAGGCTTGCCTGAGGTCGCTGATGGAGCTGGGATGAGGATACCAGGCTCCATTGGTGTCACAGGTAGTCAATGGGACACACGAAGACATGAAGGCCAATTCCATCTTGCTCTTCACCTATGCCTTGGAGGAGGACGTGACCACTTCTACAGGGGAAGAGAGAATCTGGAGACAGGGGTCCTCCTGGTCCTGCAAATGTCAGGCTAAGTGAGATGCTGGCACATCCAACCAACCAGCAGTATCAACCCACCTGAAGAACCCAGGGAAGGATGGGCTCTTGTGCTGTGTCACAGCATCTCCCCTACTTACTGTCATGGGACAACAGCTGTCACAAGTGACCGCGGGTGGTCCATGAGCACCTTTAGATGGAATGAAGACACCTAACAAATTTGCCCCCAGCCTGACACAAGTTACCTTTCAGGTCATTCACTGCATTGGAGATTGAAACAACCCAACAGTGCTGATGTGCTGCTCATTTCAGAGCTAACGAGCCCAGAGTGATTAACATTTAGATCCTCATCTGAGCCTCTCAGACAGCCCAGCAGCCTCCAGACACTGGTGCACCTGGAGCTGACTCAGAGGGCTTCCCTCCACAGCTCCTGGTGATCTCACGGGCGCAACCAGCCCAAATTCGCCACACCTTTGCACCTCCCCTTGCCAAGCTCATCTGCCTCCGCCAACTGAGTCAGCTCTCCGCTATACACAGCCTGGTTCCTTTTAGCCTCACACGCTGGGACTTAACACAGCTCACAGCATTGAACCCAGCTTCACGAACGCGCTGGTGGCATCTTGGGTTTTGGCATCCAAGGTTGTCGTGTCTGACTTTTCTTTATTATCCTTATTTTTTTAAGAAGCGAAACAAAACCACTTATGGTGTTTCCAGCTCTTTGGCAGTTCTTAGGGCCTACTTATCCCTCTAACAAAACACGCTCAATCCCTTCTGCTCCAAAGTACACCACGTGCCCCCAGCACCTCTGCTGTGTCCTTCCCACCCGCAGACACCCCTCTGCTCAGGAAACTCCTTTCCTCCAGCAGCATTGTCAGTACAGCGGTTCCTGGACCCTGCCCAGTCCGAGTCCATGGCTGGTTTCTCGCTTGGAGGACCAGCCCTGGCCATCAGGAAGCTTCTCCCTTATCTGGCCCCTCCGCCTTACCCCTTCTGTCTCACCGCTGTTGCCCCGCCTCTTACTTCATGCCTACAAGCAAGGCGCTGACTCGGCTCTCTCCAGTCATTTCTGCATATTTACTTAGGTTACTCTCACCTCGTCATCCTCCATGATGCTTCAAGATCACCTCTGAAAACCACATGAATGCATGCACGGCGCTACCCAAAAATGTATTTTCTGGGGCCCTGATTTTCTAAATGCACCAGATCTGGAGAAAACTGATGCACACCACCCTCCCCAGAGCAAATGTTGCCCATCACAACCCATTGCTACAGCAGCACCACTTAGATAAGGTCTCACAGAAACACGGTTACCAGAAACGTTACCCTTCAGCGTGAGCGGAATTGTAAGCGATGGTAGGCGTGAAGAACAGCGGCACTCATCAGACATCGCAACAAACCAGCATTTCTTCACTGGAGAACCCGGGTCTTTTAACCTGCAATGTAAGAAGTGTCCTTCTGAAGATGTCCTTCCTCATAGCGGGGCTACGAAAGCTGCGACAGCAGGGAGACCACTGCAGCGGCTGGCAAGTTCATCAGTCCTGGAGGACATGGCCATGGCAGAACTAACCACTCCAAAGATAGTCTGGATCCACATAATAATCTGAATTTTATGCCAGTGGCACGTGGCGGAGGTGTGAAAGCCCCGAAGCAATGGTTTTCTTGATGTAACCAAGGGAGAGAACCCATTTTGGTGGCTCATGACAGACAAACGACACCAGCACGTTGTACGTGTCCGTGCAGCCCAGCTCATCCCTGGCAGCCCCCAGCCTCCCTCCGCAAGGGACCTTCTGAGCTGCGACGTCCTCCTGCAGCTCCGGTCCCAGCTGCCTCTGTGGGTGGCCTCGCTTCTCCTTCGGGGTTTGTCGAGAAGCGGCTTGTCTCGAGCTGCTTTCTGTCTGCTCACCCACTGCCACCACGCGCATGCTCGCCGCCGGCCTGAGGAGTTCCTTAGCAGAACTTTATCCTGCCACCCGGGATGTCCTCGGCATGGAAAATCCAGGATCCTGCTGTGCTGGTACTACCAAGCAGGCAGCATAGCAATGGAGCCGGGACTTCGGTCTCTGCTCTGCCAGATGGGTGCCCTGGGCTTCTCCAGGCCAGCACGGTGAGCCGCCTGCCCCGGGCCAACGCGGAGGTGGTTCCCTGACACAGCGCTATTCCCAGACAGGGAATCTGTTTTATAACCCAGGTGTGGGTGATATTATGGGTTGATCCTTAAAAAAATTGTTAAAAATATGTATTATCTCCTCCTTGCTCAGGAATACGTGGGCTTCCTTCGGGAGACGTGGCCTTCCAGCACGCTTTGGTTTCCCGGCTGGTTTTGGTGGTTGTAGGGCAGCTCGGGACAGCCCAAACCCCTCCTGCCAGCCACAGCCACCCGACACGGAGCAGCCCGCCCGGGCAGGGTGTCCGCCGGGACGGGCAGGGGCAGGCAGCAGGACACCGTGGTCACGGCAGCACAGCCATGGCCGGGTCACGGTGGCGACGGTGAGCAAGCAGGGCAGGGCGACGGCACAGCAAGGAAGTGCCGTCATGTCTGGCCTCGCCTGTGCCCTGCCCACAGCAGTGAGGGGGTGAGACAGACAGACAGACAGAAAGGAGGGAAGCGAGCAGTGCCATCCCATCACGTTCCCTTCTCAGCCTCTGTGCCCCAGCAGTGGTGGCTGCCGGGCTTCACTGGGGACCTCGGTGGGATCCTCTTCTGCACAGCGTTCCTGATGCTTCTCGGATGGGAGCACACGGAAGGTGTCGGGCCAGCAGCTAACGAGGAAGATTAACAAACCAAAATGTGGTCCAAGATGCCACTGCTGTAGATGGGAGCAGAGGACATCGCCAGCTAGGCATGACAGCCAGATGGCCTTTCCCCCTTCCTCGGATCCAGCCAGAGCTGCCTCCTCCAGGCAGCTGCTCCCAGCACTCACCAACTCCTGGAGGTACCTCATCCTCCCCAGCAGCGAGAAAGAACCTGGCTGAGCAGCCCCAGAAGGACAGGTCCTCTGACCTTCAGCCCCCCCAAGCAGGATACAAAGCCCCAAGCCCCCTCCTCAAGCAGCTCTCCCCAACTCTGCTGGGAGAAGCACCCCAAGGGGTTGCAACTTGCTGCAAAGACCCCGGCCGATGACCGGTGCCGCTCTGCCTGAGTCCCTCCGCAGAATCACAGAATCCAAGCATGGCAGGGGTTGGCAGAGACCTCTGTGGGTCACCCAATCCAACCGCCTGCTGAAGCAGGGTCACCCACAGCAGGCTGCACAGGACCTTGTCCAGGCAGCTCCTGAATATCTCCAGAGAAGGAGACTCCACAACCTCCCTGGGCAGCCTGCGCCAGGGCTCTGTCACCCTCAGAGGGAAGAAGTCCCATTGCCCCCTGCCAGCTCCTCGCTTCTCCAGAGAGCATGCAAGAGATGACAGAGCTTGGACAGTGAGGAAAAAACACAGGTAATCAAAGGACAGAAAAAAAGCCACCAGAGCATGGCTTGGTCCCTCCTCAGCCAGATCCCTCCTCCACCTTGAGGCCAAGTTCACCCCGCACCAAGCAGAGAACATCTGAGGAGGGTGTTTCTACCAGGGCTTCAGAACATCGATGAAAGGCTTTGGGGACCTGGAGGTCTGCTCCTCCCCGCAGCACACGTTGCCCCCCAGACGCTCCCATGTCAGACCAGACCCCATGTCTGGGACCGGGCCTCGGCTCCGCAGGACACGCACTGATGCTGTGTGACCTGAAGGTAAAATGAAGGGCTCCAACGCGCTTCCGAAGCGAAAGGTTTTAGCTCGGAAATGGGGAGAGGCTCCACGTGAAGCCACCACTCATGCGAGACAGGCACCGCCCGACCTCCCGCTCCCTGCCTGTGCCCAGCTGAACATCAGACAGACTGTGCCAGGATTTGCTCGACAGCAATGCCAGCCAGAAAAAGGGGGATTTTAGAAAACACATTAGTGTCAATTATAGCTGAAGAACAAGAAGCTGAAGCCAGACAAACTGCAATAAAATACTAAAGACCTTGCCAGCTGAGAAGGGATTAGCTCTGACGCACGTCTCATTAACTTGCATTTTCCTCTCCTGGGTACCGAACCGCCCGGTCTGTGGCCACAGTCATCTGTCCAGGCATCAGAGAAATTTCACCTTCTTTATTCTGGGGTTTTAATTCCCAGGAGTCACGTCCTTCTCCACGGGTTCAGCTGACAGCAGGCAGGATTTTCCCCTTACGCTGTAAGACACAGCCCCCGGGGTTTCCAGGAGGACAGTGTTGCTCCAACAGCATCAGCACCAACAATGTAACCTTATTTTTTAAGGCCTGGAGAACCAGCAACACAAAATTCCTTGTAGCCATGGCAGTGGAGCAGCGGACGCGGGGAGGAGCCATGATCACTACGGTTACCTGCAGCCCACCACATGAATTTCCAAATTTTCCCCTTCTCCCACCCTAATCCAGCTTCATCTAATTAAACAAGAGGCAAATCTTACAATTGAGACACACCCCCATCAAGGCCCCCTCCAGAAGAAAAAACATAAAAGCAATACTCAAAAGAATGCCAAGGTATAAGGGGTTACAAATATTCAGACTTTATTATAAATAAGAAATACTGTTTTATACATAAAAACTGCAAGTGTTGCATTTTGTTCACCGCCCCAGACAGCAAAGACCACAGATTAAGGCAAAAAGCTGGAGTGAAGGCACATCCTGCAGGGCCACGGTCAGGAGTAAGGTGATGACGGGACCGCCACGCGCTGCCCGTGACGCCCGGCACCCCACCAGCAGCTGCTGCATCATCACATCACGTACGGAAATAACTGGACTTATACAATGAATAATGGCTGTAATGCAGTAGTGATTAAGAGATCGCTTATAAAGATTTTTTTTTAATTATTTAAAAATAAAATTCTGTTAAAAACAGCTTAAGGAAACAGAAATTTAAAGAGAGAAGAAAGCAGGAAACCTTAGGCCTGAGGTCAGCCAGGGCACGCGTGCGTCTTCGCATCTGCTCTTCTCGCAGCCGTGGCAGAGAGGGGACGCGGTTACGGCCAGCCACCTGGCCAGGACACCGACCCGATGCCCCACGCGCGTGGGTGAGCAGGGGTAAGCTCTCCTCCAGCAAGCAGGCGTGTCTGCGGGCAAGGGCAAGCCCCAAGCTGGCAGAGTGCAGGGATCTCTCAGAGCAGGGGTACATGAGCGACGCGGGGTTCGCTGGGGACACCCCCTGCCAGCCGCGCCACGCCAGGGGGTGCACCAAGCCTCCCACCTCGCACAGTGGTATCAAGACGTCCCCAAATCCAGCTCTCCGACCACACAGCTCTCCCGATAGCACCACGGCTCCTCACAACCGAGCTGCAAACCCACAGCCCCCCGCTCTCCTCGCGGCACAGCATCCCCGGGGATGCGGGACACAGAACCGGGCGCTGTCAGCACCGTGCACCAGGGCGGGCTTCGGAGGGAGGGTGAGAAAACATCGCCTGACAGGCAGAGTGGTTACTGCTGATGCCCGTAAAGGTGCTGAGGATACCGGAGAGGGAAGAAAGCGGGAGCCCAGCTTGGAGAAAGACCGAGCTCTAAGGGAACAATACAGAGGGAAGCGCTCCACGGTGCACACGCCTCGATGGCTACGGGGGAAATGCGCATAGAGGAGGCCAGGCTGTGCCACTCTGGAAATATGGCTGAGTATATTTACACACACATACGCACACACGAGAGACTTCCTCACACTACAATCATGATCAAAAAAAACGGAAAAAAAAAAAATCACATTCACACCAAAAATATAAATTTGAAATAATTAATAGCACCAGTGTGTGTCAGATAATAATTTCTTCCCCGCTACGCAAACGTACGAAGTTGCATAGTGTTTAAGGATAGATATATACTGGATCTCAAGGAAAGGGGGGGATGCCAGGCCGGAGGCAAGGAGGAAGGCGCAGAGGATGGTCTCAGAGGTCTCGGAGGGGGGCTGGCGGAGGAGCGAGGGGCTCCCCGCTGCTCCCACCCAGCACCAGTAAGCAGCTGGGAGGCACCACCCGGGGAGGCGGCGGCAGCGGTGCGGAAGGCAGAATTGTCACCAGAGCCTGGCCTGGAGTCCCTGTGCTTGTGGTGGCTTTGCGGTGACCGGGAGATCGGTAGGCAAGAAGAAAGGAGGGCACCAGTAAACTCCAGCTCTTTCTGGCAAAAGGCACGAGCAACACCAGGAGATACAAAACCGCCCCTGTCCTCCTCCAGGAAGAAGATGGGGAGAAAGACCTGGCCACTTCCACCTGCACGTCCCCTTCCATCCCCACCCAAAGACATTCAGCGTGAAGGCCAGTGCAGCTGCCAGAGCTGGCTGGAGGGCAGCTCTCCTCTTCAGCAAGACTCTTCCTGCTTGAACAAACTGTCAATCAGACATTCGTAGCCTAAAACAAAAAAGATCCTCTAGCACTTCGATAGCAACACCTACAGAGGGGAACGCAGCTCACGGCTTCCACACTCTCCAGCCTGGACTACCCAGCAGGCAGCTGCTGACAGACCGGACCCAAAGCTGCTCCGTAGAGCAGGAACGGGGCTGGCAAGACCTGCCACTCCACCAGCAGAAGACCTACCGCTCCACCCATCTTCCCAAAGAGTTCCTCTCGGAGGCTGCGTTTTTCTCAAGAGCAATGCTTCATCGCAGAAAGCATTTCACCAAGAGGCTTCGGCTATTTTGTCAGAGGCTACCAATGCTGCCGATTGGCCACTAGTTAATGATAAAAAAAAAAAAAAAA
>Ga0065711_1031968_pt1 | contig 28300 bp, 10 predicted proteins | sample Hoacrofraction12_FD_59098 | JGI IMG/M metagenome (GOLD analysis project Ga0065711, IMG submission 59098) | Hoatzin crop microbial communities from Cojedes, Venezuela - Epithelial fraction 12 v2 (version 2) | ecosystem: Host-associated > Birds > Digestive system > Esophagus > Crop | place... | reverse complement strand
TTTTCTTTTCTTTTCTTTTCTTTTCTTTTCTTTTCTTTTCTTTTCTTTTCTTTTCTTTTCTTTTCTTTTCTTTTCTTTCCTTTCCTTTTCTTTTTTTTTTTTAAATATGTATTTCAGTAGCTCCACGTTCAAGGATCCAGAAAGAGCCAGCTTGAGGGACAGCGGGCATGGGGACAGTGATCAGGCTGACAGTGACCAAGACACTAACAAAGGCTCCTGCTGTGACATGTCTGTTAGGGAGGCACTCAAGATGAAAACTACTTCAACTAAAAGCCAGCCACTTGAACAAGGTGAGTGAAGCCTCCAATGCTTACAAAAGTGTAATGTTTAAGCTGTCATTATAAACCTATTAGTGCTGCTATTGTGGTTTATCAGGGTGGAATAGCCCACTGATAATACTATCAGAGGAAACAGTAAATCTTGTAACTAGCCCAGAGCAAAGAACGCTCAGGGTCTTTCAGAATGAACATGAAATGAAACCGCAACTTTATCTCCATTGGCTTTGCCTGTGATATATTATGTACAGTCCTTCTGCCAAAACATGATTTGGAAATTCAAATTAGACATGACTGCAACAGATAAAAGAACGCCAGTCATTTACAATCCTCACGTAGTTTGGAGAAAAAGAAAAGAGGCTTGGGATATCAGACAAGAGTAAAAATGGTTCAGAAAATATTTTCATTTCATGGATGTATTTTCCTATTTGTAACGTTGATTTCACAATTAATAGTAGTTTGAGAAGTTTCAATAGTAATACAATCTGATTTTTGGAATAATTTCATTCACATGTTGGTGAAAGTACCAAAGATGAGTGTCTGTGAAACAGCTAAAATGACTTATGTTAGGACAGTGACAGTGCTCTCTGCAAGCATTCGTTCTGACAAATAAGCATGTTTATTTACTCAAACTCTGTGTCCAATTCATTGTTTTCCAGACATGTTTTATCTAATTATGAGGTCTTTTATTTCAAAAGAGACACTTTTATTTTTTTTAAAGCATCAGACAAAGTACACCAGCATTGTGTGCTTTTCTTTTGCTTCTGAGATGTGAGCAATAAAGAAGTGCACCACTGAATTATTTTTTAAATGTTTTGCATGTTTACTATAAATTTATTATGTTGTGGAGAAGATGATTCAGTGTTAAAGACAGTTAAAAGGTTATTGAACAAATCAGCCTTAATAGGAAACTATTTTTGTTATTAAGCAGATATATATTAATAAGCTTTTTTTTTTATTGTTGATTAATTACACCTATGCTTTTTGCCTTTTAGCCTAGTCTGATCTGTAGCACAGTCATCAGGAAATACATGTTCAACTTCATTTTTCTGATTATGTTGAGATTGTAATGTTTTGCTGTGGAGAATATTTAGAATGCTGCAGTATAATTTATTTAGTATGTATTTGAAGGTTGACCTCATATATGACCTTATTTTCCAAGTAATAAATGCCAGAAAGATTATTTTCTCCCAGTCTTTTACTACAGCAACACTCTGCTTATAATTGGATGTTGATCTGTATAAAGATGCAGTACTGGACTTTAATTTTTTTAAGAAGCTCTTTGAGTGTGTGTCTAATTTTCTGTTTTGTATAAGAAAAAGACAAAATCTCTGGATTTCTATCTATCAAGTATAGCCATGAAACAGTTCTATAATTTTAAAAGTCCCATTAGGAAAGTGATTTACTATTTAAATTAAGAATGTGTGCTTTTTTTTGAAAAGGACTGTATGGCTAGAGTTCATAATATTGCAGTAAGTCCAGCAGCATCAAGCCCAATTCTGGTCATAATATCAAAAGTCCAGTAAGCAGATGAAGCCAACCATTCCTTTTGGTTCTTTTCATTATAGTGCAAAGAATTATATGGAGGTTTCTACTTACCATTAAATCTAGATAAGGGGCCCTATTCATCAAGAAACAACTTATTCCAGTGGCTCATATGAATTCCTCACATTCTTGTTAAACATATTGAACTGTGAATGTCAAGTACTGGCAGCCGCTGAACTGCAGCAGCAGGTGTTTATGTGAATTTTCTTACTGAGAAAAAAAAAAATGAGGTTAGAGAGAGAAACTACTTTTTCTTTCTTGTTTTTTTTTTTCTTGTTCTTTCCCCCAGATATAATTACCAATTGTAATGATATCCATTTGTTTACTTGTATGAACTCTTCTATCTCAAGTGTGCTATAATAATCTTTGGCATATTATGAAAACTGAACCTGCAATGAGCACCTTACGGCGTTACAGATCATTGCAGTAACAAAAGTGGTGCAATGTGGTGTTCCCAATTAAATCAATGAACGCTTGTCATTGAGCTTAGTATGATTAGGGTTCTTAGTCCAAAGTAACTTTTCTCTTTTGAAAGAAGGTAAGCAAAATCGCTTTCTCTAGTCATAAGCCAAGTTGAAGGAGGGTGAGAAGTACTGTGTATGTGATTAGGATAGAAAAAGGATTGCTTTTTCTTTAGAGAAAAATTGTTTTCCGAGAAAAGGAGATGGACAACTTGTTAAAAACAATTGTCTCCAGCAGCACCTGAAGCAGTATCAGAAGTTGTGGTCCTGTCATCATTCTGTGTTGTGTACAGGGATGGGAATTCACTATTCTGTAGCAAAGTTTCAGGCTTCACTACTGTTGTTTAAAGACATTTAAAACAGTTTAACTTCTGCTATTAGAACAGTGCTAATTATTAGGTCTTCTGACATTTTTGAAAAATGATCAGGATTAACTATGAATTCAGGATCTTGACATGAGATTCGTAATTTAAAAATTAGTTAAGTTGGAGTATGACATCCTCTGTATGTAATTCCAAACATTATTGCAGGGGCCCAGTTCTACCCATGGCAGTAATAAGGCTAGCGGTACCAATAATTTAACTACAGTGTTGAGCAACACTACCCTAGACAGCTTGAAAATTAAATGGCTATATTGAGATCAAAACTGAGAAGTACAGAAATTGTACTTCTACCAGTAACAGACAAGTTTGAAATTTTACAAAAAAATAACTTTTGTAGACATCTTCTGATTTGAGCATGGCATCTGAGGCAACCAGGCTTATTTTGTGATTTGCATTAAAATAATGAAAACAGTAGATGATAAAGCCTCAGTAAGTTTACTATTAAAATATTTAATTTCAAGGAAAATATCTCCAGATAGCACGTTTTGTCTGGCGGTGACTGTAAACATTCATAGAAGTGGGAAATATAATGCAAACTAGAAATTTTTATGAAATGTTTATGAAAGCTCATCACTTGACCTTAATGGAAAGAAAGTGGGAAAAAAATCCAACCCTATAAAATTTATTAGGACAGTAAGTCTTGTGTTAAAAGAAGCACATCCCATTTTTGTTATCTCAACCATATAGCCTCTTGCTGTGAATTTCAAGCCACTTTCTGAGTAAAAATATCTAGCTGTCTCTTAAGCTTACTTATGCTATCCGAATCAGATGTCTTACTAAGCAGCTTGTTCCATATGACTGCTACTCTTTCGGTAGAATGGGTTTAGATATATTTGTTTTGTTTACCTCTCTTTTTTCACTTCTACTGCAGAGACTTTAAACCATATCACTAGTTTGGACAGTTTGAGATTGCCCTACTTAGAAGTCTTACAAGGATAAATAGTTTTGAATACATCTGTCAAGTTACCTGTTTATTTCACCTGAAGTAGCATATATTATTCACATTTTATGTTTAAATAACAGAATAATTGTTTTGTTTGGTATGGTTTAAGCATAACAGCAATAATCTGTATTTCTTGAAAAGGTATCCAAATGATACATAAACCATAAATTATATCTACAAGGAAGCAGTACGACAGCACGATGCATTTTTTTTTTAAATTTTCATAGTGATTCCTGCATATATTTACCTTATCATCAGTAAAACAATGTAGACTTATGGACTTTTCTGTAGTTACTTTTAAATCGTTGTCTTTGTTAGATTTTCCCAGGGTTTTTTCCTTCTTTTTTTGTTTTTGCTTTTGATGTCTGTGTTTTCTTGCTCTAACGTAAATCTACATTTTCATATCATTGCCAGAAATATCCAAGGGACTGAACATCTCCAAATTCCGTAGCTTTGTTGCTGAGTTTTTGCTTTATCACTGTGCACTGCATCTTTTTTTCAACACGTTTGCTTGCTGTTCACACCTGCCTCCCATAGAGGGGGCATTTCTGCATGTGGCGTTGTCTCATTAACAGTAGCACAGATCCTGAGAATAAAAGAAAAAACAGAGGCACCTCCTTGGATGGAGAGTGAAAGGAAACTTCAGCGCTGGTGTCTGAGACTCCTTTAGGACCTGTATTGCTCACCAGGCTTGTCTGTAGAACAGCATAGTTTCAGTCTAGGATATAGATGACTAGTATAAAAGGACAGTAATGTATTTTCAGGGAAAAAAAGGGATGCTAAATATAACGTAAGAATATAATACTGCTTTCTTCATTGCCACAACAAAAATACATTTGCATCACAACTGATGCAGTCCTGCATGCACCTGTCTTAGGAATAAAAACTATATCAGTGTTATAGAATCTCTATGAATACTGTTAACTCACGAGTTTGTCCACTGAATGCATTCACAGAATCACAGAATCACAGAATGGTAGGGGTTGGAAGGGACCTCTGTGGGTCATCTAGTCCAACCCTCCTGCTGAAGCAGCGTCACCTACAGTAGGTTGTAGAGGACCTTGTCCAGGCGGGTCTTGAATATCTCCAGAGAAAGAGACTCCACGACCTCCCTGGGCAGCCTGTTCCAGTGCTCCGTCACCCTCACAGGGAAGAAATTCTTCCTCATGTTCAGAATGAGTCTGTAGTAATTTGCACATTTATTTTCTCAGTTTCTAAACAAGAATGGTCCCTGTAATTGAGTATCCTGCATTATCCATTCACGGAAGAGCAGAAATTATCAGAATTTTTACCAAGATTTTTTCTGAACTGTCCTTTGATCTTCTTCCCATAATCTTGCTTGAGTCTGTAGGATAATTAAAATCCATTCTGTTTAACTGAATGAAAATCAGTCTAGACTGATAAGTGCAGAAAGTTCATCAAGCAAATTTCTGCTGTCTGACATCATCACCAATGTTTTCTATACCATTGAGGATGATGTACTTTTATGAGTACATCAGCTCAATGAGATGATGGAAAAAAAAGATTATGGAGAAATATTTCCTTTCTAAGCTGGCGAAGGTCTCTGCTGAGAAACTGATGGAGCCTGGGAGTACCCCCAGAACTGACACAACCTGTGAAATATTTTGTTCGACATTGCTTCCTTCTGTAGGTTTTTCCCCTGGACAGAACACCTATCACATTCTTTCTCTATTCAGAATGTGAATAGCTGCCCGACTGCGCTATTTGTTCTGACGTCACCTAAGAGTCTTCATGTCCAGAACTTCTGTCCCTTCCAACTCGCTTGCCTCTAACATGGTCAGAGAAGATGCTAACTTGCTGTTGTATGTCAGGACTTGCACACAATACCCATTCTTCACTGTAATCTGATTAATTGTTATCCAGGCAAGCTACAAGAACAACTTAATTGTATTGAGAGTGTCTTTCCTTTTCTCAGTATGACTTTGTAGACTTGTCTCTTTCTAACTGGAAATTCTGGAAAAGGCTAGATGACGCCCACACAAAATCAGAATATTTTTTCCTCTTTCATTTGCTCTTTTCCACTTATTTTTCTCTCTCCTTTTTGGAGCTTCTGTGTTTTATGCAAGCATGTGCATGGTCCTAGATGAAGACTCGCATAGCTCAAAGACTAACTTATCTATTCTCTAACAGCTTCTGATTGACCAAATTTGTTATCAACACCCCAGAGATATTTGATTTCAGGTTCATTCTAATAGTGGGACTTCTAATACTAAAAATATATGTAGAATTACAGACTTTCGTGAAGGGTAAGGCCATATTTACATTTGTTCAATGTCCACTCCAGTGTGTTTAACAAATTCATTACGACATTTAAGCCACGGAGTACTTCCTTTGTACTCTTCTGCTGTGAGTACCTTCTTCAGTGAATAAGTACTTCTAAATTTAAGAGAAGTGTAGCAGTCAGTCTTATTCTTTTTATGAAGTCCTTGTTGAATGGTAATATTGAAGCTTCTATTGGTATTAAACTTTGAAATTAATACATTTCACTTTTAGTCAGAGGAGTACTCATAAAAGTTTCAAATGTTCTAAATGCCTTGATCTCAAACACTCATTTAAAGATGAGCTAGGTAACACTTTTGCAAGACTTCCTCTCTTAGGTTGAGCGAGGCTATGCAAATGTTCTGTAATGCCCTTTTCTGAGAGATCAGAGTAGTATTCTCACTGTGAACCTCAGTTAATGAACTAGAGAGAGGAACACAGGTCAGTTGCCTTTGCTGTACAAATGATTGTCATAACCTTTCTCATGTTAATACCCAGTAATCTATGACATATCTGTTGCTGTATGATGTACTGAGCAAACGATATGATGGATTTGGGTAAAACAAATACAAGACTCTTCTATCCACCAACTTTGATTTACAAAGTATTAAAGATATCTTTTTCCCTCTGTTGCAGTTATGTTGAATATATTTCTGGTTTTATTTTTAGACCGGCTACTAATCTATCAGTCAATTCAGGTTTACGTTTTACATTTCAGTTATTTCAATACTGAGTCTAGATTCGTGAGTGACACTGTGTGACACAGGCCATAATCAGATGTGCTTCAAAGTGGAATCTGGTTTGTTTGATGCTTCCTTGTTAAAGACGGGAGTGTTCTCAGGCATGGCTTTCCTCTGTAGTGTGCTCTTCTCCTAAATATATCAGCAGTTTGGGATTTGAAGCAAGGCTACCCAGGTGAGGAAGAAGTTTAAGGAAGCTGGTGTTTGTCTTAAAAGAAGTTAGAAAAGGAAGTGAAGTGGCATCCTAGTGGAGAAGGGATGGATTAGTTTAATACCTCGACTACTTACTTATCTGCTGTCATTGATACAAAGTAGAAAAGCAGTGCAAACATTCTGGCAGCTGAAGTGACAGTGAATACACTTCGCATCACAGTATCTTAGCCTATTATTGCCGCCTGTTATTGCCTATTATCCTGCTTTTCAACTGGAGTGGAGTTCTGCCAAACCAGGTTTTTAATCAGGTGCATGTTTCAGCATCTGGCAGATTATTATCATCATGTATCTAGAAGCAGTGAAGCTTTGTGAATAGCATATCCCACATTTAATTAATGTATTTAGCCACAAATTGTGGGGGGAAGGGGAAAATTTCTATAACTGACTCAAAACACGCAGAAATTTCTGCATCTGTACACACACAAAACATGTCACTGTGGCACAAAGAAGGGATTATAGCCATTCAACACAGCTTCGTCTATGCACCATTTGTTGCATTATGCTACATTTCTCAGGTAATTTCATTTCTCTCCCACATTATTTCTGTTTTTTTATGATTACAAATGAAATCAGAGGTTGAAAATTATCTATATTTTTGGCCTATATTTGATTTTTATTGCAAGCTTCACCACCTAATCAACTGAGATATATCATGAGTAACACCTTAAAAGGTTGAGACTGTACTAATAAAAATATTAATAAATTTTTGAATTTTCTTTGGTGAGCTTATCTGTAAATTAAGGCATAACATGCACTTACAGATCACAAGTCTGTTACCATAAATCTAATGTCAGAGATGTGAGCACAGATTCTAACATTTGGGTGTTCACTTCTTTGTGCTTTACTTTGGAGGCAACAAAGTGGAATATCCCTCCCCTGTCACCAGAGTAAATCTCATTACTTCCTTTCTATGCTCTCTATTTTGACACCACCTTTCCCAGGGCTGAGCACAGATATTACACTGCAGTTTGTTCTTGGAAGGCTTAGAATCTATAAGTTATCTTTTTGCTTTATTCCCACTAGGAGAGCAAGAGAAGGATTTGCAGTTCTCAGTAAGATGAGGCCCTTCTATGTCAAAATCATTATCTTCAGCTAACATTTCTTCTTTTCAGATTCTTTTTATAAATTGAAAGAAAAGTGGGGGCATAGAAAGATCAACAACTTTTGAAAGAAGTAAATCCGAAAATAGATAATTTTCATTGTTTCAGGCTTCATACATTTCCCTGGGTGGTAAATGGATGTTCTTTGCCTGTGCTTACATTTTTTAATAAAAATTTTAGGTCATATATTCATATATTGGATGGGTACTTGGTATCATGGAAACTATTGTAATGGGACTAGAGAGTCTATTCCTGCCTCAGTCTCTCTTCACTTTCTTTTAATGAAGCTTACATAGAAATCTATTTTAAAAAACCATATATATATGTATGTGAGAGTGTGTGTTTATTCAGTTGTATAAAGGAGACAAGTAAAACAAATACAAGATCTTCCTCTCCCTTTCTCATTTTAAATCAACATTTTATGATTGTATCTTCTCTTATTGAGTCAGCAGAAAATACAGATGTGATAAACAGTGACAACAGTCAAATTTTGACACAACCCCATTCCAGCCACATTCTTGTTACCAAAAGGAAGGAGTATTCTGCAGATTAAGTTACTGTAAAACTGATGTGTGTTAATTATAAACTTGAACTTGGACAGTAGTTATCAATAGTTTTATGTCCAGCTGGGGAAGACATAACAGAAGTGTCTTACATAACAGATGGGTGTTAAATATTCCATTCAGCAATGCTTCAGCTGGAATAATACTAATTGTATTTTGCTCTTCTGGAACAAAGAGTATCTCCTAATTTCTGTGTACAGTAATCCAGCCTGTCCTTTTCCTGACCCTTTATCTGTGTGCTTACTACTTCCCTCCTATGCCCTGGTTTCCAGAGGGAGAAAAGTGGTATAATTTAATTTGGGCCAGAGTTGCAGCACACTCTAATTAGTGACGCAGCTGCCATACTCTGTTTGTAGGGATATTTTTAAGGAAGATCTGTACAAATCTAAATCAACAAAGAGGTAGAATAACAGCAGAAAATAGAGGCGTACGAAACTTAGCCTGTGGGTGAAGTTTAAAAAAATTCCTTTGTTTAGAATTTGTGTTTGTTTAAATGAACAGAGGCTGGGGGGGAACATAATAGAAGTCTTTGTGTATATAAAAAGTTGTTATGAATAGGATGGTGACTGCTTTTTCTTTCCTTTTTGTTTAGTTTGCTGGAAAAGCTATTTAGGTTACATGTAAGAGAGACCTTTGCTGTAAAGATAGCTAGATACTGAAGCAGGCTACCCATGTAAGTTGAAGAATCCTCCTTCCTGGATGTTTTTAAAACAGGTGAAATATACATTTGTCAGAGGTAACCTAGATTTATTTTAACCCACCTAAGGCCAGAGGATCCACTCTAGACCTGCTTTGTATGAAGTCATTATTAAATGTAAGGATGCGAAATACTGTCTAGAGCCGAGTAAAACATACTGACAGGGAACACTTGTGCTGACCTGTTCTGCAGTCTTTCCTCTGTGAACATCGCCTTTTATGGGAAGAGCTCATGATGTTAGAGAATCGCAGGGAAGGCGGATTATGTAGTGCTTCACAACAAGAATCCCTGATACAATAGAATAGTACTTAGCATTTAACATGGACTTTGCTCAGGGGCAGAGCTTCAGCATGATTAACTAATCACTGCTCAGTGAAACTTTGTCTATTCTGTACATCGGTGATATACGCATGCCATGTATCAGCCTCTGTGTACCTACTACCCGTCCTGATTTCCAGAATGGCAGAACAGCTGGTTTCCATTCCCTGCTGCTGCTTTCTCCTATTCCAGCTGCCACACTCAGATAACCTCCCTTCCCCAAGTGGGCTTCATATGGTTTGAAAGGGACTTAATGTACCTCAGTGCATAGGGAACTTTTGATGCATATTTCATCATGTTTCAGTTCTTTCTACAGGGAACATTGCATGTATAACAGATGTTCCTTGACTACTACCCTTTCCTGAAGGTGACATGCCCCTTTTTTGTGTTTCATCTCTAATGTATATGAAGCTGGTAGTGCCTGCATGGCACTAAAAAATACTGCTCCATAGCTGCCCGTGTGCTGCGTGCCAGGCTATATTTAATTCCACCTGCTCCCCTCTGCCACATGAAATGGAGAGAAGCATATGCCCAGTATAACCAAGTCATGCTGTGGTGCACAAAAAAACCCTTTATTTAAGACAAGTAAATGTATTTTTTAAATTTAAGACCATATTCTTCCAGCTTTTCATACGTAAACTGTGTCATAAATCAGTGAGGCTGTTCATGTGACTACATGTGAAAAATCCTTCATCTCTTAGTATTTCTTTTAATATTAATAGTGTATATGTAGTGTGTGTGTTTATATATGTACATACACACATGCACAAATACAGAAATCAAACATTATTAACTGATGTCCCTGAAAATTTGATTTTGTGATAGATATAAATCTGTATCTTAACAATATGGAAAACTGAAAGCTTTAAAACATTTTATACTTGTCTTAAAACTGCAAATATGAGAACAATTCACAGATTTGTTTACACAAGTTTTTTCATCATAAAGCTTGTTTTGGGAAAATATAATAATAATGAGGCAAACGCTGTCAATCCAAAATACAGTTGAAAACCAGTATTTAAAAAATGTATTTTTTTACATCTAGTTGATAATGTATAGTACTGTGCATATAAAGTATGCATATGTGGAGATATACATATATAACATTATATGTAACAATATAATTGCAATGTTTACTTAAATATTATAGGTATGAGCACCTTGGATTTTTAGAGGGTAGTCTATCAACTTAACTGTTTCTCTGAGAGATGAAATCAGTTCTTCATACATAATTTTATGTTCTGACCCCATTTTTACTTGAACAAATGAATGCAGTTCTTGCATAAAAAGTATGATTTAGGTTGCACATTGGACATGATCTCTAGGCAGTTATGCAGTTCAAAAAACCTTTCAAGCTTTAAGTCAAACATACCGACTAAGAACAACAGAAACACAAGAATTGTGTCTGTTGTGGTACGGTGAAGAGATTTTTGCAGCACGTCTGTAATCTGCATGGCCTAGAGAAGTGTATAGTTGATCTGTGTGCACTACTGAATAAGAATAGTCCTACATTTCGTATGTGTGATTAGCTTTTGCATGTGGTATTGCTTTTCTACTTTACTTGTTTGATTTGAAGTGAGGATTCTGTCCCTTGTCGCTATGGTGTTTTATCGTTGTAAGCAAAGTTCACATAAAGACAAAGTAGGTTTATATGTTTATCTAAGATTCTATTTTAAAGAACAAATAACTTTTTTCTTTTTTTTTCCCCCTGAGGTATATAAAATTAATACTGCACCTTTATAATAATTTCAGAAAGTGCAAGTTTCACATCTATTTTATAAGAATATTTTACTTACGATAGAAATTTTGAACTCGTAATGTGGGAAATCATATTATGTGGCCCTAGAAGTGTATCGTTTTTGAGTGGCTACTCCTAAAAGGGACCAACATTTTTCTCTATGAGAAAACTACAAAATACTCTTTGAAATAAATTTCTGTCAAATATTCAGCCTGATTTCTTTTATAGACTTAGTATTTGCCCATAGACAAATATTTTCAACAAAGACAAATTAAAACAGTTCGACTAAAATATTTGTAGATTTGTGTCTATAAACCACAGAAAGTTGAATGTGACCCTGAGTCATGTCAGGTACCACTTTCGTTTCTCTCTTTTCTCAGTTCAGAGTTTTATGACCCAGCAATACCTAGCTGTTACCCAGGTAGGAATACCTTGGTGCACAGGAAAGGCAGGAGTTTTTGAGGGGAAGTGCATTGAGTAGAGAGAAATGGAGAAAGAAAACTACGACCACCACAACCACTGCTGTGAGGAAAGCTTTAAAACCAGCTTAACTTGCCAGTGTGCTGTAGCTGTTTTTCAGTTCTCAAGAGTACCATAGAGTAGCCAGAGCACACTACTGAATTGGACTATAAAAATTAAAATAAAAATGACCATGCAAAGTTAATACTGCATATGCTTAAATCACTGGAAATACCATATAATAACATAAAAATGTGTTTCTTTGGCATTCAGGCTTATAATAAACAAATAAGGACATTCTCTAAATGTATATTTGGATGGAATTACATTGGAAAGTTCACATAGTAGCGTATGGTAAAATACATTCCAGCTTGCAAATGTCCCCAAAGCAAGCGCTGTTAGATGGATGCAGAACACTTAGATTTAACATCTATTACAATATTCAAACAATAAAAAACAATGTTAAATTTGAGCAGAAGTATCAAAAACTTTGAAGCAGGTGGTAAAAACAATCTCAGTTATTCAGTTATTTCAAGACAAGAACAGAATTTAAATATTTTGGACTTCCAAAACAAATGTCTCGACATTTTCTGTCTTCATGATATTTACTGAGAAAATAAAATCCCGTGAGATGTTTAAGCTTAGTTGTTGATATACAGTTATAAAAATTGTGAATTTTGCCTATGGTTACCTTTTCCTTATATGGAACTATTGACAGTATCCAAGTTTTTGTTATTTTCAGACTCTATTTACTAATTCTTTATTATTAATCTTTAATGTTACTCCTTTTTTTTAAATCTTGTGAGTTTTGTGTACTATCACATTTTTTCTTGGTATGCAGAGAATAGCAGAAATATATATGTTGCTAGAAATTTGACACAAGAAAAGAGTCTCTCAAAGACAGGCTAGATGATCGGTGAAAAGTGGGAATCCACCTTCCTCTTGTTTTTGAGAAGTCTTACCCCATCGTTAATTCACTATTATTTTACAGTGATCTCAGGAAATGTGTAACCTCTTCAAGCAAAGAAAAATAAGCTACTATTTATAACCTGAAAATTTCTTGCTACTTAAAACCTTCAAATTCTTTAAAGACATTGCTTCAATTGTCAGTAGAATTGCAGTTCATTGTAAATTTATTACATTTCTGCAGCTTTTCACTGGTATACATGACAACAGTAGCTGGCTCATCATTTATTCAAAATAAAGCTATTATATTTCAAATTTTTACAGGCACATTTGAAAGATAAGTACCATACAGCTGCTTTCCGAATTGTAAACTTGATTATTTTTATGATATGTAGAAGCATGGAAAAAGAAAGAAAGAGTTACAGAAAGAAGAAAGAGAAAAACAAAATTAGAAATTTAAGATGCAGGAAAATAACATGTAACACAGAGGAGAAAAAAAGGAAGTAATCAAAACACTGAGATTTCTCAGAAACAAGAAACTGCCCTACTGTTAGGGGTAGTGTGCTTTTGTTGAATTTAATTATCTGCTAAAAGTGATAAAAAAATTAATTTTACCTCAGCACTAGCTGCAATTAAATAATCCTCAACTGGAATACACTCCATACCAGACAAGTGCTTGTGGTTTTGCAGTGGAGGTTCATTAGCAGATCTCCTAGATGTCTAGTCCTTCTCAAATGCAAGGAAACTGGAAAACCTAGACCTCAAGGTTTTGTTGATTAGGAAAAGAAAAAGAAATCTTAACATCCCAAAATTCTACAATTTCAACCCTGTTGAAGGAAAGAAAAATACACAGGTCTTCAGAAACCTTGTCTCTTCATTTCACCTACAATTTTGCCTACCTCTGAGTTCGTTACCCTGATTCTTTATGGTTAATTAGTTGAGAAGCACTTTTAAATTAACAAGGGGAGCAACAGGTGCTTCTACAGCATGATTCATTTGACCCATTTTAGATGAATCAGGTCCTCAAATGCTCATTCCTCTCTACTGTCAGTAAAAGGTGACAGACTCAGATGTAGGTTAATAGTTGTACATATCCAAAATTATGAAAGATGAATTGCAGTTCAGTGTTTTCGCAGGAATCAGTTTTTTGCACACTGACCATTGCTTATCCCAACTTTCTGGCTTTCTAGTTTCTTATTCATGTTACAGGGCTTAATGGTTCAAAGCCAACTTTATTCTGGAATCATCATCATTAATGGATTCATTAGATCTTTCCCATTTCATCAGAGTCATGATGTTGAAGTGGTGAATCTTTCTACCACATGAGAAATACGATTTCTGTTTGCACAGCCGTTGTTCCCTGTTCCATGTATTTGCAATTGGGAACTGTTTCTTCACTCACAAAACTGTGTGCCTATGTAAGGTTTATAGTATTCAGTGCTTTGCTTAAATATTTATCTATTTGACTTTTCTTTTGTATTCTTATGGCCAAATTGCTGGCACCTGAAGCAATAACGGATAGTGTGTTGGAGGTTTAAAATCAGAATCTGAGATTAACCTGTGCTTTGGCTTCTAAAAAGCCCTATGTGCTGAAATGTGTTACTGAAATGACTCACAGAAAAGGAAAGAGATGGTCTTAGATTGCATGGACCTCTACTTAAAATCAACATAAATTAACATATTTATCTGACTGCTGGAACTGTAATAATTTAAGTTAATTAAATACCAAGGGATGAATAAAAACATATTAATTGAAGGATTAACCTGTATATAAGATATCTGTACCTTACATAGTGTTAATCTTCAGTAACTTTTTATCATTTGGTGAGCTGAAGTAATTCATAATCTTATTAAACCCAACTTCTTATTGCATCTAAGGCAGTCCTTGTATGTTCATTAAATAGCAAAGGATTCTGGAATAGCTACTAATCCCTGGCAAATACATTTAAGAACCAACTGGCATTTCATAAACATCCAGTAACAATCCTATTAAATCTAAGTAAATATTTATTTAAGATACTTGGGGTCTATCCTGTTGTATCACACCCACTGTAGTATGTGGCAAAGTATGTATTGGTGGCAAAGTTAGGTTTATCTGCAGGTGTACACCTCCCACTGTCATCTCAACTCTGTCACCAGAGCCAGCTGCTGGAGGCATTGCACATGCTGGCATAAAGAGGTCTCCATCTAACCTCTCTGCCGGGAATGTCAGAGTTTTCTGCCAAATAGCTGTGTGCGCAGGGGTTGTCATTTTTTTTCACACTTCTGGATGACATAGCTTTGCCAGCAATACTTCATAATATAGATCTGGTCTCACAAGCTGCTATTCATCATCAGTGTTATTAATAGTGAGCATAGACTGCTTTCTTACAAGGCTCACACAGATAAAGATTGAACTGCATTTTTGGCAAATTGAACAGAATTGTCAAGAATGTGTAACACACATACAGTGTCATGCTCAGAGTAACTATAACAACTATTTGACTCTGTAAGTGCCCCTCAGAACTATCTCAGAGAGTAAATCTTAAGTGTTGTACATCAGTCAAATCCCTTTGACTGTCCTTTGCTTTTGTGTTTGCTCTTTCAACTTTGTTAACTGATAAGTGTGCAGTAAACAACCCATCTATATTTCTAATTTATTTTTTTTTTCCCTCAAGGTATTCAGTTTACTTTAGGAAATTTGACTACCTTCTTCTGATGGTTTAGTTTCCTTTTTTCTTATCCACAACACAACCTTTTCTTTTTTTTTAAAAAAAAAAAAGATTTAATTACTTTTACAGAGGAAAAGAAGATGGAGAATACATTTATAACAAAAGCAAACAAACAAACCCATTTGTTTTATAAATGAAAACCCCAAGATTTTTTTGAAACTCTTAAGTAGATAATTTTTAATTACTACAAATTTCTATTTCAGAAATGATGGGAAATGTAATTCGGATTAAGATTTTATTATACTAATTTGTGCTTTGCTATTCACAGTTAAATTTACAGTTCACAAAATATTCCAAATATATCCAATTTACAGCATGGGAATGCAAAAGTGTGCATTACTGGAAGCAGCATAAGCTTTCTTTAATTTACAGCTTTACACAGCTTTTCATATCTCTGTGTGTTGTCTTGTAGCATTATACATCAACAGAGTCAGTAATGACCAGTTTAGTCCCTTAGTATTGTTTCTGATTGCGGCTTTAAAGCCCTCAGCTTTTTGAAAGTTACCTAAATTTTTTTATTTCCTTTCATAGAAAATCATCAGAAAACTTCATCCTAATAAATGTAAGAATAAAGCTTTATTAGTATTCTGTTGCTGAAAAAAAATAGAACAAACCAGATTTTGAAAAGGAAGAAAGTTCAGCCTAAAACAATAGTTTAGTGATAATAGTGGTCATATTAAAAAACTATCGAAAGAGTAACCAAATTTTCTATTGCACATTTGAAAATTTTAATTGTATACTTTCTGTGACTTTTCATAATCCTAGTCCCATCTGCCTTTTTCTAGATCACTATTGTAGCATAGATGTTAAATTGTTACTCCTGTAAAATGTATCTTGTCTGGAGCAGTCATGCAGTTAGCTACATATGCATTTAATTTTATGAAATTAAAATCTCAATAAGGAATTCTCGTAATTTTTCTGATACAGATATTTTAATATCTTTTATTAAACTCAACTAAGCTAGTACTTAAAAATAGCTCCCTGACATTCAGAAGAATGGATATGAAAGCAAGCATAATAAAAATTGCTGGGAAGGTGCAGTGCAAGCACTGATTCCGTGACTACCACACTGTTATAAAAATTTTTGTTAGTACGTAAAATAATCTGTATTATTAAAACATATGAAAACAACCCTATCTAGTAAGGGTTGAGATGTGGAAGTTCCTGTGAGGTAACAAACTGCAACTCATCATGCAATGTAGGGCAACTGTCCTATGTGTATGCCTTTCACTTATACCAGCTGAAGGTAATTCAATTATCCACCGAGATGTAATGTCTGAGTCACCTTGTGGAATTTCCTGGCACTCTGCAGAGACTGCACAAAGACTTTAGGACAGTTTCACCTCTGCACAATTGAGGGTCCTAAGAAAATAGTGCAAGAAAATAAAAAAGACATTTTTCCATTAAACATGGGTGGATTTTTGTTCCATGAATTTGTCAAATCATGTTGTGGACCCTTGGCATCCATAATGTCCTGCGCAATGATCTCCACAACTTACTTAGGTGCATGTACAAGCATACGGCTGTTGATTGAAACCTGCCACCTGATTATTCCATTGGTCGTGCCTAGTTCTTACTTTAGGAGAAACAGTAAAAAATTGTTTCTCAGTAGTCTTCTCAGTGACATGCATGATTCAAAAAATTTTTCATATTTTCCTTTTGTTGTGTTTTCTCTGAGCTAAAAAATCTTAGTCTTTTTAAGCTCTTCTCTTACGAAAGCCTTTTTATAACTTTGATCATCTTTGCTGCCCTTTTTTATCTTTTCAGTTTTATTATATTCTTATATTCATGAGCAGAACTGCATACAGAAGTCTAGATGCAGCAGCTGTGGATTTAAGCAGAGTAATATTTTGTGTTTTAATCTCTATTCCTTTTCCAAGATTTCTTCTTATTCAAACTCATATCTTGATGAGCTATGAGCTGACATCTTCATTTATCTGTCCGGAATAATACAACGATCTTTTTTTAGAGTCCATAGTTTGTCTATTGATAGTAGTTACAGTTTTTCATTATGTACATTAGCTGCATTTATTGACACTGAATCACATGTGCCATTTTATTGAAGTCATTCAGTAGCATGAAATCTACCTGCAGCTCTTCACAATCACTCTCAGATTTTGCTACTCATATTTTTTTGGTACCAAAGCTAATTTAAGTGATAGTGTTACAATGCTCCAATTTCATATTTGGGTTCCATATGTTCTGCTGATTTTTTAGGAGTCATTTTACCCATTTTCTCTAAAATTTAGTCGATCAATCTTTCGGTTGCAGGCAGTTTTTGTGACTCATTCCTATCTCTAAAATAACTACATTGTGGGAATCTCCCTAGGCTACTTATTTCCAAACCTTTTTTTCTCTTCTTTTCTTTTTTTTTTCCTTGAGAGGTGGGTACTTGTGATCTTATTATTGTATTATATGCTGATTATCTGCCAGAGCTACTGATCCACTGATTCTCTGGCAGGCTTTCATTTTTTCTGATTTTTTTTGTAAAAATTCAGCTCATTGCCTGCTGTGTCATGAATGAATTATCTTCAAAACTTTTTTCACCCTTCCCTACAATATTATACTATTTTATTTGTTTTACCTTCTGCATTTTTCTCTTCCTTATTTGCACACAGTTGCAGCTTTTTTAAGAGTATCTTTTTACTTCTAATGGCCTCCTTTACTCTGCTGTTTCACGATACTGGCTATTTTTCTGTCCTTTAAAAGTGTTTTTGGTAAGTGGTATACAGTTACTCTGAACTCCCAATACAGTATCTTTAAGCAGTCTGTCATACTATCTGCAAGCATTTAGTGTTTTATTTGTCCTTTTCAATCTCCTTTTAAAAAGCTTTGTCATGTTCAGGTAGTTCCCATTCTTAAAGATAAATGTTACTGTAGTAATTTTTTTTCCTTTTTCTTTTCTACAGAGGCATTGAATTTGAGTGCTTTATGGCCAGCGTTACAGTGTAGCATGTAAAGAATTACATTTTCAATGTGGCCTGTTGAATACTAAAAAAGTAAATCAAATAAATGGTGTTTATCCTCTTGTGAACCTTTCGACTAGTTGTTTTAAGTACAATGTACTTCAGCATTCCTCCATAATTTGTATCTCGGCATTATAATTACACTGGATTCCACTGGGTATTTTCTTTCTACTGCCTCTGTGAGCTGTCTGTTACATCACATTCCTCACTTAGAACCAACTGCTGCAATTCTTGTTTTTTAGACTTAAAAAATGTATAGAATTGAGTAAATATGTGGTTTTGATCTGGCTACCAATTTATATATGCCCTGTTCACATGGGATTTTATTTGCTGAAGATTTCTTTGCTATTCCTGCTCCAAATATGGGTAGCTTTTGCTCTAGCCTTTTTTTTTCCTTTTTGAGTGTTCAGTTTGTGACTTCACTCTAGCTGACAAGTTATCTGAGATTTTGTGCTTTTCTATGCCCGTCACTTATCTTTTTAATTTAAAAACACTCTCTTATAACCATTTCAAATATCACCAGCCTTTTTTCTGTGCTGGCTTGCACAAGTCCTATCTTTCTTGGATGTTTTCCATTCATTACAAACATTTCCATGGTTATTAATTAAAATATACCCTCCTCTATCAAAGTCAATTTTAACCAAAAAAAGTAAGTGAGCTTTAGTGTCTAAAATCAGAAAGTAGAAATAGAATCTCAGCAGAAATATGGTAATGTTGCAGAAATGTGATGCCATTTTCAAGTCTTTCCTAGGCCATAACAGACAGGAAAAAAAAAAAGTTACATATTTATTCAATATCAGTTATAGAGAGAACATAGCTGTCTCATTTTTATCTTGAATTTTATCTTTCACTTGTGATTCAGTTGACTGAAGTCTGCCTCTTCATAATAAATTTTTAAGAAAGAAAGACTTTATAGCTATACCACTATACCTGTTACTAATGTTCAAGTAGAAATGCAATGTTTTTCTTCCTTTTCAGGAAAAAAAAATCACATCATACTGGTAGTCTCCAATGACTGCGACTATTCTCCTATTTTCAGCTGTTTCTGATTTTTGTTCTCACACTTTCTGGGAGTTTTAGTTAAGAGGAATAACATTTTTAAGAACTTATAGTGGCAATGTCCATTTTTGCTGGGTATATTAGCAATAATGTACATCACAGACAATATTTTCGTGATATTTTTACACAATTTGCCAAATGCCTATTTTAGGCTCATTCTTTAACCTGGTGTCATTTTGACTTTCTCATCCTTGGAAAATTACCTATAGAGAGCTTTCACTAGTTATTATTGCAGAATTTCATTCAGAAATGCAAGCATCCTTTATTATTACTGTTTTTCTCATTCCAGCACAAATCTTAACATTTTTGTATTTTTCTACACTGGAGCAGCTGTGAATATTTGTCCAAATTAACATTACAGGTTGATCAGTCAAATCACTTTAAATCTTTGTGTAGATATCTTTATTTGGGCTTGAAATGCACTTGCTTTGGCTGGGCTTAAATCAGTTCCAACATGAATGAGAGTAAAGTAAATCAGGAGCATTTTAGTTCTGAACAAGAATGAGAATAAAAATAAAAAATGTAAGTATAACAATAAGAAAATAAGATTACCAGCTTAGTGGTTTAATGTGCTTGAACAAACATTCTTTAAATGCGTCTGTTCAATTCGTAAGGATTAATTTTCCAGAGTGTTTCAGGGTAGCCTCAGACAGAAGTATGTATGACCTTATGTGCTTTGCTCCCCAATGCAATCTGGAGGTCGTTCATCAAAGCAATAATACCTCAGGCTGCTTGTCCATCTGATGTCTACTCATGCTTTAGGTACTGCAGTGGGATCTGTTTGAGTTGCTGTGGCTCCTGATTAGGCTGTCATAGCTTCATGGGGTTTGCTGCAGCTTCATGGCTGGGTCTGGTAAAGGGAGAGTCAGAAGACACAAAAGAATCTTATTGGTAATCAATTTTTATTCACCGTTGCTCAGATCCTGTCAGGTAGCACTGTCATAGCCTTACTTTGTGCAGATAAACCATGGGGACTCTGATTTCAGGGGTTCTCTGAGCCTAAAAGCGAGCTCCAAAGTCTAGCCACAGACATACTTGTGGTCTCTTTTACCCTGCAGCACAGAAAAGTCACTTGCTTTTGTAATTACAGAGACTCTTTCTCACACAGATTTTTTTTGAAGGTCCAAGGTAAAATCCCAGAAGAGTATTATGCTAAGTAGAAGCATCACACAGCTGTGATTCCTGACTAAGCTGACTTCAGAATCACGTCTGACATAGTCTGACAGAATGATAGGTGGCTCAGGCCAAATGTGGGCCCAGTATCATTCCAGCTCTATAGTCATTTTAGGTAGAGTAGTTACACAGTATAGACAGTTTCCTGCTGTGGCACTTCTACATTTACTAATCAAGATCCAGCCAAAGAATCCACAGAGAAGGAATCAACATTCTGACCTCCACAGAGTGTCACTCACGTCTTCTTAGACAAGGACAGGAATCTTTCAGTTTAGCTGAGAGATTTTACATTTTTTTCTTAGATTCTCATTCAATTACAATGTATATTGATTTTAAATTTCTTTCATCTGGTATCTTAGGAAAAGGAAATTGCTTTCTGTTTTGATTTTAAAAAGAGGTTACAATGAAACCTGAAACTTGTGGAATATTTGACCTAGTCGTGTCCCGTTAATAGCTTCCTTGACGATTCAAACAAGCAATGCCACACTAGTCCTGTATTCAGGATGTCCTTACTGCGAAGAATAAAACAGGTCTGAATGTAAAGCTGTGGTACACGACACTGTCAGGTTGAACAGCTCAAAGGTAGACAAGGATACCTGCAACTCCGTTCAGCTGAGTTTGAATTCCACCCTGATGCATGCTGAGAATTAGCATTATATGCTTTATTCTCAGTGGCGACTGCCAGCTGTGTAGCTCTTCAAGCATATCCTGCCGTTTGTTCTGTGCAGCAGTAATGGTTTTGATTCCAAGCAGCTCTTCCAAGCTATTGCATAGGAATAGTGTGCAAGGAGGGTGAATTTGGGCAAATAATAAATAACTTTTGAAAGTAGTGCTAATTGAAGGGAGACAAAATGACTCATGTTTACTTGTAAAATGCAGAAGGATGTAAAAAATGTTGAAGCCATATTTCTAGTGAAAAGACAAAGAAAGATACAGCACATTCATTTTGTTAAGTACAGTATGCTAAAGTCCATACAATTCAGATCTTACCAGATCTTAATCACATTTCCAGGTTCCTTTTATCACAGCTTGTGAGAACCAACAGCCTCAGTCATTTAGATATCAACATGACCAAACTGTGAGACTTCTTTGTGCTCCATGGCTTACTAGCACAAAATCCCGAATGGGACCCCACACCTCTGTTGAATTAATTTTTATCTTATTGCACCCTGATTTCCATTAAAAGAATGGGAATTAGGTATGTGGATGGGGAGATGGAAGCAATATGTACATTCCGGTAGAGCCACAACATGCAAGTTTAATGTAGCCATGGAGGTGTTAATGACAGGGTCGGCTTTCCAACCCTTACCTTACAGATGTGGCAGTTTTTATTTACTGCTGTTTACTTTTGTTATAATTCTTGTCTTTGATTACTTTCTCAGCATAGGAGAATCTGACTGGAGCCCATGTTTATTTCTTGTGATGTGTGTTTTCCATCAAATGACAGCCATCAACTGAGAACATTTTATTTCTAGTCTTGAGAGCTTCACACTCATGAGAGTGGCCTAGAGGGACACAGCTGTCTCATTGTGTACTGAACAGAGAATTATTTTTGGATGCATTCTGCTCAGCAAAGCCTTAAATATTATGGCCAGGTTCTTCAACTGGCATTGAAAATAATTTGAGAACCAGTGGAAAATATGAATTGTTGATATGATAGGTGATGGTAGCTCGTCCTTTTAAACAACTAATTTTCTTGTTCTGTGCATATTATGGTCATGTCCTCAACTCTGATTTCTACATAATGCTAACAGTATGAACAGGAAGAGATTACCACACTGACGGTTGCTATCAAATCCAACTTTTAACAAAAGACAATATTTGTTGAGGTAAAAACAAGGAATTCTTGTTCTTTTATCTATTTGTCTAATAAGAACTTTAGACTTTGTACTGCCTGAGTTATCATATGGTTTATAATTTAAGGAAAAAGAAAACATTCCTAACACATACATTCAGAATAATCTTTTTTCTTCCATCATCGTATCCTTCTTCAGATGGATGGCCTTGAATCAGCTATTTTTTACCCTTTAGATTCTGTGACATCTTTGTGATGACTTTACTTCAGAAGCAGATGTTAGGCTAGGGTCCATCAGTTTGTGTCTCAGAGCAGCTATACTTATACTGTCTTCATAACGCATGTGGCCAGCACGTATCTTGTGGTCCCAGGTTGCATGGGGAGACTCATGTCCTCACTGTGAAGAACTCACATCCTAGAAATATCTTCTGTGACCAGCTTTCTTTGGCAGTGGAAGAAACTATTGCCTGTGAAGGACAATTCCTAGGAAGGCATTCATGTGTTTAAACAAGAAGGAAAACTTTAACATTCAAGGGACAGATAAATATATGAGTGACTGACCATGACAAGTGTTAGCTCGTCCATCACAGTCTCTTTAGTGTTAGAAAGTTACTTTCACAATTTTAACTGGTCTAGATCAGATAAACAGCGATATGTTCCCCTTTCTTCAGCTACAGATTTTAAGGGAGAGAGAACTCGTGATCCTGCAGCAAGTCATTTCAGGAAGACGAACTGACAGACAACTATTTGGATTTTTTTTTCTGTTCTTTTAGCCACTTGAACCTACTCATTATAGCATTAAAACAGGGTAGAAATTCAGAGTGAATGCCACGCAGCTCTAGCCTGGATTAGCTTTACATGCTGTGGAACCACAGCCTAAAGAAAGCAGAAGCTGGCTTCTGTCAGAACTGGGTCTTTTCTAACGATATTTGCTATCCTGAAAGGTCAGGAATTCACACCACAAAGCTGCTTAAAGCAAAACAAAAAGATGGCAACTGCCATGGGTTTTTTACACCTCTGGGTAAAAATATTCTTTTTGACCAAATGAAGAAGCCGACAGTTACTTTAGCCTGTTGCAGTTTATACAGTTTTCTGGAATTAGGCATGTCTTGACAAAGAATTTTTTATGTGCATTTTCACAGATGCTGCAACAGAAAAAAAAAAACCAAAAGGTCTTCATTCATCTTCTAAAAAAATTGCATCTTTTGAGTAAGACTTCCTATTAGATGTAGGCTGGATGTTGCAAGATCTGCTCAAATTGCTTACAGTATCTGTTCCTGCAGTTTTGTTCTATTTTATTTTATCTTTTTAAAGTAAGTTACTTGTTTTGCATGCAGCATGAATGAATACCCATTCTGAGTATGCAAAAAAATGTAGGTCTTAAAGTTTAAGCAGTAGGTTAGATTTTCAAATTACCAAACCAGAATTACAGCAAGACGGAAACTGTCATTGTGTAAAGTATGAGACATCAAACTCTTAAACTGAATGCATTCACATTACATAGTATGTTAAAGGAGACATCTTCATTCTAAGTCTTATTTACAGACAAGAGCTTAAAAGTTCCACTACTATGCATTATTGATTATTTATTTGTTTTTTATTTCTATTACAAGACTAATCAGATTATAAATCCCATTTTGCTAGGTACTACCAAAGCAAATTTGTACTTCTATCATTCTGGAGTGAAAAAATGGTGCAGATTCCTGTTAAGTTTTTACTTCTGTTTAGAATAATGACTTTATGCTCACCCATCTTACACTGGACAAGTATAAGGATATCAAATAATAATGCCTTTTTCTTGCAAACCATGAATGACTACTGTGAAATAATTCATTTCCCAACAGTAAGTTCAGACTGGTACTACAGATGAACAAATTTAAAAGAATTTTAAAGATTCCAGCATCCATAGCAGTCAGATTTTGCAAATGAAATAAAAGTGCAGATACAGAGCATCTAGTTAAATGTGTTAAAAGTCCCAAGGTGCTAATAGCAAGCTGTAAAATTATTTGCATTTAATTAGTCTAGATAAACATGGTAGACATTCCTCTTTTAGAGCACAAGGTTTCTAAGCGTCTCTAGTATTAGAGGAGATATTTTATGAAAGAATTATAAATGGAAATCTACATTGGAGGAACTTCTAGTTCCAACAGGAGTGCAAGACCAAAACTTTCCCCTTAGTAGAACAAGAAGAAAAAAATATCAGGCATGATGCCTGCCAGTACTTGGAAGTATTTAAATTCTTTCCACATCTCCAGTTGATTGACATCTCCAATAAGCTGTTAATGACCCACTACATTTGCTTTAAATGAGCCTTAAATTTCTAGATCTGGTGTAGTTTTGTAGGAAGATGGAATTAAGTAGTTTTAATTGCCTTTTTTCAGTTTTTGTTTTTTGTTTTTGTAATTCATCATTCAAAGCAGTACTACACTTTGCCATTGTAATAAAGATTCTTAGTAATCTTTTCTTTGAGTTCTATATGCAAAACTGTGTATTAGTTATAATGAATCAGTATTCTTACCTGAGCTAGGCTGTGTATGTTAGGTACCAGTCAATCACAAAGTAAGAGGTTTTCTCATGCTGGCTTTCAATGTCATAAAGTAGTAATTTAGCAGCTGTCTTGCATAGGGCTGTGACTACATTGGAAATCAAAGGTGACTCTGGTTCTGTTCATGAGATGAGTTGGTACTGCATTTTTATTAGTGTATTTTCTTTCCTTGTACTTTGATGGTTTTATTCCCTGGGGCACAGAGCTCAGAAACAGAGATTGTAACTATCATGCCAGGTAAGGAAAACAACATAAGTGATGATGCAAAATGTATTGTCTCTGATGGTGAACAAGCAGAGACTGGCTTGTGTAAAACAAATTTTTGCAGTCTGACTGTGATCGGCTATTCTCACCACAGTGATACCTGCTGAGGAGCTGTGTTGTATTTAGTTGCATTGTAATAGCATTTCTTCCAAGAAATTAATTACATATCTGTAGAGAAGTGGTGGTACAGGCAATCACGGCTGTTGGTATGCACTTGACATTTTACATTCAGGAATGAACATCTATACTGGTGCCAGACACTAGCTAATCTGTGACTGTGATAGAAGAAACATAGTGGCAAGAGGGCTGGGAAATGGGGAGCTGGACATCAAAGTGACTATCCATGTAAGGCTTTATTGCTGCAAAATGAATAGCACACGATCTTTCCCCAGTAGGAAAGAATAAAAACTTAGAAGACATGATAAGTAATGAGCTATTCTACTTCCGTTCATGCTGGACATTCATATGGGCAGTACTTCACAATATGAAATCTTTACTCAGTCTTCCAATGCAGGCTTATTAGTAGTATAGTCCCTGAATCTGTATGCAGTCAACTTTCCACAAATATTTACGCTAGATCGTATTTGCACAAGATGGAGTGTATACAACTGCAGCCTCTACAGGTGGGATACAGAGCATGGCAGTCTATATGATCTTGAGCAGCCAGGAGATCCGCTGTGCCTCTCTGCAGAACCTCTGCAGTCTATACCTCCTTTCAGAAGGAGGATAGCCATGGACTGCACTTATCTGGTAGACCACACTTCAGCCACTGCGCTTTGGAGAGAAAGGAGTATGCCATTAGCTGAGTTAAAATGAAATACGATACCTGGTATAAAGTAGTCACTGGGCTCTCTGTGACCTCATTCCTGCAAGGCAGCAGCTAATCAGCATTATCTGGTGGGGTCTTTCTATTACAATTCCTATCTGTTCAACAAATGACATAGGATCTTTCATCTGCCTTTGTGCCTCCAATAAGCATAAATTTGGATGGAGGGGGGCAGGAGGAGAAGGAAACTAACCTTTTCAGCTCCATTACAGAGAGAACAATTTGTTTTTGTAATTAGAGCTCAGCAGTGATCTCTGTTTATTTCACTGATACTCAGCTCGCTGTAAACAGAACTCAATTTTGACAACTGTTTAGCTCACGGCACAGTTTTAAAGTATTAAAGGATAATGGAAGACTTATTAGATTAGCTTTTGCCATGATCTTTTAGTGTCCCAGATAATTATTATTTGTGATACAGCTGAATGGTTTAGGCTTGTATTATTATTATTATGCATGCATTTCTGTGTAATACTGTATGTACTGTTGATCAGCACTAAAATATGCATTAGGAAGTATACATTTAGTCAGATTGCACAGATGCTAGTAGTATTTTCAAGTGGCTCAAATTGTTCTTTTTGTGAATTTTGTTTCATTTCCATCATAACAGTTCTTAGTTCCTGACTTTATTTTTTTAAAAAAATCAGTTCTATCATCTTTATCATCATTATTATTACTCCTAATCATTCTTAGTAACACTCATGTGACTTCTGCCACACTCCTTTGATTCAATCATTACATTACATTTCTCCCCCAGTATTTTACTTTTAACATTCCCTCTGTTTCATGTGTTTTGGTGTTGCATATTTTTTCTTGCACTTTCACCTTTTCTATCATTCTTATTCAGTATTTTAGACCATTCCTTCTAGTCCCATACTGTTTTTAACCTTGCTATTTGATTTTTCCTCTTATTACTTCTTAATTATGATATGTTGATTCTGTCTCTCATCTTATAATTAGCTTTTTACCTTTTGATCACCTTTTTTGTATTTTGCATAAGGTATGTCTTTTTAATCTTTTGACGACTTTTCCCTACACAGTTTTCCCTTCTTGTTCTTTTTTTATGGCTAACCTATTAGTTTGTCTCTGTCTGATCAGAAACATTGCTTCTAATCTTATTTTTTATTTCTCGTAAGAATTTTGTGTACAGTATATCCTTGTTTACAGTTATGTAATTTTCTTTTTTTAGAAGTCTAGTTTTGCGACTTCTTGGCCTGTAGATTAGGGAAACACATTTGAAGGTGATTACATGATCATCCCGGACACAGCCTAAATTACTGGAATATATGAGGAAGAAAAAAATATATGGAGTTTTCACATTTGAATGATTGCACTTTCTCTTAAGGTGCATCGGGAAAACGAGTTTATGTCAGTGACTAAGTGGGCATATTTAGCAAAACATGAGTGCTAGTCCATGAGTGAAATACATTTGTATTTTCATCTCAGCCTCCAAAAGAACATCGGTGGCTCATGTTATGAAAGCACAAAGATTGCTTAGGGCAAAGAGAGATCTATCAAGGTTAATGGCCCCAAATCCTTCCTGCCCTAAACGTCTTTTAATGTTTGGTGGTTTTTTCAGATTATTTTTTTAAATTGGCTCTTCATAACAAGAGTCTGACAGGAGAAAAGTGTCTAGTAACTGCACTCTGTGATCCACCTCACTGTTTATCTCTTATATATGAATCTTTATGCTGCTCTCATTCCAGTGTGCTACCATCCAGCAGGGTGTTTTTTTTCTGGTTTTGCTCATGTTAGTTATCTCATGCATATGATTAGTATTCTTGTTTATTCTGGCAAAATATAGTAACTTAAAAGCATCCAGGCCTTTCAGACATTTTTTCAATTTGGAAATGAAACATAAACATCTCTCTGAAGAAATCAGGCTTGTCAAATGGGCAAAGCGCAAAAGAGGACATCGCTGTCACCACTGTATAGGAGAAAAAAAAAGGGTTAGAAGTATATATGCACACCTTGCACATATGCTGCCAAGTTATCATGAAAAGAGCAGATAGTTTTCTGAAAGTCAACTCTTGCCCACTTTGCTTTTATTATGCATTAGATATTCCTATTAATTCTGTTGATACTCATCACAGCAGTATCTGAGTACTTCCCAGTGGTGTACTAAGCTTTTGACTTAAGATCTCTCATTTTCTCTCCAGGAGGAGAAAACAGCTGAGTGCCTCAACTTTAAATTAATGCATTTTTGGTAGCCTATATCCCACAGGACTCCAATTCTACATGCCTACAAATATCTGAAGGGTGGGTGTCAGGAGGATGGGGCCAAGCTCTTTTCAGTGGTGCCCAGTGACAGGACAAGGGGCAATGGGCACAAACTGAGGCACA
>Ga0065711_1031967_pt1 | contig 28305 bp, 21 predicted proteins | sample Hoacrofraction12_FD_59098 | JGI IMG/M metagenome (GOLD analysis project Ga0065711, IMG submission 59098) | Hoatzin crop microbial communities from Cojedes, Venezuela - Epithelial fraction 12 v2 (version 2) | ecosystem: Host-associated > Birds > Digestive system > Esophagus > Crop | place... | reverse complement strand
CTTCCAGCAGCTGTGCTCGAGCCCAGCCATGCAGGGTGTGAACAACGCACTCGGCCGATCTGGTCAATACGCTCCGAGGAAGTAATTGGTGCCGACTGATCCCGCCATGTTGCCTTCGCTGTATCTGTGCTGATACACTGGTGCACTACTGCATACAGAAGGAGAACATATCATTGTTTACCTTCTCCAAGCTCAGCAGCATGTGAAACACTTCAGGGTGTTTTCAAACGGGAAAGCGTAAGAGACAAGCATCAGCTTTGAAGCAAAAGATTTGACTCAGTAAAGACAGACAAAACACTTGTGGTTATTACATCATAGGCCTGGAGCACTGTAGTTTAGTAAAAAGATGGTTTTGTTTTGCTATAGCTGAGTTTTTCCTGTATAAAAATGTTTTAATTTCCTGAGAGTGGGTTCTGGGATCACAGAATCACAGAAAGGTTGGGATTGGAAGGGACCTGCAATGACCACCAAGTGCAACCCCCATGCCATGAACAGGGACATCTTCCACCAGACCAGGTTGCTCAACGCTCTGTCCAACCTGGCCTTGAACACTTTCCAGGGAAGGGACATCCACAGTTTCTCCGGGCAACTTGACTCACCACTCTCACTGTCAAACAAAAAAAAAGGTCTTCCTCATGTCTAATCTAAATCTATCCTCCTTGTGTTTAAAACCTCTGCCCCTTGTCCTGCTTGTGCTGTCATTACAGGCCTTGGTAAAAAGCCTCTCTGCATCTTGCTTGTAAGCCCCCTTTACACATTGAAAGGCCACTATAAGGTCTCCCCAGAGCCTTCTGTTCTCCAGGCTGAATGGCCCCAACTCTCTCGGCCTTTCTTGATAGGAGAGGAGGTAAACTAGCAGCTAAGAGGCAGTTTGAGTAAGTCAGTTCCCCTCCATGCTGTGCTCCGGGTTAGCTTGCCAGATGAAATCCTCTGGGTGCAGCAAGCATTCCACGTGTTTGCATGCGCGAGCTCCCTCCCATGCTCAAACAGCGGTCACGTAGGCTTTGGAGAAACACGGGGGTGAGTACACAGACCTGAAGCACATGATGTACACAAACAAAGTACAAAAGTTCAAGGTCACATGGCACCTTGTGGGGTTTTGTGGTTGGTTTGATTTTTTTCTGCCCCATGCCTGTGCATTGAACTCAAAGTTGTGATACTGCGCTGAACAAACTTGTTAAGAATAGCTTACGTGAGTCAGAGAAAATTAAGAGGCAAAGCAACTGTCAGAGGAAGACCTATCTGCTAGTTTTACATGCAAAAAAAATTAGCTGCATAGGAAGATTAGGCAATGTATTAGCTATGAAAAAATCCAAATAGTTTTCTGTTGTCGTTGACATAATCAGTTTTTACAGATTTGTATAACTCCCACTTCAATTCTCTTAAAATACTGACCGTGCTGCATTGCTGGAGTTGCATGCTGTAAAAATCACAAGTGGCAACTGTGCGATCATCCCACGACCACGGAGCTCTAGGAACACTTGGGAGAGGTAAATTGCTGATTCTTGGGTGTTTGCTACTGCCATGTGTAATTTCAAAGAATCGGCAAGTGTGGAATAGATGTAGTTCCTGTTGACTCCTGTGTTTTCAATTTAAGTATTTTATTTAGCTGAAGGAAATACTAGTGTGATTAGTTGGTTGGGGGCTGCCTTTCAGTGCTACAGCATGGTCAGAGAGCTGATTTCAAGCTCAGGTAGTTTCTCTGTTTATGGCTATATCTAATTATATGTACAACTAATCTAGGTTAGCTAGTGTGCTAGCTAAGAACTTTAACTTAGTTTATATTTTTTGCGGAGATGATACTTGTCAAGTTTGGTTGATGTTGGTTTCCTGAACATTGTAGACCATGAATAATATGGTGCTTTGATCTGGAACATCACAAGTTATTGTCTTAAATTGTTCTTCCTAACAACAGATAAAGTAGAAGTTTCAGTAGTTTGGCTTAAACAAGCAAATTTAGAAACACAGCTTCCCTCTTGGAGCTGTTTAAGTGCCAGGAAATAAACATGTATATTCCTGGTTGAAGAGTTTGTATTTGAGCGGAAGCAGCTTTCTGGTAGTGTGTTCTTAATTCCTTAGGTTCAAACAAAGTAATTCAACAGAGCAGTCCATACATATCACATAGAAAACCACTGCTCACAGAATGAAAATCATGCACAAACAGAGGTGTAGAAAAACTGTATTTTATTTATGATACAGTGAGGATGGAATGTAATTACAAAAGTCGAGAAGCACCTAAAGCAGGAGTGAGGTGACTGTTGGAAAATCATTGTCATTGCTATAAAAGTCTCTTCGATTTCAGTTTTAAGCAGTCGGGTATATATAATCAGAGTACGCGAACAGGAAATTTGCAGCCGATCCTTTTTCTACCCCCTCTCTTGCAGTGGTGACAGACGACTTTGGGCTAAATTGCTTCTTTCTACAGAAGGAAAGAGCGAGCCATTCTGGGCATTTATCAAGCCTGGCATTCAATAACCTGGTTCTCTATGGGAAAAGATGCTGCCAAATAAATGCCTTGCTTCCTTCCCCTTCACTTCTGCAAGGACGGCTGTGTGCCAGCTGGGATGGCGGTCACCCCACTGCCCCGTGGCCCCAGCTGCCAGGACAGCATGCGTTCAGACAGACGACTGCCAGGTCTGGAACTCCTGCATCGAGCAATACACTCTCCTGCAAAACCTACCCTAGGTGTGATAGCTGCTCCAGCAGCACGTGGTTAAAGTCTGTTGGTGACGAGCGGCTTGATTTCAGGGGGGAAAAGCTGCAATGCAAAAACCACTCGGTGCCGCTGCTGCGTGGGCAGCGTGACGCAGACGAATGCCCACAACACAGTGACGCAAGAGACCTTTGTAATGATCCTTTGCCCTGGGCTATGTCTAGGGAAAAAATCCTCAAGCTTGTAAAATAAGATGCTGGTGTTCATCATACAGTCTCCTAATCAGAATAGGAAGAGTTACATTTTAGGGTCACTATTTTTGGGAGGCCTGTGGGCTTCTCCACTATTGCCAGTGGTCAAGTGCTAAAGCATGGTGAGGCTTGAAAAAAACAAATACAATAAAAAGATGATTGTCTGGGGTGTGTTTGAAATGCCCAAGCATAAAATACTAAAATCAAAGTTAAGTTTCAATACTGGACATAAGCACATTCCCGACTATATTTTCAGTATTTTGCAAGGGTTTAGCACTTTGATCACCCTGTGTTAATTTACAGAACTGCAGCTGTTAGTGTTTACTGTTGTGACAAATACAGTAAATAGAAAAGATAGATGTATTCTCTTAAAGTAAGTGTAGTGGGTATCTGACCAAGGTAACCATTTATTATTGAAGTTTTTTTGGCATTTCAAAGCTGCGAGTATTTGTATCATTTGGCAAATTATGTAATGTTAGACTAGCAAAAAATGTATATATATTGCATAGTAGGAGAACACAGCACTAGATGCGTGTGTTAGACTTAATTTGCTTTTACAGACACTTTTAAAAATTAATTTTCCATTCAGCTTTTGAGGTAATAAGTTAAAAAAGCACCAACGTGATTTACTCAAATGTCTAACTATCATGGAAGGCTTCACTGTATAAGACCTACATGATAAGCAGGTTCCTTATACTGTGAAAGACCTCTATAAATTTTTCATACAGACTTGACACCTGCTGATATGGCTTCGGATGAGTCCTGCCTTGAGCGTATCTGCCGAGGGCTTGCTTTGGAAGGGCTGGTCGATCGTAGTGAGCCAGAAGCTGTATTTATTCGCAAAGTAGTGACAGGTTCCGCGTGCGCCGTTGCATTCGATGAAAGGAGTCGCTCTGAAATCTTCCAGGCAGCTCCCAGGAGAAACCAGCGACTGTCCGCCGCCTTCATCACCAGCAGCAGTGTGCTAAACGAGACAAGGAGGGCAGCGTTCAGAGGACAACCTTGGGCAATGCTGTCAAAAACTTGCACGTGGGAAAAGGGAAAACCCACTAGAATTGCTCCTAATCCTTATCTCCGGAGCAGAGAGTCGGCTACTCCTGCACCCGTGTAAGGCTTAAGGGTTTGGCTATGTTTCAGCTATACAAAGGAGCTAGCTCATATGTTGATGCCACTTCAAACTCTTCTGGCAAACATCTTTTCTATAGTTACAGTTTTCACTGCTGGAAGTCTTAGAATTGGAGAATCATTTAGGTGGGAAGGGCCCACTGGAGGTCACTTCAGCCAGTCCCCTGCTCAAAGCAGGGCCGACTACAAAGTTGCCCTTGGTCGCTCCGGGGCACTGCCGAGTTGTTAATACCTCCAAGGATGGAGTTTCCACAGCCCCTCCGGGCAACCTGTTCCCCTGTTTGTTTACCCTCACTGGGAAGAACTTTCCACCGTATATCTAACTTGAATTTTCCAAATTATAAAGTCAGTCTTACTCTGCATCGCACATGAGCAGCACTGTGGAAACAAAATTAGCTTCTATGCAAATAACTAGTTCCCTCTAGGGCAGATCTTTGGCAGCAAATTACACCGAAATCATGCATCTTTACACCGCTCAGCTGTTACCTTTGACACGTACTGTGGTAACTGAATGTTACTTTTCTTCTGTCAAACGCGTCACTAACAAAACAGTCATTTCCTCTGTCCCTTTAAGAGCTATAGAGCTGCATTTTTAAGTGAAGTTGTTTAATTTTCTCTTAAAAACTGAAGGAATTTGCAATGTAAAAGAAAACAGCTGGAAAATAAAGTTGCTAAATAGTTTTGTAAATGTAGGGAGAAATCTGAGCACCAAATCCAAAATGTCTGCCTGCCTATGTTTTAATGAACACCGTAGTATAAAAGTGCAGGCTGTAACTGGCTTGGTTTGTGCTGCGAGAGGCCCACTGTGTTCGTGTAAATGAGTAACAGAAGTGGCCACCTTTTAACAGGGTAAAGGACTCTGAGCTCTGGCTAGGGTTAGGTGTTGCTGAAGTTTAGACAGATGTTTTTTACAAAAAATCCAAAAACCAGAACAACAACTCCCTCCTCCCAAAGCCCCCCACCCAAATCCCAAAGCTGCAGCCCACCAGTCATCTTAGAAATCTGCAAGATTCGCTAAGCAGTGAAGATCAAGAGCAAAACCGTTCCAGCATGCCTCCACAAAGAAGCATAAACCGTGAACAGCTTTGAGGCCTTTGCAGCCGGAGCTGGAAAGCAGTTGGTAAGAACGGCGCACGCTGCTTGAGCCCTGGCTTGGGAGCAGACCCGCCTGACAGCCTCAGGACGAGCTCGGGCATTCCTGCGCTCAGCGTACGAACTCCAGCTCTGCGCCTGGAGGATCTCTTCTTGTGTTGGCCACGGCCTTGTATCCTTCCACGACACCCACGCTACCCTGCCTTGATAGGATGCATGATAGCAGAGTGCCCTTGCCACGTAACATCTTACTGACTTCCGCGGCTATTTGGGCTGCAGTCCCTGATGACTCCCTTCATGACGGTGCCTTACCCAGGGGAAGGAGGTGACAAGTTTCAGCCAAGGAAGTAAAACAGAATGTACTCTGAGATACCCACAAGTACGCTGTACTTCTTCCGTAGCGGCCTGAGAAGCAAAAATGTGTACACCAAACACTTCATTTGCTCCGAATGCTGGCTAGGAAAAAGTGAATTCTTCTTGCTGTGTGTTCCTTGGCGCTGGCAGACTTGGCCTGGCAAAAAGTTCTTGCTAAGGTGACAACTTTGCTTTTAACAATGCTCAGTGTTTACACAGAGCTTTGCAAACATTTAATTAATCCTTGGAATTCTGCTGAAGTAACGATGAGATCGGTATCAGGGCTTTTTATAGAAGCAAAAGAGAGGTCAAACATAGGGCTGGTCAAAAATTTGATCTGCCCTCTCAAAATGGGGTGTTTTTTTATGTAACTAAATGAAAAATATCACATCTCCCTTATTTTCTGAAAAATTTAAGTTTTTTGCTTTTGACAAGCAAATGTTTTGCAGGTAAGATTGATTATTGTTCCTCTATGACGTTTTCTGCCAGAGGAATCTTATTTTTTTCCCCCCAACCCTGTTTACTTCAGCATTCAGTCCAGTCTTTAATGAGTTAACAACATGGGCGTATTGCTGCAGGTTTTGACTCTCGTGTACATCAAGCAAGACAGAAAAATGAGCACCTGTCAGATCATGCAGTAACGTATTCTAGCTGTTCTTTTAAATGTCCCTTCCCCACCCAAACTATTCTATGTTCTATGTTAAGCCCTCCGGTGCTTACATGATCCCTCCGTACAGTCTTGCAAGAAGAGCAGGTCAGGCCCTTCGGTAGTTCTTCCACTGCACACCTAACGCTAAGCTTTTCTGTAACATCCCATTTCCTAATTATAAGAGCCCAAGACCTAAGCGATCCTACAAGCCATAGGCTACACAGCGCAGCTCTTGTTGCCATTAGAGATATGGCACTGAAGTTTCATCTTACAAACAGGAGGCTGTCTCTCTTTCCAGACTAGGTGAAAAACTTCAGCTTCTAAATCTTCGACCAAACATCAATGATTTTAAGTTTCCAAAAGAAGGGGAAAAGCTTTGCAGATTTTTTTCTCCAGATCAGCTTCTTAATAGTGATGTACATACGTAACTCCCAATCTTCAGCTGTGAAAATGCTTTGTAGGTGACTGTTGCACCTCAGGGCAATTTTATTTGCTAATCCACAGCTGCCCCTGTGTGTAGTGCTCCAAAGCACTGTTTTCTACATAAAGTAAGGACTCCAGATGCTAGTCTGACAAGAGGCAATTTTCTCTGCAATTCACATAAATTTTTGTTTCTCCTTTTCTGCTTCCTAGAAACTAGTTTTGTAGTTCCCTGGTTCCCCAGTATGATGCATGGTTTTGGTGTTGCTGCATCTAAAACACAACAGCCTTGCTAGTATCTAAGGCTCAAACTTAGAACCCAGTGCCACACAGAATGTGACACTGGAGAACAAATACCATAAGGAAGGAGTATCCGATCCACAGACTGCGCCAGCCTTCAGGGCAGTGAGGAATAGAAGCTTCTTGGCTGTGGACAGCAATTGCCACAGCTGGGGCCTCACAAACTGAGCAGCGACTGATATACGGCCTAATGTCTTCTTCTGCCACGGGCATCATCGGAAGCGGTGCTGTAGTTGAGAGCCAGTAGGATTTATCATTTCGATTTGCATAATAACAAATATCCCCAGGGTTACAGTAGAGGAACGGCATAGTACTAAAACGAGCCAAACATGAACCGGCCAGCCCTGTTAAAAAAGAAAAAAAAAAAAAGAGAAATGATGGCAATCATTCTTACAGAAGACAATGCACGTTTTCAGTTTCCTGCTCCTTCCCAAGCACGTGTCAGTGAAACCCTGCTGTCCAGAATGTTTTGCTGGCTTTACAGAGCCCCTTGAACAACACTAATGACCTGCAGGAGCTCTCTCAGGAGCACTCTATGCAGACACACAACTTTTATCTTCTCATTTTGGTGTTTCCTAAGCCTGTTCGCTGAAGTCCCAGCTTTCTCTAAGTTCCATTTCTTTATTCTTTTTGTTCTTTTCAGCCAGAGAGATGGAATTGAGGCTGCTGCCAGCAACACCTGCACGTACCTAGATCCTGGTTGTGAGCTTTCTCTTGTCCTTCAAAGTACAGCAGGCTGTATCCACTCCAGAGTTTGTTCATGCCAACTGGGCACATCGGCTCTTGGTCGGACTGGCTGTGCTTCACCAGCAGGTAGCCCATGCTAACGCTGCGCCCCGGCATGCCTGGCAGCCCGGGGCTGCCGGGGCGGCCGGGCTGACCTGAGGAGAGCAGGGAAAAAGAAATAATACAGCTTAGTCTGGGCTCCCACAAACGCTCTGATGCTACCTGGTATTTCAGCTAAGCTGCTGATGAACAAAGCTTAATTGCATGATGCCTCTTCTTACGGTAAATTACTGTTAAAAGAGCTGTAATTCTGGGATTATAGCAGTGGCTTTTGAAGTAGATTGGTGCTGGATCAGGCGCCCTGGTTTCAAAGATGATGTATTTCACTGTCAGAGCCAGGGAAAGTCACATAGAAAGTTGTGATGAATTTGAGCATACTTTGTACAATGCAGATGAGCACATTTTTCCTTCAAAACATTTTCTTAGTCCAAGATTAACCAATGGTTTTTGAATTGCTTGCAGTCGCTTCATATGCTTAAAACTATGCTCTGTAAATACCTTTTTCTCTATGTACTTAGGTAATTAAGATAGTAATCTGCTCTTTGATTGGTTAAGGACACAGGCATTTCATTTACAAATACGTTCGCTTAAACATCACGTGTCCAAGTATCACCTACCCAACCATTCATTTCCATGAATGTAACTGCTAGTAAAACACTAGGCTGAAATACTTCAGAGAAAATCAATATAAAAATACACTCAGATCAAACCAAACTCACTCACATGAGTTGACTGACATCTACATCAAAACTTACTCCAAAAATATTGCTTTAAGAGAACTCTGTTAAAAGTTAGTTAGTTGTCCCTTTTGAAGAAGCTGTGAAGACAGAAACTTTCTTTCTCCTCCCCCCCTCCCCACCCAGTGACCTAGTAACTGCAGAACGATTTATGGCAGTGAAACGGGGAGGGGGGAAGAAGTGCTGTGCGACATCTCTTACCTTCAAATCCCACTGGACCCTGAAACCCCGTTGCTCCTTGTTCACCTCTGGAGCCAGGAGGAGCTGGAATGCCACCCCTGCCCTGAAGTCCTGGATCTCCAGGTGAGCCTCTGAAACCTTGCACCAACAACAGTTATGAGCACAGTGACTGCAGAGATCTCAACATGCTACCCACTTTGTTAACATGTGCTCTGCTTGCCCATGTTTGGTCCTGTCTGCCAGGTTTACCAATTTACACTAAAGGCAAGATCCTATGGTTCTTGCTCAGGCAAAGAGCACCGACTTCATTGGAAAAGTTTGGTGGGATCAAGACTACATGAGCCCCACAACCTTAATCTTTCACTCTTGCTGCCACCACACGTCTCTGATCCGGCTAGTAGCAGGAGGTGCACTGCATCGGGGTCCGTGCATCACTAACACCACAGTCCCTGGGTTGAAAGCACCTCCACAAGGATGTGCTCATTTCCACCAAAGACATTCAGACGTGATTTAAGTGAGATCCATATCTGATGTTGCTTTGGCCATGGGAGTGTTGTCAAAGCTTTCTCCTGTTTTGCTTATGTTCTGAATGCTGAGAGGAGAAGAAAGCCAAGCCCTGGCTTTGCAAGACCAAACTTTGACTCCTTTCTGACTTACAGAATTTAAAGTAGAAGAGAGCCAAAGCAGTGCTCTGGTGGCTTCACTCTGCTAAGGGTAACTGAGCTTTCACTCTGAGTGTGCGATTCCTACCTGGATCGCCCGGTGGACCCTGAGCTCCCATATCTCCTGGGCTTCCTTGCGGTCCTATATTTCCACGGGGACCTGGTGAACCTTGCTCAGCAACCAGCCTCGGAGGAAGAGGGGGCAGCCCAGGAGAGCCTGGAGGGCCCTGAAAGCCTGTGATTGGAAGCAAGATGAGATAATTTGTTAAAAAACCCCAAACTCTCTACATTTTCCTTAATGTGCTTTCATCCATGGATATGTTGCTGGTACTTGGATGCATATGTGAGAGAAGCACTATGGTCTGCACACTATGGTCTGCACCTCACCGCCTTGGGTATAGAAGCTGTATTCCTTATACTGGGGAAATGCACTTGAGTACGGGGATTGTCTGCTCTTGAAGAGCACAAAGATAAGCAGAAGGAAATGAATGATGCTACTGCTCCCTCACTTGGGCCACGGGAAATTGGGAAGTTCCCCTCAAATAGCCAACGGCTCTCTGAGGTGCAGCATCATCTTTTGGTGGGCTTCTGGAGACACAAATACACAATGGCATAGATGGAATGAAGGAATTTAAATATATATTTCTAAGTATCCAGTATGTCTACCCTGCAGGAGTAGTTTAGATCAGGAATTCTTCTTTTTTTAAACCCCCAAAGGGGCTCTGATTTTGGAGTCGGCACCTCATACAAAATAAATTCATAAAGGCAAAAAATTGACTACCCATTTTAAATCCAGGCACCTGTCCACTGGAATTGGCCAGGGGCCACAGGGAGTCATGCAGGCTGGAAGGGACTCTGTGGGTCACAGAGCCCAACCTCCTGCTCAAAGCAGGGCCAGTTAGGTCAGGCTCTGAGGAGCAGCAAAGTAAGAAGTTTAGAAAGGAGTCACGCATCTGACTGCACTTACTCACCGGTTAGTCCTCTATCTCCCTTGGGTCCAATGGGTCCCAAATCACCTGGAAATCCTACGGTGCCCATAAAGCCGATGACACCTTGTTCACCCCTGCGACCTTTAATGCAAAATGACAGGTGGCATTACTGTATTTCGACACAGATCAAGGAAGTGCAAAAGCCAGGTTATTAAAGCTGCTGTAGTGTAGGAGGTTCCCCTGTCCTCAGCCAAGATCAGCAGTTCCCATCCTTACCTTTTGGTCCAGGGTACCCGGGAACGCCAGGTCTCCCAGCTGGTCCAGGATCACCTCTATCTCCTTTTGGGCCAATTTGTCCACTCACCCCTGTTTGTCCACTTTCTCCTTTGCTTCCTGGCGGAGCTGGTATGCCAGGCTGCCCCTGTAGTCCTGGATAGCCTGTTTAGAGCACACAGAGGTTGTAATCTGTTTATACTTAAGATCTGGGCACAGGGGAAAGTAACAGTACTATCTGATTGTATCCTGTCAAGTTTTATTTCCTTAATTTAAGCGGGGAGCTAATGCTTAGGTCCCCAGTAGACTTGTTCAGCACTCCTGCTCCTGCTCTCAGGCTGGCATACCCTTCTGCTGCGGGGGCAGAGGAATTAGAGCATGAAGCTCCCACAAAGCACGGTGTCATCTCAAGGACGTTTTCAGCAGAAGTGGGGTGCCTGCTGAGATACACCCTGCAATGAGTTATTCCTTCCCCAGAAAATGCCCTGCTTCACTGGGTGCTTCCCTGCTTTATCCTAAATTCTCCAAGCAACTAGAGAGAAATCAGGCAGCAGCAAGTACTTGATTCAGTGCCAGGTGGTAAATAAGCCAAGGACTTACTGTTCCGTGTATCTTCGTGCTTCAGTTAAACATCTGGATACAAATAACTACTCCATGCTGTCATGGGAATTATGGGAACAGCTTCTTTTTCCAGAATGACATATTGCCTGAAGCTAAACCTGGCAGGTTTCTGTTCAGTTGCCTTTGCTGCCTAAGAAAATATTTGGACCTTGTTTCTGAGGAGAGAGGGACTTACTAACTGTGGTTCTGAGCAGGGCATCTCTCGTGCTGCCTGTTGAGGTTGGATCACGTGTGGATATAAACGCAAGACGCATGTGGCAAAGCAAGAGCGAGCCATGCCTGTCTCACCATTTTGGCTGGGAGATGGTGTTCCTGTTCCCACTCACCTGACTGCTTCTATTTTTATTTTTTAATCCAATGACTGCCTGGGGAGTGGGAATCCGTACACAGAGTTAGGCCAGCTAGCGTTCTCTTTCCATTTGGAAACAGGTGTTTTGTTGGTTTTCAGCTGGTTTGCCTGTTGCAAGTTTTTGCCATTTTTACATAAAAATTTCCATGCATCATATAAAGATGGTATTGGGACACCTGCAACTTCCACTACAAGCTCTTCACAGTGGCACTACAATCTGAAAGGACTGTGCAGTCCAATAAGCCACAGGTGTATCAGCCTCTGAATACAGAGGGACGCAGAGTCGCTCTTTCGTATGTGTGAGAAGCAGGCTCATAGCATGGACGTTTAGAGAGAAGAGCTGATGCTTCTCAGTGTAACTTTGTTTGTGTGGTAATTGCACACAGGAAAATCTTGTGAATGATTAAGAAAACATTCCGTAGACTTGCAAGTCTGGCACAGACCTCAGATTTTACAGTCGTAAATTAGCATAATGCTTCTGAAAGTTGTTAAGAGAACTCTGGATGATTGAATCTGTTATTTGCATGAAAATCAAACCCTTCCATCAGGACAACCTGGAGGAACTGCCTTTTGCTTTCAAGAGGTCTGTCCCTATTACCTTATGTACCATCAGTTCTGTCCAACAATCATTCATGCACTTTAGTGTTGCATTTCATAGGGCTATTTTACTGAGTCAAGACAGAAATAACAATGACTGCTGTTGCTAACCCAGTACTTAATCTTCTGTTGTTGTCTGGGGGCACAACCTTGTGCTTACTCTTTTATTGCTGTCTGAGGGAAATGAGGCATGAATTACCTGGCACTCCGTCTAGACCTGGAGAGCCTTTATCACCAGGATATCCTGATATATTTGAAATCCCAGGAGGCCCTGGAAATCCTTCCTGCCCAGGAATGCCAAAGGGTCCTTGAACTCCTGAAAGGAAAAGAAGAAATAGTCAGTACTGCAAGGAAAATGCACAATTGCAATTATAAGGACTCACTGCAGACTAAGTATAAAGACTGGGATTTTCAAAATGGAAATTTTGATTTTTGTTATATTTTTTCAGATGATGTTGTGGAAGTTTTTCTTAAAAGAACTAAATACTAGCTCTGTACCAAAGCTCTCTGGATAGCTAATTACATCTTACTGTGTGGAATGCTAATAATCTTGTGTCTGCCAGGTAAAATATTATTTCAAGATACGAAGTACTCAAAATATCCTTGGTATATTGAAGCAGACAAAAAAGCAACTTTGTTCTAATGTGTCCTGCGGAGTCAGTGGCCAGATACTTAGGGGTTTTTGGGGTCAGTTAAAACTGAAAGTTTGAATCCGAGAAGTTCTCTATAGATGAAAAGTGTTAAATGGCCAAAAATCTGGCCCACTAATGACAGATTATGCTTTTAAGTAGATTCAAGTAGTCAGCAAGCCACAAAACCCCTTCTGTTATTAATTAAAAAAAACCCTAATAATGTTTAATTCTGACAAGCCAACATGAATAAGTGAAGTAGCTGTTTCTTCCAGGGCTTGATAATAAATCTCTGAATGGTGTTTGAGGTGGCACAGCACACTAGTAACAACAAAGCGTAGCACAAAAGAATAGGAATGAGCCATTGAACCAAGTAGGCAAAGGCAGTAAGGTTGTATATATATGACAGTCCTTCATCCTTTTAAAGCCAAAATGTTGGAAAACTTTAAAAAAAGGCCCCATAATTAGTTGATTCATCCATAACATCAGTCTGGAGGCTCCCTGACAGAAGAACAAGCGGCAGTGAACCATACCAAGATACTTGCAGCCCGCTACAACAAGGTGGGTTTGAGGCGGAAGGCTGTACGCTTACAGTGCACGAGGGGTGACGGCACGAGGAAAGCACTGTGCATGGCAGTAGAGCTCAGGGGGGACCAGAGGGACAATCACACATCGATGGACAGTGAGGCTTTCAGAAGAAAGGTAAACATTGATGGGTTTGCAACAAAAAGAAAGAAAGAAAAGCCATAGCATTTGTTGAACTGGAGACTCATTAGAAATATTTCAGGAGCTGATGGCGGAGAGTAGCCTCTGGCATTTGTAGCATGCTGAGGTCAGTGGGTGCTACAAGATGCTGTTACCATGGGGAAGGACCCAGGCTGCCCTGGAGGGGCGGCTTGTCCAGCATTGGGCGACACACACGTCTGTTTTGGAGCAAGGGCTGGCCAAGCAGCAGCACTAACTCCAAACAGCGACCTTCCCCACATCGAGAGCTCTCCTGTACAGCTGTCTACACTACACCACATTTTGTGACATCTGCAACACTCACAGATGAAACAAATAATATGTAGATCCCATTCTCCGGAACACAAACCTGGAACACCCCTGTCTCCCTTCTGACCCGGAGGTCCTCGGCTGCCTTCCACTCTGCTTGGCTCTCCCGCTTCCCCTTTGTCGCCTACCACACCTGGGAACCCTGCAGAGCCGTAGCCATCTGGACCTGTTGGGGAGTTGTTAAAAATTAAGACAAAAGTTGAAATGCTTCCGCAGGTAGTAACATGATTCTATGATTCTATGTAATAACGTATCAGCATGCTAACGTACATGTATAGAGCATGTGGATTTACTAAACACATGAATCTGTAATGGCTCATTGAAAAAATGGCTCATAATGGGGAAGAAAGGCCTTGAGGCTTTAACTTTTATTATAAGAGGAATGAAATTACGATTTGAAGTTGTGTTCTAATCCAGCTGCGTGGCAGCACATTGTGTATGAAGCTCTTTGCCAGAGCCCACAATAATGAGGCAAATTCCACATTGGGTTTTGGATGACACAGTGAAGAAAGTCACATTGCAGAGGTCTCACGGATCAGACTTGCAGCCAACACAATATAGTGCCTGTGATGAGGCAGAGTAGGAGCCTCACTTACCTGGTGATCCTGGTAAACCCTTAGTGCCCGGTAAACCATGCAGTCCACCGATTCCTCTTGAGCCAGGCAAGCCTGTTTTAAAATTACACTCATTATTATCTTAATAGTTTCTGTGAGTCTGTATATATTCCTAGGCAAAAAATTAAAATGCTTAAGTAAATACCACTGTGTTAAAATCTTGTGTATTATATGCAAATTCATTCATGACAAAAAGCTTATTATGAAATACACCATGCCATGGTTTTGTGATTGGCAAATTTTTTATTATTCAATAAACTCACTATGAGATTTTTTTTTAAATATCTCTGATCCGTCTGGTAGCATGCCATTAGTTCCAGTCTTGCTACCACAGTTTTGTTAATAACCATCTATAGTTTTCCAAAATCCTCAAACCAAAACAATTATGGTATAATTGTACACTCTAAATGTGATTATAATGAAGCTCTCTTCAGGAGAAATTAACAATTAACTCTGTATCATTAAAAAACCCAAACAAAACCCTAACAAAATGTCTAATAGCTGCTGCTGCTGTTACAGGCAAAATTGATCCCATCTGTTTGTATCTGTCAAAGTGTTAAGCATGATGTTAACACAAGACAGGTATCTCTAAGGAGATCTCTGGATCTAAGGGATCTCTGGAGGACAATTAAACCTTCACAAAAAATAAGTGTCTATCTATTCACTGTCTATAAAGGCAGCCTTCATAACTGCATTAGCTTAGATTCGATGCAGATTCAGATAGATGAATCTTACTAGAAGCATGGCAATTTCTGGTTGTACTGTAGAAAAAAATCCGCTTACTTAATATATTAAGGAACTAGGTGGCAACCAATGAGATGCTGTATCCTGTGATACAACCGGCTTCATTTTAAACTATCAATCAATCACCTGTATTTTGATAGCGGAATTCTGTCTGAGCCGTAAGTCATTTATCCTTAAAACCAGACGTTGGATCAGTTCGCAGTTTTTGATGATGACATGGGACAAGTATATTGTTTGCTATCTAATGCCACATTTTAAAGATTTTTTCTCCCCAGCTGTCATGAAAAATGAAAATGTTTCCTGAAAACTGCTTTCCCGGGTGAGAGGGAGGTCATCAGCAACTAAAGTGAGCTCAGCAGACACCAGTCCTTCAGAATCCATAAATCAGAAAGCAACCACATTGGTCTTCATTAATGTACCTGAACTTTATGAGGAATGCATGTCTACTAGAGGGAACTCTGCCAGTCTGGACTGCAAAAAGCCCCCTTTCTTCTTCTTCAGCCCAAAGGAACAATAGCAAGCACTGACACTGAAATGACAGAATAGTTGAAGCTGTAGGAATACCTGGTTGTCCTGGTATGCCAGGCCAGCCGGGAGTTCCCTTTTCACCTTGAAATCCAGACGTCCCGGGGCTTCCTTGCTGCCCTGGGGGGCCAACCAGCCCCGGAAAACCTACGGGACAATGATGAATCATGGCTCATGAGTGTCCTGAAAACTGATAGCCCGAAGTACCAACTTGTGCTACTTTCATTCACCAAGGTAGCAAAATGAAGGCTTTCCCCGCCCCGCTGATGTCATTGTATGACACTGAACTGCTCACCCAGGTGGAAGAAAACTAAAGGGAGAAAAGGTAGGAAAGGCAAGGTGTAACAGAACAATTAATTACAAACTTCGCGTTTCTGACAACCTCAGAAATATAGTGCACTCCTCCTATTAAAATGATAATTTTACTCTATTGCCAGTTACAATAAGTAATATCATTTATGTGCACCTCAGTTTCCCTTTCTGCAGCATCTGGAGATGGAATCTTGTCCTGGGTTCAGCTGGGATAGAGTTAATTTTCACAAGAAGCTGGCTGGGCTGACCCAAACAGCCAGCCAAATGGGATATTCTATACCATGTGCTGTCATGCTCAGTATTTAAGCGGGGAGCTGGCTGAAGGAGGGGAATTTGCTACTCAGGAGCAAGCTGAGCCTCGGGTGGTGAGAACACTGCATGTTGTATATGCTTTTTATCAGTATTGTTGGTTGTTGTTTTCTTCTCCCTTTGCCATTCTGTTAAACTGTTCTCATCCCAGTCCATGAGTTTTGCCTTTTTCCTTCTGCGTCTCCTCCCCATCCCACTGGGGAGGGGTGAGGAGTGAGAGAGTAACTGTGTGGTTCTTTGTTGCAAATTGAGACAAAACCGCAACAAATCTCCATCTGGATCTGCCAACTGGAAAGGTGATCAGACAAGGACTGTCTCCCAGTGAGGCACCTACCAAAACTGCTCCAGTCTTGGCTGGAGTTTCTAAGCCCTATAAGCATAGGAGAAATGTTCTGAAAGAGCATTTTCATGATCGTCCTGCAATAAGACGTGTTCTTAAGCCCCAATTTTATGATCCAGCCAGAGCCGACCCTGACTTTGGTTCCCCAATACTCTTGTACAGTCAGCCAACAAGGCTGGCTCAAAGTCTCTGTAACTGGGTCCTGGAGGATATTGACTTCATTTATGGCAGAAAAGAGCACTGAAAAGTCCACCTCCTTGTAGTATTGAGACAGCATTCGAATACCTGACTATGCCAGCAATAGAACACTTTGACTGGATACAAGATCGCTATAAAAAAGGAAAAACTGGTGTGAAGCAGAGTTTGGCTTTTGAAATTTCCTCTCAGTAAGTTCTGCCATGCGTTTCACATCCTTTTCACTGCACTTTACCAACTGACAGATTGATCAACATATTAAAAAATGTAATGACTTTCTTTTGAGAGAAAAGAGGTTTTGTCTTTCCCTTCTTAAGCAGTTTTATTCTTTGGAGCATTAAAAAAAAATAATATTTTACCTTCCTGTCCCACAGAGCCAGGGACACCCTGTGTGCCCTTGAGGCCTTCAATGCCAGGGAAACCAGGATCACCGCCTTCGCCCTTTTGTCCTGTGCCTCCTCTTGCTCCTGGAAAACCACAAAACCAGTATATTCTATTAATAATCTCTATACACCCCTAAGCTAACAAGCATAATGTGAAGTGGGCTACTGAATGGGTCCTAGTCTTGCCACATAAAGACATTCTTCTAGTCATGGTGCTTGCATAACCTGGGAGAATGAAATTGTCTACAGCACACCGGCCAAACCATCATTAAATTTGTTTTTAAAAGTATTCGCTAAATTATGTGGAATATGACACCAATGTTCAAGTGTGCTGCATGTGCAAGGATAGCTCCAACGGTAATACATTACTTAACCAACCCAATCCAAAATCGACCTGACTCAGCTGCTATCCCATCTTCCACAATTATGGCCTGATATTGCTCCTTTTGTCATCAATGGCAAAAAATTACATGGAAATGTTTTACTGGAGTTGCATGTGCCATAACTACTTTCAATTGGAGAGGTAAACATAGCACATACGTAAAGAAAATATAAACCTCTTCAGGAGTTGTCACGAGAGCACAGGTTCAACAGCCGTCAAAAGCCCATGGTAAGCTCCCCCTCCTTTCCTCTGTGGACTTTAGTATGTGAAAAGTAATACATCGAGAGCAACTGTGAAATTAATACCTGTTAAGCCTGGCACACCAACTTCCCCTTTAAGGCCTGGCATTCCTGGTAAGTTTATAGTGTCTCCCCGCTCACCTGTTTCAAGTGAAAATGAACACATGAGGGATAAGGCTTAAAATTAAACAGTTTTTCCTGTTGTTTTGAATGAGTTGTAACTTCCGAGGCAAAATTCAGTAATTATTATCTTTCTAGAAAAAAAGACGATCAAGTTAAAGAAAGAAAAACATAAAGTCTCTAGAACAGCTGCCCTCCCTGCCATGGATGTATTAATCCATGGACAGTACATGTTGCATGAAAGTAACAGTATTAACCTGTTCATAGCCTCCTACATCTACAGTATCATTCTCTAAAACTGTACGAAGACTCTTTTAAGACTGGAGACCCCCTAAGACTCTTCAGAACTCAATGTTGAAAATTTGATCTAGTGAATACAAAGAGCATTCAAATAAGTGAAGAAACTCACCTATTTCACCATACGAGCCAGGAGTACCAAAATGGCCTGAAATTCCTGGAACACCCTTTTCTCCCTGTCATGTGGTTGAAAACAGGTATCCGTTAACGAGGATGAGAATTTATTCAACTCTCCAAGCAGCACAGTTTGGAAATACTGAAAAAAAGGCTATTAAATTCACCATTTTTGAGTTTCCATAGTACTTTATAGAGTCATTTGGCTGAAATCAGTCAAACCAAACCAGTACAAACCAAGGGACAAGTTATGTTTGCAAAGACTTCAGTTTGAAATTAAGAACATCCAATTACACGTATATGGTAGTGAGTCCTGCAGTCCTTTGTTAGGAAAAAGTCCGATTGAAATCCAAGGGCAAAGCTACCTGAGAAAGGAACACTGTTTCTGGCTTTCTTAAATAAATGATGTCTGTGAGTTTACTGTCAGGCCTTTTGTAAGACTTCATTTTTTCCAGTGTAACTTATTTTACAGCCAAAGTGAATCACGGTGAATTACCCTCTGGGAACTGAGATTCTTAGACCCTTTTACAGTTAGATGAGTGACGGTGAGTAATTTTTGGCAGTCCTGGGAGAAAGGGAAGAGCAAGCCCAGCACTGAAAACAATTTTTACTAACAGCTATGGCAATGGAACCAAGGACCTAGAAGGAACTGTCTGGGTTCTCATTGCAAAAAGCTGGCACATGAAAGCTAGATGTCTCCCAATGAGAAAAGAAAGGACTCTGCTAATGAATGTTGGAGGGATCAAGCAAAACTATTTGATCCATTTCAATTTTTATTGCATTTTTATCTTGGCACTTGTAGGGGTGAACACTACTCCCTAGGGAAGCTGAATGCCAGCGCAAGAACTCCCATATTCCCTCACGAGCATGAACTCACCCTGCCTCCTGTGCTGCCAGGGAAGCCTCTGATGCCAGGAGAGCCGGCTGGACCAGGATACCCCTTCAGACCTGTCAGTCCTTTTGCACCGATGTCTCCTTTTGCACCGGCCAGGTAGCTGGGATGCCCAGGGGACCCTGGAGTTCCTGTCTTTCCAGGAATGCCTGGCATTCCCTTGCTACCTGCAAGCGGGGAAGAAGAAAAATAAAGACAACTTAAGCTATTGCAGCTGGGAAGGCTGACACGCAGTTGCTTGTGTGTGAGAAGTTTTCCTGCCAGGGGACTTCTCGAAACGTGGCACCATGATGCGCTCGTACAAAAAGGCAGCATACACACGCGACACAACCCCACAAAGCTTTCCACGGGACTGGCTCTGAGAAACGCAGCGGGAGCTCTGCTTTTGCTGTCAGAGACGTTGCTGGGAGGGCTGCAGCACAGTGGTACGATGAGCGGGGAATATTTAATATGGTAACCGAGAAAAGACAGTGATCGATAGTCCTGAATGTGCTTGCATTGTTTTGCTGTGACCACTGACCTTTTAAGCCAAAGAACCCCTTCGTGCCCCTTTCTCCAGCATCTCCTTTTTCACCTTTAACTTCCATCATCATGCTGGGCTTGAGCTTTGGGGGTTCTCCTGGGGGCCCTTGATCCCCACGGTCACCTAAAGGGTAAAAAAACCCAACCATGTCACAAAAAGCTGGTCAGCAGCACCGTGTTGGGAAAAGAGAACAGAAGGGTGAATTTAGCAACAAGGGGTTAATACATAATCTTGCACAAACCATGGAAAATCCACTTGCATAAAAAGTTACCTGTGTCAGTACGACCTGTCAGCAGAACAGTCAAGCATAAGAACACATGAAAACTGAGTTAAACTTTTGGACATACAGTCCTGGGGAGCTGGACCTAGACTCCTCCGTGATGGATAATTTACCTCTCAGCAGAGCAGTTAGGTATCATGTGTTTATAAAAAACCAGAAAGCACACTGGAGAAAGCACAGAAAAGTAGGTTAGTTCCAGCAAAAGGGAAATTCTCAGTCAAAAAGCCTTGGGCAAAAGAACGTGTTTGGCTTTGTTACCAGTTATTTTATTCCTTTTCTTGATTTGAAGGTTACTGGTGACAGCAGTAAATAATATCCTGAAGAAAGGACCCAAATAGACTGTACGACAGTCTTTAGTTCTTTGTGGGACGCAGAGACAGGCCAGCCACCCAAACTTGTCTCCTATAATCATGCACTGTCTTATATTTCATCAAGAAGTATATCTGCACTTTTCTTTGCAGGAGCTGTTTTCACAACTGCCTTTTGCTCAGACCTCTCCTGAATTCCTGGGAGCACTGTTTTGCAACCTTTGAACTGCAGACCGGTTTTTCTTAAGTACCTATCTCAGGGTCCCTAGAAAGAACATCTTGGCCTTGTGGTAAAGCGTGTATTTAAAGATAATTGTATGCAAAGAAAAGAGGACTGAGTTACACTTTTCATTTCACTGATGATGATATCAACTGATACGTTTCTGACTTTTAACTTCTTAATTGCCTGGTTTTCTGAATATTTCTGTGCCTTTACAGTGCAACTGGAGCAAAATCTGAATCTTTTCCCCCAAATGCCTTACGCTTCCTGGGAAAAGGCTCTGTTGAGTTCCGCACGTGGCCAGAGGCGCCACTGTCTGAGCTCAGCTGAATAACGAGATGTCTGTCTCCAGCCTTAAATGTGTAAAGATTCACAAAGAAGTAACCTTTCCCTGAGCCTAAAATCCAGGCCTCTCAGCCAGAGGCCCATGTGTGAAATAGGTGGAGGAATGTCTGAGCTAAATTTACCATGTGAAAAATGTGTCGTCTTTCTCGTTGTGTCCTTGTAAAATAGTTCTCCAGATGTGAAAAGCATACACACTTTGTAAGTGTGTACACTGTAAGCAAATACCTTTAAAGCCACGTGCGCCCTGTGAGCCTTTATCGCCCTGAGCGCCCAATGAGCCAAATTCTCCTTTGATTCCCTTGATGCCTGGTCTTCCTTTTAGGCCTGTCATGCCTTTGAAACCATCAATTCCAGGTGAACCTCTTGAGCCTTTAAAGAAAGACGGAGAAGAGAACCGTTATGTCACTCAGATTTCTGCGAACTAAGTCAATGTGAACCAGCAATGCATGACTAAAACGGTGTGAAAACTTCAGTGCAGCAGGACCTGTTTTTGGGTTCCTTGATGGCAATCTGCAGCTCTAGATCAGGTACCCAAGCTCTCCGAGAGGTGAAGAAGAGCAGGGGTACACTGTACTGCTTCAGCTGGCCAAGAGGAGATGTGGAGATGACCAGAACTTAGTGTCTTCTTCTGAAAGATCAGTTCAATCCCTCTCCTACAGATAAACTAGACAAAGGTACCTAGTTCCATGCAAGGTGTTTAGTCAGCCTGTTCTTCTACATGTCGATATACGAATCACGGGTCTAGGACTGGCTGGCCCTTTCTCACCAAACATTCCCATACTCCTCTTTTCTAAACAAGAGGATGGTGTTTTACACAGGTCATGCTAACAAATAGATCTTAATTCCCCTCAAATGAGAGCTGATCAGTATTTCACAGTTGTCCTAGGAAAAAAGTCATATCTTTCCCACTGATGAAATTGCAACAGGCATTTTTAGGCATGCGCCTCATTTTTGTGTTTAGCTTGGCTTCACACAGAGTTGAATCCTGTTGAAACTCCCTGTGTGTTGTAGACAACTTGCATTACACATAGTGTTTTTGTGGCTGGCAAGTGAGAATCTCACCTTCTCTATACGTAAGGTTAGTACCTGGGTAAAGTGAACATCCAGATCTTGTGCCTGGCATTGCTCAGTACACAACTGCCAGCTTTGAAAAGCTTTAAAGCAAAGGTCTGAGGAAACATCTCTTTAATTTCACAGAGAGCCAGTGGGACTGGGATAAGGGAAAGACTTTTGGAGACAGAAAAGAGTAAATACTGTACATTTTTTAAAAGAAGAACTAAAACAGCCACTGTCCTTCTAAATAGGGCTGCACGTCACAAGATAGCATTTTGCCAAGCACAACTCAGGAGAAAACACTGATTTGTGATTTTGGACTATATTAGGCATATGACCCTAATTCTTCTGTTTTAAATGGAGGTAACCCAGCGGAGAATGTGTCCTGTTCATCTCAGCACAGAAGAGCTTTAAGCAACATCACTTTTTTCAAAGCAGCTGTCCAGAGCTCACCTTTGTCTCCTGGAAAGCCATCCATTCCGCTTATGCCAGGGGGACCAGTCACGCCAGGTATACCTTGTAATCCCGGGTAACCTGCATCACCTTTGTCACCAGACAGACCTTTCAGGCCCACAGGACCAGGAAAACCTTGTTCACCATCTTCTCCCCTAGCACCAGGTGGACCTGCCGTGTGAACATGAAACAGGGAGATTAAAAAGTGTTTGGACATACATGATGATTTCATCCAAGGTAGCTCAAGAGGGAGAAAACTGCTGTTCTACCATCTTCATGCTGAGGGGGAAGGAAAATTAGGATTTTTTTCAGCAAAGAACTGCAGAAATTACATAAAGACAAAGCAGCTCATCAGTGCAAACCGGTCTTGCTACCAGCTTGGTTCTGCACCCACTCCCAACAGGACCTTCCCCTCCCCTTTAAATTCAGAATTAAGACCCTTTGCCATAAGACTACTCCCACTTAGTAGCTCCCTTCTCCCAGTCTGCCACCAGCAAGCTCTGACCTGGCTTGGTAGGTGGCTATAGCAGAAAAAGCAGCAGCTCTGCCAGTGAGGACCATCATCCCCCCTACTTCCCACCTGTGATACCAGTACAATTTGCAATCATAGTATCTGCACTATTAGTGTCATTTCCCTGGCTGAGAACTAAAGCGTGGCATATGCCACAACCCCAGGCATAACTTTCTGCTGTGGAAATCATACAGTTGCCCTGCCACAGAGAGCTGGCAGAAGACGTGACACAGGACAGCAATACTTCCTCACCAACAGGTCCTTGAGAGCCAGGCCCGCCATCTGGCCCAGGGTTTCCTGGTGGCCCTGGGAATCCACGCGTTCCTGGTGTTCCTGGCAATCCCATCAAACCAGGGAGACCTTGAGGCCCTGGATCTCCTTTGGGTCCTGGCAAACCTGGGTTACCATCCGCTCCTAAAATACCATAATCATGTGTTAAAGAGCATAAATATCTAGCGAGCTGATTACTGCATATCACTTCTGTGTATGTACTAGTCTTTCAGGGTATGTTTTTCCTCTGAAAATACAGTGAGAACAGGAAAAGGAAATTAAAAGACTGCTCATTAGTTTTAAAATAATTGACATTACCAGGACTGATCTCAATATTTGCAGTGGAAAGGTTGACTGGCTCTTTCAAACAAATGGTAACATTTTGACACCAGGTAGATATAGATGGAGCAGATCTCTTCCACTTTTAACCCCAATAATTCTGTAATTCCTGATCTCTCTCTTTATCACATACATCTTTGTAAGAATCGAATCAAACAGCTGACTGAAGCACTGAACTAATACTCTATAAGTTTTCTAATATGTGATAGGCAGGAATAGGAACATTTAAGGCAGACAGTGGGTTCTGGGTTTGTGTGATTGTTCAGAAATTTTCAAGTAAGGTTGTTACAAGGCATTGTTATAAGACTCATACATGTTTCTAAGCAAAAAGGCCCTGAATCTACATAACTAAGTGCACGGGGTGAAAATTTACATCTCTACAATATAAGAGCAAAGAGGGTGTCAAAATTTAAAAGGTAATGCCTGCTTTGCATTCATATTAGAGAAGCAGCATGACACAAGACCTCAGAAGGACATGGCACTTAAAATTGAGGCCAAGTGGCCCTGCTTCTCTTTATTCAGGTTTTACACCAGCATAGGTCCATTGGCTTGACTGTAGTTGTGTGCTTTATAGCTGAGATCACATAAGGGGAGTTTTTGCACCAACAGAATACCGGCTTTAGCTCTCTGTTCTGAGGGGCTAGTAGTTTAAGTGGCACAGATGATATAAAGGAATCACTAGCCACTTCATATAAAACTAAAAAAAAAAAATAAGACTCATACAAAAATTTACTTTTTTTTTTTGAGCCATTCTGTTAGAACTGTGAAATAAATCAAGAACAGACAAACTAGTAATACTTTTTCCTTTCATTGTACTCATTTTTTGTTGTTACTAAAAACTTTGTTCTACAGAAATGCTTGGAAAGAAGGTACAAAGTCATGCAATTCTTTTTTTTTTCCTTTTCAATCCATGTTTTACCTTGAATTTCTTCCCCTTTTCAGAGATGTTAGTGATGTTTTCTGCCTTTTATCAAACTTGCCAAGTGCCACAGAGCTGCCTTCATCCCTTTCCTTCACTCTGGGGCTCTACTGAAGGTGAAACCAGCTCTCCTCACTTCAAATAACTCATGTAAGATGATGCTTTTCTTTTCTTTCTTTTTTTTTCATTTGTGTTGAAAATCATGAGAAGAGTCTCCAAAATAGGTTCCTGTGATATACCTCCTTGCTTTGAGCTAGTCATGCAGTTACTACTCCTTTCTCACTTCCACAACAGTACTCCTAAATTTAGTTATGTGTTCAAATGCTACTGAAACTGTAGCAGGGGATGCTTAATTCCCACCTGCTTTTGAAAGTCCTCCACAGAATTCAGAGTGCCAAAGTCAGATTTTGAATGGAAACTATGGTTTTCTCTGTTTTCTGTAGGCACATTTTTTAAGCTCTGTCAAATGATGGAATAAAATGAACACCCTAAAGTTATGAATAAGTATATAATGTTATCTTTTTCTTGTTCCTGAGTGCCCAGAGACTGACCAGGTAAAAATGGCTTATTAACATTTCCTAAACACTAAGCCCTCTTCGTTAAAATCTACAAATTCTGCACTAGTGCAATGTGCTCGTGGGTCGATGGCCTTGCTGGACTTCTTGATACCAGAGGGGGACTTGCTCGGACTCGTGTGTCAAGCACAGCAGTTCCACAACTTGAATAAGGAGCTTCGCTTATCTTGTCAGACAGAAGTAATGGGTGATGGCCTAACACTATCAACTGTGCGACATCTAGGGTGCAGACAGCCAGGTGTTGCTTCAGTTAAAAAACAGAAGGCCCTCCCCTGTAAGCACTACGAAGCTCCCCGCTGAACCACTGAGTCCCGCTTCTGATGACACAACACGCTATGCTAAGAGCCAGCTGACACACAGTAATTGACTCAGTCCCACCTCACCAAGATCTGCAAAAGATTTTGCAAAAGTATGAAAACTGGCACTTGAAGACGCTCTTTTGGAGGAGGAGTCAAATGAAAACCTTACCTAATGGACAGGTCATCGGGCCTAAAACTCTTTTGGCCCCCAAGAAGGGATGCCTTTTGGGTAAGAGTCACACTTCTGACTTTGTCGGACATACTTCCGAGAAAATGTTATTAACTAAAATGCTGAACTATTAAGTTGAGCTCAATTTTTGTAGATAGTGCATTTATCAATGGCGACCCCAAATCTGTGATACCCGTTGCTTGAATAAATTACCTATCATTTCAACTTTGCAAAACTGTCTCAGTGAATGTCCCTGGGAGGGCTCTGACAGGCAAACGTTGACTCTGGTAAGTAGCTACATACTTCATCCTTTAGACATAAACTGTTGACCAAGTCTGGGACCAGGCGTGGATTCAGCCACACCTAGGCTCCGCTCTCTGAAAAGGAGTTTAGAGAGCAAGGGGGCCCACTCTGAACCTCATGGCTCAACGGGAGGGCTTTCCCCCCCTTGCCGCTTACCAGACTTCTTGAAGCCCTTTAACCCTTTAATGTGACAGTGCTGTGCTGCAAAGCCATGTACTATCCAGACATCTTCTGGTGTGGGAAACAATCTCAGTATTATGCAGCATGTAAGTGAAAACCACATCACCATTCCCTTAACTAGAGTGGCAAAAATTAACAGTACACCTGAACACAACAAAGATGAGCAAAACCGTGTTCTCTGATATCCGATTGTAGCTGATTTCACGTAGTGCGATGTGAAGGAGTGCTGGTCATAAGCAACGGATCTCCAGAAGGTGTTTGGAGGAGCCAGGCATATTGGTAACGGTTGAGGTAGATGGGGAAGGGATGGGAGACCAGCAGGCACTGGGATTTGATGCTGGGGTCATCAGTACCTCCAAAGTGTCCTAACATGGTCTCTTACTACTCTCACTTGTCTATAATTTGGCTACATTTATATCACATTCCTACTCAGTCATTTCTTTATTTGAAGTAGTTGTTACCTCTAATTCCAGGTACTCCTTGATCTCCTGGCATGCCTTTCAACCCTGGGAAGCCAGGGAGCCCAACATCCCCTCGGGAACCTGCTGCTGCTCCTAAAACTTCACCAGGAAAGCCCTTCAGTCCTGCTGCTCCCGGAGCACCGGATTTTCCTGTCAGGCCTGGGTGTCCCTGCAGTCCAGGTAGACCATTCGGGCCCCTGTCTCCCCTGGGCCCAGTAAAACCTATAAATAGAACAGGAATTAGGCATTGCAGGGTTCACTACAAATGTTGGAGTTCAAACCCTCGATACAACATAATAACACCTTTTATAGTATCGTAATTTCCCCCTGTTCTCAGCAGAAACCTGCAGAATCAAAACAAATTGTTATATAAATGGTTTTAAATCACATAGCATTTATAGCAACATTTGACCAAATGTGGAAATCGGCAGAACTTACAGGTGACCCCTCAGGATACCTAGTGCCTGGGTGATAAAAGATCCACAGCTCCAAGCAGTTACTTCTGTGCAACTGTTCTGACATGGCTATTGCAGCATTTTATAAACATCTTATTCTGTAAGGGCAAAAATCCAGTCCCTGTACACAAAAACCTGGTTTGATACGCAGCGGGGGTAAGACATTAAAGGGAGTCAAATCTGAAAAAATAAATGAGGAGCGAATGCATACTGGTAAACTGGGAAGACCTGGGGGAGTTGCCCAGATGGGTCATTGCTGTTGCTGTTCCCCACACATCTCAAGGGCCCAATGCCAGTCCCTTCATGCTCTTGATGAAGGAGTGTCACCGTCCCTGTCCCCTGCGCTGTACGTGAATAACTGGGAGGGCACAAGCCTCTGTTACCACAAATGACAGGGGAAAGGCTTCTTGTGGACTGGGAAAACTGGACATGGACTGGAAGTTAAGTCCAAGCACTGGTGAAAGACAGTATGGAAGACTTAAAAAATCGGTCTGAGCGCCGACTGGCCTGGAAGCCATATGGTATGGGAGCCTTAATTTAGCATTTTGAGCACTCTGGAGAGCTTAGCAAGGGAAACAGAGGTTTATGGTCCTGCCCTACGCTGCACAGAGCCATGTTTCATGATGCATCCCTTGCCTGTTGACCAGGACATGCACCAACTCTTCTTTTGCTTTCTCTTTTGCTACTACAGATGCTGTAGGTGAGCCTAGAGGATGCTTCCAGGTCGTGTGCTGCCTTAGGGTGAGGCAGCACTTGGGTGCTGGGTACGGGAAAGTTTGCAGCACTTTGGTATCTCTGAGGATTTAGGAATTGGAAAAGAGATAGATGGAGAGAATTTCTAAAGAACTCCTAAATTAAGTTGCATCAATGGCTTCTGAATTGCGCCTGTTCCTCTGACCAATTTCAACCACAGGGAAGTGGTAGTTTCTGGCAGTAACTCTTGCTGGACCAAGTGATTTAATTTAAAGTGATGATCTGTCAGTATACCCACTGCAGCTTGTATATGTATGCAGTGGCACTATTTTTGGCTCATCTGACTTACAATCTATGAATAGATCAACTATACACGCAATTAATTGATGTGTCTTGGCCATCCTGGAACCTCTGGAGAGACAGATACGGAAGCCCTGGAATGTAAGCTGTACCTATTACTGACTAGCATAAAAGATGACAGGCAAACACTGTTTGGAAACACAGCTGCCTATGAGCAAGCTGAGTAGCTAGTATATCTGCCTTTGATACTCCAGTACAATTTCTACTAATGCTGGAAAGAGTTAAATAGAAATACTAATACTAGTATTTTCTTCCTTTCTGTGTCATCATTCTGAGTATATTCCATTTGGAATCTGAAATCTCTTGTTATTGATTTTTTTTTTTCCCGTGTGAACTGGCATGTACCAGGAATAGTGTGGCCAGCAGGAGGAGGGAGGTGATCGTGCCCCTGTACTCGGCACTGGTGAGGCTGCACCTGGAGTGCTGTGTTCAGTTTTGGGCCCCTCACTACAAGAAGGACATT
>Ga0065711_1031966_pt1 | contig 28306 bp, 8 predicted proteins | sample Hoacrofraction12_FD_59098 | JGI IMG/M metagenome (GOLD analysis project Ga0065711, IMG submission 59098) | Hoatzin crop microbial communities from Cojedes, Venezuela - Epithelial fraction 12 v2 (version 2) | ecosystem: Host-associated > Birds > Digestive system > Esophagus > Crop | place... | reverse complement strand
TTTTTTTTTTTTTTTTTTTTTTTTTTTTAATCTGGCAGCCTGTTTACTGCTCTGGAGGCTGATTTCACCTCCTTAATGTTTGACATATATTCGTCTGGAATCTTGAGTTTCATGAAATGTATTTCAGTGGCTAAACTTGGTGTCATGTAAACACACAGCATTTACAAGCCTTTTTGGAGTATGTAAATCAGCTACAGTTGAGGACAGATACTGTGATTCTGTTATATAAGTGCATGGTCATGAAAGGATAGATTTTGATAGAAGAGTTTTTACATTGTATTTAAGCATATGTGGAATTAAGCATGTAAGAGAGCTTGAAAGAAACAACTTCCATTGGGTAACTGATAGTTGAAAGTCAGTTTTCCTTTGAATGAAAACAGAAACTAAAAGACTGTTAAATGAGATACATACACACTTTTAAGATCTTGAAGTGGAGCCCAATGGCTTAATGAACTCCTAATGTGATATGCGACCTTTCAACTTTCAAATTACAGGTTAAAATTCAGTTTTGAGAACCAAGTCTGCTTGCTTCACAGTGTGTCCCGAGGGAGTAATGGGCGATAAAGGCTCTTTTCTCAGTCCTTTATGCAACTTGTTCGTGTCCCGGATACCAACCTGGAAAAGGGGCTGGGCTTCTCAGAGCTGCTGGCCCTCGTTGTTCCTGTCCCTGGTGTGTATGTCCTCTGAGTAGACAAAATAAATGGGCCAGAGATGGTGTGATTTCAGAACCATTGTTAAACATTTTTGTTCAGCTGCACCAGCTGTTGCAGTGTGTGTGACTATGCTGCGTACGCACCTAGGGAAACCCACTTCTCTCAGCAATACTTGCTTAAGAATTGACATATCTGCCTCTTCATCTTGCTAATACACAGTTCTACATCTAGTAGGTCAGAAAGCAAGATTCTTAGGTATGGTTAGTGTGGGTCGCTTCTGGGTGAGGGGGAAGACTGCAGTGAAAATTGGAATTGGCCGATGAATCAACGATGAGTCAGTAGTTGATACAGTGATAGTATATATTCAAGAATTGTAATAGAATATGTTCTAAAACAATTTTATTCATAAAGGACAGGAAGGTGATTGAAGATGTTAAGAGATACTCATGCAAGAGATTGGAGCTGGCTCTTTTTATTGCAGTGAGAGAACATTTAAGAATGAACATGGGGTTTCATACACAGCACGCAAATCAATTTCTGGTGCTTATTGTCCCAAAGTTTTACGGAGTTCACTGGCAATATTTTGTTGTTGTTGTTCTTTCAATTCTTTGAAAGTCAGCCAGAGGGAGTTCTTGGTTGTTTCTAACCTACTGAAGATTATACATCTAAATTGTTAGCCTTCTCACCAACGCGTTTGTGAATCAACTTTCTAAGCTGATTTGGACCTTCTCTAGTCACCTATGGATAATTCCATTAGTATGAAGTGAGAGGATTTGCAATGTTTGGAAATTTTGCAAGTATTACCATATTCTTCTGGTTGAAAATAATATAATAATATGAATGGGCTGGGGGAAACAAACCTCACTCCTTACTATTCAAATACGTAATTCTTTAACATTGCTAAGCTAACCTGAATATAAGTAATTTCTTGGCTTCTGGGCCAAAATAAATAAAAGCTAAGTATCTCAAAGAACAAATGAGAAACTGAGGATTCTGCTTTCCTGCAAGGCTGCAGCAAGGGTCTCAATTTGCGAGCCAGCTGACATTTCTCAGAGCATTTTAGTAGTGCCAGGTGGCTCTAGTAAAGAGCAGTGATTTTTTACTGGCAAACAAAAGGTGGTCTCTATTTGAAGAAATTCTACTGGCATGAGATATTTTTGCTCAACCTAATAAAATTAGTGATTAATTATAATTAGTAATTAATACTACTAATAGTAATTAATAGTAATTAATTATAATCAGCGTTGCATCACTGTTATAGACTTATTTTGGCTTTTTTGCTAAAAAGTTCAGTGACTATTTTTCTCCTCTTAAGCTTTTAACAGCTTGACACTTAAAAAGTCCAAAACCAAGTGATTAAAGTAACTTCTCCTGAATATTATCCTAGGTTAGGTGATCTTTAGGGAGATGCAATGTGTACCTATTTGAAAGTGTAGAAGTCTGACACTGGGCACATACTTTTATTTAAAAAAGCATAAATTTGGTATTATATTTTTTCTAGAAATTACTGAACTCACGGATTTAAATTGGAAGTGAAATAATTCTATGATGCATTCACTCTTTCTAAACTTAAATTTATTCATTCACCTTTTCCACATATTTTTTTTGCGGATTTAAGGAGTTCTTCTGTGGGAAGCTTGCATTTTGATTTTTGAAAATTGTGTGGGTGTGAGGAAAGTTAATTCTGAATCTCTGGCTAGTTAAACCAGGGGTCTTTAAAAAAAAAAAAAAAGGATTTACAGTCGACTCTGGTAAAGCTATTGAATTTCCTTTTGTAAGGTAGTGTAAATGTGTGCTCTATTTCAGCAGCAAAAATCTCCCATTTTTTAATACAAAGAGTAATAGCACTTTGTAGGTGGGTGTTTCTCGAAGAGAGGGGAGAAAGAAAAGAGAAGGAGATTTGAAACTGCTTTTCCTGTCTGAGGCCAAGAGTAGACTCAAAGCTTGCCAGCCCCACAATTCCTTAGCTTCTTTCTTCCAATTTCCAAGGGTTTTGTTAGTGATTTGCAGATGGAGCTTAGGCTTTGGAACTCATCCATTAAAAAGTTGTGTGGTCTTAGCCACAGTAGTAGTGCAACATGCTTTTCCTGTACTAGTTCCACAGAATTTAACAGAGCTTGACTTAGTGAGGGAGCAGCAATGCAGCTTCCCCCCCTCCCCAATTTTCTTTGCTGCCAGTCGTTTGGAAATTAGGACCAGGTTCATTTTGAACTGTGTGGAAGTCTGTAACGTTTTTCTTCTGTTTTAAGAAACAGAGGTAGAATATGAACCTAGTCTTGTTAATAAGTTACATGTATCAGCAAGATTAACACAATTCATAGCATACATTAATTTCTAAAGAAAAAGCATATCTGTCTGAATGGGTTTTTGAGTTTTTTTCAGTTAAGTTTTTCTAGTAGGTTTTCATGGTCTTTTTGTGTATTTTTGACATTATTACTTTTGTTAAAAAGCAAATTGCAGTTACAGTTGTGGAAGCAAAGTTAAAGAAATAGGCCTAATCCTAGAGCACTTGAGCAGGTTCACTGCAAACGCTGACTGAAGGTGAGCCTGCTTAGATGCTTCAAGGACAGAACAGGGTGAGGGGCACTGTTGCATCAGGTACAGTGTGGAGAACTTCATAGAATCTATGTTTTCCTGTCAGGGAATATTGGAAAAGCAATGAAGTCTGTGCATCTGGCAACATCAATTTTGTGAAAGAATAATATTATTCCTGGATATTTTTTTTTTAACTCTAAAGTATTATTAACTCAGTGTAGTAATTTATCTATAGATTTCCTGTAACTAGATCACATGCTGAAATGGCAAGACCGTTGTCTCTGTAGGAGTGTTCAGCAGAATAATTTGTTTACCATCAACTAGTCTTTCATGATTACGAATGGAGATTTAGATGTGGGTAGATGTCAGATTGTCATTCCAAGTGAATAAGGAGAAAAATGAGAAGCTCCAATAAATCCTGAACATGTACTTGTGGCCAACAATTTTATTTAGTGTGCTGGTATCGAATTTAGCTAATGAATACCATCCCATAAATGCAGAGAATGTCCGTCCATAAACTGTGCTGAAACAAAAAAAACTTCCTGACAGTAAATGTCAGAAAGAAATGTGGATGAAAACCCCTCCCCACCCCACACTTATGCACTTTGTCCCTTATCGGACAAAGATTACGGAAGAATATTCTAAACTTTATCATAAAGTTAAGTTGAAACTGAAGTGATTTCTTTGCGCAAAATGTCTGAGTGGTTATTGGAACAGACTCAATTTAGTAAAGTGGGAGGTTGTGTAGACTAGCTAATCATTGAAGTGTATATGTGTGCGTAGTATAACATTTTGTCTATTTGAAATGTATTTAAACAATCTTAATTTCAAGGCATAAATTGGAGATTTTGATTTGGTTATTGATGTAAGTAGTTAATTTTTTTTTAGTGGCTTATAAAATACACTTTTACATACTGATAACAATTAAGATATGAACAAACATATGCCATATAATTTCCCATAATTTATGCACTGAGATTTTTATAAACTGTTGAGAAAGCAAAATTGTTAAAAGAGTACTCTGAAAGCTACATTATGTTTTAATGCATATGATGTTTTACTACCTTATTTTCTTTTACATTTTGGTTTTGGTTTGTGGAAAACTAATTTTCTGTCCTTTCCTGGAACTAAGGAGCAATTGAGCAAGAAGTTTTGTAAGCATAATTAAAAGTCACAGACTTTGTTATGATTGGATAAGTGTGTGGAAATAATATGTATTGTGTTATGTCAGCATCCTACTTACAGAATTGGTTTCATAAACAGTTGATGTTGAGACAGTCTCTGAATAGGCATACTGTCTTGTCATTTACAGACTTAACCACTATGATTCTCCAGAATTTGCTATTCATTTTGTAGTAAAAAGGTTCTAAAAGTACCAGACCTGTTTGTGTTTTATTGTCGATCATTTAATATAGAAGGTATGGAGCACAATAAAACTCTTAAGCCTTCAAACAGGGTCTTTAAGAAAAAATTGCTAAAAAATATGTAGAGGGATTTGGTTTGGACTTAGCTGCTGAAGGCTAGCAAACAAACATTAATTTACATTTAAACAAATCAGAGCAATGTGTATACCTTGCTTTCTGAGGACTCTGTTTAAATGATTTAGGAAGTAATTTGGGATGTTAGAATACTACCTATTTAAAGAAAGAAATAGTACCTATTGTATAGCATTTTTTTAAAGAATGGTTGGAAATCATGTTATCTAATTTATCATTCATGTTGTAATTGATTATACAGTTTCAAAGTATTTTTAAAGCCAGGTTGGAAATAGATTTTGATGTCTTGTCTTCTAGACAGGTGTTGAAAGCAATGGGCTGTCTGACTGTGCAGGGAACACCTAAGAACAAAATGGGTGTACTGACTCTTGAAATCATTACCATTACCATACAAGAGCTACTCATTCCAAAATCTGATAAAGTGCAAAGAGCAAATAGCACTTACCCCTAATGCTTCCTTTGAATAAGATTTACTTTTCTTATTATACCTGCTTTTTCTTAGCAGAGCTGAGGAAATCTGGTTCCTATCGAAGTAGATGGAAAGGTCAGAAATAAACCTGTTACTTGACCAGATTTCAGAAATTTACCCTTGGGTATCTGTGTTGTACAAATTCCAGCAAATTCACATCGATCATAATTTTCAGCAAAATATCATTAAAGATATCTTCTCAAAAAATAATGGCATTATGTATTTCAAGGAGAATATACTAAAGAGAAGCATCCTTTAGGATAAATGGTAGATCCTTCTGTTCCATCCTGCTCTACCCATCGTTTTGATCAACTCATCCAAGTTGGTAAAAAGAGCCCAGTAGTATCACTAAGAAGTCCTAATCAGTATCAGATTTGAAAGGCTCATCCCAGTGAAATGATCCATCTCTTCTCTCCAAAATATATTGTCCCTGTTGATTTTCACATCTGCTTCTGAGGATGTTCAGAAGCATAAATACTTTGGAGAGAGTATATTGAGAAGCTTCCAGAAACAAATTGGTTTATCTGGTTCCCCTGGAATGTCTTTGAAACTGTGTCATAAATTCCAGGACAGCTGCTACACAAATACAGTTACTAGCATAAAACTTGTCATGTGGTCCTGTAATAAAAACCAAGTGCTATTTCTATGTTGATGTCTAATTTCAGATGTAACTGTGCCATTAATTTAGGCTTTTGTATTTTTCCCTATTGACATAAGCAGGAAGATACTTCCTATTACAGAAAGAAGGCGAAAAAGGCTTCGGAGCTTTTGGATCCTTGCTTAGTAAAAGCAGTATCAGAAGCCTGAAGCACCTGCTCCCAGTAGCTGCATTGGTATCTGCCCAGTGCTATGCTACTTATCTCAGTGGAGGGGCAAATTGTGCTCCAGGAAAATAATTTCCAGGCTGTCGTCTCGAAGAGATGGTTGCCTCTGAGAAACAAACTTCATGGAGTAACTCAACAAGTTCCTTGTAGTACATGGAAATCAGCCCTCATTACTTTAAGAGGAGTGTCAAAAGAGTTGGCTTTGTTTAATTGAAAAGTAGTATGTAGGAAATGTTTTTCAGTTGCTTAGTCCTCTTTAGATACAGGTGGATGGTAACCAGGGAACAGTGACTCGTTTTCTACATTTGTACTGTCAGAAGTCTTCAGTTTCAAGTTGATTCTCATTCCCTCCACTTCCCCTGAGTCAATTAATAAAGGACAGCCTTATAACCAATCTATGAATCAGAGGAATAAGTGTTAAATCAGGTCTCCTCTGCTACAAAACCTGATAGATATGAAGCACTGTGTTTACACTAAGGAAGTAGATGATTTTATGTCTTCATGCAAACGCTCCTAGGGTTATCTGCCTGTTAAAGATGCTAGAAATCTCAGTGCAGCAGTGGATGCTAAATTGAGTTAGCTGGAATATTACTCAGTATAAATTTCATAAATAAAATAAAGCCATGGGCCATGTTGATCAAGGAAGTTTGTCATTGTGAGGGCTTTATGCAAATTCATTAATTCAGTTCCAGTCTGAAAAGGATTGTGTCACAGAACTTTAATCCAAAGCCATGGGGATGGATGTATTCTTTTGCAACTAGAACCAAGGTGGTTTCCTTCCTGCTTCCTACTTAATCGGTGGTGAGGGAAATCAAGAAAGACATAATTTCTGAGATCACAGTGTGCCTGACTGCTGTTCATTTTCCAGAATCATGACACCTTATTATTTTTCCTGAATGCAGCACTTCTGCCACAGGCTCATTGATTTTTCTGGCTTGTAGAATATGGCATTAGTGGATTAGACAGTGAGTGTTAATTGATTTACTGCCAGAAATAACTGACAATTACGTACGTCTCAAATCGTCTGCTCTGCTGGAGTAGGCTAGGACTTGTGACTGAGATCATCAATACAGGATTGCAATTAGTATTGACAGCTTTCCCATCATGTTGATGAATACTTTCTATTGGGTTTGAAATGATTCCTTAGAAGTCATTAGTCACAAATTGCTGATCTCTCTTACCCCAGGAATGTAAACTGTGGCTATATAAAATGTTATGGTTTTTTCTTTCCAAAATGCTTTGCAGGGCCTTCATAATGCAATTAATGGAACCTATTACTAGTTTTGAATATTTCCATGGCATCCTATAAGAACCTCTGTGAGAAAATCACCTGAAACCTTCTAGATTTCTCTATAGTATTTTCTGAAAGAGTTGATTTGAAAAGTGAAAGGAGATACTGATGTTTAAGAAAACATTGTTTTACACTCAGCCTCGGAACTGGTTCTAACCAAGTTCTGCACTATGGTGTGAAATAACTACTCATACGGTCCCTTTAGATCTGAGAATTGCTGGAGTGCTTTGAGGCCTGAGGTAAAACCAAAAGTTTTCACTGCCATTTAGTTAAAAATTAGCCATTCCTGGTTTACATGATATTTTTGATAATCCAGTTAATGATGTATGGGATGAAAGAGGATGGACAAATATCATAAGAAAATAATTACATGATGATCTTTTTGTTCTCAGTCAGTTTTTCTCTCTACAGATTATCTCTTGGAATGGTTTGCTTGTTTTATCTTTCCATGTCCTGACTGGAAAATTTGGGTTTTCGCAACTACTGAGTGCCTTATCCAGCTTACCTGCTAAGTGACTGGAAAAATCATATAAAAAAATAATTGTCTTGAGTTGGAGGGGGTTAGGTACAAGCCTTATTTCTGGCCATTTTACTACCCCTTCCACACCATTTGTGTACTTACACGGAAGTGTACTGTTACAAGAGGATTATGTGATAGAACAGCTGAAAGCATCTTGTTCTCCAGAAACAGTTCACCTTACACAAATTGTAGAATCATGGACTGGTTTGGGTTGAAAGGGACCTTCAGCTGTCCATCTAGTCCAACCCCCCTGCCATGGACAGGGACACCTTTCACTAGATCAGTTTGCCAAAGGGCACTTCCAATAATGGGGCATCCACAACTTCTCTGGGCAACCTGTTCCAGTGTTTCTGGCATTCTGGGCTGCGAGCACACATTGCTGTCTCATGTTGAGCTTTTCATCCACCAGCACCCGACAGGGCTGCTCTCAATCCCTTCATCCCCGACTCTGTATTGATACTGGGGATTGCCCTGATCCAGATGCAGGACCTTGCACTTGGCCTTGCTGAACTTCATGAAGTTCGCACAGGCTCTCTCCTCAAGCCTGTCAAGGTCGCTCTGGATGGCATCACTTCCCTCAAATGAATCAACTGCACCACATAGCTTTGGTGTCATCTGCAAACTTGCTGAGGGTGCACTCGATCCCACTGTGACACTCAATCGCATACAATGATGAAGATATTAAGTAGTACTGGTGGCAATACAAACCCTTGACTGACACCACTCATTACTGGTTTCCACTTGGACATTGAGCTATTGGCTGTAACTCTTTGGACACAGCCATGTAGACAGTTCCTTAGACATCTAACAGTCCATTCACCAACGGTAAGAGTGAATTGTCAATATTTGTTTTTCTTTTAGACAGCTCCCTGCTAGTGCAATGTATGGCAGAAAAGAATTACGATTTACAACCAGAATTACGTGCAGTAAATGAGCTACATTTTCTGGAGAGGAGGAGAACTTTCTGGACATGTTTTGAACCAAAGAAAGCATTTAAACCTTAAAAGATAAATGCTTTACATTATTGTTATCAATTTTCTTATCTTTGCTGCATGTAGGTGTGTCTCAGGCTTTGTACTGGCAATAGCGTCCGTAAAATGAAATATATAAGACATGAATTCTAAATGCTTCTCAGCTTTAATGCATAAACTTTCTTTTATATGTACCTAATACCTCCTTTCATCTTGACTACAGTATCTCCTTACTTCTGTTTCCCATGCCCCCTTCTGTATGTTCAGAGGTTTTGTGTGTTGCAAAAAAGTAACTGAAGTGATCTGTAAAATCCTCACATGGATGTAGTAGAGTGCTCAGAAAAGGAAAAACAAACAAAAAAACAACCAACCAACCAAACAAAAAAAAAAAACCCAGGGAAATGTTGCAGGCCATATGTGGACTCTGATGATGTTTAATGATTTTTGTCTTGTCTTTTCCTGTATTCATTGGTTAACAATGACTGTTACACAAGGGCAGGGGGAAAGTAATTTTGAAGTTACTCTTCACATAAAGAGTGTTTGATTAGTTTTATCCTTAGGAAAATTCTGGTTAGAGAGCGTGTCACATGATAGTATATTTTGTAGTGTTGCAGGAGAATATATGGGCTTTTAAGCTACTCTCTCATTTAGCTGTCATTAGCTGTCAACCTGTCAAATCCTTGTCAGAGCTTTTAATGTTTGTTCTTCTCATTGGTGAAGCTTTTTGCAAGTCTTTCATTGAGCAATCCAACAGACTTTGTACTTTTCAAGCCCCCTCCGTACCTCCAGCAAAAGTGTCATCCCAGGTTTGTTGTTGCTAACTCCTCCTTTATTTTGTTTTCAGCTTGCAGTCTTATCTCGTTCTGCTTAGCAAACCGTCCTATTTTGTAGGAGCTACTTGTCTGAACCCTGGATAGTGTTCTGAAAACAAATTTTAACTTTAGCAATAGTTACAAAGGACAATAAAAATATATATGGTTCCATATTAATAATTTGATTAAGGGGTGTTTGGAGATTGTGTAGTTTAATGGATTTTAGCTTTCACTTTTGACAGTATTTAGATGCTTGTACATTTTGAAAATCCACCTTTCTATATCTTTTTCTTAAGAATGCAAAAGTTGCATGTAAACTACTTCTTCAACACTGTTGCCACAGGATTTTCCTTCCTCCTGAGTTTTAGGGAAGTCACCGGATGGCGGTAAAACAGCAGTTTCTCCTGTTGAGGGCTATTTGGGAATAAAGGCTTACAATGAAAGAAAAGGATATTTAGGCATTTAACGTAAGTCTGCAAGGTACTAAAATAATCCTGAACAAAAGTACAATAAATAAGGTGTCCCAAATTCTTGTTACTTATTTTGATAGCAGTGAATTTTCTTTAACCTCTGGTGTGCTTCTGCTGATTGTGTCTTCTCTCTCACATGAATCAAATGTGGAATACATGGAATACATCTAATTCCAGCACTTCTGAAGCAGTTGTTTAGGGATATTCAACAAAAGCGTGCATAAATATTTGGTTTGGATTTCTGAAAGCAGAAAATGAGCTAACTGATTTTTATTTTCTTTTTAGTCTTCAGTCTTTCATCAAATCCCTCTTTTAAAAAGAATACGTAGAGTGAAATCCCCTGAGACAATGGAAGTCACAGTGCTTTCATCTGAACTTAGCTTCTAATTACAGATTTTTAAAATGAAGGTCTTTTTCAGTGTTTGCTAATGGTGACCATCTGTTACAAAGGATTTTATACTTATTGGCATACAAAATGTAATTTAGTTTATACTTAAAGTGTCAGTGATATATAAAGTCCTGAAATGAACCTCTGGAAAGGGAATGTAGCTGTTGTTATATCAATGTGTAGCAATAGAGGTTAGGAAGAAAACTGTAACAAATTCAAAGCACATCATATGATAGGCAACATAAAACTACCTCTGCTCAGTTATGACAGCAGGATGCAAAAACCTGCACGAGATTTCACCCAACAGTTTTCATAACTGGGTTCAGCTGGGAAGGTGCTGGGGTATAAGATCTGTCAGAAAGACGGCAGAGCTGCCAGAGTATAGTGCTGAAGAACTGGGAAAGCATGAAACCAGAGTACGATGTTCAGACTTCTCTGTATGAGCCTGCAGAACCAGTGTATCAAAGGTGTTAATTTGACTTTAGTCTGAATCTGTCATCAAAGGATTGTTTTGATTTTTATATAATGTATTAGAAAGGTTTTATTAAATGTGACTTAAAGCATTCCATAGGGGAATTGGTAGAGAAGTAAATGTCAAACTAAAATTTTATCATTGTCTTTTCAAGATAATGAGGAAACTAAGCAAATTAAATTATGAGACCAGACCTTGAATCCCATCAAAAATATTGAGGCCTCTTGAAGGAGTGACAGGGAAAAGTAAATGTTAACTTTGTGCTTTCTATTCTTGATCACAGTACTGATCAAGACTACAGGTGAGTTTTTTGCTGTATAGCAAGGTGATTACTGCTGTCCAGATGACATCAGACTGAAATGGCTCCCAGATGACTCAAACCTACCTGCAGGCTGTCTGGTTTTGACACGGATGGCCTTCATGGCTATTGCACAGCTACTGAAATCGTGTGGTGTGTGAATCCACGTTTGATAGTAGGAGCTGCTGCATTTTACTTGTGGTTGATGGAAGCTGCATGCTCTTCTGTGTCGATGACATGGTGTAAAATGGCCACAGCTGATCAGAAGATCTTACCCCAGATATAGTTTAATAGCAGTCAATTCTTTTTGCACAGCATGTTGTAGCCTAATACTTCTTTTTATTGCCATTCCGTTCATTTCTCACAGAGTTTGCTGTGCCATCTTCTTTCTTCTTCTAAGTGGGAAAGTAATGAAGCTGAAACCAGTGCATTCATATCAGCTCTTGGCTACACGTCAGCAGATTATTATTCTCACTTAGTTAAAAATGTAAGTATTTTGCACAATTGAGATTTTGTTAATAATAAATCACCAATTTATAAGCACATACATGGAGTTGTCATTGTTATGCATAACATGAACTGAACTTTGTTTATCTTTTCTTACCTCAGTTACTTTTACAGCCTTTTAAGGGAAAAAATGAAGTGGGGTATCTCTGGACAAAAGACAAATATACTGTAATAGGTGTGCATAAAAACAAAATTTGTGTTGCTGTTGTGGTACAACAAAAAAAATGTCTGCCCTATCGTAAGTTTTTTTTCCCTGTGAAGTTTAAATTATGTATATTATTTTGTGTAGTAGAATGTAACTTTTGGAATGTTTTCTTTGACTGTATGCACTGCATTCAAAATAGCAGATAAGCCCTAAGTCTTAGGAAAAGTGTCTTTTACATTTAATATACAAAAATAACGGGAATAACTTTTCATAATGTGTTGACTTAAATAAGATAAAATGCATAAAAATTATTAGTAGCGCTCTTCTGAAAGTTTTGTGTCAACCTGTGGGGAAACAGAGCTAAAATAAATATCTTCTTAGCTATGGAAGGTAAGTAATATGTGATCAAAAATATTTTGCAGCATAGTTTATTCAGCGATCTGGACAGCTTTAATTTGGCACCAATAATTAAAAAATTAAAAAATCAAACTGAGTGAAGAGACAAAGAGAGAAAGTTATTAACCTCCACAGTATGTCAGTCACACAGAGAACCGTGCAACTGATGTCTGCTTATTAGCAGTATGTGTAATTTTTTATTTTTTTTTTTTAACAGATGGTCTTTTCATTAGTAACAGAACTTAGAGGAAATCAGTTCAGTGGACTTAACATTCAGGGGAGGTAGGTGTTATGTAAACATCATTTTGATATGTTTTAGTTTGGATCGTTCCAGTTCAGTGAGGACCTTTTCACAGTCTTGGGCAACTTCGGCTTCTGTTGGAAAGTTTTGGATACATATGTAGATAATTTCAGTTGCGGACAAGTTTGTTAAGTTGTGCTTTGCATAAGAATTTATACTTAACCTGAGAGTCATAGAATGGTTTGGGTTGGAAATGACTTTCAAAGATCATCTAGTCCATCCTGCCCCACCATGGGCAGAGACACCTTCCACTAGACCAGGTTGCTCAGAGCCCCGTCTAAGCTGGCCTTGAACACTTCCAGGGAGGGGGCATCCACGACTTCTCTGGGCAACCTGTTCCACTGTCTCACCACCCTCACAGTAAAGAATATCTTCCTTATATCTAATATAAATCTATCCTCTTTCAGTTTAAAACTGTTGCTCCTTGTGCTGTCACTACAGGCCCTGCTAAAAGGTCCTCTCCGTCTTTCTCATAAGCCCTCTTTATATATTGAAAAGTTGCAAGGTCTCCCTGGGGTCTACTCTTCCCCAAGCTGAACAGCCCCAACTCTCTCAGCCTTTTCTCACAAGAGAAGTGTTCCATCTCTCAGATCATTTTTGTGGCCCTCCTCTGGACCTGCTCCAACAGGTCCATGTCCTTCTTGTGCTGAGGGCTCCAGAGCTAGACACAGGACTCCAGCTGGGGTCTCACCAGAGCGGAGCAGAGGAGCAGAATCCCCTCCCTCGACCTGCTGGCCAAGCTGCTTGTGATGCAGCCCGGGATACGGTTGGCCTTCTGGGCTGTGAGTGCACGTTGTTGGCTCATGTCCAGCTTTTCATCCATCGGGACGCCCAAGTCCTCCTTCGCAGGGCTGCTCTCAATCCTTTCATCTCCCAGCCTGTATTGATACCAGGGGTTGCCCCAACCCAGGTGCAGGACCCTGCATTTGGACTTGTTGAACCTCAGGAAGTTCATAATCAGAAAGTAGACTGCTGTATATGTACTTATAACCAAAGTTAACTGGCAGTAACTATATGAAAAAGCAAAAATATTTTTCTAAAGGAAGTTTTTTCCCCATTTATGTGAGTGATAGTGTAATATGACAGAATAGTAGTTACTTTGCACTTGTTATTAATGGTAAAATTTATCTGTGCTTATTTAAAGAACCTCTCATTTTGCTTCCATTAGTTCCTTGATCTGGTACCAAACAGTACTGTGGCAATACTGTATGTTTCATGTGCAACTATTTTAAATGTACCCGAGCACATAGTATTTCCACTTTATAAGTGCTTCCTTGGCCTGGTTTTCTAAGGATGAAAGTCTGAGAAAGTGGGTGGGAAGGAAATTGTGATGTGCTCTGGCCAGATCTCCAATCTAGATTAGCAGGAGATGCTAATAATCACCTTGCAAGGTTATGTGGGTTGTTTCTACATGTCTAGGTGTTGTTAGCAAGAATAATCACCTTCTTCATCCACACAACATAAATCTGGGTAATTAAGCCAAAATCTATGACCATAAAAAAGGGAATACATTTGCCTAATGCTACTGTTGTCACTATTTTTGACATGATCATGCCTTTTCATTGTGTAATTTGTTCCTTTCCACTGATCTTGAAATACAGATCGTAGTCTTTTGTCAACACTTTAAAAATTAACGTATTTTAATACGTCAGTACATCCCTTTGATTGCGTGTTAATTACATGTATTCCAGCTAAAAACAAAAGCAAAAATAAGGATAGGTATTTTTAATATAAACTATATACTCAAATTGTGTGTTCGCTTTTAAATGTGTGACTCTCCTGTGCATATTCTGTTTGTATTCAGAGTCAAAGCTGCTGACATGATGAAATGAGTTTTATGACCTATTTAACGCCACTTAGCCTGTAAAGATACAGGAAAGAGAAGGCTGATTGAAATACCATCTTTGTGTCATGAGTCAATAGCTTGGCCATTTTGCTCCCTTCCTTCTTGCACCTAGTTGTTTGTGCAAGGAAGAATAAATGATATGAATTAATTTAGAGCTGACTTTAGTACCAAAATCATGGACACAGTTAACGAGAAGCATCACAAATTTTTGTTCAATATAGAAAATAAACACCTGTGTTTTATAAAGTAGGGTAAACAGACTTAGCCAAAAAACTAATGAGGACTATTGGGAAGAGAAGTACCTGTTTCTACCTGGAGAAAAGGAAAACTTCGAACTTAAGTGGATTTTTGAGTGTAGAAATTATGATATGGCTGTTTATTCAAGTTGCAGATACAAATGTAGTTTGCAATTAGAGGTATACTTTGTCTGATTTCTCCATTCATTGGTGCTTACAGCAACAAGATGGCAATGCCTGTGCAAATTCATTGCATACAGTGGAATGCACTGTGCAGTGTTCTCGAAGAATACATTTTGAAGATCATCTAGAAGAAGCAGAAAATTGCTTTTGAAGGGTTTTTCTTCTGAAGTTTGGTAAACTGGTAAAGTTTGCTAATCCCGGATAAGGAATTAGAGACAGAATTTTGTAAAGGGGACTAATTTAAAGAGTCTCAGGTCTGTAACCTTACATGTGTATCCCGGAAAACACTACTGCGCAATAAATATGAGCCAAATAATCACCGTTCCTACAGAAACACTTTGCATAGTAAAACTGCATGTCAGAGTATTTCAGTGTAAGAAACCTTAAACACATACTTGGTTAGGTACTTGCTCAGAAATCTGAGTCCTTGAAAATGTGTCATGTTTTATTTCTCTCATTGTGGAAACCACAATGGTACCCCATGTCCACAAATCATAGCACTTCTGTCATGGCATATGCCAGTGACCCATGAGGCAACATCTGTTTGGGAGTAGCTTTAGTACATGCAGGGCAATAGAACTAGCTCTTACTCACAGCAGCCTGTAGGGTAATTCCTGTCTCAGCTCTTCATAGACTATTGGTGGCTCCCCAAAGAAAAGAGTTTGGGGTTCTTGCAGAGAATGCACTCCTTTTAGTGAACAATGTAATCAGAATAAAATTGCAGCAACTCAAGTAAGCCTTTTACAAACAATCTAGCACTTTCTAATTTGCTACAGTTCAATATTTCAGAGTTCTTGATCTTTCTAAACGTCTTCCTGCCAAAACTGCATCCAGAAAAATCTGCAATTTCATGTGCTAGAAACTATATATACTCTGGGGAACCTGTGATTTTCTTTTGCATATGTTATCTCTTACATTGTGTGCTATTTTCCTCTTTATTTTCCAAAGGTTCCATGTTGTTTTTATGTTCTAGGTTCCACTGTCTTTGATAATGTCCAAACATGTAGTTCTAGTGAGCAGCTGAAATGAGTGATTCATATATTGAGATCCAGAAATGTTACACATTCCTTCAGCCGTAGATCTGTAAGACAAAAATTTTTCAAGTGAGCACTTGAACACAGCAGGATTCGTGTTGTTTGGTTCACAGAGTTGTCTCTGTTGAGAGGAGAGAGGTCAAGGAAACAACAGGAGGCCCAAAAAGCAGCTAGACAGTCTCTTGTGAGGGTCTAGCAAACCTACATGGGAGCTGTGAATCTGGAGTCTTCCTTACCTGTGCTTTGCTGATCCTGGGAAAGACAAAGCATTCCCTGCTAGGAAGGGTGTGATTACTGAGAGAGCACAGCTGGCTGCACCTCAGAATCGGGTTGATACCGTTGTTTGCCTTGAGCACTAAAATATCAAAATTTCTCCTGAAGAGCCTTCAGGCAATATATAATGACATGCCAACAGTCATTCCAATAAATAATTTTTCTCCAGTTAGGTGTGCGTATCTTACATTTAAGCTTCTGTAATTAATGTAATCTTCTTGTACCTTATCAGTTTAGAAATTAAAGTTTTGACTTCTCTGAAATATGAACTGTATTTATTTTTTCCTCAGAGTTTCAGCCAGTCATGTGAATGCTGTGTCTCTTTCCTGTCTCCCTCTCATTACTTTGCCTGATCTAACTCCATTGCTGGAAACTCTCCTTCTTTACCATGGAGGTGCATCAAAAGAAATTCTCAGTTCAGAGTTTCTAGAGGCTGTGAATGAGGCCTTTTTGAAGTAAGTAGCATGCTCTGTATGATTATTGTGCTCGTTTCGTAAAGATTATAAATTCAATTAAACGTCTTTTTTTCTGGGTTTTTATGCTGAATACATCTTCTGCATTCTGGTATTTTCCTTGCAGCTGAATTGCAGACCTCAGGTTGTAGGCCAAAACATAATTTTAAATTGCTGATGTACGAATTGTGGCATAACAGCTTTAAATATTGACTGGAACTTTGTCCCGCCTTTTCTCTGAAATGGAGGTTACAGTCTTCAATAGATCTTAGGATTTTGTGAAAAATATGATGACTTTTCACAGACATGTTATTTACCTGTAATGTAAGTATGTCAACATTCCTAACTTGACAGTTTGAGAGCCATCTTTATTTTTCCATGCACAAGATAGATCCTTATGTTTGAGTGGTTCTGTATTACTCTTATTTTTTTTCTGTGAAATCGATTCTCCAGGCTTTAAATTCTCCTGTTTTTCAGCAGATTATTTTTAATGAGTGTGATAGGAGCAATTAGTGAAATATACCTTTGCTTGTTTTGTTACCACTAAACCCACTGTTTTGATAAAATCAGCCTGTGGATGAAAAACAGCTGAAAGAAGCTGAATATCAGCAAGATTGGCTATGCCATGGAAGGAAAGGTGTCAAGGAAAGCACAGCCTACTTTTGGTTGGGAGTTGCTTTATTCAAGTTGTAGCTGAGGGGTTATATTATAAAGATTTTTTTTTTTATACTAGAAAAGGTCCTTTGTGAACACTTTACCTCAATTATCCATTTGTCTCCTTTTTAATCAAAGTTTAATCTGTACTCAACATTGTAATTTCTGAGACATTCCAATGAAGATCGTTGTGTTGCTTTGTTGAGGGCTGCAGCAAAAATAAATAATTAACGGAAAAGTGCAATTACTAATTTGTACATGTTACTAGAAGCTGAGGAAAACAAGTGAAGAAGGAATGCAAAGGTCTTTAGTGAAAGATGTGTCCCAAAATGAGAGAGATATCTTTCACTTGTCCATCTTTCGTGGCTTCAGACTAGATGTGTTCTGCAAGCAGTAATGCAGTTTGGAGAACTATCAGACCAAGCTCACAGGTTCAGCACAGATGGCTTCAACTGATGTCAGTCAGCCAATGGGCAGTCCATCGTGGTGTAATTTTGCTGCTTCATGGTGTGATTTGAATCCTTTAGATGGTCACAAAAGGTTCTTCTGAGTGAAATAATAATAATTTGCTTGTTTTTTTTTTAACCCCACTCTAACAATTGAATTCTGTGTTCCCTAACTCTGTCATTGTGTTCTGAATGCCTGTTTTCCTTCAGAACACCAGTGAGGTCTGCTCCAGGGAATAGGGTTACTAAATACTGGGACGTTGGAACCTGCTGCAAGTTCAGTCACAGAAGGATAATGACTACAGTTTACTTCCTATATGGTTTTTAAATCTCAGAGTTGGAACACATCTGTGTAAGCGTATTAGATTTCTTTTCCTGGCATAATATCTATAATATCTACCATGCTACCACAAAAACAACAAAAAAGAGGATTGTGACAAAATTAAATAATCTCTTGTCATTCTTAATTTACTCTGATGTGCAGAAGTGCTTTAATAGTGATAATTAAACAGCATCTTGAAATTGAGCATTGCTTTTAAGTTTTGAAATTCTATGTACTTTGATATATTTCTTGTCTGCAGATGTACACTTTTAAATTAAGCTATTACATAGTTTTGAATGGAAAAAATACGGCTTTTCAATGGAAATCAGAATTCTGAAGGCTGATATTGAAATGAATATATCATCAAATACATACATTGAAAATAGATCCTAAAATGGTGTTAAATCTTTCTTTGTGATATTTTTCTTTTTTATCAATAGCTTTAGTTTGCATGTACTCTTAGGTTTTTCAAACTTAATTTAAGACCAAGGCACGTATTTCTTGTTATTTATGGTTTTTTTTTTTTTAACCTTTTAATTTTCAACTGTCATGATACCTGAAAAAGCATTCCAGGGTGGTTTGTGTTGTGGTATCTCCTCTTCTTGGGCGATTACCTTAGTATATTTTGATTTGTGCTGGTCCACACAAATTACGGTGTTGTCTCAAAATGAACTGTGCCTTTCATTTCCTACTGGTACAATACTATACTTGAGCTGAGCTATAGCTGAGAGCTTTGGATGAAGAGATAAATGCTTTCTTAACCATTTTTATTTTAAAAGGCTCTGGTCAATGTTGGTGGGCTGAAGGCTTACCTACCACTACCCTGTTGTTTGGATTTTTTTCTTACTTCTCTGTGAAGACAGGTAATGCTTTGGTTTAACCAGAAGTGATATTATGGAGGACCTTCCCGCTTGCCTGTCAGCTGCTGACGCTCTCCGAGCAGACCGGTCTGCAGGATGCAGTCTGGGTTTGAAGGAGCGCGAGTGCTGGGCAGGACCTTTCACCAGGGAGGAAAGGAACTCCGGGTTTAAACCTTCTGTTTCCATCTGCTGGGTTCCCTCATAACCAAATTTTTAGGTTTTAAAGACGTGTGGTAAGGTTTCATTTGCAGGTGATGGTGATTCCCTGTTATTCTCTGCCATGATTATTTGATATTGAACAGAGTACTGCAAACAAGATTTTCTCTCTCTTGCAGCAGGTTGGTCTTTGTGTCTTCTTTTTCCCCAATGTACTTAAAAAAAAAAAAAAAAAGAGTACATTTTTTTCTCCCTTCCAGTTTCACAGTGATAACAGTATTTTTCTCTCTGAATCAGGAAGAAGATCTCCCTCCCTGAATCAGCTGTGGTCAGCCTCTGGCTTCGTCACTTACCAAGCCTTGAAAAAGCTACCTTATACCTTTTAGACCAGCTGGTTTCCACGCAGTTTAATTCGCTGGAAGAAGTGGCCTGTCTCGTAAAAGAGTCGTTACTGGTATGTGCAATATGTAGTACATTTGATACTGCTCTTTCATGCTTCAGAAGTGACAGCAAGTTTTCAGATACATCAGTGAATTTGAGGGAAATGTCTGTCACGTGGCATATTACTTGCTAATGCAAAGGTAAATCTTGAGTCTTACGAATGTCACTAAATTTTCATTTTTTACACTGAATTGGAAGGAGAGGAAAAAGATTTCATCCAGTGATAAAGAATGGATGAAGAGACGAGAATCTGACCCATGGGGATGCTGGGTACCTGCCTCTGTCTGAATAAATTAGGAACTTTGGCCAGGGAGCGTTTGAATATGGTTTTACTTCATTCTCTGTGCCCTCGGGAGTTTAGTAGTTTAAATAATTGAAATTCTTGGTAGATTATTTTATTGCAGACTGCTTAGTTATTTGGTTTTGTATGCAAACCTGAACAAAATTCTTAATACTAATCATTTGCTAAACTGGAATTAAAGTTTGGTTTCAAATGATGCATTACACAGTGCAACAAAAATCTTTCCTATGAGAAAACATCACACAATACCTTTTCCAGAATAATGAGCTAGTTTGCAACACTAAATATAAATTTAGTTGTTAATTATAGTGTGAAATAGCATGTGTGCTATGCACTGAAATTATGTTTAATACAATGGATAGAACTGAAAAATGGCACATGGTGTCTTTTTTTTCAGCCCATGAACCTACTTATAGTGTACGTATTTTAGATAGGAAAAGAATGATACCTTTAAATATTCTTCCTTTTTAATTGAGTCTGCAAATTTCTGTTTTAAGGATCCATTCTAATACTTGCAAATCTTGTAAATGCTTGGCATCAGCTGCACTTCATATGTCATCTGGGAATCTAGGTATTCCAGAAGACAAGGCTATATACAAGGCCTGTGCCTAATTTTTCTGTATCAGATACACTGTGAATTGAATACAGACTATGGTACCACACGTGGCTGAGGAAAAAAAAAATAGGTTGTAGGTAAAAAAAAGAAGTAAAATCTTTGTTTTAATTATTGGTTTACTGTTGTTTATTAACAATGTTCGTATTAAACTTATCTTCACATCCTAATCCCCCAAAAGAATGGAACATTACTGTGCTGACACATTTAGGTTGTACTTACTTACTTTTGCTCCAAAGACTTTGTGCTTTTGAAGTAAGACATTCACAGAGTGGAAGGACCGACTGGAGCAGCAGCTTTGAATGCTGGTTTTGAGAGGACATCCTGTGGGCAAGGAGTGGAATGAATGGAGGCGTAAAGGGGACAGTAGTTGGAAGATGGATATTGCTGACTGATAGGCATTGATAAGAGGGAGGGTGCCTAAATGGGAAATGGAATACCAGTTAAAAACAATAGGATGAGAAGCTTCAGAGAGGCAGTGTAGAAGCAAAAGATTTGATCCAGAAATAGTATTCTAAAATACTTAATGATGCTTTGTAAAACTTCAACCTGGTACTGTAAAGATACTTGTGTGACTTTAGATTAGTCAGCACTTTGAATCCAATGGCATGATTACTCTTGGAAAGACAGTAAACACATTTGAATATTTGTCAAATATTCAAATGAAATATATTTGAATATTTATTTAGGAATAGGAGTATGCATATTTTGGTATTTGTAGGACGTGACCTCTGTTTGCCTTATGCATATGGTAACAAAAAGTGGAATCATGAGACAAAACTTGATTTATACCTTTTTTCTGTTTGGAAGAAAACCCCTAGTATACAAAGAAGCAGAAGTACATTAGTGATTTAATTATAGTATATGATAAGAAGGAAATTTCAATAAGCTCTTTCATAATTGCATTATCAGGGTCATTTATCTAAATATCTTGATGCAGTAACCAAACTGTAAATAAACCTCAGAAGAGATCTATGGTACCCAGATAATGGAAACCACCATGTGTCTATTATGAAAGAAACTTGATATGCAGTGCTCTTATATTTTAATTCCAAGAGTAATTGTAGTGTGGTGGTGTATAAGGTATGCTACTGGGTTTGTGGTTTTGAGGCTAAACTGAAATTAATATTGGAAATTCTATAGTGATTCAGAAATCACAAAAACAAGTGAAGTGACCATCACAAATGGTCTTTTAGCTTCTTCAAAATTTGGTGAGTGAGTGGATGTCTTCCTTTCTGAAGTAACATTAAGGTTTGTATGTGTGCACTAACAGCTAAAATTTAAATGAATATACATATTAGAATTTTATACTTTACCAGAAATGCATAGATATGTATATAAAAAGATTTTTAAAACAAATGTATGTAAAAAGAGATATGAGTGAATTAGTGTCAGTTATAGTTTGCGTTCAGTTCTTAGCCAGCTTTCCGAAGTAGTTTTCTTTCTTTTAAAGTTACGTTGCAATAAAAGTGCAATAGGTTGAGAAGGCTTAAAATTTGTCGGCTTCTTCTCTATAAACTGATGTTATTGCTGCATTTTGTTTTTCCACCTTGTCAGCTGAAGTCCATCCCAGTGTCAGAATTACGTTGCACTCTACAGTCAAAGCCCTGGCTGTGGGATCTCCCTTCCTGCTATTTTCGCTGCAGCGCTGCAGAGCAAATGCAGTTTTAGTGGGTGATGCCGTGACTCCTGTGTTGCCTGCCAGGATACAAAGCTGGAGACTGCTCTGGTTCCCAAGCCCTTGCATTGCCCTCTTGCTGTGCCTTATCCCCAAGTTTTGAGTCTAGCTGGATCCACGCTCACCTTTCATTGGGAACTGTGCCAAGGAAATAGGCATTAATGAGGGAGAAAGGAGGAAGGGTAGAGAGGGAAAATGGCAAGCTTTTTTTTCTTGTTGTAATACACTCCAGCTAGGTTACAGTTGGTTCCCTCAGTATTGCCTGTCTTCAAAACTTGTGTTGTTATGGTAAAATTTTTGACATAGTGCACACTGATTTTTTCATAATGTTGATGAATTCAGGAGCTTTTTAAACCTCTGTAAAAAGATGTTTTCTGCTTTCAAAATAAGTGTATTCTTCAAAATAAAAATACATTTGGCATTTGGTATAGGAAAAAAATTGCGACACTTCTTATTTTTAATTGGTAAACATAAAATTCAGGAACACTGGTAAATGTAAAATATGGAAATACAGGCAACATTTGAAATACAGCAGTGTAGTAGTTTCTTAAAGCTGTTCAATTAATTGCATGTGAATCTGGAATTCAAGAGAACTGGTATTTGGTGGTGTTACCATCTCAAGTCTGTTGCTGTGTGATCTTGGGCACCGTTTGTATGTTTACTCTTACTTGCGGTTGTTACAGAGCATTCTCTGATGTGAATAAAACACAGTATATGAGTCTGTTCCTCTTTGTGCCAGTTACTTACATCCTGTAGATACAATGGTGTTTTTCTTATGTCTTTATTCAGTTCTGGTTTGTATTATAAATTGGTTGGTTAGGATTCTTAATTCTGATAATACAGATACAAAAGTAGTGTAGTTCTATAGAACTTGTGTATGTAATATATTATGTTACAATGTATTTTTCCTATTTTGTTTCTTCAATTCTTTTTTTTTCTGAAGAGGCACACATTCTTCAAATATGTACTCAGCTCCAATTCCCTGTGTTAGGATCTTTTTGGTTTAGTGTGTGTTGTGTCATATGCGTTGTGAATGTTTTAAAAGTGATGGAACAAGCTCCTGGTAGACAGTATGTCTGGTTTGCTGAGCTTCTGTCAAAAATATTGCATAGCCTCAGAAGAGATTATTAAAATGTAAAATGCCTTTTCATTTTGCAAAAATAAGAAGATAGTGTCAAGACCATGAAAACCCTGTGAGAATCCCTCCTGAAATGGATAATCCCTCCCAAACTCCAGAACTGCTGCTGGCCGCAGCAGAATTGTGCTGCCTGCTCTCAGCCTACTACACAACAGGCACATCTTCAAATTGCCTTGGAGATTTTTGCCCTGTGATATCATTCTTACTTGGAGTGCTTGCAAATGGATTCCATGCAGTCCATTGATCAAAATCTCGTCTAATTAGATAACACTGGTGAGGTTTGGGTTGTGGTGTTGTTTTTTTTTTTGCTTTTGAACACTAGTGATTAAATTAATATTGATTTTAGTAGTGTAGATTAAATACTAGGAGCTATTATCTGTGGTTTGTTGTAGTGAGTACTGTAGAGTGCTGTCTGGCAGGAAAGGGTGGAGAGTTTTTCACTATTGAATATAGCACATTTATTTTGGTCTTGTTCAAAAGAGCGATGATTTGATCTTGGTATGTGTGGCAACGTGCTGATGGACCCTTTCTGGTTTATACTCAGCAGTGGGTTGATAGGTCATCAGAGAAGTACGTGTGCAAAGACAGGTAGAGCGTCTGAATGGACAGTGGAGAAATGGCTGAATTCAACCATTTAGCCCACAGGACTGAAAAACGTGCTCTTCACTTTCCACTGTTTTCGTAGAACAGCAGAATGGCTGGGGGTGGAAGGCACCTCTGGGGATCATCTAGTCTAAGTTTTCTTTTTTGAGAAAAAGAAGAAAAAAAGAGATGAACGTGTGTCTGTTTTTGTCTCATCCAGCCTGTTTTTTTCCTCCCTGTGTCGGTGGGAGCTTGGAGCAACGCCTTGCACCAAGCTGCACGCTGTCCTCCAGACCTCTAGACCGCCGTCTGTAGAGGCTCTCCAACACTAGATGGCACGCGTTCGACGGGACAACTTAGCTGCAGCCCTCTGACAGTGAGGAAAAGCGGGGTAGAACGTGGGAGTGAGGTGCCGCTTGGTGTTTCCAATGTGGCAAAGACAACTGTGAGAAACAAGGACCTTTTCTAGACAGTGTATTAAAGGCTGCCTCTTTATTTTCTGAGATTATCATATACGGGTCATAAAAGACCTCATTCTGCCTGTGTGCAATTAAAAAGGAAAAAATCATTCTCGTACTAAATCCAAAACACAGCAGCTACTGGGAGGAAAATTAACTCTACTCCAGCCGAAACCAGGACGATTCTCTTTGGTACTTTCTAGCTTGAAACAAATGCATACAAGTTTCCATTGGAATAGTGTGTCAGGCACTTACAGCTGTTCAGATAAATGCCATTTATAAACACCGTTCCTTCCATGCATCCTGAAGTTCACTGAATGCATTTTATTAAACGTGCATTACTCTTGATTGTTCAAGAACTATATTCTTATCAAATCTTCAGGTGCTAACCTGAGAAACACAAAGTGTGAATTTGTGAATTCACACACAAAGTGTGAAATTAACTTAGGTAAATATACTTTGGGGAATGTGTAAGTATGATTTTATTCTTGGTGCTCTATAAAGTCTAATAAACCTTAGAATTTAATAATATGGGTTAGAAAGTAGTATGTTTGCTAGTGCACATTTAATATAACAACTTTCTTAAGTCTTTTGTGTGGTAGCATGATAAAAAGCTTCACTAGTTTAAAAAAATACATTTTTTTCACCGAGATACTTAGATTGTACTAGTAACTCTGAAATTCACAGAAGAAGATAATACTGTGTAAAAATGTCTTGGGCAAAAATGTGTGTGGTGGTGTTAAAGACAAAGGTGATAAAATGAATTTCTGGAATTTAATTTTGAAGATGTAGCAAGAATCTTGAAACATATCCAAAAGAGATTGTCTGTGAAGAGGAGAGAAAAGCTTTTTGTAAATCTGCTCCCTGTCTCTTGCCTCCAGCAACTGCATGAAACAACTGGTTCTTTCTGTCTGCCACCTTTAGTATTTTTAGTCATTGTTGTCATAAACAGTTTGGGATCCCAGGTGTTTACATTTGTCAGCTGTTCAGCCTGCTTGGTATCGCTGTGGATCTCCTTCCATGACTTTGACGTAATTATTTTGAAGAACCTAAGCCTGATAAAGTCTGAGGCTAAGAGTTGATCTGACATTTACAGTGTAATAATTGCAGTGTAATACCATCCATGAGTTAAGCTGTAAATTATACCGTGGCAGTTGTTTGAGTTGTTTCTTACAGATGGCTAATTTTCTATCGTTTGTTTATCAACAGCCACAAGCAGCAAGCCATCCTGCCATTTTCAGAATTGTTAACGAAATTTTCAAGTAAGTTTTAAAATTATAGTTGGAAGTGTTTCAAATGATCAGTTTAAACATTGAGGTTTTCTTTCATGAGAAGGAGGAGTATATAATCTGGGATATATTATAATTTCAGGATGTATTTTTTCTTTAGCTGTATGCTTTAGTGTCCCCTTATGTGTAATATATTGCAAATAATGAGAAATGTTAAAAATCTTGTGAAATTTATGTAAAAGTTACATTATAATAATAATTGATATAGCTGACTACATTGCATTTTAGCCATTAAAATTTATAATTTATTTTTTACTTCAGTAAAGATTTTTGTTTGCAATATGATTTTGATGTGAAAATTGTAAATGCTGAATTGGCTTAGGCTATGCCAGTGTGAAGATGGAATTCAGCTAAAAGGTTTGCGCTTACCTGTGCAGCCTCTTTTACATTATGTTAGTAGTCATCAGCATTGATATCAGATGCGCTGTTAATAGCATTAAACTATTGATCTGCCTGTTAATAATGAGTTTGGTTTTGAATGCTTTAAAAATATTTTGAAGCAATATGTATTGTTTACCACATGGGGGCTTCCAGTCCTTTGTGTTCAGTTTCCAGTGGCTTTTCTCTTCACTTCTTATTTTGTCATTCTTTTTAAGTAAATCTGCTGCTGGGGTTATCAGTACTACAGTTTTGGTACAACAATAATGTGTTTAGTGACTGACGTTCTTTGTTCATCAAGTGTTTTCCTTCTTAAAAAAGGGCTCCCAGGTGCATGATTTTGGGGGCATTTGTGTGTCTGTGAGCATGTTTAGATTTGTGCAGGCACTAACAGAAGAGTCTTTGCTGCAGAAACTATATCCTGCTGTATTGTTGCCACTCATCAGCTATTTCTGTGGCAGTTCTTTCTGTTGCTGTGATCCAGGGTCTGAGCACAGCTAGTGTTTTCTGAATGGCCGAGACCAGTCACTTTCCCAAAGCAAAATGCACCTGAAAATTGATGCGACTTCAACAGACCTGTACTAATGTCTTAGGCTGGAGGCTGTATATGGTAATGGTATAGGGAGACAAAATCTGTTCAAGCTTCTTGGCTTATTTAGGGTCATGGTATATGAAATATTTTCTCAAAATAACACAAGACTATGTAACTCTTTTTGACCCTTTCCATTTGGTAGACAGTAGAAATGGATGAGATGCTGTTTCTCAGATAATGCAGGACTTTGTCCAGCAGCGTATTCCCGTTTCTGCTCCCTTGTTTGCCTTCCATTGTTTCTACTTATTATGCTTGTTCCTCTGTGCTGTTGGTATTAAACCCTTAGTTTGTTTTAAAAGTACTGTGCTTCAGGTGCTCTTGCTATTAAGTGAAGCTTTATATGTTAGCTGGCTGTTGGAGAACAATTGGTTTCTGCAACTTTGTGTTAATTTTTGTTGTATTTGTCTGACATCTTTCCAACTCTTATCAAGTGGTGTGCAGAAATGAAGATACTATTCCAGATGTAGTCACGTGTCAGATGTTAGAGAGCTGCTGGTAAAGAACGTGTACTGTATTGCTTAGAAACTGTGTTATGTTTCTATACCTGGCAGGAAACTCCTTTTATTTGGAGGGTTAATGTTCTGTTGGAAGCACAGGTCTAAGCATTGTGTCTCTTTCAGGAATAACTTTTGCTGCTATTTGTGTGCTTTTTGTTGAGATTCATTGTGCTAAATTGTTTTCTCTCAAGGATGTGAACTTGTGGTTTTATTTCCCAAGTAGAAGCTGATTTTGTTGCTATGTGCGGCTATACAGAAGTCCACACACTTAGGCACTCTTGAGTTTCTGTGTACTATTTCTTGTGTTTATATTAGTGATTATAGGTGCCTGTAGTTTTGTGAAATTTCTACCACAGTAATGTGTTAGCTGTTCTTATCTTTTAGATCATTACGGAAAGAATGAAACAATTCTCTGAGAAAAAACTTACATCTCAGTGGCAGCTTACTTTGAATATTTTTTTCTCCATACTATTACATGTCTTTCAAATAAGAAAATGAAAATTGCACTTTGCTGTCCATATGTTTTTCTGCTCCCTTTGCTCAAGGTTACGTTATGCCCTATGGAAGGCCAGTTAAAGCATTCACTTTCCTGAACCTCCAGAGTGGATTTCATGATTTCACCATTGAAAGCACATTGGAATGCATTGGTCCCTAATTAAATCTGTAGCAATTACTGATCTAAAGTATGCCTTTGGTATACACTCATTTCTGTTTGTGCTTCTGATTCATTGCTTAATGATCACTAAGGAGACACAGCGGCTGAACAGCAGCTGTATTATTTAAGTTCAGTCTCCTTGTGTAATTTTTTAAACATAGAATCACAGAATGGTAGGGATTGGAAGGTACCTCTGTGTGTCATCTAGTCCAACCCTCCTGCCGAAGCAGGGTCACCTAAAAACATGTAGCTTTTAAATTTGATCAACAACTTTGTTTTGTTCTCTGGCTCCAGTAAGAGTGTTAAATATAACAGTTTAAGTCAAGATTTTTTTTTTTTTTACCCTTCAGGTATATATCCCAGGAGATCGTACTAGATTGTACGTCCTCTCTAATTTGAGATGGCCTATGGGATGCAGCCCCAGAAAGCACTGAAATATGCTCAGCTTGTAGGCATGGGAATAGTTGGTTCGAACCCAGTAAGACTGTTCAGATGCCAGATTTGCCTAATAAAGTTGTGGTAGTCTCTTTTGTCATTTCACACTTTTTTCCCCTGTTGGTAGGGTAGATTATGTATGTCTGCATGTATAATGTATATACTTACTAAATCTAGTATATTTGTAGGAGTTGCTTTTTTTTTTTTTTTTTTTAAGTAAAAATAAAATTTAAAAGGCC
>Ga0065711_1003369_pt1 | contig 28306 bp, 13 predicted proteins | sample Hoacrofraction12_FD_59098 | JGI IMG/M metagenome (GOLD analysis project Ga0065711, IMG submission 59098) | Hoatzin crop microbial communities from Cojedes, Venezuela - Epithelial fraction 12 v2 (version 2) | ecosystem: Host-associated > Birds > Digestive system > Esophagus > Crop | place... | reverse complement strand
CAGCGAACGGCGGCGACGCGTCAGGCGGTGGGAAGCCAAGGCGGGAGGGGAAGCGGGGCCGGGCTCGGCGCAGCCCCGCCGCCGCCGCTCCTCTCCGGCGGGCGTAGTGTCACCGGCGCCGCTCGCTCGCAGGCTGGGGTTGGTTTGAGGTTTTTTTTTTTTTCTCTTTTTTTTTCCCCCTTTTTGGCTCCTTCGCTGTTAATGAGCATGCCCGGGAGATCCGCGCAGGCGCGTTACCGACCGCCGCGCCTCAAGTCGCCTCGCACCGACCGCCACCGCGGGCTGTGAGGCGGGAGCTGAGGGGGCGCGCGGCGCCGGGCAGGGCTGGCCCTCAGCCCCGCGGGCGGAGGCGGCACGGAGGCGGGAGGGCGCGGAGGGAGGAGGCCGAGCCGTCCCCCCGGGAAGCTTTGGGCAGAGTTAGGGAAGCAGCTGGGGAGGTGAGGCGGCTGCGCCGTCTGAGGGCGAGGAGCTGCCCCGGCCCCGCGGGGACCGGCCGCCCACGCTGGCCAGCGGCTTCTCACACGCGAGGGAGAGGGAGGGAAGAGAAAGACCCACCGGCGGTCGTCTGCGTGTGGAAACGGCGCAGAATACCTCCCCCTAAATAATTCACCGTGCCGGGGAAGTCAGACTGATAGCGGAATCAAGGCTTGGGAGAGAGCTGTTGATTTATAGATGATGCTTCAACCGCTTTCCTGTCACCAGCTGAGCTTGTTAACGTGGGGATCTCCTGTGGCCACCTCCATCAGCAGGCCCCGGTCCTGGTGCAGGGGAACTTCATCTTCTGGTGATGATCTCTGTAATCTCATCGCTTACATGCTGTGTATGCTCAAGAGGACACGCAAAGGCATAAAGGTGACTACTGCTTTTTCGTGCCAGCTAAATCTGCATCTGCAGTTATTTGTAAAGATTTCACTGTGCTGAAGAATCCAAGAAACTGGGAAAGGTGCGCTGCAGGCTGGACCCAGCTCGTCAGTCTGTCTCCATCCTAGGTTCAGTGTACATACATGTACATACTGCATACATCTATCTGCCCATTGTTGAAAACCACTCTGGTTATTTACCAACACGAACGCACTGGAAAAAATGTGCAATTCACAATTCCTGTTATTTCTTCGCAAGTTTCTGCATAGACCACCTAAAGTCAAATTTCTCTTTTTACTCTGTACCATGCCCCAGGACGTACTTCATGTAGACAGTTAGTTTATGCTGTTTACACAGGTATTTCGGAAAAAGCACATCTTCAAGAAACAAAAACATCATAAGAACTGGCTCTTAGTAAAGAGAAATTACAGTTTTGCCTATATAATGTCTTGCATAAATAAAAAGAGAATAAATTAGGTAAGGCCATCTGTGATTCTAATATACTGCTGCTAATACATAACTTCTGTCATTTTTAACATTTAATCTTAGACAACCCTGGCCTGAGCTTGCCCTATCAGGAATAAAATTCAGGTGCCTACAAGGAATCGGAGTCATTTTTTCTTGATTCTTTACATAGAAACACTTACAGTTAGGGCTTTTATACTCAAAATTATTTCCTGCCAGTGTGATCAGTTTGTAGGGAACAAAGGAAAAAAGAAAACTCAGGGAACAGCATTGCAAAGGTGATGGACTGGCCTGAAAATGCAACTCATTTTCCAAAACATGTATATTAGTATCTGTATAAATAAGAAGCAATGGCAGTGTGTCTCCCCAGTTTGTGTAGGCTGCAACCCAATTCTGAAAAAAGTTGAGGTTAGTGATTCCAAAGCCAACCTCTTTGAAAAACAAAGGATGGGAAGATGAGAAGGACAAGGAACCAGAAAGATGATAAACTTTTCAAATCTAGCATCAAAATTGCTGCTTACATGAATGACAAAGTACTGACTTTGTGTCTGTCTTTCTAGACCTTAGCTATTTATTTCCTTCTATTCTACAAATTTCTAAAGATGCAAATTTAAGACGAAGAAGTTGGTCTAGTTCTTCAGAATGAAATCTCCTTTCAGCAATACTCCGGAAATCTAAATCTGCCTCTCTGTAAAGAAAGCACAGCTGTAAAGATCCTGAGGTAAATATAGAGTCCTTTAGGAAGTCCATCCTATCTTCCTTGGATTAAATGCATCCTATGCAGCAGAATGAAAGTCTCAAACTACTGTCTATACATTGCTTTCTTAGGAAGGCCAGAAATAACAAAAAAAAGCCATTAAACAACCTTCACCATGAACCGAATCTAAAAATCAATTATTTTAAGTCAGAATAGTCCTCTCTCCAAAGTTTGTCTCAAATATCTGTGACTTAGTCCTGGTAGGTGGAATAATTCTTCAGCACTATAGATCAGTCATGAACTATTCTGAGCCTGGAGTAAAGAGTAAATTTTCCTTCCCAGGAGATGTGGTTGTTTTGGTTTCTTCTCTCTCTGGATAGACTTTAACATTTGCTTTTCATTAACAGAAAAATTAGGTACGACAGGTTGAACATGGAAATAGTTTAAAACCAAAAAAAGAAAAAGGTCTAGAATGAAGCTGATATTAGTCACAGAAACATAAATCAAGACAGCCGACCAGTGTAGATTCCAGGTTTTAAGATGCTACCATAGTGAAGTAAATATTGCCCTGCTATTAGCGGACAAAGATCACGCGTTATTATTAATGCTTCTGCTTGGAATGTTATGGAATTGCCTATTGTCATCATTAACATATGGTAGTAATAAAAGGATGGTAGCCTCATCAAGGGAAGATATAAAAAGATAACCAGTGGAGGTGGATGTTCAGTCCTACCTTTGTCTCTTCAGCCACTGCTAAGATAAATGAGCCAAAGCTGATAAACTCAATAGTGGAAAATTGTTGCCAGGTATCAAGTGGAGTATCTGGTATATATGGTAATATCAGATACCCATAGGATGCTCCCTAGTGAGTTGGGGTTAGGGAAACCAAAAAGGTCTGCTTGGAGTACCATATAATATTGTAATATTACACATTAGTCCATGAGAAAGATACATAGGAAGGTGTGAAACTTCAGGTATATTACATGCATGCTCCAACAGAACTAGGAGCTGACTGCAATGCGAGATGAGACCCACTGAATAATGAGAGCTTTTCTTTTAGAGGACTACTGCGTAGAAGGAACAGATACAGATTTTTCCAAGAATCGGAGCAAAGATTTTTATAACTGGCAACAAGAGCCCTTAAGCACATCAAACCTAAATGTACCAAATACCAGAAGTGAACTGGGCAAAAGAAATGCTGACCCTCTGATTTCTCAACCAAGTATGCTAAACTGGCTTACAAGAAAGTGATAGGTAAAATATTGCGAGATACGCTGATGTCAAATAGAATTTTCTTGAGTGAAAACACATGTAGGTTTATATAGTATTGCAGCTCCCCACACGAAAGATTTTCTCTGTAAGTAGGAAAGAAGAATAGTATCTCTAGTGCACAGCTGCGATACTAGTCAATGCAGTACTGGTGCCAAGGACTTGCTTGACACCTTTTGGCCAGCTCAAGTTCAGAAGAGCCCCTTGAATGATTCATTGTCTTTTCTTGAACTGGTAACTGAGTTATGCTGAGGCATTGGTTTTAAATTATTCTCGTGCATCCTGTGGGAACAGAGATCATTGCCTGCATTGCAACAACCTCTGTTGAGACCTCAGACACAGCTGCTGGTCTCAGTGCTGAATAGGATCTTTTCAACCCACCTGGGGTAGGATATCACCACACTTACTGGAGTTCTGTCAGCCTGGGCCTCCGAGAATGGTGGTGAAACTTGCTCTTTTTGCCTCTTATTCTTTGAAGCAGACGAAGTCCTCAAAAACTTCTCTGAAAATTTGGGGAATTTTTCTAGTTTACGAGACTGCTTCCTGGACAACTGTAAGATAGGATAAGATACTTCCCTAAATAATGGAAGTGGTCTTTTGGTGTGCCATTTATGGAAATTACTCCTTCATACAGTTAAAAGGCTTCAAAACGCAGAGGCAGAAAATCAGCCAGATCCCAGTGCTGACTATTCTTTCTAACATAGATTGTCTGAAATACAAGGGTTGACTTGTTTGTTTTGGTCTTTTCAACAGACTAAGAGAAAACTATTTCAAGAAGGAGATGAAATATTTGAAGTCAGTCCCTTAATACTGGTAGGAAACTACCCAAATATGAAGGGCATTGAGATCCCAGCTGTCTTCCAGAACGTGACAGAAGGGACCGAGTAGCACCAATGACATTGCCCTGCCCGTTATATAACAGGCAGAAAAATTGTAAGGACATTTGAGACATTCTCAGACTCCAAAAGGACACTGTTGTGGAAGTTCTTGTAGTGTACATCAACATGGGATCCCAACCATACTCCAAAAGGTTAAATTGTTTTAAAAATCCAGTTATTTACACTTGAGAAAACTAATGACACCAATCCATCATTCCAAGTTGTGCGCAGTGGTTCTGGAATGTTGCCATTTTTTAAAATGATACATCAGTAGGTGCATATGAGGTGTGGATGTAAAACATGATCAAAACAGAACAACAAAAGTCTAGCTGTCCACAATGCATATTCACTTTGACAAGGCACAGATCATTGCACAAACTGGAATGTAAAGGAGAATCAGGATCAATTTTTTATAGTTATGAGTATATTACCTCATTATGTATTTTTCTCGTTATGTTGCTACTGAACAGAAAATTGATACATTCCACCAAAGTGACATGCAGGCACAGTCTTGCCCTTATAGTCTGAAGTATTCAAATTTGTAAAAGACTGGGGAGAAGAAAATGAGGTATGAAACACCAGTAAGAAGTTTTTACTTTCTGGACCAAAAGAAGGGTCCAGAAAGTAGGGAAAGCTGCTCTTCTATTTCCTTCTCACTGAGAAGGGCTCAATTTTGTGAAGCTAGGCTAAATACACATAGATACAGAAAACGATATGAAATTGCACTCCCATATTATTACCAGCTCCTGGCAAGAACAGGTTTTGCCCCAGACTTTCTACCAGAAACTGTACATCGTGTAGTAGAGCTAAGAAAGAAGTAATTGCAATTTCTGATGGGACATCACTTTCAGAAATTGTACTCCCAGAACCAAGAAAATGACTAAAGAGAAGTTGATATTTTTGAAAAAGAAATGAAACACGATGTATTTTGGTAGTCACCTTGGTGGAAAATGTATCAGAAATAGATTTGTTTACAGAACAGTTTCTACCATGCGAAAGACTGAAGAAAGCAATGCTGCCTTGTGCCATGTCTACAGGCTAGAAAAAACAATACAAATGTATGATATTGACTCTCTGCAAGGCTTTTCATCATTGCATGATGCCCATCTCCTTTGCTCACTTTTTAAATTTTCAGATGAGACTTTCATAGTTTTTACAGTGTCATCTCTCACATTCAGAAAGAACTCCTGTAAATAACTGCAAATCTTCTTTCAAAATTCACCTCTAAACTATCTTTTTCCAAGCTGCCTACCAAAAACGTGACCATAGTTAGGCTGTTCGGCGCTATGACCGCTGCCTAGCATGTTGACCAAAACTGCAAATGTGTTTCCTGATAATTCCCCATCTGTCTGGATGAATTGATTATTCTAAATCTACGGTGCCAAAAAAAAAATATGCACCTTTTCCACAATATGGCTCCCTCATTAACATGCAGTAGAGAGAACAAAAAAGTGTTGCAATTTTAATGGCTGGAGAGGGGTGTTACTTACTTATTTTCCTATCGTATGAACACAAGGTGGTGCTAATGCCCCTGTCACCAGTACCAATTCGCTACTTCCCCAGTAAGCCTTACTTGGGTGATGGCAGCTGACGTGGAGCTGGTGTACCAACTATTTCATCTTCCTTAAATTAATTATGAGAAATACTATCCATTAAGATAAAACATTTCGTTTAAAATTAACTCTTGGGGTTTTTTTGATCAACTGAAAAAATAAGCCCATTTCCAATTGATATAGAGAAGTATCTTCTTCGTTGTTTTGGTTTGAACCCCAGAACCCTCCAAACAGACTAGTTGTATTCGCAGCTTCCCTTCAAGACCTGAATAAAAATGAATTCTAGGTCAAGAAAGAAAAGGAAAAAAAGCCTTAAGAGCATCCATTTTTTTTCAGTTCTTAAGAAAGAAATTTTTTTTAAAAAAAAAGCAACCCCCCACGAAGTGAACGTGTGAAATACATAAATAAGTACACTCCCAGATAATTGAAAAGAGCTGGAGATGGGAAAAGAACAGTTTAAATGCTTTGCTGCTCTTAGGGGGAAGTCCTGTGGTACTGCAGAAAGATGCATCTAAACTAGATTTTAAAAACCTTTTACTAAGAAAGATGACTATTAAAAAAATTCATAGCTGAGAAATATTCAATGAAAATGTTTACTCCTGAATATGAATACATGCTAAAAGATCTTTGAGTCTATCTGCTTGCCCATTAGAGTGGAACTAAGGTAAAGCAATTCTGAAGAGAGATTAAACTTCCAAATAGCAGGGATCGTTTCTTTTCTAAATAAAATAATAATAAAATTTCTTATTGCATTGAAAGCTGACAGTGAAGAAGATAAGGAACAAAAAATCAAAGGCAATGTTTCATAGATTATTTTGGATCCATTGTCTCATCAGCCTCATGGTTAGCCTACAGTGTAATTTATTGCATAGGAAGGAAATCATAATAAGGATCTTTTTTCAAGTATAACGTATAAAGATATACAGTCCCTTCTTCCGTATTTCTCTTCAGGTTCATCTGGTAATTACATAATTATTGTGTTAGAAATTCTGACTTGCAGTGCAATATTTTTTGAGGCATTTGAAAGTGAACATACTTTATGAAGGATCATCTATCCAACCTGCTTCCCCCTTTTCTTGTTCCCTTTTATTACATAATACTGCCCTATGTTCCTGCTGCTTTTCTTCTTTCTTGTATTTTTGCTGATCTCTGTTGTTCATGTATTTACTTTTCCCTTAGGAAAATATACAAAAACAAGACCTAAATATCTTAATCTCTTCAGCTTAATTAAACATGAAAGTAACTCTGGCCTCATTAAGAAATGTCCTAAAGCCAACAGGTAAAATGGAATCAGACCAGTTTGAAATCTCATCCAGAGATCAGCTTGTCAGACAGTTCTAGTTGTTAAAGAAGCCTGGGATATAGCTACTGTAGAGAAGAGAAAAACTAAATGCTTAGTATAAATCTCAGTGGAAGAGATGACTAATTAGAGATGATTATACACAGATTTCTTGCATTAAAAGTGCTTTAAAACATAAACATTCAAATTTTCCTTAGGCTCCCAAGTGCTTCCTAGGAGACAAGCTTGCAAAAAATGTCTTTTAAATTATGTCAAATGCTTTTAAACCAAATGATTTTTAAGAGGCATATCACTGAAATTGTGATGCCTTGAATTTTCTTCTTCACCTTCAGTTTAGTAAGAAACTGCAATAAAATTTATGGCCTAAGTTAGTATCCTAATTGTCCCATAACAAAGGTAATCAAGAGGCATGCGGTACTCATTTGCTACCATTCACTAGCAACTTCAAAACCCATACCCAAAATTCACCTGATAGGAAGACACTGAACTGTCTTCAGAACTGAGGTCAAAACTATCAGAACGTTGATAAGAGACAGAAAAATGATGCTGTCCTGAAAACAGATCATCTGTGAGATTAAAAAAACCCCCAAAACTTAGAACACAATCTATAAAAGGGCAAATTTCTGGAATATTTATAGAAAATTCTGAAAGTCATTGCACAAAATTATCTTAAATATCTTCACCCCTTAGTTCTACTTACACTAGAGCAAATAGAGAATTTAAAATTTTTACCTCCATTTTTCTTTCAGTTTTATATTTGTTATCAAAATCTATCACAACTAACAAATATATATTATATTCTATAATATACTGTGAAACTAGTTAATGTACTTTTTTTAAGATAGTAACTCAAGACAGTACAATTCAAAGCACAAACGTTTTTGAGGGTTTGCATAGTTATCATGCATGTGTTCAGGAAAATCTGTATATACTTATTCACTCAAGATTGATTGAGAAGAAGTGCCAGTTTTTCACCTTTTAAAATATTGTCAATTCACACAGTTTGTTTTGGAAAACCCAGAACACAAAGCATTTGTCCATTCATCCATGTAGTTACGTGTCAGACTCTTTGTCTTATTATCGCATGTTCATGTCAGAAGAACATTTAATGTCTTTATTAACAACCTGAACAATGGGCAAGAGTGCACACTCAGCAAGTTTGTGAATAATATCAAGTTGTGACAAGTGGTCCATGCACAGACGAGGGCTCACAGGAATCTTATGAAGTTCAGTAAAGGACAACACAAAGTCCTGTATGCGAATGCGATAGTGTCGTGCACCTGTACAGTACAGGGCCAAGGCAAAGAAAGCAGCAAGCACCTGGGAATCCCGATGAACAAACTGAACGAGCGTTAGCACAGTGCCCCTGCAGCAAAGGACAAAGGCAGGCCAGACTGTATCTGGCAGGTAGAGGGAAGTCATCCTGTGCCTCTCTGCAGTGCTTCTGAGACCGTATCTGACATACGGTTTTGAGCTCCCCAGTACAAGACAGACATCAGCTTTCTGGAGTGAGGTCAGCAAGATGGGACAGGACAAAAGGCAACAGGCACACACTGGAACATGAGAAATTCCAACTAGATATCAGGAGAAATGTTTTCACCATGGGGTCACCAAATACTAGAAGAGGTTGCCTGAAGAGGTTATGTGTTCTCCATCTTTGGGAATATTCAAACTTGAAAGGACTAGGAGGCTCCAAGTGGGGGTTAGACCAAAAATTTGTTGAGATCCCTTCCAACCTAGGTTATTTTATGATTCTATGATCAATCACTTTATAACAAATTATTCTGGGCAACTTTAAAACAAAACAAAGCCTTTCAATTGATTCAACCCTTTCTTCCAATGAGATAATAGTCCTGAATAGCCACAGAAAATGCAAAAATTTTTTCAGCACTTCACTTGAACTTCAAAGAGTGGAGTTTATATCATTATTGCCCTTCCAGTGAATTACTGTCTTCTAGTTAAGGTCATTGCTATCAGCATATACTGAAAGAGATCAGCCATTCTGAGTCGGTAAAGAATTAAGATATGTAACTGGTCATAATAATTGTGAATGTTTAATCACTGTGAAAAGTTTTAAAAGGAGCAGTTCCTTAAGTACACAAATATCTTTATATTAAACATTTTTATAATTAGAATTGCTACTTTGGTACTAGCCATGTCAATAGTTAGAAGCTAATAATAGCACATGTACAAGGTTAATATTCTCACTGTTTATCTTCTTTTCACTTGCTTACCATCAGGACACACTGACAGTGGTGATGGGGTTAGAGTCAACTAAAGCAGAGTGTGAACACCCACAATCATAGAAAACACTGTAATGAAAATAAATACTGCAGGGGGCTATATGAATGTAATAAAAAAAAATTGCAATATTTGCTGTGCCACTAAAAAAAGAAAGAAGAGGAGTATTGTGGCCATATTTGTTCTAGCACTATTTTTAGGTAGAAAAGATTTTTTTTTTAGAGGCTGTCTTCAAGACAGAATGGAATTGGACAGCTATTATTTATCAGACAGACAATATTAATCTGTAATTGGAAGGTGCCTGAGTCTTATGGTGTTACAGCATACAGAATATTACAGAAATATTCTGATAATTATTAATGCAGTTTGGGGGTGCCAGGTGCAGAAGACTGGCTCCCCCGTTCCTTAGTACATTTTTAACTATAAGTAACGTGATGAAAATGTTAGTATTCAAGGCTGCTAGTTCTTCTCTGCTAATTTACATTTATATTCTTAATGTCTCGATTGTGCCTAGGGAAATTTAAAACTCTATTTCATTAATGCTAACTTCTACAGAAATCCCAATATGCACAGAAGTTCCTAGATTGCAAGGCTAGTTATATGAGAATGCAGAAGCTAAACATAATTGCTGGGTGGTTATGATAGTTAAATATGTACTGTCAGTTTTGACTTTTGAACTCCCTGTAGACATAAATCCACTGTTCTAAAAGTTAAAAATATAAAGCAACAGAGTAATGGATTAAAATATCTTTAAAACAAGTGTTTTGCGTTCAAACTTTTGCTTGCAGATGTGTTATAAACTGTTACACCATAACAACATTGTGTTTGGCTTTTTCAGGAGAAGCTGCTGTGAAGAGTTAGATAACTTAATCTCTCTTTTTTGGGCTTTTGAATGGATGGCAAATTACAAATACATGTGCAGCCATTTTAACAGTCCAGACTGGGTCATGTTCTGGCAGGCTTTTGTGAAGTGCTGCAGTTTTACAATGCTAATGTAGCAGTAATGTGCACTCATTTACTGCCTGTCATCAGCTCTGTGCACAAGGTTTTGACGCAACTTCTTATTAAAAATAACCCATTTAGAGATCTGGATGCAGAAATCCCTACAGATATATATATAAAAAAATACATATTTTACATGCCTCTGAGTGCCTGAGGTTTGTCTAAACTGGCTATGTAACTTTTTTCCTGCAAAGCTGAACACCACCTGTTTTTATACCAATCAAAATGAGAAACAGAAAACAGAGTAAAGGCATACCAAATCTACACATCTGGTTGGGCAATAATTAGCTCAGGATGAATAAGACTTCTTAATTTTGTTATAGTGATTTAGTGCCTTAGGTCTGCCTGCAATTTCTGCCAGGCACACTACTCCAAAACTGAAGTTCTGACCTGCCTCAACTCTATGGAACCTATATAATGCATATCCATTCAAAAATAAATAAAGCATGTTTGCTTTAAATTATCAGAAGGTTCTGCTTTGGTCTAGTTCGTATCCATCTTGCACAGGTAAGACTGTACCAGTATGAGACTGTAGAGAATCAGACCCAGAATAAATAATCTAAAAGTGATTCTAAAATATGCATGGGGCATTTATGTAAAACCATATTTTCTGCAAGGTAATCTCTTATGGAATTTATAGTACAGTATATTGCCAAAGAGAGAAACTGGAGAAAAGGTTAATAGCTGGACTAATTATAAATCCAGATATATATAATTCAGCTTCCTAAACAGCATCATGCCCTTGCGGTTTAAGTAAGAAATTATAAGGGAAATATTCTTTTGGAACCTATTGGTCTTTTGTGTAATATTTATGAGTATACTAGCATTTAATTAATTATGTATAGGTTTCTGACATGCATCTCATTTGTTTGATATATAATTTTTATCAGTAGTACTTTGTAGACAAGCAAGTACTTCAAGAAAGCAGAATATAATGTAAATCTGCAATAGCCTTTGGGAAAATGTATTAAGTATGTAAACCTGACTAAATGATGTGTGGAGATATGGGACAATATGTTAAACTTACAATTTTGCTATAGCTGAGGTAAATTTTAATGTTTGTGTTATTCATCCTAACTGCAAAATCTTTGATCTTAATTTTCACTATACAGGAATGGATAAGAAACACAATCGTTCTCATGTGAATGAGAAATAAAATACCATAGAGTTCCCTCATGCTCCTTTAACCTAAGACTTCTTTATGTTCTTTGTCTATTGGATGGGAAGAGGAGAATCAGATTAAAACAATCCAGTGTAATATTTGGTGTAAAAGCTAATGACTGGCTGAAAGATTTGTTTATATATGAGTGAATTACGTGCAATTTAGCTGTTCGCAAACTGATAAACACACATGTATATAAAAATAGGAAGCTGTAATGTAGTGTAGAATTATTACTACACATTTTGTGGTCTACAACTGAAATGTACCTACAGTAAAGCAGCTCCAATAGCTTTGAATTGTAGAATTTGCGATGATGGGACCTTAAGCCTATACACTATTTAAAAGAGCCTAATACCTGTTGTGGAAATGCACAGCAAAGGTTTCTGGCGTGAGAATAAACCAGATACATCAATCTAAGTAGAAACATACAGAAATACTACGAGTCATGAGTAGAAATAATAATGAGATACAGGCCCAGCTGAAACATAAATGGACAAGTGCAGTAATATGCCTTTTAACTGTACTTTGCAATACAACATAGCTAAACAGGATGTACCTGACCAATTTTTTACAGCTGAAGACTATATCGGGGGGGTTTAAGTGCACTTCCTCCCCCCCCCTCCCGCCTTTCACAGACCTTGTATTACTATAACTGCCACAGTTCTCAATTGTTTGATAATTTTACAGAAGTTGTCACAAAATGTTAATAACTTTTTTTGAAGACCTTATCAGAAATAATTATCCCTTTGCTCGATAACCTATCAAATGCACAAAGAGCTTCTGTTCCATAAAGCTCTCTGTGGTCATGGAGGAGAAAGAATTACAGGCATTTATTTATTCTCAAAGCTAGTAAAAGTGACAATTAGTCAAGCCTCTCAGTAACTGCAACTAACTGCAATGACTTTCCACCTTTTTGGAGCAAGATTCACTGCTGACATTCTTCCTGAATCCTATTCCCTCAGTCCTTGCTGGAGATAAAAGGCAGGAGGACCAGAATGGTTTGGGATGCAAGTTGTGAGGGTCAAAGGAGTTACTGCAGTGTGTTGTGCTGGAATCAATCTTGGCAAAGGGGAAATTAAAAAAAAACATGTCTGACCTGCCCTGCAGCTACTGCTTTCTTCCTGATTGATGATGTGGGAATAACGTAAAAGAAGTAAAGCTACGTATGTCACTGTTTGGGAATTATTAACCTAGGAAACAAGCACCAAGTTAGGTCTCTGTGTATTAGGTTCTACTCCCAGTTTGGCAAACAGACCATATTCCAGACCTCATTTTTTCATCTGTTAGAACAATACTGACCTTTACAAAGAACATTTGTCTCTATTAACGGAAAGTACACTGTGAGAGTGAGAAAAGGCTCTGTTGTTACTGTGTGCAAGGACACAAGAGGAAAAAGGTTCAGATTCTTTTGAACCAATATACTATCCTATTTAAAAGCAATTGACAGTGATCTATTTTCAATAAATTTAAATTTTTCAAATGTGACTGGAAAAAATTTCAAAAAACAATCATGCAACAACAAACTTTGCCCTGGTTGATAATCTGACACAGGCCTCCTATAAACACAAGCACTAAATCTTTAACTCATTACCTCTTTCCTTGTTAGAGGCTAAATGATACTTCTTTCCATTGTAAGAGGAATAAAGAGTATGCATTTTCTGAGCTGCTGAAGCTTGTTATTGAAATTAAAGTTTATGACACTGCTGTTTTCCATACTTGGACTCAGTCTATTGGATTTGTGTGGCTGCTTCCCGAAATAAGAAGGGCAGATGTCAAAGCGTTTTCAAAAGCCTAGGCAAGGAACAGGTCGTTAAATGGGCTGAGTTAAGCAATCTCCTAGAAAGGACACCTACTCAAAGTAGTCTGCGGAAGAGCTTGTCCTATTGTACACCTCCGTTTCTGTGACAGTACAGTCCAAACTCAACAACGTCCTTTCCTTTTACATTTAATAGCTTTGCATCTCTCTGGTTTTCAGTAAGATTGATTCCTGTAAAAAGGCTGGATGGCAAGGAACATATCAACCCCTTCACTCATCTTTAAATAAAAGAATGTGTATTTCAGTGTTTATGAAGTAGTGAGGAAGTACTGCTACTATTTTCCAAAGAATTCTTGTCAATTTTCCTTTCCACATGTTATAAACCATATTGATGTGAATGCCTTCTGAAGTTACTCAGTCAAAAAAGTAATTCATTTCAGTAGACCGATTTCTGAGGCACATCACTGCCCTGTAGATTTTCATCAGATTCCTTTCCTCACATGAAAAATGAGTACATTTCTACACTGCAATTTTAAATATTGAAGAAGGCTACTGATATCAATAAGTTTGATTATTCAAGACATGAGCTTACAAAGTGTTGAACACTATTATTATCAAAGTACAAAGCACAAGTGTGCAGCCTTTTCTATGTAGCACGCAGCAATTTGGAGGATTGGACCCTAAAGAAAGAGGATTAACAGTTATAGGAATTAATGTAGAGAGATGGAAGCCAAGATGTTACATAAGCCCAATATCTGGCCTTTTAGATTATTTAGATATCTTAATTTAGAAAGATATATTTAATTTATATTAAAAATGCATTCAAGCGTAGATCAATAGACTTTTCAATTTAGTCATACATCACATCTATTTCATAGTGTTCATATTCCCTTGGACCAAGGAGCTGGCAGCTCTGGATATTTAACACTTCATTAGCACACAGTATTAGCGTATAATAACAACAGGTTATATTGACAACAATATGCACTTTGTAATTTGACAGCGTTCATTTACAATTACCAACAGAGGGTGAGCGAGGAAGTAATTATATTAAAAATGGCATGGCAGTGAAAACCAGATTTTTTTGTACTCTATTCGTAACCTTATATATATATATTTTGAGGTCCTAAAGAGCTTATATGTTAGCTCCATGTTTTCACATGACTGCCATGGAAGTAGAACACAACTGAAATTAGATGTACGATTACAACCTAAGTGTCTCTGTGGTTTGTCACTGTTTTGCTGTGTGCTAATTCTAGAGAAAAAAATATAGTTTAGTTCTGCATCCAGTCAGTTTTCCAGTCAAGTTTGTCTCTTTGGAAGTCAAGTGAAATTCTGATGGGCAATGGGCACACATTTATCTTTCTGCCCTATATGTATCATCTTGGAGCATTAATTAAATTAATTAATTAAAAGATATGCCACATTTGTTGAGCACTTGGATAAATGACAAATGCTCTTGTTGGTGAATCAGGATCTCTGTTCTCTACGTTGATTTTAACGTACTTAATAAATGCTTTGATTCTTACAGCTCTTTATCATGCTTCTTGATTTCAGCAGAGTTTTCTTCTTCAAGGAGTACATGCTTTCAGATGGACGTTTTGCGGTTTTGCCTAGGGTATTCTGATTCATCTTATTCTGCTGTGTTTTCCTATTCAGCCAGTTGTCATGAAACAAAAATTTATTTTCTTTTCATCAAGAGCTTTCTCTTTCCATGAGGTATAATTTTATTTACTTTTTTCCTTTTCTTTTGCCCTTTCTTTCAGGTTCTTTTTGATAATTTATTTAAAGGAAGCAACATTTTATGTAATGCTGTTGTAAACCATCACTGAATATATTACTACAGTGCAAATTATTCCTCTTCCATGAAACACTGGAAGAATGGTAATCATACAAATTCAGTGCAGTCAATGGAATAACTTGGTTGAATGAGAAAACAATGTCCTCTCATTTCACTAATCTAGATCCTACAAATTAGATAACACATCAGTAAGCACTGATGAGCCTAGTTTGCAGGTGAGTAATTAAGGGCCAATAGAAAGTAGATAAATCTCCAAAAACCTCATCTTAAATTGTTTGCCTGGGCTGTTTATGCTGGACAATATTTGGAACCAGATGTTCCATGGATTACAGCAACACTGGTTTTAGTAAACCTCCCTTCCTCTCTGCTGTCCTTCAGAAACTTTTGCATTACAATTCACAGATACTTAACAGAAATCGGTAATCACTCTGTTCAGCTTCAAAGCCTGACGTTTCAAGTATAAGGTCAAGATGCATTTTAGGACACAGTGGAAGACTCAAAACTATTTGTCCTCTGAGGTGGTATTAGTATTGCAGCCTTTAATCAGCAGCATCTCAACCCGTTATTCTGTCTTCTGTAATTTGTAATACAAAATGCATTATACACACATACGCTTCATCTATAAAGAATTATTTTCCACACTGAAAGGACAATAAAGAAGGAATTGTTCCACAAATCTGATAAAATTCTCAATTTACATTGGAAAATACGTCCGTTCAAAAGCTAGTGTGTTGGCTAGAGGTGAAAGATTAGAGATCTTTCTCCTGTCCCAGGCAGAAAGTACATTCTTTTCCCAAGCTGCACCAGCGAGCCTAAGGGAGTCATTCATAACAGCTTTATACAGAAAAAAATAAGTGATGGAGTTGGGAAAAGGAGAAAAACTCTATGGTCAAATAAAGGGTTAATGTATTTGCATGATAACTATACCTTAAGATTTTAAAATACAAACATAAAACCTTGATTTGCATTTCAGATCAGTAACATGTCCAGCATGGCTTTAAAATCATCTGATGATATATATGTATTTTTAATGGGAGATGTCACAAAAAGATGCAGAAAAACTGAATGAGCAGAATAATAGGAAGGATGAAGTTCAAGCAAAATTTCTTTAGCCCCTTTTAGCTGTACACTACTACACACGCATGAACTGAGAGATGAAAATGTCAAGAAATGAAATATAAAAATGGGAGGACTGTCTCTTACAAAATAAGGATATTGTTAAAAGGTAACAGGAAATAAGGCTATTCACAGTGAATACTAGAACACACAAAGAATAAAATATAAGTAACAGAAAATACAGTTTTAATAAGCGTTTTTCAAATAGGATCCATAAAGGGATAGCAAGGTAACTATTCACGGAAGAACAGCTGTCTGTCTTAAAGGACTGCGATGGAAGAGTAGCTACAGACACACTTTTCAAAGAGCATCCAGCTTTCACCAGCCTTGTAAGCCAGGACCCTTACAAATGTGACAGCTACTACACTGTGTATCATATTAAGAATAAAGAATTAAAATGAAAAATTAAGACCGTTGTTTCCTTATACACTGTTAGAAGAACAGCGTTCTCAAGATAAAAGGGTGTTAATATGCATGATAGGGACCCTCAATAAGAATTTTATTTTTTATATAATACTATTCTGTCCCAAAGTATTGTCTGGTTCATTCTTGCTTTAGAAATACTGATCTTTAGACTTTCACCAAATTCCAGACCTTCATATATTTTGGCACTATTACACTTTATGTGTACTTGCTTTAATTTGCGTACCTGAGAAAGCAAAGCACTCTGAAAATGGTTCCTTAAGTAACACTGTGGCATCTTATATCTTGCCACAATGATTCCAGATTACACTCCTTTACTGTAAAAAAAATGGTGCCTGTTTATCAGGGCCAAAATTAATTTTGAGGTCCAAAGATCAAGCTCTCAGAACATCATAATCTAGTCAAAGATAGTTGAGTAAGAAACTGATATCATTTACTCTTTTATAATCCCACTGTTTTAAAATTATATCACCAATTTCATCTACTCTTAAGGAACACTATTAAGAAGGAAATATTTTATAATGAAAAAGTTTAAGATAGGGTCTGGATTTCTCTGTTACTAATGTGAAAGGTACTAAAGCCTTTACTTCAGCAGGAGACTGCAGAACTGCAAATGAAGGCCTAAATTTTGAGAAGATATTACAGAAACATCTTTATATCTTGGATTTTCATCCTCTGAGTTTTTGTATTTTGCCTAGAATTCTGGCCTTTGCATAACTATTCAACTATGAATTAACTGTAATTGGAAAGAATTCAGCAAGAATCGGCAATTACAGTTCTGATCCAATATCCAGAATAAAATTCAGTTCAATGTCTTCCGTTTTTGTTTGCCTAACTGGGAGAGACTGGGAAAGAAAATTATTTTTATCACTGAAATATGCACAGAAAGCAGTATTGCTGAGCAAGTAAACATCACATTCGTAATGACCGGAACATGCTCCTAGATTGATAAAAGTTGCACAGTAAACTGTACAGCTCACCAAAACCATGGTTATTTTTTCATTGACATTCTTGCCTGTATCAGAGTTTCCCTTTAGCTATTGAGCAAAGGTTTGTCTTGCAGTTTGCATTCCGCGTGGAGGATAATGCTGATCTGCAGTATCTCCAGAACTGCTACATTTAACCTATGTATTGTTCATGCTGCTTGCAATTCTGCTGCCACTAAAGATCTACAATAGCTCTGTCAAGTTCTCTACTAGACTGAGTAGTATTTACTCCATATCAAAGGGCTTCTTTTATCTGATATGATATACAAAAGAAAAGGCATAACAGACAAGGAAAGGTTTACATTGGCAGCTATCAATCTGAAAACTTATGCTGTTTTATTCTTTAACTTTCTACAGAAGTTGATCTGCTCATTACAAGATTTCCTACTATCGTTCTCTGATAACTCTCTAAAGAAGATACCCACAAGCTATTATAATTCATTTCCATATAGAATGATATTCTCAGTAGTGTGGCTTTAGGTATTTAGACTATATCGGAATAGGAAATCAGAAAGAAACCCCCTTCCTAAGAACCGGTGAGCATTGATTCTCATCTCTGATTGTGAGAACATCTTTCAGTTTATGGTTGGGAGACAGGCTCATTCTCTTCTAGTACTGATAGAAGCTATCCATCTCTGCTCTGGGAGCCGCACATCTGCACCCTCAGACAGAATGTGCTGTCAATTGGTTAAGGCAGCTGTGATGGAAATTTTTATCCAGAGGACATTTCAAATACAGAGAAGCAGCACCATGCTGACATCGGACATAAGTGCGACTGAAGCCATGCAGCTGGCATAAACAATGTGCCTGCCTTCCTACTACCTCTAGCCGTGGCATGCCACCAGCTCGGATAACAACAGTCCTGTCCGTAAAAGCTGCTTCTCAGGGTTGAAATGGACTGTATTTACATTCCTTTTCTGCTGCATGGTAGAAGAATAACAGAGCAATAAATAAAATAGTTTATATTGTACCGCGCAAAGAAGTTAGGAATTCATGTCCATGGTCTTCAGCATAGTCATAAGACACATAATTCTCACAGCAACTACTCCAGCTGACCACAGCCAACTGTATCACGGCAGTGCTTGGTGATGTAGATATCCACATCGTTAATAGCGTAGTAACTACTATTAAGTGACAGCTTCATTAGCAGCTTTGAGTAAAAGGCAAGGATATAAAAGGAGACAGCGTGAAACTTTATTCTGTTTTTTAAATAATGACACTTGAAGGTCATGGTGTGGAAGGGTTGAAAAAACTCCAGTGCTGCAACCTGTGCTATGTCTGCTCTTCAAGAAAACAAGCCTTCCAGTGCTGTGAATATAGACTTCTCACAGTACTAAAATTCACTTTTAGAAGATTACTGTATCATCTGAAATATGCTTCAATCTATAAATATAAATAAGTCTTTTGGCTAGATACAGCACCAATGAATATTGAAGTGAATATCTTTCCATTACTATACTCAGTTTATTCCTTTTTGTTATCTAAGAATTCTGATCTGTATTCCTTTGCCCTTACTGAATGGATGTTCCATTATTCACAGCATTTTGATAACTCCTGTTTTAAAGTCTATTTGTTATACCTATCACTCCCCCACCTAAATTTGTCATCCGCATGGAAGACATAATACTGCAACCCTGACTTAAAAAGGATGAACATACTGAATAGTTGGTTTGCAGCAATATACTTGCATAGCTTTATCTCTGGTTGGCCTATGAGTCACCCCAAATTAAGGCCCCATTCTGCTGTGCCCTGAGCACAGGAGAAGAGTATCTTGGGGCGTAAGACAATCTCAGGCAAACCCTCCATACAGGTATGACACATACAAGTAACGTACCGCTTGCTGTCTTGTTTTTTATTTATTGTTTTAGAGAAGCGGACCTCTGTAGATAGACACAAAAATCACATGACTAACAAGATTCAGCACAGGACTCATACAGTGGAATCTCCCCCTCCTCCACTTCTAGCGCTCCACCTACACCTCCAGGCGCTCTCTCGTGGTGCTTTCTCACCTCTCGCATATCCCAGCATCCCACGTGTAGCACGAAGCCGATTGACAAATCACTAATATGGCAACAAGATGAAGATGTCCTCACACACAAAGGAACCCCATCTGCAACACGTTTAACCTGTTTAACCGTGTCTGCAGCACATCCTTTAGCCTCTCTCCCAGTCCCACTCAGGCACGTCTCTCCATCCATCAGAACATCAGATGTTTCACAGACTGTACTTCAGTGTGTAATTCAATGGCTAATATGCTTCTGCTCGAGCAACCATTTGGAAGGTGCAGGATTCGGTCACAACTGTTTGTAAGATTCCAACATTACAATACTACAATTGTCAGCTGTATAGAAAAGCTGTATATTCTACATATATAACAATGAATGGCTTCACTACTTTTCACAATATTTGAAAAATCATGATTTAACTAACACTTTGTAATCTGCATATTTTTTTCTGGAAGCTTTCAGATTTTGATGATACCAGGAGATAATATCAGGATCATAAGATGAAGACCATCCAATATCAGGATAACTGCGCAAAACAGACTGGTCTAAAAGGATATTTCACAAAGGAAAAAAAAAATATTTTTTTATACACTGTTCCAATACAGAATGGGTTTTTAAGAAACTTATTTCAAGTCCAACATACTAACAATATCTCAGATAGGCTATAGTGACTTAACTTCTATTTTCTTTATTCAACCACATCTCAATGTTATTTTATTTTATCCTTAGCTGACTGCAAGGGTTTTTTGTATTCCTTTTAACTCAATCTGTATACTAATGGTGTCACGTCCTGTTTTCAGGTTTTCAAGCTTGCAGTTAATGGCGAATTTTTCTGACAGTTTTGTACAGCATTTTCCATTTTAGTAGTAACGCTACTGACCTAAGAGTTTCCATCATGCACTAAAAATTGTTACTGGTACAGATCCCTGTTTCTTTATAAAGATCCATAACACTGCATGCCAAAAAATTCTCACAGCCATAGAGAAATTACAGCACCATGTTCCTATCACAAAAGAGAAAGTCATTCTAGAAGTGCTAAAGTAACATGAGTTATTTGAACTCTTATTAAAATATTACTGAAGTAGTAGTACAAGCATTTAAATAGACCATGAGTAGCTATTTTAGGGAATAACTAAGGGATATTTTTAGATATCCAGCCTTCGGAGCTGGAGTTTTAAGAACTCGTATCACATAAAGTTAATATTCTTGTACTATAAAATCTCTTAATAATAGTGAGAAGCAGGAAATGGGGAAGAAGTGCACACTCTTTCNGTGTAATCCAAATATTCCAAAAGGGAATTTTACATTCATTTTGACAAAACTTCTCTGGCATTTAAACTAGATGCAAAATTACCAGTGCAAACTTCTATGCCACTGCAGAAAGCATACAAGACGTGTGTATGTTTTATTTTAATCCAGTTGTAGCAGTAACAACGATTAAAACTTGGATTACATGAATTTTAAAGACAGAATTAAAATGTGAATTCTCCTTAGAGTTCTACCATGGCAATACATAGGGTCAAGACCACAGGTTGGAATAAGGTCAATGGTATCGTGCCTATTCTTAACCTCTAAGGATCCCACTAAGGTTTGGCCACTCGCTGGGAAACACAAGAGTGTACCCCACAGGAATCCGCAGATGCCAGAGGCTCTTCATTTCGTAGGAATAATCCTACCACCCTTTCCACAAATCCTATTTCAAAAGGAATATGTAGGAAAATCAAGGAGCGCAAACACAGATTTTCCAACTTTTTATGCTGGAAAACCACCCAGAGAGATTTAATTCATCTCTGACTGTCAGGCTTAACTTTGAATGACCTGACTGTGGCCAAATGTGTCACAGCTTTAATGTTATTTAAATGTAGGGGGGTTTTGTCTGTGAATATTAGCAAAGTCCTTGCTGCTTCAGATAAGCAGATGACATTCCATTCCTCTTCGTTTCCCTCATTAAAGAACTTGAATATTAATAAGTGTGGAGAATTATGTTGTCATGCATGTTAGTCTAGAAAATATAAATTCATCTCATAAAAAAGTCAAAGGATCAAAGAAGGTTTTTACTGTTAATTGGAAACAAAGTGTCAACGGTGTCCTGATTTAAAGGGCACTCAAGGATGATAAGGGAGGGGTTTTTTTCAAAAAAAAAATACAATTAAGGTAGAAGTGGAGTTATTATTAGTGCTTCTTTACTAAAATCCTTTTCATTGCCTGTGGCATTCAATGTGGCATTCCCAATGTTCAAAGTAATTTTAAAAATAACACAAAATTCTTGCAAACATAGTTCAAAATTACTACAAGCAATATTTTTATAGCCAAAAGCACTTTAAACATTATGGTTGAAGGTATTTTAAATATGGTAGTTTTACATGCTTCTTTTAAATCTATACATTTAACACAACGAGTGCATTTTCATTCTTCTTGTGGCAAGTAAATTTAAAAATAGCGTATTTAGCTCGTGTTTGGACTCCAGTGCTCCGCCCTAATTGCAGCAGCAAAAATTCAGCCTGTGCTTGCTGAGCAAGCCTAGAAACACTGGATTTCTTACACACACGCCTGCACACACTAGGACAACAGACTGAGCTTATGCTAGCACAGGGTATACTGTTAGTATTTCGTTCGGTTATGAGTAATATTATACTCAACATACATTCAAAACAGCAGTATTAGAAGCATATCTTAACCGTTTAGACTTCACTGAGAAAGAGCAAATATTTGTCTTTTACAGGTCAGACTATAGGTATCACAGGAGTATAGACAGGGAACAATTTTATGTTATTGTTCTTACTAATTAAATACACAAACTGTAAACTCTAAGGAATAGATCTCGCACTTTTCTGATGAGATAACCTCTGTGCCCTTCTAAAATGTAAGGTCATTTGTGTGGTTTTCTTTAACATGGTTTAATTGCAGTAGTCTTCAGATACAGCTTGCAAAAGGCTCTTATTGTTTACTGTAACAACTGTACATGTTCATTCTTATTTCCATATGAACAGAAATTTGCTGAAAAAAGTAAAAACCTGTTATTTACATTAACCCTAAGAGACAATGCCAAAGTCAGGTGAATATTGACAATACTATCTAAAACTTTCCTGGTCTTTCTGTATGATCTCTACGGTAAACCTTAAAAGGTTACAAAGTCATATAGCTTGGACGATCAATGAAAATGCTCTAAAATGTATTTATTAACAAGGCAAAATCCAAGCAAAAATATTCTGTATGCTCCTCCACATTCATCAGCTGAAATACTATGAGAATAAATTAATACCATTTTATCACTATTACATTTTACTAGAATACTTGCAACAAATAATTCAAATATAAGTGAGAGATCATATTACAAATCATTACTGCTAAGAACAGAGTTGTGTGAACTTTTCTTCAGTAGTAATAGAATTTACACGATTACAAGTGCAGTGGGTACCATTAAAATTTTAACATTTGCCACCTTTTGTCATTGTAATTCTGCGTATTTTCAGGGGCAGCGAATTTGGAGGTCTTAAAGCACCTGCCGTATCTATATAAATCACAAATTATATTTCATTATAAAATAATTTGAATGTTCTGCTGATAGGATTACTCAACTGCCTGAACTTGCTGCCATCATTTTTTCTTTGAACACAGACCCTCTGGGGCAATGTCAACCCAATGGACTATTGCGTTACTATGGTTCAAAACACAGAAACTTGCTTTCAGTTTTGAAGTTTAAGTCCACTCCTTTAAGTTTGCAAAATGGCAAGTCAGTGAAGGAAGTCCCCTCTTAAAAACATGCATGCACAGGGATATTTCAGGATACATATGAGCAATTGCCCCTTCATCTAATTGGTAAGCTGTAGACGTGCGTTAATTGCTCAGCTCTCAGAAACAGGACTTTTGTGTGCATGCTTGGTCGAGAATACCCCTGTGCCTATAAAGGCATTCAGCAATAGTCATTAATTCCCGCATGACATGAAGTAAAATCTAATGTGGTTTCAGACTGGTGAGAAATTAATCAAATTAAAATTAATCATATTTTCTCCTCACCTATGGAGACACAGAATCCTAGAATTGTTTAGGTTGGAAAAGACCCTTAAGATCACCGAGTCCAACCGTAACACATGAAGGGCAAGTCCAAATTGGAGATCTTGGAGAATCCATGCTGAGAAGCAGCAGCTTTTCGGCTTCACTTTCAGAGCAAGGAGAACTGCTGGACTCGCAGATGGGCTATGGAGGAAGCAGGGTGGCTCACTGGGCTCAGGCTGAGTGAGAGCAAAGCCAGTGAGACATAGCTGCTCAAATATGATTGTTCTGGCTGAGCAACCTGCACTGTCATGTAAGAAAGGAGACAGACACACCAGCTTTACTGCATGAATTGCCATGTATTCTGCAGTGACACCTACGTATGTTAGAATCTCTGTAGGTCTACCTAGCTAGGTGGTAACACAGGCTTCAGTACTAATGTCTAGTCCTGCTAGGACATCCAGATGCTCTGACTTCACCAGGAAGGCACTGTTACCTCCTTCCAAAAGGACCAGCCTAGCTACAGTTCTCTGCTGAAAAGACTTTAAAAGTTCAGACTTCAAAATGGCGCAAACATGCTTTTCCATTAAGCTCCAGTGAAAAGATTAACAAAATAAGATAGTTGTTAACTGAGCAAGAATGTTACATTAACTTCTTCAATTGCTGCTTTCATATGTTTGCTTAGATTTAAATATGTAATTCATAGGATCAGCGTAGTTAGAAATGTAAAAGACCTATTTAGGTCACGTACTCCATCTTTGCCAGCACAGCGTTATTTTCATCACTGTATTGTCCATTTTCTCTTTAAACCTTGATAATCTAAGTCATGTAGGGTTTATAAACTGGGTGCTTAGCAGAAATGTTATTTACAGATGATAATCACAAGCCAAGGAAAAACAAGATTGCAATACACACTAAATTTATGGATTTGGTTTTGTCCACTACAAAATGGCTATAGCTATTGGTACCAAGCTATCAGTGAAGTCAAGTACCACACAAAAACCTATGTTTTATGCATTTTGAGCACAATATGCTACACAGAAATGTGTTTACTATTTGAATTTGGCCTAGGAAAACTAATTCATGCTTGCAGGTTGACAGCAGAATCATACTGTCAGGAAATTTTTTTTTTTTTTTTTAAATATATATATACACACACATATATATTCTAGAACTCCCCAGCACAGATACTTTGCTGTAGAAACACGATTCAGGATGTACGTGCACAAGCACACAAAGGAAGGTTATTTTTGGAGGTACTTATTAAGAATAGAAGGAGCCTCTACAACCCAGTATGACTGCCTGTCTTTACACGTTAAAATCAGTTCAGGTGAATTCAGCATTCGCTTTTTTCTTTAATGACCATAAATATAGGAATCCCATATCTGCTACTGAACCATGAAAAGGCAACATTTGTGGTACAGGTGGGGAAGACAACAGCCCTGGAAATATGCTGAGAGCTCCTACTTAGACTGAAGTGCAACAGAACAAATACCTGTGACTTGCAAAAAACTCAGAACTGCTTCCAAACAACTCTCAGCAGATACCACAGGCTTCATAAAGAGGTGAAACGCGACTCAGGAAACCCTAAATCTTTTTTTTTTTGAATAATATTATTTGTGTGTGTATGTCTATGCATATAAAGGTATATATATATTTAAATTACTTTTCTTGTTACGAATTAAACACACAGTTTGGAACCCAATGTTAACAGACTGGTTTTTGTTAAGTCTGAAATATCTGAAACAAATGCCTCGGAGCTTTCCACACTTTCTTAATGCAGCAAAGACTTTGGAACTTAATGAGAACAATTAAAACATCAATATTGTCAATAATGGTACTTCAGAGCATTTTCAGAGAGACCTCTGACTACTGAGGCTATCCGCAGTCTGAAAGAGTGACAAGTTCCAGAGTGAGGAAGAGCAGAAAATGTGCTACCTGAAAAAGACTGCTTTGACAACATAGGCTGTGTAGAATATAGATTTAAAATTCAGACAATTCGGTCACTGAAGCCGCTACCTTAAAGAAAGCAAAGAAAAAGACACCTTGCCCAACACCTTCTGAATGCCCCAAAACGCTCCCTTGCCAGAGCCAGTTGTCTCTAGGCTCTAGCCAGCTGTCAAAGGCTCTAGCTACAGATTTCCAGCTTTTATCTGTCTTTGTGGAAACAAACAACTCCCCAGTTCTCTGTGGAGTACTCTAATTAATGAAAGCTCATGCATTTATTCTGCATAGTGTATAAACCTACTTACAAAACAAAGCAGAACAAGGTTCATCACATCACTCTCAGTCTGAATTTTCCATCACTGGAAAGCAGAAAAGGTAAGATCAGCTGACAGATTCAGGGCATAGGATTGACAGTCAAGGAGTAGAACACAGGCCCAAAGAACTTGTGCGGTTTCTGTCCTCGGAGGTTTTCAAGACCCCACGATAAAGCCTTGAGCTGCCTGGCTGGACCTTAAAACTGGCCCTCCTTCAGCAGCGAGTTGGCCAGTACGACCTGCTGAGCTCTCTTCGAGCCTGATCTACCCTACAATCCCTTGACTTTTTGTCTCCATGTTCAAACTGGTTTTAAAACAAGAACCACCTGTACAAAAAAGAATAATTAATATGAGTGATAAGTAGACTCAGTTATCAAGGTTTAATAGAACTCGGATATTACCTGAATACCCTCTTGAACAGCTTTGATCACCTTCCTATTTCTAGAAGTCTCTTCACTTCATGATTATAAAGTCCTTCAAGATGAAAAGCACTCCATGAATGGCATGTATATTCATTTTTCCTGTATTTCTAACCTATTTGAGGGATCAGCAAAGACACAGTTTACTTTCATGACAGTTACCTGTTAATTTTGTTCTGCCTTGTGGAAACATGCAGCTAATCTGAATGCACTGTGGTGATTTATTTTCTTGTTCTATCATGTCAGCCAACTCTGTCCTATTAATTCAGGACATTAAAAATCTATACCAGCATGGAAAGGATTCAGAAATACTCCAATATTTACTTTATGTGTAAAGCTAAAATCTGAGATCAAACTAAACAACCAGAGCACAAAAACTCCATGATGTAGAATTAGTGTGCAGCAGTAATCAGGTTTGTAATGAGGATTATGACCAAGACAAGATGAGGATTTTTAAAAATATATGAAAATGTAGAATTTAGTCCAACAAATCTTACATAAGTACTAGTACAATCCCATTTGTTTTAAGTTTATGAAGAAGAAAACGTTTGGGAAGATGCATTTTCTTCTCCACCAGTCTTTATTTGATTTATTAGTGCATTACATTTATCAGCATCAGTTGTCCTAATACTTAGAAAACAATTTGAAGCATTACACAATGAATGCAACACTGAGATTGCTTCCTGCACAGTGTAAAATCTCCCTTCTGAAAAGATGCCTCATTCCTAATGACAAACTGTATCAACACTTGGGTATCCTGTCAAAAAAGGCCAAGTTCGTAAATGCAGTGAAATTTTTTTGCCCCCACTTCCTTCAGTGCTACTGTACACACAACGAAATGCATCAAACAGTGCAGGGGTCCACGACAGCAAAATGATGCTTGATGGCAACAGCAAGGAAAACTAAGTTGTGCATATTGGAATTTGATGAACGTACCTAGCTTACCATGGCTTTAGTGGTGAAAAGTTCCAGCGGACCTGAAACTTGCTGACTGCATTTGTTGAGAATCTCAGTTCTTACACTGCCCAAGCCCTCTGCCCTGGAGGCAAGACACACGTCTTACAGAAACCGTCTTTTCTCCTTAGTCTGTGTAAAATTACATTTTGCAGCCTGTCTGTCTGAAGTGGGAAAAGGGGAACTGTAACAGAGTGAAGGAAAGGAGAAGATTGCCTACATGTAAACCAATTTTTCTCCCAAGATCCTTGCAGTAACAGAAATAATTGCTTAGTTTTATGAAATCCATGAAATCCTCCAAGTAACAGTTTATCCTTGGCCTCACAGCAATACTTGAGAAGCACAGGTGGAGGCTGAACCAACTCCCTTGTAAGCTGATCTCCTGATGTTACAGCCCTGAATCTTGTACAAGACTTCAGATGAGTTTCTCTTCAATCAAATATTAAACCGACTCACGCTTACACTGTGAAATCACATGAGACTTTCAGGTCAGGACGGCAAGACTGCAAGGCTTGCTCAGATATCCTCTTCTACTTTTCTTGTTTCAGAAGAGACCTTCTGACACCCAATACAAAACTGACACTTGTTTCACAGAAGGTGAAGCTCTATTAAAAACATGCAAATAGTTCACAAAATCCCAGAATGTTAGGGGTTGGAAGGGACCTCTCTGGGTCATCTAGTCCAACCCTCCTGCGAAAGCAGGGTCACCCAGAGCAGGCTGCACAGGACCTTGTCCAGGCGGGTCTTGGAATATCTCCAGAGAAGGAGACTCCACAGCCTCCCTGGGCAGCCTGTGTCAGGGCTCCGTCACCCTCAGAGGGAAGAAGTTCTTCCTCATGTTCAGACGGAACTTCCTCTGCTTCAGTTTGTGCCCATTGCCCCTTGTCCTGTCGCTGGGCACCACTGGAAACAGTCTGGCCCCGTCCTCCTGACACCCACCCTTCAGATATTTGTAGGCATTTATAAGGTCCCCTCTCAGCCTTCTCTTCTTCAGGCTGAACAAGCCCAGCTCCCTCAGCCTTTCCTGGTAGGAGAGCTGCTCCAGTCCCCTCCTCATCCTCGTAGCCCTCCGCTGGACTCTCTCCAGTAGCTCCTCATCTTTCTTGAACTGGGGAGCCCAGAACTGGACACAGTACTGCAGATGGGGCCTCACCAGGGCAGAG
>Ga0065711_1031965_pt1 | contig 28312 bp, 17 predicted proteins | sample Hoacrofraction12_FD_59098 | JGI IMG/M metagenome (GOLD analysis project Ga0065711, IMG submission 59098) | Hoatzin crop microbial communities from Cojedes, Venezuela - Epithelial fraction 12 v2 (version 2) | ecosystem: Host-associated > Birds > Digestive system > Esophagus > Crop | place... | reverse complement strand
AGAATGGTAGGGGTTGGAAGGGACCTCTGTGAGTCATCTAGTCCAACCCCCCTGCCGAAGCAGGGTCACCTACAGCAGGCTGCACAGGACCTTGTCCAGGCGGGTCTTGAATATCTACAGAGAAGGAGACTCCACAACCACCAGTCAGTTTGTGCCCATTGCCCCTTGTCCTGTCGCTGGGCATCACTGAAAAGAGTCTGGCCCCATCCTCTTGACACCCACCCTTGAGATATTTATAAGCATTTATTAGGTCCCCTCTCTGCCTTCTCTTCTTCAGGCTGAACAAGCCCAGCTCCCTCGGCCTTTCTTGTAGGAGAGATGCTCCAGTCCCCTCATCATCCTTGTAGCCCTCAGCTGGACTCTTTCCAGTAGCTCCTCATGTCTCCTTCTCTGGAGATATTCAAGACCCGCCTGGACAAGGTCCTGTGTAGCCTGCTGTAGGTGACCCTGCTTCGGCAGAGGGGTTGGACTAGATGACCCACAGAGGTCCCTTCCAACCCCGAACATTCTGTGATACTGACAAGTGGTCAAGGCTTTTGTTTTAAAAGCCATTTGGAAAATGTCAATTGCATCAGCACAAATTCTCATTTTAATTGCATATTAAAACATTGATTCTAATCTGAATAACATTAATACCATAACCTTAATAAGTCACACACACCTCACCTCAGAGTTTTCCTTTCAAGCAGTGACAGGTCAAATCCGGCATAGAATAAGATCTGGTAAGATCATTGTCCATCATAGCCTGGTTGCTAAACTAACAGGAATCATCAGGTGTTTCCTAGTAAAAGAAATAAGTTTGCTAAGATGCAAGAAGTTTCTTAAAAATTAGTTTAACATCTTGTCAGGAAAAATGTACTAGATCTTGTAAAATTGTCAAATGTATCTTTACACAGTGGACTGCATACAGGGGTTTCAGGAAGAATAATTTTCCTGAAAAGAGCCCTTAATAATGCCAGAAAATGCATAATGTTATCTTGAGAGTTTGAAAAACATTTTAGAAATCTGCTAGAGAAATGGCTCAGAATTGTTGGGCCACCCTGAAATCACCTTTCATTTGTCCATATTATTTTAAAGGACATGAATAACTTCTGTGGAACTTACCTGCTTTTGTCATTGGTGAATGATTATACAACTGTCAGAACTTTATGAGCAGAGATCTATTCATATTATAATCATACTCAGGAATGGCATCACATGATGCAGCTCTGACATCAAAGTGATGATAATGCTTTTCTCCCAAAATGATACATCACAGTGTGGGGAAGATCCATAATGGCAGCTGATTTTCAGATAGCTTCATGATCCAGTAAGCAAAACAACAAAGTGGTTTGGAAAAGGTCAAAGGGAATAGCTTCACTTCAAACAAAAAAAATCTTGGATGTTTAAAAAGTTCTGTTAGACCTCAAAGGAATAAGAAACAAAGCTTCTTATTAATATTCAACATGTTTATACTAAAGGGCACTAAAAGATAAAAATTAAGAGTGCACTGATCAGCTTTGCTAACCTAGCCTCATTCCTAAGGGACAGAAATAGACCTACCATTCCAGAAGAGAGCAAAATGCTGATATGTTGTATGCTCCTTTCAGCTGATTCCAAGCCTCTAAAGCTTCTGTTAAGTACCCTAGAAGAGTTAACACAAGATGGGTAGCACCTGGCTTTCTGATTAGTTTACTGCTGTAGTAAATTTGTGATACTCAGATGTGTTGGTCAAACAAAATTGAATATTGCCTTCTGGCAAGCAACCTCATCTTACTTGTAAAGGTTATTACCCTTGTCCCGTGGCCTGGTTTAGGACTCTTCTATAATATTCATAGTTTTCATTATTTTTGTCATTTGTACTGACATTATTATTGTCTATTCCTGAAATTTCCCATTTGCACAAACTAAATTGTCATGTGCACTCATAGATTTAAATAACACTCTGGAACATGTGACATGCTTTGCCCAGATCTGACAGTAATTACTGCTTTGTCATACATTTGTAATAAACTACTTTGGGGGAAGAATAAATCAGGGCTTCGGAAATGTGCAATACAAGTTACACAAAATACTGTCTTTAAATAAAAAAGGATACACAATTATAAAGAACTGAGGAAAACCAGCAATTAGCCATCCCATTATTAATCGTAACTACATTAATTATCATTACAAGAAAAGCAAGCAAAAAATTAATAAGATTAATTAAGGCTTGTTACGTATCAACTGTGTCACTAATATCTGGTGTGGATCAGTTTGAAGCTTAAGCCCTAATTCCACAAGCATTGCCAAATTCTGACACTCATCAGCACAATGAATGACTTTGCTGATTGGCTGTTTTAATCCTTGCTTAGTGTTTAGAATTCTGGGAGGAGACGTTTTATTAAAGGACAGCAACTTGCTAACAAATTTTGTGGAGATGGATTTAAAAAAAAAATCTGAATCAATAAAGACTTACTTCGAAACCATCCTTGAACGAAAATACTGAAGCTTTCTGGGAGAAAAATGCTTTTGCTCACACTTTAAGTCAGTGACAACAACCCCAGAATCTGGAAAGAAATGTGTTTATTCAACTCTCTGTAAACACTTGAAAACCTCTTTGCTTCTTTGCTTTGCCTCCAGTTTTCAGAAATCAAGATGCAGAGAACAAAGATTAATGCTTTTGGATGATCTGTGGTAGCTGTGGTTTTAGACAGCTCAAAGCGAATAAATCTTTGTTATTAATAAAGAAAACAAAAGATTAGAGGTAAGCTGATTACTGTGGCTGCAAATGAGATACACTTTTGTTTCCGTAAATCCTTAAAGAAGCACAGATAAACCTCTGCCTCTGCTAAAAAGTGAATATAACTAGTTACTTTGTTTATCTCATGGAGTGGTTGGAGTTAGTGCTTAGCTATAGCCATTTGTCTTGAGAAAGATGGCATGTGCTAAGACTCAAAACATAATTCAGAATTTTAATAATGAAGCAAAACCCGACTCCTCACTCCTCTATAAACAACCTGATTGCATCTGAAATTTACAAGAAGAAAAGGAAAACGTGCGCCCTTCTGATGATGCCCCTGCTTGTCTAATTACCCCTTGGTCCCTCAGCCTGCAAAATTAGCATTGATAAGGGTCACGCCTCCAAGCAAACATATTACACTCCGCCAACTATTCTTCTTGAGACTGTAGATATCTGAGAGGATACATCATGCTGGGCACCCCTCCAAGTCCTGTGAAATTCTACAGAGGTTTCTAATTCAGCTTCTCTGGGTTTCATTAGGAAACAATGCTCCCTGGTTTCGTGTTGCACTGTGGAGTGCTTCACAACACTCTTTCCTTTTGCATGAAGTGAAAAGTATGCTTATTTTCCAAGCATGTTAACAAAAGAGCTTTCCTACATTTTACATAACATTTCATCGAATTTTTAGACAGCTTACCACTCCTCTCAGAAATCATCCCAGAAAATTGTTCTGTTGTATCATCTGGGCTAAATTCCATTCTATTCAGCACTTCAAAATTGTGTGGTATGAAATGGAAGCTAAAAACAGGCTACAAATGGTAAAAATTATTTCTTATATATCACATTCTAAAGATCATTTTTACAATTAGAGTGTTTTAAATTTAGTGGTGTCTGTGTGATTTCTCACTTCTGAATACTGGCTATCCAGGATGGGATCTAGAAGGAGAAGATTTGTAGTTCTTGCTTAATTATTGGTTCATTTGTACCAGCAGGAGCATTGGCACTGCAGGACACTTGTGCAAATACCTAGAGCACTTCCTTCCACTGCTGCCCCGAAGGTTTCTGGATGACTCTGAGGATGAAGGGGTCTGGACTTCCTCAAGTGTTCATCTGGCAAGGGGGTTTTACCTGCTACTGGTGAAAGCTGGCAAGCAAAGGGGGAAGGGGAGCTGCCAGCCCTCCCTTCCAAGTGGTAGAGGAGACAGACAAAAAAGTGTGCAGCAGCAAGGGAGATGCCATATGTGTTCCCAGCACTTCTGATTCACAACAAAGCCATTCTTCTGGCTCCAGGGCAAAACATGCGATACCTCTCCACAGAGCATTCAAAACTCCTGTTGAAGAATTTCCAGAAAAGGCTAAAACTGCTCATTTTCATTTTGTAGTTGCAATCTTTTAGAAGAGACGTTCACAATGGCCATCTTCCAGAGCTTTGTGGTCCAGAAGTGGCCAGGTGGCATACTGTATAGGACGGGTATACTTCTTACAGTGCTATGAAATGGACGAAAATACAGTCATCTCTACATGACCTGTGTTATACACACAATTTGTGTACTGCATAATCGCATATCAATACATACTTGAGATCTCTCTGCAGGTTACATTCACAGATGGTATATTTCAAAACTCAGGTAAATTTAGTGTGCTGCATTCCATTTTTTAAAAGAAGAGACAAAAACATCACTTCTGTTATATTCTCACTTCAACTTCTGTCAGGTTTTTCTGTGATTTACTAGTATTTGAGATTGGTTGCAATATGGACTAGGAAGAAAACATCTGTCTGTCTGATTCTTTTTATGTTTCTCTCTTTAATGCTTATGCCACGTTCATCACCATTCCAGTACACATACATCCTCTTCACCTCGGAACAGTGAGAGAGTGTCTCAGGACTGTCAACTGAACAAAGCAACATCATATGTTCTTCTGTTGTAAACCTCATAAAATACATTAACACCTGAATGCTATAAGATCTATTTCGACTTGTTTAAAAACATGCAAAATGCTGGAAAATAACTACCTCAATGGATGACTGATAACTGATCTTGGAAATTCTGTATTCTCAGGACCAGTTAGTCATTTTTTGACAGGACAGCAGACTTTACTTACTCACAGAGAGGAATTCATACTGGTCTTGAGCTGTCCTATGCTACCAGGGCTTGAGACAAATGGGCAGGGAGCTCACTCCAGCATGGCAATTCACAGCTAATGTATATGGACTCACAGGTGATGTTCACATTGGGTGTAACAGTCTCACATTGCAGATGCAGTTGAAGAGAATAGTGCTTACAGGAGTGAATGATACTTACATATAATCGTTGGCAAAGGGCTCATATCTGGGCAAATACTGATATTTCAGGTCACATAAATCCATAGTATTCATAAACTATTTATAGATTCAGGTAAGTTTATTTAATATTTATTTAATATTTCTGCAGACACTTTCTCACTTTCTCAAGACCTATACAGAAGTTTCCATTCACAGATCTTAAAAAACTTTCACAATTAATTAATCTCTGTGAAAATACACAAATATATGTAAGTGTGTGTGTGTATATATATATATATATTTCCTGTATTAATGGTGGGGAGTTTCAGAAATAACCAGATTAAGTTTGTGGAGGAGCCAGACATAAACATTCATTATTTCTGGCTGCTAGAATGGTGTTCTGACTAGTGGAAAACGCCTGCTAATATTTAGGTCAGCATTTGAAAAATATATCTGTTTACTTCTGAGGTTATTACAGTCATTGCAAGTTAATGATACTCAGCTGTGTTCATAATGCATCTAAAGGGAATGGACATTCTGCTAACTAATTGGCATTTACAAGACAATTTGCTATCACAAGAGATTTTGTTCCCACTTGACATCATGTGAGGGCTTCTCGAAGTGATACATTTTGCATCTTTGCTGGTTTATCAAGAAAATTTTTTCTTCTTTGATTTAACAACAGAAGAGATTTCAGGCTTCTGAAACAGCTACCTACTTTGACTTCCCAGATGGTTTTGAGGTGAATGCATTAAAAATGCAACTTGTTAAAACACACATACATTAATGGGGACTGCTGTGTAAACTGCAAAGCAGTTATTATCACATAGTACAATTAAGTTTCTATTTAATTCATTTAGCTCTTCCTCATGTTGTACACTAAGCATTTCTGTAAGTTAATTGGCATGAAAGGCAGGGTAAACTATGCACAACAAATTGAGTGTGAAACAAAGTTAATTTAGATAAAAACCCTTGTGCAAAACTGCTGGTTCAGCAATATTTGCAAAGGAGAGGAGTCACCAGCTCTGCTTTAACATCGATGACTCTGCACTGTGTCATAGTTGAGATTTCATGCATTTGAATTGCATTTATTTAAGCCCTGTTTGGAATGCAAGACTCTCTTTTGCGCTAGGAAATAGGAAGCTATGGAAACTGCTTCACAGAATACTACTGACATCAATGAAAAAGACTAATGAATACTAGCTATAGAAAAATTTTTTGGTTAATAGCTAGTTTGTAGAAGTAATCTAGCCTTGTCATATCCTGAAGGCCTCCTGAAGCCACTGTTAACTGTGTTATTTTTAGCCTATGTATTTTCATAATAATTGTCATAAAGGTAATTAAGTGATGTATTTTAATACTTCTACCTAAATTCCATAATTCCTCCAGAAAAGACACTCCAGACAACTGAGGAGGTGGAGTTGAGGGGGAGGGAAGAAGTAAAAGGTATGAGATTATGATTCAGGCTGAATACATTCAGAGTTAGAACTGAGAGTACAAGGCAAGGAATATTATAGGTAACCTTGCCAGTGGAAGTACAACTATTCCTCTTCTATTACAGAGCATGAAAACTCACTTCATAACAGCTAATGTATTTAAGCCAATTTTCTAATATAAATATTAAAAGATAAAAGGTTGGTTGGAGCAAGCAATGAAGGACTACATTCAACTAGATATTTAGATGAATTTCCCACCCACTAATTCTTTATTTCCTTTTTATGGCATAGAAATCTGTTAGTGGTAGCACGGTGCTATGGTTGAAATTTGTGTACACAGTTCTCTTTAACTTATTACGTCTCACTGTACCTTTCATCTGCATTTTTCATTATCATGTTATTCTCTGTAACAAAATGCAAAACAGGATTCCCGATTTTATTCCTGAAAAGAGAACCATCTCCAAACTACACGATTTCAGATAAAATGGGTAGTATAATAGACAAAACTTCTGATATTGTCCTTCCAAAGCATTTGAACATCCACCTATTAGAAATGACAATGGCTAAGAAGATAGTAGGGCTAGTCTGAAACGTCTCATGTATATATTATTCATGGAGAAAAATGTATTTTAAAGTACTGGGCTGCAGAAGCTAAATGTGCATATATTGTGAAGCACACGACTATGAATTATCTTCAACTTATGAACACATTACTATATATACACAGTTGACTTCATAAGGCAGAGAAATACTTGAAGATAAATTAGTGAAAGTAATAAGGCTGTATGTGTTGCAGAGCAATGAAACACATTCATATTCAAAAAGTCATGGTACTCAGATTAAGTCCCTGGTGACTGGAAAAAGGGCAACATTGCACCCATTTTTGAAAAACATAGAATGGAGGACCCTGGGAACTACCGACCTGTCAGCCTCACCTCTGTGCCTAGGAAGATCATGGAACAGATCCTCCCAGAAGCTGTGCTAAGGCACATAGAGGACAGCGAGGTGATTCAAGACAGCCAGCATGGCTTCACCAAGTGCAAGTCCTGCCTGACCAAGCTAGTGGCCTTCTATGATGGACTGACTACATCAGTGGACAAGGGAAGAGCCACTGATGACATCTATCTAGGCTTCTGTAAGGCTTTTGACACGGTCACCCACAACATTCTTCTCTCTAAATTGGAGAGATACGGATTTGATGGGTGGACTGTTCAGTGGATAAGGAATTGGTTGGATGGTCACATCCAGAGGGTAGTGTGCAATGGCTCAATGTCCAGATGGATATCAGTGACAAGTGGTGTCCCTCAGGGGTCCATACTGGGACCAGTACTGTTTAATATCTTCATCAATGACATAGATGGCAGGAACAAGTGAACCCTTGGCAAGTAGGCAGATGACACCAAGCTGAGTGGTGTGGTCAACACACCTGAGGGATGGGATGCTGTCCAGAGGGACCTGGACAAGCTCAAGAAGTAGGCCTGTATTAATCTCATAAGATTCAACAAGGCCAAGTGCAAGGTCCTGCACCTGGGTCAGGGCAAACCCTGGTATCAATACAGGCTGGGGGATGAAGGGATTGAGAGAAGCCCTGAGGAGAAGGACTTGGGGGTACAGGTGGATGAAAAGCTGGACTTGAGCCGACAATGTGCGCTCACTACTAAGAAGGCCAACCATATCCTGGGCTGCATCAAAAGAAGTGTGGCCAGTAGGTTGAAGGAGGTGATTCTTCCCCTCTGCTCTGCTCTGGTGAGATCCCAGCTGGAATCCTACGTCCAGCTCTGGAGCCCTCAGCACAGGAAAGACATGAACCTGTTGGAATGGGTCTGGAGGAGGGCCACAAAAATGATCTGAGGGCTGGAACATCTCTCCTATGAGGAAAGGCTGGGAGAGTTGGGGCTGTTCAGCCTGGAGAGGAGAAGGCTTAAGGGAGACCTTATTGCAGCTTTTCAGTATTTAAAGGGGGCTTATAAGAAAGATGGGGACAGCCTTTTTAGCAGGACCTGTTGCGATAGGACAAGGGGTGATGGTTTCATACTGAAAGAGGGTAGATTTAGACTGGATATAAGGAAGAAAATCTTTACGGCATGGGTGGTGAAACACTGAAGAAGTTGCCCAGAGAGATGGTAGATGCTCCATCCCTGGAAACATTCAAAGTCAGGTTGGACAGGGCTCTGAGCACCCTGATCTAGTGGTAGATGTCCCTGCTCATTGCAGGGGGGTTGGACTAGATGGTCTGTAAAGGTCTCTTCCAACCCAAACCATTCTATGATTCTATGATTCTATGATTCTATGATTCTATGATTCTATGATTCTATGATTCTATATTCTATATTACTTTGTAGTTATTATTATTGTGTAATTTATGGGGCCAGATTAGCTAGTATGATTGTTTTACTGTCCTTTTTCTAGCTGGATAATTGATCATAACTAGAGTGCAATATTTTTGTAAAATCAAGTTAAAATTGTTTATGCTGACTGAGATGGTCTTGCTCAGGCTTGCCTATCTGTTGGAAAAATCTTCTTTCCTTCTATATGAAACTTGTTCCATGTCATTTTTCCCAGTTAGCTGGAGCTCAGCATGAATCATGGACTAATAAAAATGCAGATCTTGTAAGAAGCTAAGTACTTTGAGAACGGGACGGGAGACCACATCCATGAAAAAGGATTATCAAGATTCCTCTCAAAAAATATATGTCCCCAAAAATATATTATTCTTTGTGCATATAATACTACAGATGCACAAACTACTGCTTGCAGATTTGCAGTTGGTAATCAGACAGAAATTATTTTGGTTTCTTCAGTCACTGGAGTCAGTTTATATGTCTGTATTCAAGACCTTTTTCAGCAGGTCATAAAACTGTGAAGGAATTCGGGCTATAGTTGGTAGAAATTAAATTCCTCTCATCCATCACTGAATGATTGTTTATCAAGATGCTGCAGATGAATTAGTGTAATCCTTATCACTTAATGTAGCCTGGCGTGATACCTTTACAGGAATTAGTTCTCAGAATTAATCAGCTTAAGAAACATTAGGGAAGACAAATGTCAGCTATTAATTTGCAATTAAAAAAAAAAATTGCCCATCTAATCAAAGAAAAAGAGCTGCTCTCTACATGTACAATCCTATGATTTCTATCTGTACTGCAGAAGTCAAACGTCACTGATTTAAATACCATGCTAGAAATATATGCACTCTGACTGCTTGTTAGGCTTCTTTTATTTTGTTGTAGACAGCATGTTGCACCAACATCCCTCTTAAATGGGGGTAGATGTGTACAGGGTTTGGACTATACCACGTAGCATCTTCTTTTGAACCACTGACATTCTTTTTGTAGAAAAGCAGTCTGTCCAGAAAGGTATTAACTTCAAATGTTAGCCTTTCATTAAACTTTAAGACAAACTACAAAGTAGCAGCCTCTGGTTTCTAGTCAGGTTTTAAACTATATCATCTGTGGGAGATACAGGTTTGTGTGTCATACTGCTTATGTACCTTCAAAAGCTTTTACTAATGTGCTTTGGAAGAGATTACTTCCCCATTCAGTGGTGTGCTAGGGTGTAAGGAACAGTCACGTCAAACTCCTCACTGGGGTAAGGAAAAATCCTGTATAATGGATGTTTATAAAACTTTCCTTTTTCTGGCTCACAGCTGAAGTTAGGCAGCCAGTTTACATCCTTACTGCTGGAACGAAATAATAGGAAATGTGTTAGTAATAATTTTTGTTAGTTTGCTACTCATAATTTTCAGAAGAGCTCATATGTGTAGTTTCTTCGATACTCCTATCGTGTGCTGGGTGAAACTGTCCCCTGAGCAAATACCTTTCTGTTAGGGCAGACTTATAGTGAGATTTTAAAATATTGCTTACATCAATCACCAGAAGAAAATTTTTTAAACTTTGAGTGTGACTTAATTTTTCCAACACTTGTGAGGACTAGGATTTCATTACAAAAATTTCTAAGGAATGATTACCAGGACCTAATCAGATGTATCCTGAAGGACAATACTTGGGGAGTGATAAACACCTCAGACAACTCTGGAAAGAACCAAGTTAAGTTGTCACATTTTCTCCTGGCCACAGCCAGGAGGGCAACTGGGGTTCCTCTACCTCTGCTACCCGTGACATGTGTCTTTCAGACAGAGGGAGCAGAGGATGAGAGTGCAAAATTTATCTGACCAAGATTTGGGAACATCTACTTTCTCACTGGTCTGCTGGGAAAATTTATCTAACAAACAGGACCATTTTTCTTTTGATTGAACATTTTGAATACCACCTTGGATTCTCAGAGGAGATGAAAACAGATATCTTCATTACTTCTTTAAAGTTCTCAAGCTCAAGAAGGTCTTTCTTCATTCTTATCTTCTGGTTAGAAGGAGGAACTTTCAAGCTTTTCCTTTGCTACTTACTTTCAAGGGAAGAATGACCCTTATCTTATGTCTATATTGTTGAATTGTTTTCCTAATGGAACATCGTGTAGTACTACATGTTGTCCCAGATGACACCATAGTTATTTCTTGAGAAAATGTAATTATCCTATTTTAGGACCAAACATATCCTGACACTATTTGAAATTAAGGTGGAGAACGCTGATGCTACTTTGCAGTCATGCTTCCATTGCAGTATTTAAAATGCCTGTGAGCTTTGGGTTTTCCTACTGCTCATACCCTCACTGTAGGTTAAAAGACAACTATGGCAAGACATTTGGTCACTCTGCTGAAGGAATGAGTACAACAGATTACTAGCTTTCCCCAATTTATGCTTTTCTGGGCATATTGCATTTTCATTCTCTTTGACTAGCCCTGCGAATAAGGGCCACATGTAGCTGCAGTGTTTACATCACACAGAGTCTTAGACAGTCAATCTAACAAACACTGTTACTTCAGAGTCTGCAATTAGGCCAGAGATGAGGGAATAAATACCTAAGAAAAACATAGCAGAAAGTAGGGATTGATTCAGGATATCACAAAGACCAGCGATATATAAAGGCATATGGATGTGCAAAGGAGTTATTTGCTAAAGTGATTGTGAACATAGCCTTTGGAAAAGGCTTTCCAAACTGTTTCTTCCTCTTGGGATATGCAGGTACATGGTTATCCAGCTGTCCTGACTTACTCAGCCCACTCCTGTTAGAATAATTTTATGGTGACATCACAGAAGACTCCTGTTGGAACAATTTCATGAGGCCATTGAAGAAGTTATGAAGCACAGAGGATGTTATAATAATTAGAGGAAATTTAAGGCAATAAAGTCCAGGAAATTATACAAAATCCTCCATTTCTAGTTAATTATCTGAACACAGGCTCCACAGCTGCCTTGCAGGAAATGAGTGTGTATTTGAAGGGTTTACCCAGTTTTGTCCAAACAAATGACCAAGAACAGCAGAGAGTTTGGGGCAATGCCCATGACATAAGCCTTTAGCCCGCGACCCAGGCCTTCACAGTATCTAAGACTAAATAGGTTTAAAGCAAAAATTACTATTTTTTGAAAGCACAAGAACTTTCGTGAATCTAGTATAGCCTATGTATTCACAATCCATGAGATGACTGTGAATGTTCACAGGCCTTATGCTATAAAGAAGTAATATACTTTTCTGTTTACAGTTACAGTTCTCAGGAGCAGGCAGCAGATTAAATATGTGAAACCATGTTTTGAAGGGATATTGATCCATGTTTAGCAATGACTTTCATGATTGCCACAGAAGTATAGAGGAAACATCTGTAAAGACTTCACAACTTTGTTACGATAACCTGAATGATAAATTTTGCTATCTCAGTATGATTGTCCACTTACAAATAGCCACAATCCAGAAGCTAATGAATTCTTTGGGCAATGGGCAATGGTCTTCAAGGTAGTCCGTGGGCTGTTAGAGCAGACATCAAGACAAAGCACCAGAGGAGGGGTGTAATTTTCATACAAATATTTTCTGCCCATTTACTTTCTCCCCCGAAAGAATCTTTCCAGGCAACACAGATTGAACAAACTGCAGCTGTAACTCTGCCTGCTGGGACATTAGCAGTGATTTAGGAGGCTTAACCTCTTCCTGCATCCGCCCTCTCCCAAAAAGCTAAGCCTGAAACAAACCCGTTGGCCTTTAGGGATCTCACTAGCAGGGGGAGCACTACGTCTCCACCAGTACGGGCTATAGCAGCAGATTGTGGGTTGTGCGCACTACAGAGGAGCAGGTTTCAGAGGATCCCTCCAGTCACCAGGGAGACCCGTATGAAGCAGGCAGTGGCCTTGCATTGGCTCTAGTGAATAGAAGTGCAATGACCACGAGCAAATTAGGGCCAGTAGTGCAAATGCAAGTCAGGCCAGAGGAGCTGAGCATAAGCAGAGTTACCAAAGATAGCACAGCTGGCTACAGCTGCGAAGACAGCCTGCCTGAAGGTCTGTCAAGATCAGCTCCTCACAACTCCTACGGCTGTCTTAGCCTAATATAACTTCAAGTCAGATGTATTCAGTCTGATTGTATTAGTAGTCATTGTGCTTTCAGTGAAGTGATTTTTAATTATCCTGCAGTATGTTTACTCAAAGACACAGAAACAGAAGAGCAGGAAAAAAACCATACTGAATATTTGAGCTCAGCTATATTTCATTTTCTGCTGTGTTTTTAGAGATGCCTCTACATGGCATTCCACTCATGGAAATTGGAAATGAAAAGGGGCACTGGTGGTAGTGAGATACCTAATCTGTCACTCTTCCTGTGCAGCCATTTATTGTCACATGCTTCCTATTGTTTTGACGAGCCGAAGTTATGGGTTATCTAGTATGTCTTATGGGAGATTATTCTACAGGTTCATATAACAGCTATCAGAAGATTTTTAGCAAAGACTACATTTTTCTTGTCTTAATTTCAATCAATTCTCTCTATGCACCTATTTTTCACTATGCTAATCATGCTTCCACTTAAGTGTTAACAATCTGGCTTTTAACATTGCCCACAGTGTTTTCTTTGTGTATGGTTACAGACCATTGCCTTCTTTACCATGTTGGCACTTATAACTGTTTCTTAACTCTTATAGATTTTCTACCTCTATAGCACAAAATGTACAGATATCGAATACAGTATTGGAGCCACAGTAAATAGGTTTTACTGCAGACAGAGAAGAGCTTCTAACGCTGAGCTGAGGTGTGGTTCACTATTTAGCCTATTTGTTTCCCATTCTTTCTCTAATTATGCATGTCATGTTTACAGTGCACTGTGAGATACACATATATTATAAAAAATACACCATTCTAAAAAAATTTCTCCATGTAATCACAGGTTTGAAATCACTTTACTAACAGAAAGGTTCTAATACAGTAAAATATTTTTTATTTTATGCTCTTCTGCAAAAATGCTTTGCAATAATCATTTCCCATTCCAAATTATCCTGCTATGCACACGTATTAATTGACTGATTCATTTCTTCTTTCATGAGACATTTTATTTTGGCTTAATGGACTGATTGCTCTGTTTGCTGTATAATACTTGTGGAAATTTTATGAATTTCGTATCTAAGATAAAAGATTCAGGTGAGTAATAAGTTAATTGTTATGATCAAATGAAAATGGAAATCACCGAGTGGAGGATATATTTAATTTAAAATGCATATCTGTTTTAAATGCTATTTTAAATTATGTAAAGCTAGAACAGCTAATTAATGAGTCCTGAAATACCTTTAGCATCTATGCAAGCTCTCTGTGGTTGTGAGTGGGAAATTCATACAGCGGTGCAATGCAAAAGCTTTTCTTATTCTGAATTGTTAGTGTCAGAGGAACTAAAATCTCTGACAGAAAGGACTGGAAATAAAAAAGGCTGGACAGTTGGGCTACTCAGTTGCTGAGTTTCTAGGTTACATTAAATATGTTTAACAAAAACTTTTATGACCTGAATATTTTTTTCGCAGTATGATAAGTGGTATCAGATTAACAAGTGAAAATAAAACCAAAAATTAATGAATCAGAATAAAGGAATTAGAGTGGTAAGTTTTTATACCATAATATGAAGGTGATTCTCTGTTAATACTGAGTTTGATGCCCACTTAAATCCATTGACTTAAGTCTGTTAGAACTATGTCATCCAAATTTAGGCAAAGCTGCTTCTCACTAGTAGAGAAATAATAACGAATCTTTTACAAATTTTACTGGTGTCTAACCTACCTCTATAAGGTGAAAGGCCCCTGTAAAATGACAGCACACAGCAGAACTGTATTGAGAAATACTGTAATTACTAAATAGGCAGAATTTGAGAGCAGATTTAATGGACAAATGAGATTTAAATGAGATGCTCAGAGTGACACTTTCTCTCCTATTAAAGTGCTTTTGTACCTCCTAGATTCCAGCTTTATGTCTCAGCTGAAAACAGCATCAGTGCCTGTTGCAGGCTAGGATTTTATTTCAGTGCTCTTTCTGAAGGAAGAATGACCCTCGTAGTGCTTAATCAACCACAGCATTTTTCAAGAATGACCTGGGGTAGTCTCAGAGGTCTCCCACGCAAGCAGGAGAAATAATTATTGCTCACCAATGAAATTGAGTGTAGCATTATAAATTGCAGTGATCCTAGTCCTAACAGGTTAAGTAAAAAAGGGTAGAGAATTCTTAATCTGAAATTTCACTGTATTTGTAAAAAAAAACAAACAAACAAACAAAGTTGTTCTGATGTTGTTTTCAAGATGCATTTGTGTTCTGGAACTCTTTTTTCGATAGCCACCTGCTTGGATGCACATCCATGCTCTTGCTGCGACAGATAACACCAAGGTCACATGAACCTGCCCCTTGTAAATCCTAAACTCAACCTCTGTTTGATCCTCTGCCCTGCAAACACCCCTCTGGCAGCGTATGCTGTTCTGAGCCTACAGTTACTGCACCTCCCACATCAGTTTATTGTATTCACCGCAGTTTGTATGATGACCTCCAGAGAAAAGTGATGCCCCTGGTTAATATAATATTCTGTCTATTTTCTGTTCAATTTCTCCTTCCTAATTCCCTCTCTGGAGCACGTTTGCCTTAATTCAATTGGACACTTGATCTCTCTGTAGCAGGCCGCTACCGAATGACCAAGGTCTCCACTGCAGTTGCAAGTAATCCTACATAAAAATGAAAAAAGACTCAATTTGGAAAATTTTAAAAGCAGGATGCACCATGGCTCTGCTAATACATCACCCCCCATAAGCACTGTGCAATGAGATTGGAGATTGGGTCTCTAATACGAATTAGATTTCAGCAAGATCAATTACGGGTCCATTTTTCCCATTCAAACCAGCACACATGAAAATTACCTGCTCTCATCACCCTCCTCTCCCATTTAATTCCATTCCTTTTAAATACCTAAGTGTCTTAGACATTTTCTGAAGTTTGTTCTTTAGCACACTAAAGAGATAATTTTGGCTTTTTGGCAAACATTCGTAACATCACATTTTTTGGTGAAAATAGAACCCTGCCCATTTTTCTGAACTTTACTCTCTGGTAATTTGGATAGCACTAACAGCAGCAGGCAGAGATAGTTCGGTTTGGACCAGCTTATAATTACCTTTATGAAATGAACAGAAAAAGCTGTTCAAATGCTATTTTTCTTACCTTTCCCAAGATCCTTTCTCTGAGCAGGAAGGGCATATTTTTCCCCAGCTAAGATGTGGAATTAGCACTCAAGAGATATGTCTATGGATGTATTTTCATGCATGGCTCTCGTTTTGGTCATTGACCAAGTGTTTAATATCTTATTTACAAACTTTTGCACTCTTTCAAATGCACTTAGTTGTCATAATACACTTTTGCCCTTACCAGTCATGTTTACCTTCTCATCTTACCTATCCAAGCTTAATTTTTTAGGCTAAATATTAAGAATTACAAGCTGTAAATCGTCTTATAATAAATTTCCTGACATATTCATTTTGTAGCTGGCTGTTCCAGAATGCACTGCTGCCCATAAATTTGCTCATTAAATATTTGTTTTAAGTTAATATAAGCAAAAGAAAGCTGAACTTCTTAAAATCCTGAAAAAATAGATTTTGTGGTTTTGTTGTATGCTTGTCTATTTAACTTAATTCTATGTATTTTATTTTATTGGATTTATTCATTTAATGTTTACGTATTTTCCAAGAATGTACGTCTTTCAAGTACTGAAGAAAGTGAATGCTCCATAACTCAGCTGTGTAAATACATAAAATTCCATTGATGTCATGATCTAAATATCAAGTCCACAGTATTTTTTCACTTCTTAGTTTTTAACCTGCCTATATTCACTGAAGTCTGAGTTCAGGTTTTACTTGAAATTTTACTATTCTCCTTGTGAAATGGAATCACAACTGACTTGTGAGTAATATTCTTGATTCAAAGCCTTTCAATTTCCTTTTTTTTATTTCAAACACTTTTGTTTCATGTACAAGAGGATAATTAATACTGTGACAGCAATTTCTGTTAGAAGGGGGAAAAATTATTATTGCATCTTATTATCAAGTTGAAACTTGAGATAAATCCCTGGCAAGAGGTATTTAATTATTTTGCCTCAAGTGCCCCCAAATCTACTTTTGCTGCTGCCTTAATGATCTAGTCTTTAACTCGGAAAAGAAACAAATACACTTAGTCCTTTAAATAAGTAGGTCAGCTGCTCATAAAAGACACCATTACTTTAGCAGGATCCAAAAAGGGACACAAATCCTACATGACTTCTCAAGTTGAATGTCAAGGTCTATTTGATGATCTGTGCCACTCTCCAACCGCTGTCTGTGTGACCTAAGTGGTTCCTGAGTGTGTATTTAGTCAGTGGATTTTTCGTGCTTGTTTTAGTGTTATGCTCTTGTGATGAACCAACTAAAGGACTTTCTTCTTCTATGTTTTTTAAAACATAGTGTTCTGGCATAGTTGTTGGGATTTTTATTTCATTTTTACCTTTGTACTTTTTACCTCTTCACTTCTTGCATATTTTCCACACCCTCACCTCACTTATATTGTTTTATGTAGAGAAGTTAGAAATAAACACCAAAGCTAGTGTGATGTCATTATCATAACTGTCAGTACACCCTAACCTAGAGTTCAGATCACGTTCAGATCTCATTCCAAAGAGACATAGCTGCACTTAAAGGAGATGGTCAGAGTTTATACAGATAGGACCAACATATGGACAGGGTGAATGTAAAAGTGTATGGTCTATCTAGTCATGATCATGTCTAGTTTTATTAGGAAAGCAAGTAAGGTGAGATATGGTAGAGAAATGCTAAATAACTAGTGATTGTAATGGATTCCATTTGCTCTTTCTGGTAACGTAAAACAGAGCTGTCATTAAAAAATAAGTTGATCTGTGAGAAACTGATAAAAAAACCCCACCTTTTCAAACAATATAAAACTATTGACTCTAACTTACAGCCACAGGCAACTTTGGAAATAAGATTTTAGAAGATGATTAAAAAAACTGAGAATTTATATGCCCAGTGAGAATATGTGCAGTTACATTGCATGGGAAGGCTACCTAATCACAAAAAAAAAGTAAATCCTTGACTTCTGCTGTGAACTAATCTCTAACTAAAAGCAGTTAGAAATGTTCTTTATGGATAGTTTATTTCATAATTGTTTAAATCTAGTTTTTTGTCATCTTTTTCTAAAGCATCTGGTACTAATCACTGTCAGAAAAGGGGTATTGGTCTTGGCAGCCTCTTAGTTTGATTCTGTAAGGTAACTGTTATGACACTGATGCTTTGTTCAAACTGCTAGATAATGTGTTTCTTAACCACAGTGTGACTTTCTGTAAAAATGGCCATTGTCATGGCAATAGAAGTAGGAGGACCATTTTTCTTTTTGAGAATTTTAGCAAGAGCAGCTGTATGACAGATTGTACCCTTTCTTTGTTTTTTTTAATGTAGGCATTACGCTCCTTGAAAAGGGAGTTGAAGATCACGTATAACCCTCTGAAAGATGACCAAAAGTGTTGTTTGGTAGGAACTGCACAGACAAGGAGAGCAAATTCTTAGGAAAGTAGACCTACAAGGAAGAAGGGCCACGAGAAAGGCGTCAAGGAGAAGAGAGTCTGCAGTGCCAAAAGCAGCCAAGATATTGCTCAGAGGAACAGGCACTGGTGACACTGCTGGGCCCTGGGCACTGTACAAGATGTCCAGAGTGGCTGGGCAGGGTTTGCTGCACTTCAGAAAGCCACTGAGCTGGCTGAGATAATGGCCAACCTTCAAGGACACAGCGGACAAGGACAAGTTCGTTTACAATCCCTTTCTATTGCTATTCTGTCTTAGTTTTCTGTATTAAAAGAGTTAATTAATCTACTTTATACTTTGCTAAAACTGGAATTGTTATTTTTCTTTATTTAAAAGCTTTTGGGTGTTGTTTATTGAACTCACTGCAAGAGGCTAAATTCCCTGCACAGCTATGGCTGACTTGAGATCCTGCCCAACTCCTTTCTTCTTCCCTGAATTGCTGTCAGATCTCAAGCCTGTAACCAAAACAGAAATCTGTATTTAATCTTCTCTTGGACCATAGCTGGTACTGTAGTCACATGAATACCAGCTATGACTACTTCAGCAGATCCAGCTAGGCTGGATCCTGCAAATATCTCCTACTGGGGACACACGACAGAAGTTGACTAAAGTGATGCCTAAGCAGCTTCTTCAAAACTTATTACGGTTTATCCATTCCTCAAAGGCGCAGCACATTCAGACTAATGCATAAGCACGGTAAATGGCCTGCATGCAGAGTATTATTTACACCTTTGTAAATTCCCCTCAGCTGAGCTATGTTCTGCATTGACACAATGAAGCAACTTGACTTCTGTAAAGCTTTTATGTCTGTAACTTCCTTGACTGTTCTTCCGCTGTCTCCTCTTCGTCTGGGCTCCAGGAGCCCTCAGCCTTCCTTTGGCACATACCTTATTCTTTGCGAGATCGAAGCCACCAAGCCCAGATGAAAGCAGATAGGCATCTTTGCTTTTCAATTAATAACCCAGCTATTGCTGTCATAACTCCTTTGATGCCTGGTGCAAGAGGTTTTGCTTGAATCCTTGATGCTGTGTGCTAACACTGAACCTAAAAAGAAAACAGCAGTTTCATTAAAAAATGCTGTGCATTCAGACAGGGTTGCACTTGAAAATCATAAAGGTTAGACAGACAGTTTGTCACAAATACGAATACTTTCCTCATGCATTCAGTTACGAAGCTTGTTATTTTCTATGCTAGAATGAAATCTTGATCCTACTAAAACAGACAAGACCTATTCTGTTATCTTGCACAGAGCTGGGATTTCAGCTTGGAGAATTAAATTTACATGTGAATGTTTTAAGACATTAATGTTTCAGTAAAATAATTCTAATAAGGGAAGGAAAGGAATTATCAGGTTAATATCAGCAAATTCAAAACTGGATAACGGTTAATTTTATAAATGAAGAATATTCCTTTAAAAGAGATAAAAATCAGGGATTATAGCAACTAGCTGCTCCTCAGCAGCTTAATTAAACTGTGATAAAGATAGGGTTTTTTTCAGTACACTTGCTTGTGCTGTATATGTATTAAATATCAAAAATAATTATCGACTTCCAACTAGATTAAATTTAGTCATTATTTTTAAGAAAGTAATTAACCTGAAACAGCCTCTAAAATCAACTTACTAATTATTAATCAGTAATATAATAGGCTAGTGTAACACACTTACCAAAACTGAAACTAGGATTAGATGCAATGTTTTGGTTGTAAGGCTTTTGTGGGCTGAGGAAGAAAGCTAAAGCCTATATACTTTATTTTTTTCTACCACTAGGAAAAGCTTTGGCTATCAAGCATAATCTTAAATCTTTCATTTCTTGTGTTAGTTTTAGTCAATTTGCTTTTAACTTTCATTCTATGCTTTCATTTAAGAGTGTCCCTGTCATTCCACACAAAGATTCAATCATAAAATTCACATAGATTCGGTGACTTCGAATTGGTGACTTACAGCCCTAGGGCAGATCTATTTACCAAGTGGAGCCACTTCTCCAAGCCGGTGCCACCCAGTACATCTTAGTTTGGGACTGCTGAAATAGTATCACTTATATGGAATAGTAGTTCTTTAAAATGTCTTTCTTTTAAAGTTCCCGCTTCTGCTTCTTTGGTGACTCTTTTCAAGGCTTTATGAGTTATCCCAATCCTTAACAAACACAGAACTGTTTGTAAGGCATAACTAGGAAGACATAACTGAAAAGAATCTTATGTAGTTTCTTTGTCTGTTTAAAGAGAGAGAGAAATAAGGCAAAGGATATTTATCTCCTGTGCCCAAATAATTTCTTGCTTCTGAACAGTTAAAATAAAACATCCTTTTCCATCAGGAGAGTGAGCAATCCACTTCCAGTTCCTTTCCCTGACATCTATGGCATGCAAGAACTATCAGTGCTCATACAGGGGAAGAACTTGGCCCAAAAAGAAAGCACAGCATGACATACAACCTTCTTGCATGAAAGCATAGTTCTGCTGCAGACCCTCTCTCTCCATAAATAGACTCTCAATAAAAAGGTAAATCTGGAACAAATGCAAAGAAAAAACCACAGTGTGGCTATTGGGGTCACAGACTTCTTTCTATCCAGTATCCCAAAATACAAAGCATATAAAGTCCTGCTGCCCCTATTCAGCACAAATGATACTATCACTCTTGCGTATTTCTTTGAGTTCTCCTCTTGTTGCCCTACTCAAACTCTGGAGCACATTCTTCATACTTTTTTTCTATCACAGTCTTTTCATACTTTTTTCACACAAATGGCCTTTTCACATATTCAAGCCTTGATTTAATTCATAAAGTTCGGACTCATATAACTTGTGCCCTAAGAACCATGAAAACACTACACAAAAGATGAAGATGTCCACAGTTTGAAGAATTAAGATCATCTGTCCTTTGCTAGAAGATGTGCTTCCACAGAGGTCAATGACTTCATTTGATTACAGCAGTGTTAAGAACTGCTTCTTTCCTTGTTTTTGTTGTCTCCAGCTAGGAAGATAAGATTAAACTCAAACAGAGAGTAAATTATGAGCCTAAGACATGGATATAAATACAAAGTTAAGCTCATGAAGTCAACACATTTAGACTTTCATTAAAATAGTGCGAGCTAACTAATAGGCCTTTACTTGGAAGTATTCTCAGCACACTGAAAACATATGAATAATGTATAATAATACGGACTGAGAGCTGAGTGAATAGAGCAGCTGGTTTTCACAGGGTATTCTATCCCTGAATGTGACATGCTATTATTTCACAAGGCCAAAAGTCCTTGAAATGGATGAGGCGATGATCGAGTTCAGAGACCATTTAGACAAATAGCAAGAAAAGGGTTGCTGGTAGAAGTAGCAATTATTCAAATGGATTTATATAATTTTAAGCATAGTATATTTTACAGTTTTCTGAGAAGCATTGATTGTATGAGGCCAATGATTGTGTTGTATATTAATTGTTTCTGCCATAGAGAAGTCCTTTAGGGCTTTGCTGGCAATTCTGGGCACTGCAGTTATCCCAAAGAAACCTCCTCAAGTCTGTGGTAGCAAATATTTTGATCCACTGATACTGATTTCTCTGTGATATTTGCCTTTGCCAGAATGCTTGAGAAGTACAGCATAGAATGAGGTACATCCCTCCATCGTCAAGAATTTTGTGGAAAAGAAATCTGTAGCATTTGGGAAATGGTATAACCTTTCCACACTACCAAAGTGGGTGGGAGGGTAACGCTCAGATTTCTTACTATGCATCATAGATTTATTTTTCTTGAAAGTCTGCAATGCCATTGTATTTCTTAGTAAGATTTTTGCAAACCTATGGCTTTATTTTTAGTTCTTAATGCCTAGAGATGTGAAAGGTTTAGCACTTCATTTTCCCTTGGTCTTTTAGTTAAGATTGTTTTAATGTCTGATGGCACAACTGAGATGATCACTTAAATGATGATTACTATATGATGATTTAGTCTAGGCAAGAATTCAGACAGGAAATAAACCCAACAGTCTGCCAAGCTAAGTCTTCACCACTGAAAAAGTGCATTTTACTTGAAGACTCATTTCTCTCAGTACAAAGAAGGAAATTCTCCTTCTTAGGCAAAAAGTAGAATTATTAAATTGGGTAACAAGACAATGAAGTAGGCTACAGTCACCAGAACCCACAGATATTCTATAGACTTATGCCAGTGGAGCTTTATTCCACTGGATGTTACAGCTGATGCTATTAAGGGTACCTGTTCTCCTGCAGCTGTAGCATGACCCAGTTCCTTTTCTGCTGAAGTCAACCAGCTTCAATGGGACAGAAATGGGTCATTTTCCTGTGGGATATGCTCCATGGACCCTGCTAACCTGAGCCTTAACTGTGGATTGCAGCAGGCAAATATAACAACCAAGAAAGCTATTTACATCAGTAAGTGCTGAGAACACAAGACCAGAGAAAGAAGAGTGAGTGAAAAACTGGACCAAAATAGCATTTTTAGCAGATTCTTAAGATTCTTATTTGCTTAGCATTATTTGTCACTTCTTTTCTTGCTCACAGAATACATATCACTTTTTTATCTTTACAGCAACCCTACGGATGTATGCATAGAGTTATTTTGGGGTATCACAGGCTCGGTAGAGCTACCTAATTTAATAGCATCAATGTTTATGTAATAGATGTTGATCTTGCATTAAGTTCTTGTAAGGTACATTGTGACATGCTTCATTTAGCACCCAATCACAAAATTTCAGCTAATTAAACCTCAGTTTTGATATACAAGAAATCTATTTATAATTCTTCTTACAGCAATCCTTTTTCTTTACAAAGCCTCTAAGAATCCTTAATGATTTTAATGATTTAAAAACCTGGTCATTCAAAACAGAGAGCATTTTGTTGTCATTGCTGCAGGTCCATTACAAAGAATGCATTTACAATCAGCTGCATTTTTGAAAACTGGATTGGTAATATCATAAAATGTACATAACATAGTTTTATCTTTCTTGTTGAGATTTACAAGGCCAGAATGACCTCAAAAAGGCCTCACCTTTTATGCCTATCATGAATTGCATGAGTAAAGCATAAAAAGAGCTAATTTAGATGCTTAAACTGTAGCCAGTATAAGCTTGGCATGGCTGAGGAAAGGAGGAATAAACAAGGTAGCTGTAAATTGTATTTGTTGTTCTTCAGTCCTCAGTGCAATTTAGAAAAGCCTTGGGGCTTCTTAAATTATGCTTAGCTGTTTAAAGCCTTACAGGGTAAGTCCTGCATCTGGAAAGTGCCAAGGTACAAAGTTGTCATGGCTCCTCTCTCCAGGATCAGACCAGGGGGAGACTAGACTCTTAGCCCTGTGATGACTCACCTTGGGAAAAAGAAGTTAAAGAGGGAAACTGCATTATGCATGCGTGTGTTTATCTTTTGTAGTATGCAGTAGCATGTTTATTAAGTAGTCAGCTGCATCGCACCCTGCTTCTTAGCTTCTGTTAGGGTTATTCACAGTACTGCTGTCATTATTTTCTGATTACACATTTGTCTTCCCGTGCAGAGGAGAAAGAGGGATGGAATCAGCACATATTAATGGTCTGGTAGGGGTAAAGTCTGTAGTCAGAGGAGAACAGAAGTCCATATGGAGGGAGATACAAGGAGATAGATTGCTATTTAAATATGACCAGCAGTCTGGGTCAATGTCAACAGTGCCACTGTTGATTGTAGCTAATTTTTACTGTGCACAGTGAGTCGAAAGTTACTATTATGATTTGCACAGAGGGTTAAAGTTACATATTTTTGCAATTTTTCATGATTTTCTTTTTTATAATGGAAAAACTTCCATCCATATATTTTTTTTTTTGGATGGAGAGTATTATACGACACAACTGAACAAAACATTTCATATAGTTTCACAACAGACTAACGCTCTTTCATTTCATTTCGTTTCATCTCATTTCATTTTTCCTAAGCTTCAAAAGTCACCCTGCAGGATGCATATGGAGAAAATAAATAATTGTCTTGTAATCTTCAGTTAGAGACTTCTGGGGAAATACTTGGAAAAGCTGCATGTAACCTAGGATTTGTAAGCTGAGGATCTCTGAGACAACTTAATCATCTATGCATCATGTTTAAAGTCTGCTTGAAAATCAAATAGGAATGGCATCAACCTAACTGCCTGGAAAACAGTGCAGTGTCTGCTGCTATAAACTTCAGGCGCTTCCTTAGACAAGATTGGACAGAACGATTTTTATTTTCAAAGCTTGGTAACTGTTCCTGTTTAGGGACTCTCGCTATTTAAAGATGACCTAGATTTTTGGCTATACTGTGGGTATTTATGCAGGCAAATAGCTCAGAGAAGAAAGATACAAAGCAAACACTGCTGTTAATGCCACCATGAGTAGAAGCATGTCCCTGCATCCACATTCATCTGTCACAGTGGGAGGTAACTAATTTCTCTGAGGAGGTTTTTGAATAGCAACTTCTTGGATGAACTAAGCAAACTATATCTATATGTGTATATATATAGATATAGAGAGAGATGAATGCACAGACTATCTACAGTCCTACTTACTGCTCCAAGTGCATTTGAATTTTTTTTCTCTACAGAATGTGCCATATATCATGTATTATCGATCATAACACCTAGATAAAGATCGCACAAACCATGACTTTCAAATTCTTTATAGATATCCTGTTGTAAACATAATTTTTTTCCCACTGAAAGTCATGTTAATGGAAATGTTGAGAAAGATGTAGTAAGTATTTGATATGTCACGTTCCCTCTTTTTTTCATCTTTATTACTGTTCTTAAGTCTAGCCCTGCCTTTAGTACAGAGTCCAACTCTTTCTTCAGTCACAAGCATCACCTCTGTCTTGGGACACTTCTAGAAGATTTCCCAAGGCACAAAGTGTAGCACTTTCAAGTTTAAGTTACTGTTTAACTTTGCATTCAAGTCTGTATTGGCTAGAAATTTCCATCATATGGTGGCTGTAGCCTGCTGTATGAATGCAATGATGATCTAAATCTTACCCACACTGAACATGTATGCACCTAATGAAAAGAAAACACTCATCTGACTCTTATCAACATGTCCGCTAAACTCCCGACAAAGTCATGAAAGAAGGTAATGGCTGCAAAAATTTCTTGAGGATGGAGTTTCACTTTAGGCATATTAGTATTAGAAAGCTGGTACTGCCACTACTTGTTTTGTGAATAAAGGATTTCCATCTCCATGGCCATCAGCATGGAGCCTTTCAAAAGTCATAAATTCACTTAGAAAAAAAAATAATTTAAAATCTCTGAAATAGCTCTCTATAGCCAAAGTGTTGAACTGTGCAGTCCCAATGTGTGGCTCTACAACCCTCCCTAAACCGATTCTTCTGATCTGTGGCAGTACTTGAAGTACTTTGTTTTCAATTACCCTGTGGTGACTGCCGCCACTTGCATTTTTCAAACAGCAAGAAATGTACTGCTACCATTGATATTAGGCTCTGTAAGGCAATTACTGAAGAAGCCATGCCACAGGATTGTCAAATTAAGTCTTGCAGGTTAGGCTGTGACAGCAAAAACACAGGGACTCTGCAGCTGCTGTACGGAAGGTAAGACTGGATGCTGGACTTGACAAAGTGCATTATAAAGGCCCTTGGAAGTAGACAAGTCTGGGCAAGGGTATCTATATATGTGCGTAAACACTGTGGCAAATACCTCCCTGTAGGGGATGAAAAAGGCAGGTGTGCTCCTCCATGGCCTGACAGAAAATGAGTTTCCGCTAGTAGCCATGGGGCTTGCGATGCAAATGGACCCTTTTCGTCATGGACAGGTTGCCCCCATAGAGTACTAAAGCGTACAGAATGTCTGTGTTGTAAACATATAATATGGACACATCTCGTTCACTACCATGAAGGATAGGAACCAGGAAAAGGGGATCTTGGGGCTCTGCACACACCCCTGGGCCCTGGCTCAGCTCTGCTATCCTGTGTGTTGGTATTTGTCCTCTTTCAGTGCAGGGGAAAAAAATGTAAAACAAACCCATGTTTTTCCATAGGAGCACAAAAATTAAAGCAAAGGTTGGATTCAAGACCACAGCATGGATCCAGGACAAGAAGACAGTACCACTACTACATGCGAATAGAAGGTTCTTAACTGGAAGCCATGGAGTCAAATGGAGATAGTCCTTGAGCACTCTTCACATGGTACAGGGTTTATCTGAAGGTTTTGTGGGATTTGTAGTACCTCCACTGCTTGATTATTTTTGCAGTGGGTGTGGGATGCAGTGTAGTTCTAGCTAGATAAGTGCCTTGGAATTCCTGCAATTGCTAGGTAAGAAAGTGTTTCCCTCAAAACAGAAAAAAATTTAAACATTTCAGGATGGAAATCCCTGTTACGTCCCATATACTTCACATAATTGTTCCAGGTGGAACAATTTCTGACTCCTGCTGGTAATTGGCTTGTGCTCCAAAGCTCAACAGCTCTTGCAAACTGAATTCTACTTTATGCAATTGCAGCAGCTGTTTATATTTGATATAGTGCCTTCTCTTTAAAAAAAATTCAGAAGGTTTCGCTGTGATTTCCAGACAGCCTCATATCCAAGTAGGTACTCATACAATAATAGTGACTATCACCCTTGCTATTTTTTATATAGTTAAGTTTATAGTCAGTAAGCTACACAAAGTAAATTTCAATCTATTTGATACGGCTAAGCCAACAGCAAAGCTTCAGTAACAAGAGGCAGCACTGCAAGTTGGAAGGCCTTGAAATGTTCAAGTAGGGACAAGGTTTTTGGGCTCGCTTGCCCTTGAGAGGATATTCTGTAGGTTAGAAATCAAAGTACAGAACGCCATTTTTAAATATGCTAAATGCAGAAGCATGTTTTGGTTGGATAAACTACAAGAAAGATGTGTCTAACTCAGTCATTTAACTGGCCAGTTAAGGTTAGAGACTAGCAAGATTCTGAGAATAGCCAAATTAGAATTATGATAATCAATCCAATATTTCACAAGGATTCAATGCAAGAAGTGCAAAAGCAGAAGAATTATAATGCATAAATCTGAAAGCTTCAGCTTAACTATGACCTTTAGAATATGCAGCACAGATTTGACGAAGACTCATTTCAGATGCTAGTTAAATCTGGAAAGGCATTGGAAAGTCACAGTAGATATGCATATACTGGGAAAAACAAGCTAGTGTAAAAAACTCCAGAAAGTAGCGTTATTAGCTATGTAAGTGAAGAACAGCTGTCATGACAATCTAATTCAAGTAAATGGCAAGAAATAAATATGAATACATTCAAAGTGTCTAAGTAAAACACTATTGACGTGAAGACAGAAAAAGTGTCCTCAAAGATTGGAAGTAGCTTATGTAGTTCGTGTCTGTACCTCAGGCATTCACCTCCTGAACTTCAACTGGTGTAAATCAGCATAGACTAATTGGGTTGAGGTTAGCCACACTGATTTTAATATCTGCTGGGGACTTTGCCCTCTACTTTGCTCTGTAAGTCTGACTAAGAGTTTTTATTACTTTATGTGTCCATATTCCCTCCGTTTTTTTTCTCTAGGGATGACATAAAATTTGTTTTACCACCATGCTGTACTTTTTTAAGAATTAACATGCCCAAGACTAAAGCTGAAGTGTGCAGCTGATTTAAAAAGAAAATCAGTGGAATGTTATTCTCCAGGAATGTGAAATTTGTTGAACCTAAGAATGTTATGTATGACTGTGATTATTTCAATTAAATTCTCTTTCTGAAAAATTTGAAAATAAATTTTCATGTGAAAGTAATGTTTCAATTGCAATCTTTATGAAATAGAGCTACTTGTTGTCTATATTGTTTTGAGACAGTTTTATGTAAATGGGAACTCAGTTTTAATCCAATTCTGTTGAAATGAAAGGTCTGCTTGACCAAAAATATGAATCTTTAAAAATATTTTAACTCTGGAATTTTTAAGTTTTAGTGCTGTTCATGTTCAGATTAAAAAAAAAAAAAAAAAAAAAAAAAAAAAAAAAAAAAAAAAAAAAAAAAAACCCCAAAAA